>Ga0194055_10000796_pt1 | contig 25578 bp, 20 predicted proteins | sample SepL449m_MetaG_FD_155482 | JGI IMG/M metagenome (GOLD analysis project Ga0194055, IMG submission 155482) | Anoxic zone freshwater microbial communities from boreal shield lake in IISD Experimental Lakes Area, Ontario, Canada - Sep2016-L442-9m | ecosystem: Environmental > Aquatic > Freshwater >... | reverse complement strand
CGACCAACTGACAAGTAATGTGATAAATAATAGTATTTCTACTTTAAATGTCAAGGTGTCTGCCAATGATAGCAATGTTAGCAACTACGTAGCGACCACAAGCAATATGATTTCAAAAAGAATTACAGATTTAACAACCGATATGATAACCGAGAAACTGGATGCTTCGAATAAGTATGTAGTAAATAATCGCTATAATAATAATTTAGAAATTAATGGTTCTTTAACAATCAACTCTAATTTAATCGTTCTTGGAGATAGCACACGTCTCGATACAATTGTTTATACTACTGAGAGGTTAGAGATAGTGAATGCGAATAACACTTCAACTGCTTTAATGGTTCAACAAAATACAAATGATAGAGACATATTTGTTGCTTCAAATATGAATACAGCAGTATTTAAGATTGCTAATAATGGAGATATTCTTATCAACGGCGAAGGCAATTATAAAAAAAATAATAGAGATGTTATTCTTGATACAAGCAATTATGTTTTATCTACACAAAACGAATTGATACAAAATACAAACACCATCGACACAAATACATCCACAAAGATTACTTTACTTGCGAATACTTTGTTAGCAATAGGTGATTTAAATGTTGTCAATATGAGTAATTATGTAGCGACAACAAGCAATAACTTAATCAATTATGTTTTGGTATCAAGTAATACATTGATAAACAAAGCGAACTTCAATGACGCCAATATGAGCAACTACGTATTCTCTACGAGCAATATACTAACAAACCGTCTGTATATTCTTGACCAACTGACAAGTAATGTGATAAACAATAGTATTTCTACTTTAAATATAAAAGTGAATGCCAATGACGCCAATATGAGCAACTACGTCTTCGCGACAAGCAATAACTTAATCAACTATGTCCTCGCTTCGAGTAATACTTTGATTAACAAAGCGAACTTCAACGATACGAATATGAGCAACTATGTCCTCGCTTCGAGTAATACCTTGATTAACAAAGCGAACTTCAACGATACGAATATGAGCAACTACGTCTTCGCGACAAGCAATAACCTAATCAACTACGTTATGGCGTCGAGTAATACCTTGATAAAGAAAGCGAATGTGAATGACGCCAATGTTAGCAACTACGTCTTCTCGACAAGCAATATTCTTAGCGAACGCATACGTGTTCTCGACCAACTGACAAGCAACGTGATAAACAATAGCATAGCGACATTAAATAGCAAGGTGGATGCGAACGACGGATATACGAGCAATTACGTTTCGATGGTGAATGAAAGTTTAATCAATCAAATAAGCGAACTGAATACTTCCCAACTCAACTATGTATTAACGACGAGTTCGAACTTGGGTGATGGCTTAACCGTTGTGATTTATAATATGAATGTGAATGATAGAAATATAAGTAATTATGTGCTAACGACGAGCAATCTAATACAACGGCGAATCAACGAGACGACGACGGACAAGATTGTAGAGGGAGTTAAGAATAAGTTTATAATTGAAAATAAATACAATAGTAATCTTGAAATCAAAGGAAGTCTCGTTGTCAATTCGAATTTCGTTGTGAATAGTTTGGCATCGCTACGCAATAACGTGACGATTACAGGCGATGTTAATTTCACGGGCGAACTCTATAAAAACGGTATGCTTTACCCGAATGGCAAAACATACACGGGCAGTTCCTCGATATTATCACAATACAGTCCGATACAAACGCAATTCACAATGTATAAAAATGTAGTTGTGAAAAGCGGAAGCGGATGGCAGTTTATCGATAATAATACGGCGGTGATTGACGACAAGGTTCAGGGTTTCGGTGTTCGCATCAAGCCCAATCATTACTCGTCAAAATTATTGATAAACTTGAATTGCCACATTGGTATTGATTATGGGACGGACGCGAGATGGTGGGGGCTTCGCTTGTATCGTCGGATAGGCGAAGCGGGTGCGTGGGAGCATCTAACCGACGCAGACGGCACGGAGGGAACGGGAACGACATGTTGGCTCTCCCACAATCTCGGTGCGGAGACAAGCACATCTTCGTATTTTATAGCAAACGTGAGCGGGGCTTACTATGACTTCCCTGAGACATCCGAAGAATACATTTATTATACGGTGAAATGGTGTTCGCTACTTGGCGACAATACGCAAGACGGCAAGTTATACTTGAATCGTCCCGCAGTCATCTATGCCTTAAATGCCCCGATTGTCTCGTCTTCGTGGAATGTCAGCGAAATATGGCAACTCGAAACTTCGTATTTCCCGAAAGGCGGTATCGTCACAAAATATACGCCGACGCAAACGCAGTTTAACATTTATAAAAATCTGGTTGAAAAGATGAGCGGCGGATGGCAATTCATAGACAACAATACGGCTGTGATTAACAATACGATACAGGGTTTCTGCGTTCGCATTATGCCCAATCATTACACGTCGAAGGTATTGATAAACTTGAATTGCCACATTGGTATTGATTATGGGACGGACGCGAGATGGTGGGGGCTTCGCTTGTATCGCAAGATAGGCGAAATGGGCGATTGGGAACATCTAACCGACGCTGACGGGACGGGTATTAATTATAACGACGGGACGCCTTGTTGGCTCTCGCACAATCTCGGTGCGGATTCAAGCACCTACTCGTATTTTATAGCGAATGTGAGCGGGGCGTATTATGACTTCCCGAATACGATGGATACGTATGTCTATTATACGGTGAAATGGTGTTCGCATTTGGGCGATGTTGCCCAGAACGGCAAGTTATACTTGAATCGTCCAGCAACCTACAATACAGGGAACAGCGGGAATACTGCGATTTTATCGTCTTCGTGGAACGCACAAGAAATATGGCAACGTGAAACCACGTTTATCCCGAAGAATGCGGTAATTTGCCAGAATATGTCGATACAGACGCTTTTTAATATCTATCGAAATATTGTCGTTAAAACTGGGTATGGATGGCAGTTTATTGATAATAATATTACGATTGTTAATGAAAAGATACAGGGCTTCTGTGTTCGCATTAAACCCACGCATCCTTCTTCGAAAGTCTTGGTTCATTTATCGTGCCACATTGGTATTGATTATGGGACGGACGCGAGATGGTGGGGGCTTCGCTTGTATCGCAAGATAGGCGAGGCGGGTGCGTGGGAACATCTAACAGGTGCGGATGGTAATTTAATCGACAACAAAGGAACTTCGTGTTGGCTCTCGCACAATCTCGGGGCGGAGTCAAGCACATCCTCGTATTTCGTAGCGAATATATCGGGTTCTTTCTTTGATTTGCCAAACACATCGAGCGACTTCGTGTATTACACGGCGAAATGGTCTTCGATATTGGGGGATAGTTCGCTCGAAGGCAAAATCTATCTAAATCGCCCTGCGACGTATAACGAGATGAATACTGAGAACACTGCGGTTCTCTCGTCGTCTTGGAACGCACAAGAAATATGGCAGTTGGGAACGCCCTATGAGCCAACGGAGTATTCTATCATCAATATTTTTAATAATAATAATGTGGGGATAGGCACTACGAACCCCGTGTGTAAATTGGATGTCGATGGGACGATTAACGCGACGAACTATTCGACGATAAGTGATAGGCGATATAAAAAGGATATCCACGCGGTGGATAGTTCGCTCGGGATAATCAATCGGCTACGCCCTGTATCCTATTTGACAATCGCACAGGACGAAGGGGGGAAAAGGAATTACGGGTTTATCGCTCAGGATTTACACGAAGTGATTCCAGAGGCAGTTAATGTTCCCGCACAGGAGAATCATAATTATACGATTGAGTATATGTCGCTCATACCGCTTTTAACAAAGTCGATACAAGAGTTGTCTGAAAAAATAAATCGTCAGCAGAAGACGATAGAGGATTTGACGGCGAGACTTTGTTAATACAAACCCATTCTATTCTATTCCTTTATATACTATATATTTCCTTTATATACTATATTATTTTTTAATATTCTATATTAGATATAATGAGTGTTAAAAACGAGGATATTAAGGTGTCCGCTAATTTGCCATTTAAAATCGAAAAACTGCTATCAAAAACCGAGGCGTTAGTGTTGTTATGTAGCAAAGCGAGTGGATACTGGTCGATGATTAAGTTCGCTTTCAATATACCCTTGGTTCTCACGTCGTCTGCGATGTGTATCATCAACAGTATTAGCGAGGATGCTAACGAAGTCAAGATACCGAATATCGTAGTGAATGCGATAAGCGTGTTAATTATTTCTTTAAATAATTCTATAAAAGCGAGTGAGAAATGCGATTTGTTCCGCCGATTAGGGCAACAATTCCTATTATTAGCGGGACAGATTGAGAACGACGATGAGATAACCGACAATGAGTTCAATTTATTGGCATTGAAATACGAGAACCTCATCAACGATATATTATTTGAAGAAATACCCAACCGATTCAAAACGCAAGTGATTGAAAGTTTCAAAGATAGGCATCTGCCTCTACAACTGAACGGAACGATTGGAAATAACAACAGTTTTAAAAAGTCGAACTCGGCGGAAATTGTGATACGGCAACAAAACGCGATGAACTCGACTGTTTAATCCATATCTTCATCGGCGTCGTCATATATATTATAATTATCATTATCTTTGCTATTATAATCATTGTCCTTCTCGGCATCCTTATATGCTTCATTAACGTCCCCTGCGACATCTGCTTCTGCACCCGCTTCTGCCGCTTCTGCGTCGCCTCCATCTCCCTCAGCATTCGCAGCATTCGCTTCATTATTTGCTTTCATAATACCCGCCGCTTTCATTTGGCGACGGATTTCATTTTCTTCAATATCCAAGTTTTGATTATCTTTTAGTTTTTTGTTTTTGTATTCTTCGCGTTTTTTATTGATAAATACCTCGATTTCTTCGGGCGTCAAGAACCGATTGTATTTTCCATCTATATAACTTTTTAAATAGTCATAGAGTTTTTCGGCATTCTCTCGCATAAAATCCTTCGGGATGTTTTCAATCCCTGACAAATCAGGCGTATGGAGCGAATTACTTATCACCGCTATATTTATTATATTCACGATGTCCGCTTCTTCCGCATCATATTTTTTATTTAAATGATAGAGATGCTTCATCATCTTCTTGATGTCTTTGACGGAACTCTTAATCTTTTCTTTTAATAACTCGTTATCATTGTATTTGGACGACGAATGAGCGTTCATATATATAATTCTGCTTACAGAAAGCAGAACATCCTTGTAATTAATGTGTTTGCAATTTAAAAAATCGAGGCTTATGTTATTTTTAACATTTTTTAGCCTCTTTATATTCTCGATAATATGCGATTTAACGCCGTCCATATCGTAGTTTATTAATTTATCTATTAAATTACTCGGCAATAAGTCCATGTCTTTTTTACGACGCATACTTTCCAACCACGCATCAATGCTATAATTTTTTAAATTATAAACAAACGGGGTTTTATTTATATACTTGACGTGCTTGTTCTTTTCTTTCAGTTCTTTCGCAAATATATCGTCATCGCCGCTATCGATATCGTCATCCTCGATTTCTCCTTTCCGCTTCTCAGCCTTGCCACGCTTCTTGTGTTCTTTTGGTGGCGTATATCGCGTATCCCTATCTTTGCTAATTAAACGGACTTTCGAATACTGTTCTTTTAATTTAATAATTTCGGTATCAAAATCGGAAATATCATTAAAGTCGCCGTCTAACTTACGAAGACAGCACCCTTGTATATATTTGTGTATTTTCTCAAACTTCGTATTGGCATTTGGCGTATATAGCATTTTATCAATGTAATACCGCTCATCGTCCGTATATTTGCCTCGGTTGATAGAGCATTTATTCTTGGCATCCCCATTCTTCTTGCTAAGAAGTTCGTTCAATACCGCAACATCCTTATCATTATGCTCGTTCTTCACAATAGAAAGAAGATTGTCTCGCAAATCATTCATATTTATGATATAATCATTATTATCTGTGTATTTAAAGAAATCGCTTATGATTTCGATGATGTAATAGAGAAGTCCGCGTGTATTCAGTTTATCGAGGTGATTCGGGTTTAAGCGATTCATATCAAGCATTATATCGCCGTTTAATATTTTACATTGCGTTTCGACAATCCAGAAGCAAATCGCATTACAAAAGATAACATTCGTCGTCACTATAAACTTGTTATTCACCTTTTTAATTATACTCACGTGATTCTTATCGATACCCTCAGCACCCACTTTCACAGCCTTCTTATCGGTCTGTTTATACAAGATGTCTAAGATGTGAAATGGCGTCATTTCGGCATATTTCTTCGCAAACTTCGCGGCATCCTCTATGTTGTTTATTTCAAACTCCTTCACGTAGTTTTGAAATCGCGTGGAAACGCTACGATATTTCGTAAATAAATAGGCGGATATTTCATCATAGTCAATCTCGATATTCGCGACATCATTAATTTTCTTAATCAATTCAAGAATGATTCTCAGCATCTCAATAAAACCCTTCTCATTCCTAAAATTGATATTTGCGATATATCGATTCAAGTCATATTGATTCGCGATACCAGCAGCGGCACCACCACCAGCGTTAGCAACGTCATCATTCACAAACCCCTTGTTTTCGTCATCAATGATATCGTCGGCATCTTGTATCCCTTCGTAGTCGTCTATGTTGTTCGCATCACAAACCGCTTTGTTTTCCCTCTTGGATAGGACATACTTCTTTCCGTCCTTGTCGTAATCGAATATATGCTCTCGCGAATGGATAAAGGTATTCTTGACATTCTCATAATCCTCTTTAATAATCTCTATATTCTCTTTGGCTTCTAAAATGTCATTAATCGTTGTGAGCGTATGCTCCATATTAATCGTCTTGATGGATAGACGGAGGTCTTCGATAACCTCCTCGATTGAAACGGTGTTATCGTTAATCTGCTTGATGATACTGTATATGTTATAATGTTGTAAAGGAATCACATCGGATTGTATGACGTCGCTCTTGTATTTGAGGATGAGGTCTTTGGTTTTTTCGAGGAACGAATGAACTTCGGGAGATATGTTGATGATTTTTAGCGTCTTATCGATATTATCAAAAAACGTCAGTTTCTTATTGATTAATACAGGGCGTTTGATTTTGAATGCGTGATGAATATTCTTACGCTCCTTCTCCTTCTTTACAATCGTATCCATAAAGTCGGTTAAGATTTCCAAATCTGTCTCGGAAATAAAGTCAAGTGAATAATCATACTTTTTAAAAATGTTATCAATATTCGCATAATCAAGATAGAAACAGTCCTTATTGCGATTTATCTCGCTCATAATCATTTCGATATCAGGTCGTGTATCCTTAATCAACTCATAAATACCTTGGTAATTCGCAGAAGCCTTGTAGTTCGTATTGACGCTATTCAACAGATGCGACGCTATCTTCGCATACATATAATCATTCGTAGTCGCAACGGGTATCTTGTAATATGCCCCTAAGATAGGAAGATGTATGTCGTTGCCGTCATTCACATTATAAACATTCTCAACCTTCTCGACGTTTCTACAATTGATAACTGGGTATTCTTTGACGATTGGATAATATTTAGGGAAATCTTTGGAATCTATTTTTTCTGAAATCGTTGTCATCGTGTTGTGCGTCGGCTTCAATCGCATCAATTCCGATTTGCGGTCATAAGATATCGGAAACTTCCGCTTTACAAACTCGCCAAGGCTGTCTCGGTCGCCTTTGAATCGCATAATGAAGTTTAGCACCGCGTCTTTCGTGTCATCATCGCCGTATTTTTCGATTTCCCCTTCCACCGCAAATACATAGTTCGAATAATCGTTTATTTTGCCGTGTGAATGCTCTCGATGGATAAGTATATCATAGAATAGACTTCGTAATAGGTCGGACTTCTTCTTATTTTTTAAAAAAGTATATAAGTTATTATAAATATCCTCCTTATCCATCGCAATAAAAGAAGGATTTATACGGCTCATTTCTTCGAAACTTAGAATTTCGGTATATTCGATGTCATCCAACTCCTCTTCTAAATATTCTATATCCGTTGCCATATTGAACTTACTTATCTATTTATTAGAATGATATATATTATTATTCTATATTATCAATTGCGAACTTCGTCCATTCGTTCTTCATTGCGGATAGTTCGTTTGCGATTGCTTCGCAATTCTCTTCGAGGAATGAAGAGAATACGCTCTCGCCGCTCTCGCCGCTTTCGCCCTCTAAGGAAATACGTAGTATCATTAGCGATTTTAGCGGATGCGGACATATATAGCCAATATACGTACAAGCGATACTTCCCTTATACTTTTTGTTTTCTCGAATATAATGATTGTGAATATAGGATTGTATAACATTACCGAGCGTATCATCTTCGTCTTCGATGATGAACTCGAACGTCCCTTGAATATCTTGAAATGCCTGTATCTTCACCTTAGCGGATGTAGCGTCCGACGGTTCGCGATTCAATTCTTTACGGAGTCCCTCCAATTTATGAATCATAATATCCAATGATTTCGACACAAGATACTTGGGTCCGATATTGCGATTTATGCTTTCAATGTCAAACTTGAACCGCACAGCGTCGCCATATTTATTCTTGTAATACGAGCGTTCCTTGTCTAAGATGTTAGTCTTTTTGTCCGCTTCCTTCGGGTCTTGGATATACGAAAAGTTCGACAGCGATACGGGGTTAAACGACGCATTATCGCGTCCCTTACGCTTTACAATTCTCGCTTTCAGATGTAAATGTTCGCCAGTTCTCAGTCGCGTTATCAAGATATAATCCTTCGACGTCTTGTTCGCAGGGAAAATAACACCGAGTTCTTCCTTGCTTATAGGAACAGAATTACGCGTCGCAGTTATATCATTGGTGCGAACATCAATCGTCTTGTTTGTAGTATTCTTTACATTCAACTCAATCTGGATGCTATTGTCTTCATAATTATCAATTTCGTCTTCTTGGAGACAGATGGGGATAAGCCCGATACGATGAATGATAATCTCGTTGTGAAGGGCGCCGTTATTTACGATAACATCGACGGTTGGGTCGTCGTTCTCTAACTTTTCACCAATGATTCCGGGAATCGAAATATCCGTTAAAATAATCCGACGAATCCCATTCACAACCGCGAGGTCTATATGGTTGATTTCGAACGTATGACAATCCGATAGAACGTCGTAGTTGTAATTTTGAAAAGCGGCGGTCATCGTAATAGTAATTATATATATCTATCTTATATATCATTTTTTAAAAAATAAATTATCGGATTCTGAGAATCGGAGAATCGATTCTCTGATTCTTACATATAGAAACGACGAGTCGCAGTAGCAGGACGCTTAGGAGCAACACGACGCTTGGGAGCGGTAGGAGGCTTGGGAGCGACACGACGCTTGGGAGCGGCACGGCGAACGGCACGGTGATAACCACCTATTAATTCCTTCACTTGCTTTACGGCATCCTGTATATTCACAAACTCCTCGGATTGCTCATCGTGTTCTTGATATTGCTCCTCTTCATAACCACCCCTACTCATATACCTACCCATTCCAAAAGGCTTCTTGCCAACAGGCTTCTTAGGCTTCTTAGCCTTCTTGACAGGCTTCTTAGCACCACCCTTAACCTCTTCCTTCGCGAGAGGAGTCATATGATTCTTCTTATCATCCGCATACATCTCCCTCTTCTTGTCCTTGACAGCATCAGCGAACCCTTCTAAACTCTCGAAGAATCCACCATACAGACTTGCCATCGAACGAGGATTGACAGCGACACGCTTAGGAGCGACACGCTTAGGAGCGACACGCTTGGGGGCGACACGCATGGGAGCGACACGCTCGGCACGTCGGACGCCACGTCTTACTCCTCCGTCCATATAATCTTGAAACATCTCCGCAGCAGTTAGCGAATGACTCATATACACTTTCTATATATACGCAGGATTTTTATTTTTATTTTATAAAATATAAAAAATAATTAAACATAGAATAGATAATTAAACGCACCACGGAGATTACGAGATGAGGCTCGTCATTATCGCGAAACACATCGAGGTTCGCGGTAGCATCTCGTTAATTGGGTTGGACGCGAAGAATTGAATCAGCGTCTTAATGTTATTGATGTCATTACATTGGCAAATATAGTGATATACGTTGTGTAGCGTAATCATCTTCGATTTATAGGTATTGATTTGATGATTACGCAGTTGAGCGAGGTGATACTGAATAATCGGCGGGAATTGCTTATCCATCTCCTTATTCATTTTATAGCGGTTATAGTTCGGGTAATACGTCGTCGTCGCCTTGTAATATGCGTAGAGACTGTCCTTAATCGTCGAGATAATCGTATGAACGAGATACGTCGGGTCTATCTTTTGCCCGTTATTATCCAGCGGTAAATTGAGATGCGGATTGTAATTCTCGATATAATCCTTAATCGTATATTCCGTCTTGTTTTTCATATATACAGAGAGAATATTCATCCACGCGTTGGGATGACACGGGTCAGTTTCTTCGCGGTAATTAATCGCATCCGTCGATATCTTGTATATCTTCACATTCACCTTGTCCGCAATACTCTTTTTAGCGATTAAACCATAACTATAAGGATTCGCGTGGATATGTGCGTAGCCCTCTTGTATATTATTAAAGGGTATCGGATACTTCACGCCGACTTCCCTTAGCGACGGGATAATCGACGACATAATATCACCCTCGATGAGCGAATTGCGATGCTTCGTATTCACGTGAAACAACTCCATATAATTCTCACCGAGAAACCCCGTATAATCGATGATATGCTTGTTCTCATGATGAACGATAATAAACTCGTATGCCATATTCGGGTCGAGATGTTGCGTAAATACGCTCCGCAGTTTCGAGGCACCGTTCTCGCAACTCTCACCGCATTCGCCGTCATCTGTCGTAATATATTGTTTAAAGTATTTATAGAGGATTTCGTCGAGCATATTGCCGTGCGTTTTGGTAGGATGCGAGAACTTCGAACTATTCGCATCAGGGCAACTCGACGTCCCGAAATACCACTCGTCCTTGTAATGATATACGGTAATGATTGTGCCGTCATACGCCTCATATATCTTGTCTTCCGCAGAAGATAACGAGGTGATATAATGATTATAATCAATCCGCTCGGGAATGGAGTTCGCATAGGTTACGACTACGTTATAATTACGTTCGAGGCTAAAGTCCAATACGACGCTCCTACACTGCTCGTATAAATCTTTGAAATTATCTACATTATTGCGAATATACGAGTTATGAAGCAGAACAATGTCGCTACGCCCCCTGAACTTCTTGACTTTCATAAGAGGCCACAAATGATACTTCTTCAACAGCGTAATCAGACAATTCGCATAACTGTTCCTATCATTCGCAGCGTTCGCAGCATTCGCTTCATAGAGTTTGAATGTTTCGTCGATAAGGTTGTATAGGGTCGGAACGAAAGCTGCGAGAACGGCGGGTGCTGCCTGAGGAACTGGAACGACAGTAGGGACGGACGCAGGAACGGTAGGAAATGTCATTGGAGAGCAAACGGAAATCATCGGTGTACTTACTACATATTCATAACCTCTTATATCAATTTTTATATAAATATGTTCAATTTGTAATATATATTACAAAAGATGATTAAGTTTCAAAATAGATAGAGCAAGGCAACAAGCAAAAAGCAAAGAGCAAAGAGCAAAGAGCAAGGCAACGAGCAAGGCAACGAGCAAAGAATGGGAGGCAACGTTATCGGCGGGATTAAGAGTATCGCAAAACTCTTCTATATGATGAATGAGGATAACAACAAGAAGGCGAAGAATATGCTGGATTATGACAGATTTGTAAAGGAAAACAAGGTAGATTATAATATTGATTTTGACGAATTAGCGGACGAGTTTATCGCCGAGTATATAAATGAATGATGAATGATTCGATGATTGTATATATATTTTATTATTTTTTATAATATAAATCGAACATCTCTTGTCCGACTTGTTTATGTATTTCGTCGCTCGTTTTCTGTTTCTTTATGATGACTTCACGCTTCGATAAGAAATACTCTAAAAACGAATAATCGAACCCCTCTTCCTTGGTAACCATATCAAAAAGCATCGGGTATCGCTCGATGAAAAACTTAAACTTATCCTCTTGTGTCATATTATGGACGACGGCGGTATGCGATAACGGCGTATCCCGACAACTCTTGTTGTCATGTAGTATTTTCATAATATCTTGAACGATATCGGTTATCTGTTTATTATCCAAACCGTCGCTAACGAAATCTTCCACGGCTACCTTTTTTTGTTTTTGCGAACTCATAGATTCCTTTACTATGTATTCTTTATGTGAATTTTTATTCCTTCATTGTAATAGAATAATATGAAAAATGAATTGATGTATGCCGTATTAGATTACGCACCCAATGTTAAAGCCCCTGAACCATTAAAAAATGCGGGGTTATATACTGGCGATGTTTTATTCGATAAGAAGCCGTGGGGTAATAACTACGTGATACCACGCACAGAACCCAATGCCGTCGCATATAGTTCCCATTTTTACGCAAGTCATCACATTCCGTCTTATAATAGACCAGGAAACAATACTGTTGATAGTAGTGATTATAAAAAATATAATATACCTGATGGCGACGGCGTCAGCGGCGTAAGCGATAACACATACAACTTCTCCTGTCATACGAATCTATTAGGTTAAAGCGGTGTGAGCGGTGTGAGCGAACGCGGCTAACGATGCTTCCGCAGCATCTCGAGCCTCCGTGAGTGCGATTGTCGTATTCGGAGACGGTTTCCGAATCACGTCTTTATGTTTTACTAAAAAGTCGCAAATGTATTTGTAGGTCTCATCGACTTGTTCGAACGTAATCCCGCCAGTGATTAATACACTCCCGCTTTCAAATAAAGCACCCGTAACCTTCTTACATTCGCCAATGTTTTGCCCCATTCCTTTCCCATAGCAATACTTGGGACACGAGCAAATACCGTTTTTATTTTTATTGTTAATATTCCAAAAGTATTCCAACTTTACACCTTGATATATGCCGGGCTGAAAACTACACTTGTTATTGTATTCATCATTGATAAATAACTTGTGAATCTCCTTACGGCGTATCTCAAACCCCTTTTTAAGTTCTGGGTCGCAATACACCTTGAAGTCAGTGTTTATCATCCGTATCTTGAAGTTCTGATATTTTAAATCCAACTTGAAATCTGGCTCAGTCGCTACATTTAGAATGATGTTCTTATCAATCGTATTATAGACTTCTGTAATGTCGCCAATAATATGATTAACAATATGCTCTGTATCCTTGATATCCTTGATACCCGTCAATTGTATATTGCCATTCTTGAATATCTTGACATTCGGGATATACTTGTCGTGAAACTTGTAAATCACCGTAACCTGATTGTCAAACCGATTCTTTTTCATCGTATTCTTCTTGCTCTTCCTTCGCTTCTTGGGATACACGCCTTTCGACACATCCGTCCCATTTTTCATAAACTGAACCCATACAACCCCATTGTCGCACCCCTCGGCTACATTCTCAATCACCTTGATATTGTCAAACAATATTCCAAGATTTATATTGATGTTATTGCCGATGTTCGCATTGCACGTTATTGTCGAGATTCTATACTTCGAAAAGTAAATATCCGTAGCCGCGGTAGCCATCGCTGATGTGGTTATGATATCTGTCATTCGTGCATATATGTAAGATTACATATCCTTATATCAATTTTTATTTTGAAACGATTAAACTGAGTTTATTATCAATCGTGTTGGCGTTCGCATTCGCCGCGGTTTTCGCTTTGTTCTTATTCATTGTGGATTGATTGTCTAATTTAATGTGCATATTGTCGGTTATATTCTTTAAATACGATGTATTTACAACTTCATAACTGAAATTCGTAGAAATCATCGGCGGGAGATTTAGAATATAGGTCTTGTCGTTCGTATAATGTCCTGTGCGAAACTCTTCGATTGTCATCGGTCCGTTGAATATTTTTAGTAAAAATCTTGATGGAGCAGGGCGAATCGGATGTGTGTATCCGTAGTGTTTGCTTAGCATCTGTATTAAACTATTAATTTCCCATACCTTGTCGCTACCACAATGCGAAGAGAAGTTGTAGGCGTTCGCACATTCGAGCGAACAAAAGTTCCCAAACAATACATAAGTATCCGTTTTAATATTATATTTATAAGGCATCCCGAACGTCCGATTGTCGATTGGATGGCAACACCAGTAGCAATTGTTATTCGAATTGAGGATTTCGTCGGTATGCGAGACTTTCAATGAATACTCGCTATTGCTATTATCAAAGATGATGTTGTCCTGAATCGTGCTATACGTATTGTTTTCATTGATATAAAAACAATTCGGCTCATACGGTTCGGGGAACTCTGTCGTCGTATTGCTATCCGTGATATTCAACTTGTTTATCTGGGCGGACGACAAAGGCAACTGTAAAATAATATCATCGTTATCAACTACCGAAATGTCCTTGATGATTGTATTCATCAAGTTCTTCTTTTTCTTTATATCACTACTTACAGTATCATCGGCGTTTTTTGCTTTTCGAGGCATTTATTATAAATATATGCGATGTCTATACATAATATAGATGCGTTTATTATTTATATCATTGTTTATCAAAGTAATCCTTGAAATAGGTTATGTTTTTGATTAACGCGTCGTTGGCGACGTTTGTGATAGGCGACGGCTTTGGAGACGGCTTTGGAGACGGCTTTGGAGACGGCGAATCAAACTGAACATCGTTTTTCGCAGATATACATTTCATTTTAATCTCCCTTATTTCGTTATTCAACGTGTTTATCGTGTCGATTAAATATTTGATGATGTATCCTGATAACAAGATTAATATTAATACTAATAAATCCATTTGTATTTGCTTTCTTTTTAATAAAGAAGGATATAAAAAATAAGCATTGCTCGTTCCTCGTTCCTCGTTCCTCTTCGCTACTCGCTGTTCGCGTCTATCTTGACCAGATAAAGTTGCACGTTCCATTAATTACCGAGAATACGTTGATGACTCGTGTATATACGATAACATCCAGTTTCACCTCATTCTCGGTGATGTAAGGCACTTCCTTGCGTCGCATCAAATCGAATAGATACTTGAACTCGTTTTTCTTCGTGATATCTTTGGTGCTGTCGTTATTCCCGCGATTATTGATATTTATATATAAAGATGTCGTTATCATTTGGTTATTAAAAGAACCCGCACTCACTATTTTCTCGGGAAAGAGCGAGAACGAATAACTGTATATTCCTGTTCGCGGGACGTTCGTATGATACTGATACGGCTGGATGTTGTTATAATAATACGCCTTTTGGTCTTCGCGAATGATTGTGTCCGCCCATTTGATTTGGGCGGTTTCTAACAATCCCATCGTTTCGTTATAGGTATGCGAAGCAGTATAGTTGTCGTGTATGTTGAACTTCTCTGGAACATCGGTTCTACGCAATACCCAAATGATTTCTTTGATATGATTGTAGGAACTCGTTAAAGTATAGTTGTCCCCATAACTCGTGATATTCAACGCTGGATACGCTTGTCTCTTCACGTAATCGACGACGTATTTCACAATCCCCTCGTTTTGTAAGGAACTCATCCGATACGCACTGTCGAGAAAGATATAATTCACATCCAGAAAACACTGTATATAACTTTCGCTCCCTATAAACGTATTGATTTTTATGGTATCCTTGTAGATAATGTTGTAGAACTTCGGCGACACGTAGAGTTTTAGTGAATCACACCATACCTGATATAACAACTCGATGTCGTTGATACTGACATCCACCTTGATTTCTTGATTTTGTATCTTGTATAACGGCAATGCCAACGACGGATTTCGCGTAAACCAGAAGTTCAACGGCACTTGTAATATCCGCCCCTTTATCGACGGATTCCCAGCATTCGCAACTTTATCCGTCGTCGGATATGTCTTATTATATAAGATATTATTTCGAATCAGATACCTCGTATTGTTATTATTGGGGTTTGTGTATTCGGGGATATTCCCAATCAACTTATTATATTCGACACCATCCTTGTTCGTCAATTCATTCCAGATATTCATCCATTCGCCATAGATTTCGTCGATTATGCTTCCTTCCACGCGAATCGTCGCGGTTTTAATAAAGTTGTGTCCGACGTTCGTTATCCAGCGAAACCGATGAACGTCCGTAGAATAGATGTCGGGCAGATTGAACGACAGATACATATTGCTTACTAAATCGCCGTATCGCTTGATGGTGAAAGTAATTAACTTATTCTCTGTCGTGAAAGCGAGGTTAATCGACGAATTAATATCGGGAATAATATTCTTATTTTCCATCGAGAAATTGACGTGCTTGTTATACACATATTTATAGTAATTGATACACGGATTTAAATTAATATAAGAATCCATCTGCCCTTTTAAAACCAACTGCGTAATACCACCGCCCATTTACTATATTATATTATATTTAATATCCCTTGTTTTACTTAAATCATTCTTATTCTTATTCTTATTCTTTGTCATACTTCCTTATAAACGCCAGTAATTTCTCGAATTTCCTTTCATCTTCGAAAGACGCGATAATGTTCGACGATGAATCGACCACTACAAACGTCGGGAAACTCGAAATCCCCAAACTTTTAACGCGTTCGAGGTGTTCGCTACGATTGTATTTTTTAAGCGAAATGTGATTGAACGTCTCCTTATTTAATTTATCCCAAATGCCCGACTTGTTAAACTCTACGCAATGTCCGCACGAATCCATATAATAGTATTCGAAACTGAGGCGTTTTGCGTCGCTACCGCCGAAGAATCCTTCGCGTATCCTGTCCTTATTCGAGAGTAGTACCGCAAGTAAGAATACAGCGGATATTATAATAATCGTATATAACGTTCCGCCACTTGAACCTTTGCCGCGAACGCGACTAAATGATGCCGTTGCTCTAACCATTCAATTCCCTAACATAATGATATATATTTATTTGACTCTACTAAATAATAGTGTTCATGACATCAATATTAGTGATAGATGTCTTGGCATCGTCATTGTCATTTGTGAAAGTTATAAATGTATAAAAATCATTCATCTTCTTTGAAATTATAGTATCTAAAAAACCCTCGATACGCTTACTTTCGATTAAGATAACCCGACAGTCTAACGCGTCTAACGCTTCATAGTCAATATCGGTATCCGATTCCGATACCACATAGACGCTAAAATCCCGCAATTCTAACAATCTCTTATATTCGCAAATGTCTCTATCGCATACGACGATTGTCCGATAGATTAGATGCGTTTTATATATCATATCCAGTTTATCTACGAACTCTACGATTTCTACGAATTCCGCCATCTGTGATATCGATAGGTATCTATTGATAGGTATCTAATTTATTTTTATATAAGATTATTCATATACTAATGATATAAATGGACGACAAAGTAGTTAAAATCCCTTTGTCTATTTTTAAAAATCGGTATAACATTGAAGTTCCCGAGCATATACTACAAAAAGCCGAAACCCTTAAAAAATCGTGTAGTTGCTTTGAATCATTCTATGACCCTAAAATGATATGGGAAAAGAAGTTATATAACAAGAGGGATAAGTCGCAGCATTCGCAGCATTCGCAGCATTCGCAGCATTCGCAGCATCACCAATACGTAGCGAATAACACAGGAACGGCAGGAGCAACTCCCATCGCTGCGATGAACAAAGGCAGGTTTCATATTATTATTCCTGACTTCTCGGATAATTCCAGCACGAAACGTGCGTTGATAGGACATTTGAATAAATTGACAATGAAAAACCGAGACGTCATCTATGAAAAAATCAAGTTGATTATCGATGCGAATAACACGGAGGAACTCTTTTCAATCATTTGCTCGTATATCAAGGTGTCTGATAGTGCGGAAACTGGCAACCTATACATAACATTGCTCGACTACTTTGACAGCACCTTTATAAATGATTTGATAAATAAGTTATGGGACAATTATATCACTCAGAAGGAGTGGATACCGCCGAAATACGTATTTGACAACAATCTATTATTGCTTAACAACGAGTATGAGTTATACTGCGATTATGTCAAGTGGAAGAAGGGTATTCATAATACAAATATCATTTGGGCGAAATACAAGCAACGCGAGATACAAAGACTACTAAATGATATATATGATTATCTCGTAGAAGAATGTATCGGTAATCCGCGAATACACAAATATATTATCGATATATTTTTAGAACAAATCTTAAAGATATTAAAATTAAAAGGTTCTTTCGATAAATCTATCGTCGTCGAAAAAATAAAATCCATCGATATTAAAAGTTTCGATAGTTCGACGAAGTTCTTAATCTATGCTATTATAGAAAATAAATAATTTCTATTATTATAGTATAAGTATATAGAATAATATGAAAGAGACGGACAACACTTTATCTTTTTATAGTAGTGGGTTCATACAAATAATATTTGTATTGCTACTTCTAATCATTTGGAGTTATATATACAAGTTAGAAAACGTCGGGTGTGCTTGTTCCGACCACAGCAACAAGGAGTTCATAAAGACCTTCACTATAATTGCCTTAGCGTATTTCGCGATAACCGCGTTCATCGACGTTAAAAGTATCGCAAAGAGTATGGGTATCGGCATCGTTCAATTACTCGCGTTCGGTTCATTCATATTCTTCTTAACCTTCGTCGTATATATCTATTACGCGTTTGATTATGTGCGTTATTTAATGAACGAGAAGTGCAAGTGTTCCGAAGACTTGCGTCGCGATATTATCGCCATCGGCACGATGATTTCCCTGTTCTTATTTATGGTATTACTATTCACCGTCATCATCATCCCGATATTGATAAGCACCCTCACCAATCTATTCGTTAAGATACAGATGTTCGAAAGCGAAGTCGAGGAAGTCATCAAGAACCCCGTGAAATCACTTCGCAATAGCCCTGGGCGTATCCTTAATTCCACCAAGGATATCGGTTCATTCGTCAAGAGTACCGCTACTAAACTGTCGAAGAAGCGGCGTTAAGCCAAGCCAATATGGCTTCAATTATTTTTATCATAAATATAAAAAATAAAAAATATATATAAATCATATCCTATTGCTTCGCTGCTTCGTGGCTTCTTTTAGGTATCCGCGATTTCGCTATCGTCAATGAAGATTTCAGGGAGGTAAGGAGCAAGTATCTCCTCGACAATTAGTTCGGGTTTGAACTCGTCATACGTCATAAATATCTTTAAGAGTTGCTCGGAGAACCCTGAAATCATCGCAGTTCCCTCTGTTTTACAATTCACAGGAAACGACTCCTTATGACTCGAATTGAGATTCCAGAAGATAAACTTCGGTGCCGTGTAATTCGCAGCCTTAAACATCTTCACAATCGTTTTATACAGAGTTTCTATCGTGTTGTTCTCCTTGCTCTCTGTCGTCGCCTCGTCAAACTGCATATCCGTGTAGATGAATAGTTTCTTAGGCATATCTTCGTCGTTAATATCGTGTTCCTTGCCATATTTAATAATCATCTCGCAACATTTGACAAAGTCCGTGTTATAGCCGAACTCCACTTGAAACAGAGATTTAAAGCACGTATAGAGCGAAGGCTCAATGCCTTTTTCCGTGTATTCCGCGTAATCCGCATCGGGAATAAGAGACACCAACTCGGGATTCGCACTGAATGTAATAAACTTGTTTTTAAACAAGCCCTTACAGCATTGCGACGTGATGATGCCAAGGGCGATTGCGACTTGTGCGGGAATACTGCCATTACTCGCGGAAAACATAGACCCCGATAAATCGATGATTGCCAAAGAGTTCCCGAGGATGCCGCATTTCTTGACGTCATCGACAATCGTCTTCCACTGCAACTCAATCGTCTCATTCGCCTCGAACTCGTCTTGCGTATTGCGAAGATTCACATAGTAGTTTGCCAATTCGTGCGGGAGAATACCTGTCACATTAATCTTCGCATCCCCGCTTCTTACCTTCGCCAAGTAATCGCAATATCTATCGCTATCGTGGTTGCTAAACGCCTTGTGTAGTCTTCGCGATGCGACCCCGGGGACGCCCTCATAATTAATCTTGTCCCACTCATTATTACACATCAGCGTCTCTACAATGTTGATTTTCTTACGCAGAGGAACGAGGTATTCCTTCCTATACTTTTCCATCTTCTTCGAATCCTCCTTGTCATACAAGATAGACGCAATCTTCTTCGCAAATTGCTTACGCGTGTCATTCCTATCATTCTCGCTTGGAGCCCATTTCGCACACAGAGATACGCTATTTGTCCGCTTCGAAGCAGTCGAAGTCTTCTTCGCCTCTGCTTCCGTAGCATCCGTCGCTTCGGCTGCTTCGACTGCTTCGGCTTCAACGAGTTCTTGAATTTTCAAGTCCGAAAGGTCTTCGCGTAATCTATCGGCGAATAGCGTCAATTCGTAATTCTTGCGAATCATCCCATCGCCGCTATTCTCATAGCAAATATAGAGCAAATCCTTCCAGCGTCCATATTTATTCGCATAGGTTAGGATATTATTCATATAGGTATAGGGCTTGTTGTCGCGTAGCCATAGCATCGCCTGATTCGATACCGTCTTTTCCTTTTTTCCCTTCAATCTGTCGCGACCGTTGAAAATAATCGCTACCGTCTTCTGTGGGTTAATCGCCCAGCATTTTTCGAGAAACTGATGGTTCTGTTCCTTCGTGAGCGTCCGCGTGTACATCATAAAGTAATCGACAATGTGATTTCCACTCGTATCCAATGCGACCGCTCCGTTCTCAGTGTGGGTAAAAGTGGATGTCATTGTTCGTTGAGTTGGTTGTTTCGTTCGTTCGTTCGTTGGTTGGTATTGTATGTATTACCCTTAATGTATCAATTTTTATATAAATATAATAAAAATAATGAATCAATTACAATAACTTCTTTCTCTTTAACTTTGTCATCAGTTCCTTCTTCTTGTAGGCGACCCGTTTGCCATCGACGACCCTTGAAAGTTTGATTTGATTGGCTTTACAGACTTCCTTGATGTCTTTTAGATTCATTTCGTGATGACGACCGCCACTAATTAAATTATTGTTAGCCTTATTGACAATTTCGGATTCTATTTGTTCTAACACATCAAAAGTGGTTGCGTTATTTATTTTATTCTTAAATAGTAAAACTCACCGTATATCTTTTTTTTCTTACAATTCTCTAATTTCATTAAATATTACCATCTTATATTCGTATAACGTCAATCCTGCCATATCTATACCTTACATATTATAGAAAATAAAAAAACCCTATTATATAAATCACAAAATGTTCTATTTACCTTGGAGGTTTCAGAAGTCGCGAGTTCTACATTGTAAGTTTAGAAAAGATGACCCGTCGCTTACACAACTTCATAGCATCCGCGAGTGGGTTATCCATCAATATCCATCGGTTTCTACATCGACTCACTGGTGGTTCAAAGATTTACCTCCCGATATCAAGGATTCATTTTACAATATCGCAAAGGACAAAAGGATTATCGAGATGTTCAATGAATATTTTGGGAAGGGGATGTATATCGACCTGCTCCACGATATGAATGAAGTATATGTATCGCCCCCGTCAAATCATAATAAAGACAATATATTTTATAAGGACTTTGGGCGGAGGCATATCGACGGACCGTTCTTCTCGATACCCTTCGCATCCTGCTATCGGGTTATCGTGGGGCTTGACGAAAACAAGGATATAATGACCGTATTTCATTTAACCCCTGAATCCTATATAATAAAAACGGGTGATGTCGTGGGCTTCGATTTTAACCGCGAATGCCACTATATATCGCCAATCATCCGAAATGGCGAAGCGAACGATGCTTCGCAGACTTCGCGGACTTCGCAGACTTCGCAGACTTCGCGGACTACGCGGACTTCGCAGACTTCGCGGACTTCGTATCGCGTAGTTCTCAAAATACACTATTGCGTATATTCGCGATGGGCTTGTGTGTTCGGGTATGTGCTAAGCAAACTCTCAATCTTATATAATAAATTATTTAGAGACATCGGAGACCTCCGATACTTCTTCCTTTTAACTTTGAAACCGCAAAGTAAAAGCACGACCTACATAGCGAAACTGATGCTACTATCAACGCATGTATATCACGACATCGAGTTTTACATCGGTAATAATAATATTCAATATATATCTTGGTTATTCTATATCGCATCGAAGACGCATTGGAACGTATTCTTATTTGGCAGTTCGTTCGTCCATTATTTACGTTGGATAGACACAGTGAAACACGATGGCGATAGCCTAAGCGGTAGCGGGATATTCAGGCGAGACTATTATGTTTTCAAGTTCCTTTATATGCTAAATTATTTTCATTTGTATCTTTCGTATCACACAGATAGCCCAGTTATCTATACGTCTATTATTGTCCCGCCGTTATTCGCATTGTATGTTTGTTTCGAATACACTGCGTTTATCCCGAAAGGTATCGAGATATACTTAACGTGTGCGATGTTAAATCACGCGTCCTTGCTATATACAGAATACATCTACCTCTATATCAATCTATTTCTAAATTATGTTCAGATATCTAATATATAATATAATATCGGGATTATAATAGATATATGCGACAATTCAAGTTAAAGAATGGCATTCGCGTTGTTATCGTTCCACTACACACGCAACTAACCTATATCTCTGTAAATTATTTATTCGGGCGATATAAGGAGAAGAGCCACGAAGCGGGGCTAACGCATTATTGTGAACATCTGTTGGGAAGCCTAACATCGCAAAAATACAAGAGTTCGGCGTTCGTGAGCGAGGAAATCTACAAAAGGGGCGGGGAGTTTAATGCCTACGTATCGGATTATGAGATGAGCATCTATATTCAAGGGATATATGACGACTTGGCGTTTTATATGGATATACTATCCAACACTATACAGGACTTTTATGCCGATGATGACGTGAAGATAAAAGAGAAGAACGTGGTGAATCAAGAATACTTGGGGTATATATCCAATAGTAATTATCGGTTCGGTTATAATATGTTCAAATATCTATATCCAAAATATTCGTATATGGCGGACTATCATCAGCAGATGAAAGATATCGCACAATTCGACGACAAGACGATTTCGGCGTATCTCAAAAAACATCTGAATACGGACAATCTCGTGTTGTCTATTTCGTGTCCTTCGCATAAAGTGAAAGAAACGGTAGCGAACGTCAAGAAGTATTTCGGCGTTTTTAAATATAAGAAGACTACGTCCGTCTATCCTGTGATAAAGTATAATAGCACGGGTTTAAAAATCGTAAATATAAAGAATATAATCGTCGATAAGAACACGTCGTTTGTGATTCATCTGCCGAAACGCATTGAATATATGTCCGATGAGTATTTAATATTATATTACTATTTACAACGAATCCTGTTTCATTTTGATTCGGGTATATTTTACAAGATACTTCGCAAAAAACTTGGTATCATCTACAATATCGGCATATACCTCCAAGTGGATTATCATAACCCCGAAATGTCTTATTATAATATAACGTCGAAATGTCATAGCAAATATACGATGCTGTTTATCGAGAACTTCCTACAAATCCTGAAAGACTACGAGATGGAGGACGAACGCATCGAAAATGCGAAGAGGCACTTTAAATATCTCTATGAGAAAACGAAGTTCCCAAGTCTAACCTCTTCTACGGACAATTACAAGACGCAAATCTTGTTTCACAAGGATATCCTAACAAACAAAGAAATCTACGAAAAGACGATATCGATTCCGTCAAGCCGAATAAAAGAATATTACAAGAACGTATTCGTCAAAGACATCTTGGCGAAGCACGTCCTCTTTTATTATTCCAATAAGAATATCAACAATTCCATCCATTCCTTATATACAAAGCAGATGCCAAGTGCCGAATGTAAGACGCATTATATTCCTTAAATAATAAAAACTGATAAATTATAATTGCTTACAAAAACCGAGACCAAGTTGGAAAGAAACCTTTATGTCAAATATACGGACATTAGAGTTATAGGTATTCGCTCGGTATATAAGAATTGCTGATTTGCCGATGTCCTATCTTGAATCTTCCAGAAAACATAAAGTTATGTTTGAATGAATCGCTGTTTATATAGGAAACTATGTTCTTTATAGAACATTCTTTTTTTGGCATAAGCATTATTAAGCCGCCTCCAAAGTAATTTACAGTGCCTATGAATGCCACGTTTGGCTTTCGTGTTATATTATGAATGTAAATACATTCTTTGCCGAGATTGGCACGTATTGACGTTATATTTCTCGGACATCCCCATTCAAACCAATTGTTCTCGTTAAACTTTCGAATCCTTCGTTCTGACAATACCTTTTTATGGTGTAATAAATGTTTATTAATTTTCTCATCATCGCAAGGGAATGTTTCGATGTAAATATATGTATCAACTTTGTCCTCGCCATTTACGAGTTTCATATTACCAAGTTCTTCGTGTTTATAAACATCTTCTTTACCACTAACAAGTCCAACATAAATATCAAAATAATCTTGAAACATAAAACGGTTGTCGCGTTCTTCTTCGCAAAAAGTAATTAGCCCATCGCTATTGGTAATGTAAAGGGGTTGATTGTTATACAGTAGCCTTTTTTCGATTAAACTATTTTTACAATATCGAAATACGATAACATCAATCGAGGCATTCTCGAACATTTTTTCATTATGAGGATGGTATATATGGGTGAAAGTTCCATTTGTCATCATACGATTCAATAACTTTGAGGCACTTGTTAATTTAAGAAAATCAGATGGGACAATAAATATCAACTCACCATTATCATCTAATAAATTATAACATTTTTCGGTAAAATCAATATACAGGTTTCCTTTTTTCGTTCTAACATAAGGCGGGTTTCCCACTATCGTTTTGTAGGTTTTTGTAATCGTTTGTTTCATAAAATCACAATACACAACCTTATCTTTTTGTATTTTATCTAATACTTTTATATGTATATCAATCTCATACATATCAAATGTTATACTTGGTATTTTATCGGTTATATATGTAATTAAATCTCCTTGTCCCATAGATGGTTCTAAAATATTAGATGGGTTATTTAAGATAAACCCAAATACCTTTTCTTTGAGTTCATTATGAGTTGTAAAATATTGCCCTAAATTATCCCTTGTCATCGTTGGTTCTACGTCTTTGAAAATAAATAAATCATTTTTTTCATTAACCATTTTTAGTTATAGTATATATTTAATATCTATATGCTTTGTAATACCTCGGGAATGCGAAACGTCGCTTCGAGTATCCGCAGGGGGGAGTCTTGATATCACTATGGTAATAAGCATATACTTTGAGATGTTAGATTTCTTTTTCTTTTTATAAAGTTTAAAAGTTTTTAGATAGTTAATAACCTTCTATAACCTTTCGAAGTTCTCTAACATATCCTGAGATGTTCGAACGTCGCTTCGAGTATCCGCAGGGGGGAGTCTTGATATCACTATGGTAATAAGCATATACTTTGAGAT
>Ga0194055_10000794_pt1 | contig 25609 bp, 14 predicted proteins | sample SepL449m_MetaG_FD_155482 | JGI IMG/M metagenome (GOLD analysis project Ga0194055, IMG submission 155482) | Anoxic zone freshwater microbial communities from boreal shield lake in IISD Experimental Lakes Area, Ontario, Canada - Sep2016-L442-9m | ecosystem: Environmental > Aquatic > Freshwater >... | reverse complement strand
GGCATGGGCAGCCCCGAGCGGGGCCCTGCGCGGCATGGTGGTGCAGGTTAACAACCTGCACCTACGTGGGGAGCACCGAGCCTGGATGCCCGCAGCGAACGTCCGGCGACAGGGCATGGGCAGCCCCAAGCGGGGCACAGGTTGGAAACCTGTGCTACGGGAGGCAGGCACAGGTTACCAACCTGTGCTACTGGGAGAGGACGCGCTTTCCAGGGATGGTCAGCCGCAGGCGACTCGCACGTCCGCCAGGAACGTATCAACGTCAGCGTCGGTCGTCGCCCAGGAGCACATGAACCGACAGCCCCCCGCGCCGATGAAGTTGTAGAACTGCCAGCCCTTCGCCCGCAGTCCCTCTGCGATATCGGAAGGGAGTCGGGCAAACACCGCGTTGGCCTGCCGCTCTCCGAGCACCTCGATACCAGGAATCCCCCGCAGCCCACTCTCGAGGCGGGCTGCGGCAGCATTGGCGTGCCGCGCGTTGTCGAGCCATGCCCCGTGCTCGAGCAGGCCCACCCACGGTGCCGTGAGATACCGCATCTTCGAGGCGAGTTGGCCTGCCTGCTTGCAGCGGTAGGCAAACTCCTCGGCCAGCGACGCATCGAAGAACACGACCGCCTCGCCCACGCCCATGCCGTTTTTCGTGCCGCCGAGGCACAGGGCATCGACGCCGACGTCACGCGTGATCTCCCGGGGCGACACGCCGAGCGCGGCCACGGCGTTGGCGAACCTCGCCCCATCCATGTGGAGTCGCAGGCCGTGCCGGCGGCAGGTCTCGCCGATCGCGGCCAGTTCGTCGAGCGAGTAGATGGTGGAGAGTTCGGTGGCCTGCGTGATGCTCACGACGCGGGGCTTTGGGTAGTGGATGTCTCGCCGCCGCTCGACGGCGTAGGTGATACCGTCCGGCGTGAGCTTTCCGGCCACCCCGGGTAGCAGCAGGAGTTTTGTGCCGTTGGAGAAAAACTCGGGCGCCCCGCACTCATCGGTTTCGACGTGCGCCACCTCGTGGCAGAGGATGGCGTGGTACGACTGGCACATGGCCGCAAGCGCCAACGAGTTTGCCGCGGTGCCGTTGAACACGAAGAACACGTCCGCCGGGCCCTCGACCATCTGGCGAATCAGGTCGCAGGCCCGCGTTGTCCACGGGCAATTGCCGTAACTCGCCTCGTATCCGTGGTTGGCCCGTTCAAGGGCCGCCCAGGCCTCCGGACACATGGGCGAGGTGTTGTCGCTGGCGAACTGGCAGCCGGGGCGTACGGGTGTGTTCATGGGATGCTCGGGCGGGCGTCAGGGCGGAGAGAATCCAGTGGGGCCGTCGCCGCTGGAGATGGCTCGCCAGTGGTGCCGGTAGTCGCGGGGCGATGCGCCAGTCTTGGCACGGAAGAGCCGCGAGAAGTGGTACGGATTCCGGAATCCAAGGGCGATCGAGATCTGCTTCACGGTGAGGTTCGAGTCTCGCAGCATTTCGCCCGCCCGCCGGATCTTCAGTTCCAGATGGTACTTGTAAGGGCTCTGCCCCGTCTGCTCCTTGAAGAGGCGGAAGAAATGGGTCCGGCTGACGTCAAACTCGTTGATCAGTTCCTCGACGACGGGCAGTCTGCCCGGATTCTCCTCCAGCCGGAGTCGCGCCCGGCTCACCACCTCCTGGAGTCGCGGCATCGCCCGTACGGCCGAGGCGGCGCCGGCCAGTCGAGCGATGATCTCCAGCGTCTTCGCCCCGGCGATCTGCACGAATCCAGCCGGCTCCGCCTGCAAGGCATCGAGCACGTCGCGGAATGATCGCACGGTGGACGGGTCGAGGCCGGCGCGGAGGACGGCACGGTCGGGGCGGATCACGCCACTGCCGAGGAGGCGGTCGGGCGAGTCGCCCTGGAAGTGCACCCAGTGAATGCCCCACCCCGTCTGCTTTCGGGGCCGGTAGCGATGCCAAATCCCCGGAAAGAGGATCACGGCGTCGCCGGCCCGCAGATCGACGAGGCCCGTGGCGTGCGAATCGAACTCGCCCTCACCGTGCGTGACGTACACGACCCCGTACTCGCTGAGCACGCGGCCGGCATCCCACTCGTAGAAGTGGCCCGGGGGATGACGTCGCGGAGGAAGGAGATCGAAGCCCGGGGCAGCCGGTTGGTAGCCCGCGCCCGTGACGCTCACGCCCCAGCAGTGGTCGCCCGGATTGACCGGAAGGTACCGGTAGTACTCCCGCCCTCCGCTAGTGGAACTTTTGGCCATGATTGGAAGATCCTATTCCCAGATATTTCGCTGGGATAGACGGCTAACTACGACATATGACGCGGATTCTCCCGGGACCTGACCCGCATTCGGAAGGACCGGCTGCTGTCGCGAACGGTACGAATAGATAGTATTCCGCACTTTTGGGCATTCTGCCGGAATGCCCGCATCGCGCATCATGTCAGGGTGCTCGGCAGCCCACGTGGTTCTGGGCCAGATTCGCCTCAGTTCGCCGTTTCCCGACACGGAGAGACTTACCGACATGCCGAACGAGCCGTCAGGAGCAAGCGGCGTGGGAACCGGGTCCACCGGCGAGGCCGTGTCCCGGAGGGCGTTCGTCGCCGCGGCGGCGGGAGGGGCTGCCGTCACGATGGTCCACTCTTCCCTGGCGGCCGCCGAGGAGACCCAGGAAATTCGGCTGGGCGTGATCGGCTGCGGCGGGCGGGGCAGCGGTGCGATCAACGACTCGCTCTCCATCAATGAGGGTGTGCGGCTCGTCGCCACCGCCGATCTCTACGCCCCAAAGTGCGCCTCGCTGTGGAAGGCGATGCGTGAGGCACATCCGAACAAGGTGGCGGCCAGCGACACGATCGCCGCCGGCCTCGACAGCTACCGGCGCATCCTCGACGACCCGAACGTCGATCTCGTGTTGATCACCACCTCGCCCGGCTTCAGGCCCGGCTATCTGCGGGAAGCGGTGGAAGCGGGCAAGCACGTGTTCACGGAGAAGCCGGCGTGCGTGGATCCGGCCGGCTACCGAATCTGCCTCGAGGCCCACGACGCCGCGGTGGCGAGGGGAACTGCGATCGTGGCCGGCACGCAGTATCGCCGACAGACGAACTACGTGGCTGCCGTCGAACAGATCCGCCAGGGGGCGATTGGTGACGTGATCGGCGCCTCCTCCCGCTACTGTACCGGCGGCATTTGGTATCGGCCACGAACGGAAGGCATGAGCGACGCAGAGTTTCAGGCGAACAACTGGTACCACTTCATCTGGCTCAGCGGCGACCACATCGTGGAGCAGGCCGTCCACAACATCGACACGATGAACTGGGTGATGGACGCCAACCCCGTCTCGGCCTTCGGCTCGGGCGGCCGGTTCACGCGGCCCGAAGATAGCGAACTGTGGGACAGCTTCAGCATCAACTACGAGTATCCCGGCGAGCGGATCGTGACCTTCATGAGCCGCCAGATTCCCGGAGCCGCCGTCGACGTGGGGAACGTGATCTACGGCACGAAGGGGCAGTGCCACATCGGCGCCACCAACGCCGGCTCGCGGATCTTCGACTGCGCCGGTGCCACGGTGTGGGAGATGGAGGGCAGCATCGCCGACGCCTACAAGCAGGAACACAAGGACCTCGTCGACTCGATCCGCGCCGGCAAGCCGATCGTGGAACTGCGGCAGATGGCTGACAGTTCCTTGGTGGCGGTGATGGGTCGGATGGCGGCCTACACGGGCCAGAAGGTCACCTGGAAGTTCGCCACCGAGGAGTCGAAGCTCGACCTGTTTCCCAAGGACCTGACCTGGGAGTCGTCGCTGCCCAAGCCGCAGTTCGCCGTGCCGGGGAAAACCAAACTCGTCTGAAGCACCGGTATCTGAAGCACCGGTAGTCGTTTCTCGTTCGCAGGAGCACCCTTCATGTCCGCCGCCGCCAATCGCACCGCACCCGCCACGGCGCCGATCTATCGCGGGCCGCTGCCGCACGTGACCACGGTCGAGCGGCTGCCGGTCACCGTCTACGACCAGCCGGCCGACGCCAGCCGCGCGGTGGCCAGGGAAATCGCCGACCTCGTACGCGAGCGGGCCGCTACGGGTAAGAAGACGGTGCTTGGCCTCGCCACGGGCAGCACCCCCGTCGGCGTCTACGACGAACTGATCCGACTGCATCGTGAAGAGGGGGTCTCGTTCAAGACCGTCGTGACCTTCAACCTCGACGAATACTGGCCGATCGAGCCCGACGCTCTGCAGAGCTACCACCGGTTCATGCGGGAGCATCTCTTCGACCACATCGACATCCCGGCCGATGCGATCAACATCCCGGACGGCACTCTCCCCCGCGACCAGATCTCCGCCGCCTGCATGGCCTACGAGGAGAAGATCCGCGAGGCAGGCGGCATCGACCTGCAGGTGCTCGGCATCGGTCGGACGGGCCACATCGGCTTCAACGAACCGGGCAGCACGGTCGAGAGCCGCACCCGTCTGATCACGCTCGACAGCGTCACCCGCAGCGATGCCGCCAGCGACTTCTTTGGCGAGTGGAACGTGCCCCGGCAGGCGATCACGATGGGCGTGGGGACGATCCTCGGCGCGCGCCGCGTCGTCCTGCTTGGGTTCGGCGAGCACAAAGCCCCGATCGTCCGCAAAGCGGTGGAAGAGCCGCCGTGCAGCCATGTCTCCGCGAGCGCTCTGCAAGGGCACCCCGACGCCAGGTTTGTCCTCGATCGAGCCGCTGCGGCCCGGCTTTCGCGGTTTGAGGCGCCGTGGGTCGTGGGGCCGCTGGAGTCGATGGGGCTTGAATGGACGCCGCAGCTCACGAAAAAGGCGGTGATCTGGCTCTCACTGCAACTCGGCAAGCCGATCCTCAAACTCACCGACGAGGACTACAACGAGCACGGGCTCCAGGACCTGCTCTCCTGCCGCGGTCGGGCCTACGACACCAACATCGAGGTCTTCAAGGCGATGCAGGGCACGATCACAGGTTGGCCGGGGGGCAAGGCGGGGGGCCGCGGGCCCCACGGCGGCTCCGACGCTTTCCCGAAGCGGGTGGTCGTCTTCAGCCCGCACCCCGACGACGATGTGATCAGCATGGGCGGCACGTTCATCCGGCTCTGCGAGCAGGGGCACGACGTGCACGTCGCCTATCAGACGAGCGGTAACATCGCCGTCTGGGACGAGTCAGCCGACCGGCATGTCGATTTCGTCGAGGAGTTTTGCAAGGCGTTCGGCGTCGGTGCGCCGATTTCGAAGGGAGGCGCGAGTGGCATCGCCGACCAGATCCGGCAGTTCCTCAAGACGAAGTCGGCGGGGGCCGTTGACATTCCCGAACTGCAGGCGGTGAAGGGGCTGATCCGGCGGACCGAGGCCCGAGCCGGTGCGAAGTATTCCGGTGTGAAGCCCGACAACATCCACTTCCTCGACTTGCCCTTCTATGAGACCGGTCGCGTCCGCAAGAAGCCGATCAGTCCCGAGGACATCGCGATCACGGTCAAACTTCTCGAGCAGGTGCAGCCTCACCAGGTCTACGCGGCAGGCGACCTCTCCGATCCCCACGGCACGCATCGGGTCTGCCTGGCTGTGATTCTCGCGGCGCTGGCAGAGGTGAAGGGGCGGCCGTGGGCCAAGGACTGCCAGCTCTGGCTCTATCGCGGTGCCTGGCAGGAGTGGGGGCCGCACGAGATCGAGATGGCCGTGCCACTCTCGCCCGACGAGGTCGAGCGGAAGCGGATGGCGATCTTCAAGCATGAGAGCCAGAAGGATCAGGCGCTGTTTCCCGGAGCGACCGACGCGCGGGAGTTCTGGCAGCGGGCGGAGGATCGCAACCGCGACACCGCGAGGCTCTACGACAAGCTCGGGCTTCCGGAGTACGAGGCCATCGAGGGCTTCGTGCGGCACACGTTCTGACACTCAAGCGCAGGCACCATGACCAAGAAATACAACGTCGGAATCATCGGCTACGGTTGGGCCGCCACCGCTCATATCGCGGCGATCAACGCCACGACGCAGGGACGCGTCGCCGGCGTTTGGTCGTCGCGACCGCTCGATTCGGCCGAGTTGTCGGCGAAGCACGGTGGCACGATCAAGGCCTATCGCGAACTCGACGCCATGCTCGCCGACCCCGACATCCATGTGGTCGACGTCACCAGCTACCCGAGCCAGCACCGCGATCAGGCGGTGGCAGCGGCGAAAGCGAAGAAGCACGTGATCCTCGAGAAGCCGATGGCCAACACGCCCGAGGAGGTCCGCGACATCGTGGCGGCTGCCGAGGCCAACGGTGTGAAGGGCTGCGTCTGCTTCGAGTGCCGCTACTCCAACCAGTTTCAGGTCACGAAGGCCCTGCTCGACGAGGGCCTGCTCGGGAAGCTGCACTACGGCGAAGTCGACTACTACCACGGCATCGGCCCGTGGTACGGGCAGTATCGCTGGAACACCGGCAAGAAGGACGGTGGCAGCGCCCTCCTCACGGCCGGCTGCCACGCGCTCGACGCGCTGCTCATGTTCATGGGCAACGATGTCGCGAGCGTGACAAGCCTGAGCACGAAGTCGGTGAGCGACATCTTCCAGCCCTACGAATACGACACGTCGAGCGTGACGATCCTCCACTTTACGAACGGAGCGGTCGGCAAGACGGCGGCCATCGTCGACTGCCTGCAGCCCTACTACTTCCACACGCACCTGGTGGGCAGCGAGGGAAGCCTGCTCGACAACAAGTTTCACTCCATGAAGCTCAAGGCCGACAAGGGCCATTGGAGCGAGTTGTCGATGAAGATGCTCGACTCGGGCGACGTCAGCGACCACCCCTACCAGGCGCAGTTCCAGGCCTTCTTCGACGCCCTCGACCGGGGCGAAGACATGCCGCTGACGAGCTTCAGGGAGGCGAAGAAGACGTTTGACGTGATCTTCGCGGCCGACACGAGCGCCGCGCAGGGCGGCCAACCGGTGCGGCTTTCATGATCACGGAATCGACGCTCGCGCGGCTCGGGGCTGCCCACGCCCCGTCGCCGGACGTTCGCTCCGGGCATCCTGCCCTCCGCTCACTCGATGCTGCTCTCGCTTCGCCATCCTGGCTGCGCTCGACCAGCAACGCCGGCTCCCGGGGCATGGGCAGCCCCTCGCTGAGTTCCAACCCGTGTCTTGCAGGTCGAGCATGTCACCGCCGGCTGCGTTGCGGCCAGGACACGTTCTCTTTCATCGGAGGAACCTCATGAATCAGTGTCGTTTGTCGGTGCTCGTCGCGTGTCTCGTCGCCACGGCTGCGTCCGTGGCCGTCGCCCAGCCGGCCGTCGTTCCCGCCGGGTGTACGGCCCTGTTCAATGGCCGCGACCTCGCCGGCTGGCGGGGAAGGCCCCACTTCGATCCTGCGAAGGAGGCCGAAGGCACGCCCGAGGAGCGGACGAAGCGGCAGGCTGAGTGGGACGCCGACATGCGGCAGCACTGGAAGGTGGAGAACGGCGTGATCGTCAGCGACGGCCACGGCGTGTTTCTCACCACCGACCGCGACTTCGGCGACTGCGAACTCGTGCTTGAGTGGATGCTGCCGGCGGCGTGCGCCGACAGCGGGATCTATCTTCGCGGCAATCCGCAGGTGCAGATCTGGGACCCAGCCTGCGAGCGGGATTTCAAGCACGGCTGCGAAAAGGGATCGGGCGGCCTCTGGAACAACCCCACCGACGCGGCCGGCAAGTGGCCGCTGGTCAAGGCCGACAAGCCGATCGGTGAGTGGAACAGCACGCGGATCACGATGAAGGGCGATCGGGTGACCGTGGTGCTCAACGGCCAGGTCGTGGTCAACGACGCGCCGCTCGCTAACTACTTCCAGAAGGGGCAGCCGCTGCCCGCGCGGGGCCCGATCCAGATCCAGACCCACGGGGCGCCGATGCACGTTCGCAACGTGTTCGTCCGCGACCTCGGCACGTTTGACCTCTCGGCACCCGACTGGCGGGATCTCGGTGAGGCGGATTTCACGAACGTCAACTGTGCGGCCGACACCTGGGCCTGGACGCCCGATGGCGTGAAGTGTTCGGGGCAGCCGGTGGGCGTGATTCGCACGCAGAAGCCGATCGCCGACTTCGAGATGTCGCTCGAATGGCGGCACCTCTCCGACGGCGGCAACTCAGGGGTGTTTCTCTGGGCGCCGAAGGCGTCGCTCGATTCGATCAAGCCCGGCCAACTGCCCCCTGGCGGCATCGAGGTGCAGGTGCTCGACCATGGCTTCACGGCGCAGTACGAGGCATCGAGCGGTAAGAAGGCCGACTGGTTCACGACCGATGGCGACGTCTTTCCGGTGGGCTCGTCCACGATGACGCCTTTCCCCCCCACGGCCCCGCGTGGATCGCGGAGTTTCCCGAAGGAACGGCACTCGCTGGGCACGCCCGCGTGGAACCACTACTTCATCCGGGCCGTGAAGGGGGAGGTGCGGCTCTGGGTGAACGGCCACGAGGTCTCAGGGGGCTCCGACTGTAACCCGTCGAGCGGGTATCTTTGCCTCGAGTCCGAAGGGGCCCCGGTGGAGTTTCGCCGCATGAAGATCAGGGAGATTGCCGCCGCGGGTTTGCCCGCGTCAGAGGAGGGCTTCGTGCAATTGTTCGACGGCACGACGCTCGATGGCTGGAAGGGGGCGGTCGATGGCTACGAGGCCGTGAATGGCGAGATCCGCTCGAAGCCGGGCGTCGGCGGCAACCTGCTCACGGCGGGCGAGTATGGCGACTTCGAACTGAGGTTCGATTTCCGGCTCACGCCCGGCGCCAACAACGGTCTCGCGATCCGGGTGCCGCCGCAGGGGGATGCGGCGTTTCAGGGGATCGAACTCCAGATCCTCGATGACGGCCACGAGAAGTACAAAGACATCAAGCCCTGGCAGGCGCACGGTTCGATCTACGGCGTCGTGGCGGCCGAGCGCGGCACGTGCCTCAAGCCTGTGGGCGAGTGGAACATCGAAGAGGTGACGGTGCAGGGTACCCGCATCAAGGTCGTGGTCAACGGCAAGACGATCGTCGACGCCGACACCGCTCCCTTTCGCGATGGTCAGCCCACGCCCGACGGGAAGGCCCACCCGGGCCTCGCCCGCACGAAGGGGCACCTTGGATTTGCCGGTCATCACGACGAGGTCCACTTCCGCAACATCCGGCTCCGCGATCTTTCTCCTGGCACGAACTGAACACATTCCTTCTCCCCATGAGGTCAGCTATGAACCGTTCCCATTCCACCGCCCCGCCAGCCCCCACGTTCCGCCTCTGGCTGATGATGGTGCTGGAGTTTGCGATCTGGGGAGCGTGGCTGCCCCTGATCTGGGGCTACATGGGAGCGAAGATTGAAGACGGCGGCCTCGGCTTCAGCGGCTCGCAGATCGCCTGGGTGGGCAGCGCCTTTGCGATCGCATCGATCGTCGGCATCTTCTTCTCGAGCCAGTTCGCCGACCGGACGTTCGCGGCCGAGCGGTTCATGGCGTTCAGCCACCTGATCGGCGGCCTGGCGATGCTCGGGCTCTACTGGGCGAAGGATTTCCCGACCTTCTTCGGGCTGATGCTCGTGCATGCTTTGTTCTACGTGCCGACGATCTCCGTCTCAAACTCGCTCGCCTTCGCCCACATGAAGGACGCGCAGAAGGAGTTTGGGATTGTCCGCATGGGTGGCACGATCGGCTGGATCCTTGTGGCCTGGCCGCTGTACTTCATCCTCGAGGGCAAGTCGGGCGCGGAGGCGATGTCCGCGAGTCGCACGATCTTCCTGATCGCCGGCGGCCTCTCGCTGGCGCTCGCCGCCTACAGCCTCGTCCTACCGCATACGCCCCCGAAGCCGGCCAAGGCGGGGGAGGGGGGCTTCGCCTGGCTGAAGGCGGCGAAGTTTCTCGCCAAGCCCTATCTCGCCGTGCTGTTTCTCGTGACCTTCATCGACGCCGTGATCCACAACGGCTACTTCGTGATGGCGGGCGACTTCCTGGGGAGCAAGGCGGTGGGACTCGCGCCCAAGTGGATCATGCCGGTGATGAGCATCGGTCAGGTGGCGGAGATCGCCACGATGGCGGTCCTCGGCACGGTGCTCGCGAAACTCGGCTGGAAGACCACGATGATCCTCGGCATCCTTGGCCACGCGGCCCGGTTCGCCGTGTTCGCGCTGATGCCGCAGAACCAGGCGGTGATCATCGCGGTGCAGGTGCTGCACGGCATCTGCTACGCCTTCTTCTTCGCTACGCTCTATATCTTCATCGACGCCGCCTTCCCGAAGGACGTGCGGAGCAGTGCCCAGAGTCTCTTCAACCTGCTCGTCCTCGGCCTCGGTGACCTGGCCGCCAAGTGGCTCTTCATCCCGCTGCAGGAGAGCCTGAAGGGAGCCGACGGCATCGATTACCGTCGGCTGTTCCTGGTGCCGACGTTCATGGCGCTGGCGGCTGCGGTGGCGCTCGCGATCGCTTTCTGGCCGCCAAAATCGCTGGCCACGGCGGCCGAGACTGAAGACGACCTCGAAACCGAGCCCCAGGCGATCACCTGATCGCATCACCTGATGCCCTGGGCGGTCGGACCTGTGGTCAGCAGGTTCGGAGGGCCGAGGCGTGGAGCCGGTGAAGGGCCGTGTTGAGCCGGCTCTTGACGGTACCCACCGGAATGCCAAGGCGGCAGGCCACCTCACGGTGCTTGAGCCCATGACGGTAGACGAGGTCGAGCGTGCTGCGGAGCGGTTCCGGTAGCGCTGAGACCGCCTTGAGGACCCAGGCGACGGACTCGGCTTCCTGCATCATCTCGGTCGAGTTCCGGCCCTTGGCGGCGATCGTCTCCGCCAGCGAACCCGACTCCGGACGGGCGTCCGCTGGGCGGTCGAGGCTCACCATCCGGTGGCGGTGGTTCCGCCGGCGGGCATCGATCGCCTGGTTGGTGGCGATCGCGTAGAGCCACGGGCGGAAACGGTTGCCTTCGGCAAACTGGCTGCTCTTCTGATAGACGCGGAGAAACGTGGCCTGAAACACGTCCTCGGCCAACTGGGCGTCGCCGCCGAGGTAGCGGCGGAGGTAGCCGTAGAGTTCATGCTCGTAGCGGTGAACGAGCGTCTCGAAAGCATCGTCATCGTTGCGGACCCGGATCCTGCGGATCAGATCCTCGTCGGTTTCGGCTTCGGTCGCGGAAACAGATGCTGAACGTGCCATGGCCCGGCCCTCCTGCTGCGCGGGTGGAACCTTCGGGGAATCGCGGCGGCGCCGGATATTCCGAAGGCACCTTTTCTCTCATGCACGAATCGTGCCAAACCGATAACCGCCACAGGCAATCCGAAAAATCCCGGAAATCGCCTCAGAAACCCAGATTGAAGGCCGCCGGCGATGACCGCCGGAATGGCAGGGGTGTAGCAAGTTGCAACACCGCCGTTGCATTTTGCAACGTTTGCAAGGGGCCGCTACATCGCCGTCGGCAGTTTTGCGGCCAGCCACGCCTTGAATCCGCCCACCAGATCACGGGTTTCGGAGCAGCCAAGCTTTTGAAGCAGGCTGGCGGCGATCGCGGATCGATAGCCCCCCTCGCTGTCCCCCGGAGCACAGGTTTTCAACCTGTGTGTCTTCCAGGTTCGCATTGGGCTCGCGGCATCATCGCTTGCATGTGCGATTCGGTCAGGGGCCGACGACGGTGGGGAAGCCGGCCTTTGTCAGATCGGGATAGCCGGGCTTGAGCGGGCGGACGTCGTAGCCGCTCTTCTGCAGGATCTTCGCGGCGGCGAGGCAGCGGCCTCCGGCGAGGCAGTGCACGTAGACGATTTTGTCTTTGGGGAGGATGCGGGCCAGTTGGTCCGGTGGCACACCTCGTTCGAGCGTGCTCAGGGGTAGCGACACCGCACCGGTCACGTGGCCATCCTTCCACTCGTCGGGTTCGCGGCAATCGACGAGCACGGCCTTCTGCTGGGCGACGCCCTGCTGGACGAGGTCGAGGGAGTCTTTCGTGTGCTGTGCCAACGCCTGGCCCGAGAGGCTGGTGGCGAGCAGGCCCGCGAGGAGCATCCGGCTCCAGCAAGCGGCGGACGGACTGGAGGCCTGGTTCCACGGCATCCGAGCGAGCAGCATCGCCATGCCGCAGGTGTCGGTGACGCCGGCGAACACGAGGCCGCAGCCGATGAAGCCGGTGAGGCCCGTGCCGATCGCCTTCCAGTTCACCGGCGCGTCGGGCCCGAAGGCGGCGAGGGCGGCTCCGATGGCGACGAGTGTGCCGGCGGCGATCCGCACCTGCCGCTCGAGCGACATTGTCTTCCGGCCGCGGACCACGGGCAGGCCCGCAGCCTCGCAGGCGGCCGTGCCCCCCTCCACACTCACCACCTTGTCGATGCCGGCGGCGAGCATCTTCTCGCAGGCCTTGTGGCTGCGGCCGCCCGATTTGCAGACGAAGTAGACCGGACCGTCGCCGCCCAGTCCGGCGATGTCCTGCGGAGTGAGCCGGTCGAGGGGGACGTTGTGGGCAAAATCGACATGGACCTCGCCGTACTCGGCGGGCGTGCGGACGTCGATGAGCGTCAGGGTGTCGCCGCGGCGGCGACGATCGGCGAGCGTTGCGGGGGTGACCGTGGCAACCATAGGAAATCCTCCGGAAGGGCGGGAAGGCGGCGCCGGCCCCTGGCCAGCGCCATGAATAATATATCGTAATGTCACGACATGTCAATCACTTTTTCCTCGGCCGACAATCGTGCTCTGAAACGCCATGGGCCGGTGACCGTAGAGTGGGGCGGCCCGGCCCCGCCCAAGGGAGTGTCGGTGGGGCGGCGTAGCGCCGCGGGCTGCCGGTCAGCAAGGAAGCACACGATGCCCCTGAAGGTCTGCTTCATCGAGCGGTTGGAGCAGGTGCTCGACCACGCGGTCGCGTTTCTCAACCGCGACGACGATCTCTTTGCGCGGCCTCGGATCGTGGTGCCCACTCCCGGGGCGAAGGCGTGGCTGCAAGACCGGCTGGCGCGAAGGCTTGGCGGCGTGGATGGGGAGGACGGCATCGTTGCCAACGTCCACATCTCATACCCCGCCACGATCACCGCGCTTCTGCAGCCGACGCATGGTCTCAAACCCGATCCGTGGTCGTTCGACCCGCTGACGTTCACGGTGCTCGATGTGATCACGGAGCCTGGCGCCGAAGAGTTTGGGGTCCCACTCGACGTGGTGCGTGAGCCGCTGCTCGCCGCGCGACGGATCGCGGGCCTGTTCGACACCTACCACGACCGCCGGCCGGCGATGATCCGGCTCTGGGAGGAGGGCCGCCCCGCGCTGAGCCCGGTGGCGGTCGGACGCGACTACGGCGGTGAGTGGGCGGCGGATGCCCTGCCCGAGAGCGACGCCTGGCAGTTTCGCGTGTGGCAGGCGGTCCGCCAGAGGATCGCGGGGCCGAGCCCGCCCCAGCGCATGGATGTCGACCACCTGTCGAGCCGCGACCCGATCCTCGTCGCCGGGTTGCAGTCACTGTCGCTCCAGCAGATTGCTGCGATCAAGACGCTGGCGGGTGCCTGCGACGTCCATGTGCTCCTCGTCCATCCGTCGCCGCCACTCCAGGCCCGCTGGGCCGCGGGCCTGCCGCCCGTGTCGGAGGGTGTGCCACCGAAACGAGAGGCCGCCGAGTTGCCCGACGACCTCGACCCGCTCGTGGCCACCTGGCTGCACGGCGCTCGGGAGACGCAGATGCTCCTCGGCTCGCAGGGCATCATCCCCGAGCCCGTTGCCGCGACCGGACCCGGCGCATCCGCCGAACCGGCCACGCTCCTGGCCCGGATGCAACAGACGATCGCCACGGCCCACAAGCCCGTGAAGCAGCAGCACGATCCGGCTCACGACCACTCGTTCTCGATTCACCGCTGCTACAGCCTGTCGCGACAGGCAGAGGCGATCCACGATGCGATTCTGCACGCGTTCGTGGAGCTCGACGATCTGCAGCCGCACGAGATCGTGATCGTCAGTCCGTGCCTGGAGCGGCTGGCGCCGCACCTCGAAGCGGTCTTCGATCGGGAGATCGAGGGGCAGGGGGGCCGCCGCGTGAAACTGCCGCTGGTCGTCGCCGACCGCGGTCTCAACCAGGTGAGCGAATCGGCCGAACTGCTCGTGGAACTGCTGGGCCTCGTCGGCTCGAGGTGCTCGGTCGAGAATTTTCGGGCGGTGGCGGCCCACCCGCTCGTGACGCGGCACTTTCACGCAGATGACGACACGGTCCGCTGCTGGGACCAGTTGATCGAGCGGACGAGGATCCACTGGGGCTTCGATGCCGCGCATCGCCTCCGTGAAAACTTTCCGGCGGAGGCCGCGGAGCCCCACACCTGGCGGGCGGGGCTCGAGCGGATGGTGCTGGGCGCCACACTGCCCGACGCAGACCCGAGGCCGGAACTCGGCGGCACGGTGCCGCTGGCCGACGTGCCACTCGCCGATCTCTCCGCCATCGTGGCGCTGACGCGCATCTTCGAGGTGGTTCTCGAACTCGATGCCGCAACCGCCGCGCCGCGGCCGGCCGGGGAATGGTGCGGGGCGGTCGAGCGGGCGCTGTTCGACCTCTGCGGCGAGGAGGCGAGCGAACTCGCCGATCCCCTGCGGATGGTGCGGGAGCTGCGTGACTCGGCCTCCCATACTCCGGTGCCGTTCGGCGACGTGCGGGAGATTCTGTCGGAGGCGCTGCAGTCGGCGGCGGGCCGCCAGCCGCTCCGCACCGGCGCGATCACGGCCACCTCGATGGTGCCGCTGCGAGACGTGCCGTTTCGGGTGGTGTGCGTCGCAGCCTACGACGACGGCACGGTGGCCGCGGCCGAGTCGCGTGGCGATGATCTCGTCGCCCGCCAGCCGCTCGCGGGCGACGGCGACCCCCGCATCGACATCCGCCGGGCGCTCCTCGACTGCCTGCTCGCCGCCCGCGACCGTGTCGTGATCACCTGCAACGGCAGCAACATCAAGAACAACCAGCCGCTGCCGCTGGTCACGCCGCTCGCCGAACTGATCGACTTCGCGGTGCGTCACGGCGTGGCGGAGGCTGGTTCCGCCGCGGCTGGCGGTGTCGAGGTGACGCATCCGCGGCACGCCGTGGGCCACAGGAACTTCCACGTGGGCGAGGTCCAGTCGGGAGTGATCTGGAGCCACGATGCCGCCGCGCGGGCCGCGTCGCTCGCGATGGGCGGCGACGAGCCCGAGATCCCGAGCGAGGCCGGTTCACTGCCGCAGATGCCGGTGACCGAACTTGCCATGGTCGAGGAGATGGTGCGGGATCCGCTCGGCCTCTACCTGAAGAAGACGCTCGGTATCAGCACCTGGCGGGACGACGAGGAGTTTCCGGCGGCGACGTTTCCGCTCGCGATGGCGAACCGCGACCAGCGATATCTCACCACGGGCCTGCTCGACGTGCTCGTCGCCGGCGGGAACGACGAGGCGCCGCGGGTCCGCGAATGGCTCGCGGCGGTACGGGCATCGGGCCGCGTGCCCTTTGGTCGCTTCGGCGACGCGGCGCTGCGCGAGATCCAGGAACTCGCCCACGGCCTCCGGCGCGGTGCAGCGGATCAGGATCCGCCGATTCCGCTTGCTGGATTCGAGGCGTTTCCGGTGCGGGTTCATCTGGCCGAGGGGCTCCTGGTCGGCCACGTGTCAAACCTGCATCGGGAGTCGAATCAGATCGTCCACGTGCGCGTCACGGAGGGCGACCGGACATCCTGGGGCATGCCGCTGCATATCGCGGCCCTGCACCTGCTGGTCCTCCAGGCGGCCGGCACGCCGGCGGAGCGTGCGGTTGTGGTCGCACGACACCAAGACTGGAAGGTGGGCGGTGCTGGTCCGGCGATGGCCGCGCGGACCGTGCGGCTCGCCGACGCCTTGTGCAACCGCGTCACCGCGACGGAGCGGCTCGCCGCGATCTGCGGGCTTGTGCCCCGCGCCCTGGCCTCGCCCTGCGGCCGGTTTGGGGGCGCGGCGGCGGCCACCGTCAAGGACCGCGAGAAGGGCCGCACCGCGTTCGTCAGGCACGTGGGATGGGGCTTCGACCGATCCAAGGAGTCGGTTGTCTACGGTCCCGCGCCGCGGTTCGACGACGTCTTCGCTCCGACTTCGCCCGAGATGGCGTTTCACGCCCTCTTCGAGCGGCTGTTCACGATCACGGGAAGGTACATGCTGTCATGACCGCCGCGACCCACCAAGCCTTCGACTACACCGAGTGGCCGCTCCCCGTGGGCACGGTCGTCGATGCCAGCGCGGGCACCGGCAAGACCTATGCGGTGGCGTCGCACGTGACGCTCGCCCTGGCGATGAATGAGAATCTCTCCATCGGCCAGATCCTGATCACGACCTTCACCCGCAACGCGGCGGCGGAGCTTCGCGACCGCGTCAGACGGCGGCTCGTGGCCACGGCGGCCATGCTTCGCGGCGCAGCCGCCGAACGCCTCGACGACCTCGACCAGTTTCTGCTCGCCGGGCGGGCTGGCGACCCGAAGGCTGTCGCGGCCCGCCTGGAGCGGGCGGCGGCGGAGTTCGACACGGCGACGATCGCCACGATCCACGGCGTCTGCACCAAGGTGCTCGCCTGCGCCGGGTTTGCGACCGACGCCAATGGACGGGAGGACGTTCGCACGCGGGTCATCGCCGAGGTCGTCAACGACGAACTCGTGAAGGAGTCGGTCGCGGGTCGGCAGTGGGACGAGGCCAGGATTACGACGCTGGTCGATGCCGCGGCGGGCGACCCGTTCATGAAGCCGTGGATCGAGCCGGGGATCGACGAGGCGGAGCAGGACAACGACCGCCTCGTTGCGCACCTGATTGAGCGGTGCGTCGCCCGCGTGCACGACGCGATGCGGTCGCAGCCCGGCTTCGACGACCTGCTGCGGCTGGCCTGGGACGTCGTTTCCGGTGCGGGCGGAGCCGCGGTCGTGGCGCAGTTGCGAGAACGGTTCACGCTCGCCATCGTCGACGAAGCCCAGGACAACGCTCCGCTGCAGTGGCTGTTCTTTCGCACGCTGTTTCCCGGCACGGACGGTCGGCGGCTGATCACCGTCGGTGATCCGAAGCAGGCGATCTATGGGTTCCGTGGCGCCGATGTCGGGGCCTATGTCGAGTTCACGAGCACGGCCGAGCGGCGGACGCTGCCGGTCAACCGGCGATCCGACTGGCCGTTGATCCACTCCCTCAACACGATGATGGACGGTGCCACGTTCTACGGCGAGACGGTTGCCTATGAGCAGGTCGGTGCCGATGACAGGAACCGCGAGTCGCGGATCGTCGGGTCCGCGCCCGTGGAGCTGCTGGATCTCGGGGAGGTCAACGAACAGACCGCAGTCGCGATCCCGACGGTGCGGAAGATCGTGGAACTGCTCGATCCGGCGACCTCGTCGCTGAAGACCGACGACGGCATGCGGCCCGTGACGCCCGGCGACATCTGCGTGATCGTTCGGGCCAACTGGGTGGGCGCCAAGATCGCCGCCGAACTGGCCAAACTCCGGATCCGTGCCGTGACGGCCGGCACGGCGAGCGTCATGCGGGGCCGCATGGCCGGCGACATCCGGGCTCTGCTCGAGGCGTTGGAGAGGCCGTCGAACCCCGGCCGCATCCGCCGGGCGGCGGTCACGCGGTTCTTCGGCGATCATTCCCTCCGCGATGCTGGCACGCTGGCGGAGGAGGCGATCCGGCCGGTCCAGGAGATGGTCGCGAAACTGGCGGCCATCGTGCAGCATCGAGGGATCGCCGCCGCGGCCGCCGAGATCGCCGCGAACACCGCGATCATGACCTGCATCACGGCGGGGCCGGAAGGGGAGCGGCAGCTCGCCGATTTCTCCCACATCGTGGAGCTGCTGCACGAGCACGGGCCGGGGCGTGGCTGCCGGCCCGACGAGTTGCTCACCGCGTTCGTGGGGCTCCTGGCGCTGCGCGACGATCAAGAACTCGTCAGCCGTCGCGTGGAGAGCGACGACAACGCCGTAAAGATCATGACGGTGCATGCCGCCAAGGGACTCGAGTTTCCCTGCGTGATCGTCGCCGATCTCTGGAAGGGCACGAGCACCCACAACAATCCGGGCATCTTCCATGCAGAAGGTTTGCGGGTGCTCGACGTGGCCTATGCGCGGGCGAGCACGTCTGCAACGGCCGCTCGGGAGGTCGCCAGGCTGTATCGCGAGGAGGTGAAGCGGCTCCTCTATGTCGCCCTGACTCGCGCCAAGCACCACCTGACCGTGATCACGGCGACGACCAGCGACGAATCGGTGCTGCCCGACGTCCTCCGCAACGCGGGAGTGGTGCCGCCCCGGTTGGTCGCCAGCCTTCCGCCGCTGCCGGCGGCCCGCGTGAGCGTTGTCCGTCGCGGAGCCGACGGTGCCGACATCGCCCCACTCCCTGCCGGAGGCGTTCGACAGACCTATCGCCGCACGTCCTTTAGTGGGATCACCGCTCACCAGGCCAAGCGGACCCTCAACGACTTCGGGCCTCCCGGCTCGGGGTATGACGAGCCTGCCGGTGCCGCGACGGACGCGAGTGCGGGCGAACGCGATCCGACGAACGTGCCGGCGGGGGCCGGGGCATTCACCCTGCCCGACCTGCCGGCCGGCACCACCTTCGGCAGCGTCGTCCACGAGATCTTCGAGCGGATCGACACCAGCCGACCACTGGCGGAGGAGGTGCGGGGCGTCGTCGCCGCGACCGCCACGTCGAAGATGTTCGACGGGCGGCACGACCTGCTTGCGGAGACGATCGTGCGGGCCATGCAGACGCCCTTCGGTGGCCCGCTCGGGACCACGTGTTTCGCCGACATCCTGCCCGCCGACCGTCTGGCCGAGATGGACTTCGAGATGGCGCTGGCGGGAATCGACTCCGGCGTGATGGCAAGCGACGTAGGCCGCGTGCTCGACCGCCTTCTGCCGGCCGGCGACCCGCTGCGGAGCTACGTGGGCGAACTCTGCGACACCTCGTTCGACATCCCGCTCGCCGGGCTGATCAACGGGTCGATCGACGCTGTGGTGCGGCTGCCGGGGAGCACGCGGGAGTCGCCACGGCTGGTGATCGCCGACTACAAGACCAACAAACTCCACTCGGCCAACATGGCGCAGCCGGAGGAGGCGTATGCGGCCCACCACCTCGTGGCCGCGATGGCGGAGCACCATTATCCGCTGCAGGCTGTCGTCTACGGCACGGCCGTCTACCGAATGCTCCGCTGGAGGCTTCGCCAGGCCGACCCTGCCGACTGCCTCGCCGGTATCGTCTACGCGTTCGTGCGCGGCACCCGTGGAGCCGACGCGCCGGCCGACGCCGCGGGCCGGCGGCATGGGATGTTTGTCTGGCAGCCGCCGCGCGACCTCTGGCCGAGGCTCAGCCGCCTGTTTGCAGGAGACCGTCCATGACCGCCCTCCGTGAGACCGCCGCCGTCGCACCATCGCAGGGCCAGGCGGAGGAGCTGCGGGCCTACTGCGAGGCGGGCGTGATCGCGCCGGCCGACCTCGCCGCCGCGCGGATGCTCGTTGGCATCGCCCGCCGGGTGGAGCCGGTCGAGCCTTCCAGACTCGCCTGGGTGGCGATGTGCCTGGCTCTCCGCGCGCCGCGTGACGGCCATACCTGCGTGCCGCTGGCCGCGATTTCCGAATGGGCCGGCACGATCGATCTCGATCAGGCCGACCACCTGCCGTGGCCGCTGGAGCCGCAGGCGTGGATCGAGGCGCTGGCCAGCGTGGCGCCGCTCGTGGGTCGGCCCGGTGACCGCACGCCGTTCATCCTCGACGGCGCGGGCAGCGACGTGCGGCTCTATCTGGCCCGATCGCTGGCCGAGGAGCAGGCGATCGCCGCGGCGCTCCTCCGCGATGGGGCGCGGCACGTGAGCGTGCTGCTCGGCGGCCCGGGCTCGGGCAAGACCTACACGCTCGCCAAGGACTTGATCGACACGTTCGCCGCGGCCGAGACGCCGCCGCGAATCGCGTTGGCCGCCCCCACAGGCAAGGCGGCGGCACGGATGACGAAGGCGCTCGAGGACCGCTGCGTGAAGGCGAATGCGTCTCCGGAGGTGCTCGCGGCGGTGCGGGCGGCGCCGGCCACCACGGTCCACCGGCTCCTCAAGTTCGCGCCGAATCGTACGCCGCGGTTTGCCTACGGCCCCGGCAACCCGCTCGACTACGACCTCGTGGTGGTCGATGAGGTGTCGATGATCTCCAGTTCGCTCCTGCAGCAGCTCCTCTCGGCGCTGTCGCCCACCACGGCGATCCGCCTCGTGGGCGATCCCGACCAGCTGGCGAGCGTCGAATCGGGATCGGTGCTGGCAGACATCGCGACGGCCTGTCGCCGCGCCGGATCTCCGCTGCATCCCCGGCTGACGGAGCTCACCGGGCAGCATCGCTACGGGCCCGGGTCCGCGATCGCAAAGCTCGCCGTGGCGATCCGAGACGGTGATGTGCGAGGGGCACTTGCCGCCCTCGACGCCGGCACTGCCGATGTGACCTGGATCAAACCTGGCGACGCCGCTGGGATCGAGGCGACGACGAGCCTGGTGGCGGCGCATGCCACGCGGCTGCGCGAACTTGCCGAGGCCACGGCGGGAACGGCCGAGCCGCGGGCTCGGGCGGCGGTGGCGGCGCAGGCGGGGCTGCAGGTGCTCTGCGCCCGGCGTTCCGGTTCGGCCGGCGTGGAGGGCTGGAACCAGCGAATCGAGCGGCGGCTGGGATCGGCCGCCTTGGGCGGCTGGTATGCGGGGCGGCCGATCATGATCACGAAAAACAACCCCGACATCGCGCTCTACAACGGCGACGTCGGCCTGGTGGTGCCGGCCGACGAGGACCGCAAAGACGCGGTGTTTCCGCTGGGCGACGAGATCGTCCGCGTGCCGGTGACGCGGCTCGAGGACGTGGCCACCGTGCATGCACTGACGATCCACAAGAGCCAGGGATCGGAATACGACCACGCGATCGTCGTGCTTCCTGAGGCGAGGAGCCGCATGCTCACTCGCGAACTGCTCTACACGGGCGTGACGCGGGCCGCGAAACGGGTGACCGTGATCGGCTCCCGCGAGGTGATCGAGGCCGCGATCAGGCGTCCGATCCGTCGCGCCACCGGCCTCGCCGGTCGGCTGTAGCGACCTAGCGTCAGCCACCCGCAAGGAATCGGGACGGATCGTCATTCACGGCCGGCAAGCAACCGCTCGAGCACTGGCCGCATCCGGGCCGCACGACGGACGTTGCCAAGTGCACTGGGATGGAGTTCGTCGCCGAGAAATGCCTCAGGATCAGGGGCTCCGTCAGCGCCGAGAAAGTCCGCCCAGACATCGAGAAACTCCACCGGACCGCCCCCCATCACACCTCCCTCTGCCACGATCGCATCCCGGATCAGCCCGTTGGCCTTCTCCTGCGAATCCCGCTCTTCCCAGCGCGACTTCGCCGGCAGGATTCCCATGACGAGGATCGGCACCGTCGGATGGTCGCGACGCACCGCGGCGATGACCTCCTTCCATGCCACGAGCACGCGGTCGGCATCGGCACCACCATGGATGTCATTGCTCCCGGCGGAGATCACCACCACTCCCGGTTTTCCGGCGGCGAGCAGACGGGGGGCGAAGCGGGCCAACTCGGAGAGCGTGCACCCTCCCACGCCCCGATTGACGACAGGCATACCGGGAAGATCAGCAGCCAGCGTCTCCCACATGCGGATGTTCGACGCTCCGACGAGGATCACCGAGCCTGGCGCTGGGGAGGTTTCCCGATCGGCCTGCTCGAAGCGGGCCACGTCCTTCTCCCAGCGTCCCGCGTCAGTCGCCGCGACCGCTACCGCAGGCGTTGCGCCCACGGGAAGCTCGAGGCGTTCCATCCGCCCCAGCGACCGCGGTTTCTCCGGATCGGCCAGGATGATCGGTGGGGCTTCCCGCACCGCCGCCGGTTGGAGCGGGGCGGCATACCACAGCCCGATCCCCGCCAGGCCTAGAAGCAGCATCGTGAGCAAGCCGGTCGGGAATGAAAAGTTTGTAGACAACTTGCTCATCAGAACTCCTCCTCAGGAACTGAACTGCCTCCCTTCAACGGTACCACTTCCAGAGGGAGAATTTGAAGTTCGGCCGTTGCTTCTCCAGTTGCTTTCCGCTCGGCCAACGGTTGCCGAAGGACCGTTGGCCGACCTATCCTTTTGTTCTCGCTCTGTTCCGCCGTCGAGGTGCGGTCAGTGCACTGGTGCCAGTTCGAATGAAGACGCCTGACCCTATCCCGATGCACGCCCGAGTTGTAGGCACCTCTGGCGGCCTCATCCTCGCCGTCCTGGCGGGACTTATATGTTCGTTGCCAGGGGCGACCGCAGCGATCCCGGGCGAGCCCGAGGGGTCTCTCATTGCCGTGGACTATGCCGCGCTGGTTGGCGGAGCCGACCTGGACTTCGCGATGCCGCTGGGGCCGGGCGCCGAGCGCGGCCTCCCACTCGGAAACGGCCGCGTGGGCACCCTGCTCTGGACCCGCCCGGAGCAGTCGAAGCTGCACATGCAACTCAACCATACCGACGTCTTCGCCTTCCGGAATTCCTCGGCCGCCACCCTCGATGCCCACGCGTTCTACTGCAATGGCTGCGGGTTCGTGGACATCGACGTGGGCGACGATGTCTTCGGGGATCACGCCACGAGCAATCACCTCTCCGTCTACGATGCGGTTGCGGAGGTGTCCGGCAGGGGCGTCCGCATCCGCGCCTTCGCGTGGAATCAGAAGGATGTGATCGCCGTCGAGATTACGGACGATCGCGACGAACCCCGGCCCATCTCGGTTGATCTGCGGATGCTGCGTCCTCCCGAGGTGAAGTCTGGTCCGCATGCCGCGATCTCCTCCGTGGCCGCGATCGGCCAGGACATCGAGTTGACGCAGGAGTTCCGCGAGAAAGCCGACCAGCCCCTCGCGCTGGATCTGAACTCCTTCACCACGCTGCGCGCCCGGGTGATCGGCCGCGCGGCCGCTGCCAGCAAGGTGGATGATCGAACCGTTCGCTTGACCGCGCCAGCTGGCAAGGGAACGCTGACCGTCCTGGTCTCGCTCGGCCAGAGCAAAGAGAACACCTTGGAGCAGGTGAGGAGAGTGGCCGAAGCGGATCTCGAGGAGGCCGCCACGGCCGGGTTTCTGAAGCTGCTCGACGACAATCGGACCTACTGGCACGATTTCTGGTCGAAGAGCTTCGTCAGCATGTCGGGCTCGCCCGAGCTGGAAGAGATGACCCGGCTCTCCATCTGGAACCTCTACATCGCCGGAAGCTGCCAACGCGGGAACTTACCCGCCAAGTTCAATGGTCTGATCTTTGTGTCGACGGGCGACGTGCGCGATTGGGGCCAGAACTTCTGGTGGTTCAACCAGAGCTGCCAGCATGGCTGGGAGTATGCGGCCAACCACGGAGAACTGCTGGAACCTGTGTTCCGCTGGAATATGCGGAACTTCGATGCGTATACCAACTCCGCTCGGCGCAGTTGGAACAGCCGAGGCTGGTATATCCCTGAGACCTCCTGCTGGGATGGACCGGAGATTCTGCCCGAGGGCGTGCACAAGCCGCAGGGGCAGCGGCAGCCCATGATGTCTCTGGTGGGCGGCGGGTGGACCACCCGCAACACCTCTAACATGGCGAAGTTTACCGGCCTCTATTACAAGAAGTACCTCTATACGGGCGATGAACGGTGGCTCAGGGAGTGGGTCTATCCGGCCGCCAGGGCGACCGCCGAGTTTTACTGCGGGCTGAAAGCCGGTTGCCAGGATGCCGGTGGCGACGATAACGGGCCGGAAGGAATCGCCGTTCTGAAGAAGGACGCGGACGGGAAGTACCACCTGTACGGCACGGAACTGCACGAGCATATCTGGTGGGGGAAGGACATCATCGAAGACCTCGCAGGCATGCGCGGCGTGTTCCCGCTCGCCATCGCGCTGTCAGAGAAATACGGCGTAGATGCCGACCAGCGGGCGGACTGGCAGGAGGTTCTCGACAACCTAGCCCCGTACCCGCGGTCGGACATGGCCGGAGCGATCGCCGGACTGGGCCCTGGCACGTGGGCCCAGGGGCTCGCGCCGCATGGAAAACTCCGCGGCAACGAAGGCGACGAGAGCCCTCGCATGGGCCCCGTTCGTGGCGATTTCGACGTGCTGACGCTCGAGTCGGCCGACACCGACGAATGGGCGGTGGCGATGGCCACGCTCGAGAAGCATCCGGGCACCGTCAAGGGCCACGGCTGCGGCGTCGGCTCCTACCCGATTCTGCCGGCCCGAATGGGGCGGCCTGACTTGGTCGAGTGTGCGCTGCCGAAGCAGATGGCCCTTGCGCCTGAGACGGCTCGCATGCCGCGCGCCGAGAGCTTCACGTCGCAGGGCATGGGGATATTCGCGCAGGCGGTGCAGTCTGCCCTGTTGCTCTCGATCGCCCCCTCGCCGACCGGAGAACCGGTCATCCGTGTGATGGAAGGCTGGCCGCGAAAGTGGGACGTCTCGTTCAAGCTCCAGGCCGAGGGCGGCTTTCTCGTCAGTTCAGTCATGAAAGGCGGAACGATCCGCTTCGTCGAGATCCTCAGCCAGCGGGGCGGAGAATGCCGCATCCGTAATCCTTGGCCGACGGAGGATGCCACCCTCTTCTGCATGGGGCGGAAGACGAACGTGCTGAAGGGGGGCCTGCTGACGTTTCCGACGGAGGCCGGAAAGACCTATCTGCTGGTTGCACCGCGGTGCTGGATGACGGGCGCCGCCAGCACGGATGCCGAGCCGGCGGCCCTCGGGAGGATCGAGGAGCTCCGAACGGTCGTGCCCCAAGAAGCGGCTGAGTCAGCCCGGCACCTGCCACCACGAGATCGCTTCCACCTCTATCTGCTCATTGGGCAGTCGAACATGGCGGGCCGGGGCATGATCGACCCCGCAACGGCAGTCTCAAGCAATCGGGTGCTGAAATACACGTCCGATGAGGGCTGGGCTCCCGGTACCGAACCGCTCCATGCCTCCAAGTCAGGCAAGGGTGGTGCGGGACTGGCAGCAAGCTTCGCCCGGGCCATGGCAGATGCGGAGCCAGGCGTGACGATCGGTCTGATTCCCTGTGCGGTTGGGGGCACGCCGCTGGCCCGCTGGATGAAAGGGGGCCATCTCTATGAGCAGGCCGTCAATCGCACACGGAAGGCGCTGCCTGATGGCACCCTCAAGGGCATCCTCTGGCATCAGGGGGAAGACGATTCCAAGCGAGAAGAGAGTGCCCGCACCTACGGCGATCGGTTGACGCAGATGGTGGCTGATCTGCGTGAAGACCTCGGCGTGGGGCAGGTGCCGTTTGTGGCGGGACATCTCGGGGAGTTCCTTTCGAGCCCGAAACACTCCGGCAAATTCGCCTACTCCGAGTTGGTCGAAGACTGCCTGACGGCCCTGCCCGGCCACGCGCCCCGCACCGCCGTGGTTGAATCCGCCGGGCTGAATGCCAAGCAGGACAAGCTCCACTTCGACACGCCGTCTCTACGGGAATTTGGTGTCCGCTACGCGGCAGCCATGCAGCGACTGCAACAATCGAAATGAGGGCCCTCTTCAGAAACCAACACCGGTGAGTTCGTCGCCCTGCCTCGCCGTCGAAAATGCCATCCCTAGCTGAGGGGATGGCGTGGTGTGGCCTGGCGAGGCACCATGTCGGCGGTCTCGTCTTCCTCTGCATATCACGCGACTCCAGGGGTATTTCTCATGATGTCGTCGTATCCATGCGGAGGCCGATCTCGCACCGACGTCGCCCACCTGATCGCGTGCGTGTTCGCGATCATGATCTGC
>Ga0194055_10000792_pt1 | contig 25620 bp, 25 predicted proteins | sample SepL449m_MetaG_FD_155482 | JGI IMG/M metagenome (GOLD analysis project Ga0194055, IMG submission 155482) | Anoxic zone freshwater microbial communities from boreal shield lake in IISD Experimental Lakes Area, Ontario, Canada - Sep2016-L442-9m | ecosystem: Environmental > Aquatic > Freshwater >... | reverse complement strand
AAAGTGGCGAACCCGTACAAGTAACTTATAAATACGACGGTGGAATTACTGATTTCGTACGCCACCTTAATTCCACAAAAGGCACAACTCACAAATCAATTATTGAATTTGATGCTGAAGACACCAACGCAAAAATATCACTTGAAGTAGCCATGCAATGGAATGCCGGCTTCTCCGAATCTGTTTACACGTTTGCGAACACCATCAACACTCAAGAGGGTGGCACACACGAAGAGGGCTTCCGTGCATCACTCACGACTCTAGTAAATAAATTTGGTGAGGAGTGGGGCTTAATCCGCAAGAAAGAAGATCGTCTCACCGGTGATGACGTGCGTGAAGGCCTTACAGCAATTGTCTCTATCAAATTAGGTGAACCACAATTTGAAGGACAAACAAAAACCAAACTTGGTAATACCGAAGCTAAAACTTTCACACAGAAGGTAGTTTATGACCGCCTCGGTGAGTGGTTCGAGAAGAACCCTGGCGAAGGTAAAGATATTGTTCGTAAATCAATTGACGCTGCAGCCGCTCGATCCGCGGCTCGCAAGGCACGCGATCTTGCGCGCAACCGCAAGGGACTACTCGAAGGTCGCGGGATGCCCGGAAAGTTGGCGGATTGCCAATGGACCGAGCCTGAGAAGTGTGAGCTATACATTGTTGAAGGAGATTCCGCCGGTGGCTCTGCAAAAGGTGGGCGCGATTCGAAGTTCCAAGCCATTCTGCCAATCCGTGGAAAAATCCTTAACGTAGAGAAAGCACGCATTGACCGAGTACTTCAAAACAATGAAGTGCAGGCACTTATCACTGCTTTAGGTACCGGAATTTACGATGAGTTCGACGTAGCAAAACTTCGTTATCACAAAATCATCTTGATGGCCGATGCGGACGTTGATGGTCAACACATCCGCACTCTGCTCCTTACATTGCTCTTCCGCTTTATGCGTCCACTTATCGAACAAGGTTATGTGTACTTAGCTCAACCACCGCTTTACAAAATCAAATGGGGTGGGAAAGAGCGCGTGCAGTATGCCTTCAGTGATCGTGAACGCGATGGATTTATCAAGATCGGATTAGAAAATGCTAAGCGTCTTCCAAAAGAAGACGGTATTCAACGCTTCAAAGGTCTGGGTGAAATGCCAGCAAAAGAACTGTGGGATACCACGATGGATCCTGAGAGACGAGTATTAATCCGCGTGACTCTTGATGATGCCGCCGCCGCTGACGATCTCTTTTCAGTCTTAATGGGTGAAGATGTCGAACAACGCCGCGCGTTCATTCAACGTAATGCCAAAGACGTACGCTTCCTCGATATTTAATTCACTAGAAACTGGAGTAATGCATGAGTGACATCGAATCGCCAGACTCTTCTGAGTCCACGATCGATCCCGTAACGGGGGCAGTGAGCGATCGCATCGATCTTGTTGATATCAACGTAGAGATGGCGCGCTCATATCTCGACTATGCCATGAGCGTCATCGTGGGTCGTGCACTTCCAGATGTTCGTGACGGCCTAAAACCCGTACACCGCCGCGTGCTTTACGCAATGTATGACGGCGGGTATCGCCCCGATAGGGGTTACTACAAATCCTCTCGCGTAGTAGGCGATGTGATGGGCAATTATCACCCACATGGAGATAGCGCTATTTACGACACCTTGGTGCGCCTCGCCCAACCTTGGTCACTTCGATATCCACTCGTGGATGGCAATGGAAACTTTGGTTCACCGGGCAATGATCCAGCGGCAGCCATGCGTTATACAGAGGCACGACTAGCTCCATTGGCCATGGAGATGATGCGCGATATTGATGAAGACACCGTCGATTTTTCACCAAACTACGACGGCCGCTCACAAGAACCCAACGTGCTTCCCAGCCGCTTCCCCAACTTGCTTGTTAATGGCAGCGCGGGAATTGCTGTGGGAATGGCAACCAACATCCCTCCCCATAATCTCCGTGAAGTAGCTTCCGGTATCCAATGGTCTCTTGAACACCCCAACGCCACCCAACCAGAATTATTGGACGCGCTTCTTGAACGCATTAAAGGTCCAGACTTTCCTACCCGAGGAATCATCATCGGTCGTACTGGTATCGATGAGGCATACCGCACTGGCCGTGGATCTATCACCATGCGCGCAGTTGTTGAAGTCGAGGAAATTAACGGGCGTAACTGTCTGGTGATTACTGAGCTTCCTTATCAAGTGAACCCAGACAATCTAGCTTTGAAGATTGCCGAATTAGTTAAAGAAGGCAAAGTCGCCGGCATTTCAGATGTGCGCGACGAAGGTAATGAGCGCCTTGGACAACGCCTTGTCATCGTGCTTAAGAAAGATGCCATCGCCAAAGTCGTACTCAACAACCTCTATAAGCATACGCAACTTCAAGACAATTTCGGCGCCAATATGTTGGCTCTTGTTGATGGTGTTCCACGCACGCTTCGCATTGATGAATTTGTGCGCTACTACCTGGTGCATCAAATCGAGGTAATTGTTCGACGTACTAAGTTCCGATTAGCTGAAAAAGAGAAGCGCGCACATATTTTGAGTGGTTATCTTAAAGCCCTTGATGCATTAGATGAAGTGATTGCGTTAATTCGTCGTAGTGCCACAGTAGATGATGCTCGCCAGGGCTTAATGCAACTCCTTGAGGTCGATGAAATTCAAGCAAATGCCATTTTGGAAATGCAACTTCGCCGCCTCGCTGCTCTCGAACGTCAAAAGATTATCGATGAGTACGACGGAATCATGGCTGAAATTAAGGAACTTCTTGCGATCTTGGCTAGCGAATCGCGCCAACGTGAAATCGTTGGTGAAGAGCTTCACGAACTTACAGAGAAGTATGGTGATGAGCGCCGAACCGCCATTGTGGCAGCCGAAGGTGATTTCTCTGCGGAAGATCTCATTCCAGAGCACGATGTCGTAGTCACCATTACCCGCGGCGGATATGCCAAACGCACAAAGGCAGATCTTTATCGCGCGCAACGCCGCGGTGGTAAGGGCGTTCGTGGCGCAGCACTTAAGCAAGACGACATTGTTGATCACTTCTTTGTGACTTCGACACATCACTGGATTCTCTTTTTCACCACGAAGGGCCGCGTCTATCGTGCGAAGGCGTACGAATTACCCGACACCGGCAGAGATGCGCGTGGGCAACACGTAGCAAATCTCCTTGCTTTCCAACCAGATGAGGAGATCGCCCAAGTTCTTACGATTGAGAATTATGGGGCAGCGCCTTACTTGGTATTAGCTACGCGACAAGGCCTTACTAAGAAAACCGAACTTAAAGAGTATGACTCCAACCGTTCTGGTGGTCTCATTGCTATTAATTTACGCGACGAAGACGAAGTAGTTTCAGCTGCTTTAGTTTCAGAAACTGATGACATATTGCTAGTCAGTAAGAAAGCGATGTCTCTACGTTTCACCGCAACAAACGAAGCACTCCGTCCAATGGGTAGAGCTACTTCTGGTGTTATTGGTATGAAGTTTCGAGACGGGGATGAGTTGCTGGCAATGGCAGTCGTCGAAGATGGTGAGGCCAATGTGCTTACCGCCACCGACGGCGGTTATGCCAAACGCACACCTATTCATGAGTATCGCGTTCAAGGCCGCGGCGGTTTAGGTGTGAAGGCGGCTAAAATCGACGAGGGCAACCGCGGAGTGCTTGTGGGCGCCTTAGTGGTCAGTGGCAGCGACGAAATTCTGGCTATCACGTCATCAGGAACAGTCATTCGCACCGGTGCCGAGCAAGTACGGCAAACAGGTCGGGACACCATGGGTGTGCGATTGGTGAACCTAGGCGAAGGTGACTCAGTTGTCTCAGTAACTCGAAATGCCGAAGTGGAAGAGGAGGCTACGGATTCTGCTGAAACCGCTGCTGAAGTCGCTCCACAGACCGAAGGGGAATCACCCGAGAGTTTGGGGTAGGTGCTCCCGCCGGTGTAATCTTCCGAGGCATTGTGAGGGCCTTTAGCTCAGCCTGGTTAGAGCGCTTCCCTGATAAGGAAGAGGTCGGAGGTTCAAGTCCTCCAAGGCCCACGTGAAGAAGAAAGTACTTGCCATCGTTGCGATCGTCGTTGGTATTTTCTTTGCTAAGAAGAAGCTTTCAGCCCGCCAGGCTGAGGAGGATCTTTGGAATACAGCAGCGGAAGAATAGCGGTACCAAAACCGTAGTAGTGTCTGTGCAAGTCACTCGGGGACGTAGCTCAATTGGCAGAGCACTGCCTTTGCAAGGCAGGGGTTAGGGGTTCGATTCCCCTCGTCTCCACTACCAAAAATTCTGCATCCAAAAAACTAAGGAGCATCATGAGCCTGGGCACAAACGTCGTCACTCTCTCCACCTCACTTGGAGATATCAAAATCAATGTCTTCGGTAATCACGCCCCTAAGACTGTAAAGAACTTTGTAGAGCTAGCCACCGGTGGTCGAGAGTGGCTCCACCCAGGTACCGGGAAGAAGAGTAGTGATGCGCTCTACCCTGGCACTATTTTTCACCGCATTATTCCAGGTTTCATGATCCAAGGTGGCGATCCCCTCGGTAGCGGAATGGGCGGACCCGGCTACAAGTTTGCTGATGAGTTCCATCCAGAATTAAGTTTCGATCGTCCATACCTATTAGCGATGGCAAATTCAGGTCCCGGGACGAACGGTTCACAATTCTTTATTACCGTGGCAGCAACCGCTTGGCTCAACAACAAACACACCATTTTCGGTGAGGTTGCTGATGGCGAAGGTCGCGCTGTGGTTGATGCAATTGCTGCAGTAGCCACTGGTCGGATGGATCGTCCAAATACTGATGTTGTGGTGAAGTCGGTTACTATCGACGCGTGATTCAAAGTTGCGTTGTCCATACCGATCGCGAGACCTATCTCAGTTGCACTCGCTGTGGACGCCCTGCCTGCGCTGATTGTTTAATTCCTGCTTCTGTCGGATTTCATTGCCGTGAGTGCGTTGCAGTAGCAAGTGCGCACACCCCCCGAGTGCGAGCAGCTCGGCGCTACACACCACTGCTCACTTTTATTTTCATTGGTATTTCAGTTCTTGGATACCTTCTTCAACAAGCTGATTCCACCATCTTTAATAAACTCGCATTGGTGGGCTATGCGCAATACGCAGATGGCACCTGGTTAGGTGTTGCCAATGGTGAGTGGTACCGCTTAGTCACGGTCGCCCTATTACACGGCGGGATCCTGCACTTACTTTTTAATATGTATGCGCTGTGGGCAATCGGCACCTCACTAGAAAGTGTGATTGGTAGGTGGCGATTCGGCGCGATTTATCTGGTCTCATTACTCGGCGGATCGAGCGCTTCACTTCTTTTCAACGCGTCAAATGTTCCAGCAGTGGGTGCATCGGGGGCCATCTTTGGACTATTCGGAGCTACCGTGATCGTGAACCGACGAGGCGGCCGCAATACTGCCAGCATGTACTCAGTCATTGCCATTAACTTAGCGATGGGTTTTATCATCCCTAACGTCGATTGGCATGCACACTTGGGTGGCCTTATCTTTGGGGCGGCGAGCACCGCACTCTTCGTCGCTGGCCCCGCCCGCACATGGTTGGGCGGGCGGATAGCGGGAATTCTCCTCTTGTTAGTGGTGGCCTTTTTCTTGGATAGCCAGCGCGTCACTGAATTGCAATTACTTGTAGGCCAATAAGTTATCCACAGATGTTATCCCCATGGGGAAAAGTACAGGCGTGTAATTCAGCGCCAGAAGCCAGCCGTGGCCGGATTTACTTCCAGCGGGTGGCGAAGGTGAAGCCGATCCCAATGAAAACGAAACCGACGACCATGTTCCAATTTTTAATTCCAGGAATCGGGTAATTCGTACCCGACACATAGAAGACCACAATCCAAAAGAGCCCAATGAGGAAAGCCGCCACCATCACCGGCGCAAACCAACTCGGGCTCTCTTTGATGGAATCGAGTGGGGAGAGGACTTCGCGGGCCTCAACAGTAGATCGGCCCTTGCGGACTCGGGACTTCGGCATGGTCGCCACCTTTTCGCTCAACCCGTTCGGGAGTTTCAACTTGTGGTCGTATCGTACCCCTATGAAGCGATGGCGGTGGATCTCCCCAGTGGCCTTTGCGTTGGCCGGACTCCTCTTCGTTGCCAGCGCCCGTAGCTCAGGTGGCTTCGATCTTCGCAGTGGGGATCACGGGGATCTGATTTCTTTGATTCACGAACAAGATCGGCATTCAGCACAACTTACTAACGAAGTGGCCTCCATCTCAGCGAAATTACAAAATACACTCTCCGCTCAAGTAGGCGATGCCATCGGAGCAGCGACCGCCGAAAGCGCTGGATTGGCCCGGGCTGCCGGAGACCGTGCTCTTCGTGGACCGGGGGTGCAGGTCACCCTGAATGATGCACCGCCACCATTAGGAGAAGTACCCAACGGACTTACTTTGGATGATTACGTAGTTCACCAACAAGATGTTCAAGCTGTCGTCAATGCACTCTGGAGTGGCGCGGCCGAAGCGATGAGTATTAACGGTGAACGTATTACAAATATCAGTGCCGTTCGATGTGCAGGAAACATATTGCTGCTCAATGGCCGTGCGTTCTCTCCACCTTTTAAAATTTCCGCGATTGGTTCACCAACCGCGTTACGAAAATCGATAAATTCGAGTTCGGCAATCAAGATCTATCGTCAGTATTCAGAAGCCGTAGGAATCGGTTGGTCAGTTCAAGTTTCATCGAGCCTCAGCATTCCGAAAGCTTCATTGCCTTCACAACTACTCCTTGCACACCGTGTCTAGTTACCGAATTTTAGTAGTCGATAATTTCGACTCCTTTGTATACAACATCGTGCAATATCTTGAGGAGCTCGGTGCTCATTGCTCTGTAATGAAAAACGACGAAATTACTCTTCAGTCAATCAGTACTTATGACGGGGTTCTCATCTCACCAGGTCCTGGTTCGCCAGAATCCGCCGGCGCTAGCATCGAAGTGATTCGCGAATGCGCTCGATTAGAAATGCCAATGTTGGGAGTATGCCTTGGCGTTCAGACATTGGCTGTTGCCTTTGGTGGTGAAGTTAACCAAGCCCCAGAACTCATTCATGGTCACACTTCAGAGATTTTCCACGAGGAGAGCAGACTCTTCCTCGAAGTGCCTTCGCCATTTTTAGCGACTCGCTATCACTCACTCTCGGTAACAAAAGTACCCGACGATTTAGTGATTACTGCACAGACAGCAGATGGCGTAGTGATGGCTTTAGAGCACCGCACTCTTCCGCTATCTGGCGTGCAATTTCACCCTGAGGCAATCTTGAGTGAGCACGGACATCAAATCTTTACGAATTGGCTCAGAACAATCTGAGGAGTACGTTCAATCAAGGAGTTGCGGTTGGCTGTGGGGTTACCACTCGGTTAATAGTGACGGTTACCGAAGTTCCCACAATCTTTGTCACTCCAGGTTCAGGTGCCTGAGCCAACACAGTGTTTGCCTCGGAGTTTGGATCGCTCGCATCGACGATGCGTGGCAGGAAGCCTGCTTGTATCAAAATAGTTCGAGCGTCAATCTCACTAAGGCCGAGTACGTCGGGCACCGCTACATTGCCGCTGGCAATATCTAACGTCACACCTGACCCGGCCGTGATACTGCTGCCACCTGTGGGGTGCACCGCGAGCACTGTTCCTGGTGGTTGCTCTGAATCCACCGGGTTGGTGCGGGAAATTACTAACCCCGCTTCTAAAAGAAGTTGTCGGGCACCCTCAAGAGTCTTACCAATTAATGAGGCGGGCACAGTTGTTTCGCCAGGCCCATCAGAGATGATGAGCGTGATCTTGGAACCACTCGATACCTTTGTGCCCGCTGGTGGATTACTCGTAATGACACGATCCTTCGGTGTTCGTGGGTCTGCTGCGTGTTGAATCACAAAGGTCAAGGTAGGCATTGCTGAACGCGCCTCATCAACTGTAAGCCCTGTCAAGTCGGATACCGCAACTGTGGTGATTGAGGATGAGAGAGCACCAGTTAACATCACAGCTCCTCCTCCGAGAATTAATACACCTGCTGTCACAATTCCCGTGATCCACCACCCACGACGATTCTTGGGTTGGACAGGAGCAACGATGTGCCCTCCACTCCTCAGCGCATCAACATCATCCCGCATTAATGCAGCACTTTGATAACGCATCTCAGCATTCTTTGTGAGTGCATGTTGAAGTACGGTGTTGAGTGCTGAGGTTGCACCTGATGTAGGCATTTGCACTTGGGGGACCACACTATTTACGTGGTGATAGGCGATCGCAGCTGGCGTTTCACCAACAAATGGAGGCTTACCAGAAATTAATTCAAAGAGCACGCAACCTGCAGAGTAAATATCACTTCGAATATCAGCCACCTCTCCACGGGCTTGCTCTGGGGAGAGATACTGAGCAGTTCCAATTACCGTCCAAGCATGTGTGACGGTAGCGGTGACGTCATCTAATGGGCGAGCAATTCCAAAGTCCATGACTTTGATTTCACCCACGGTGGTAACCATAATATTGGCCGGTTTGATATCGCGGTGGACAATGCCGTTTTCGTGTGAATAGGCGAGTGCATCGAGCAACGAGTGCGCTATACGTAGAGATTCTTGATAATCTGGACGAACATCTTGACGTAATAGTTCTCGGATTGTTGTTCCCTCTACGTATTCCATAACTATGTACGGAAGCGTGCCCCATTCTTGCTGTTCCTCACCAGTGTCATATACAGAAACAATATTTGGATGATTAAGGCGAGCCGCCGCTTGAGCTTCACGTCTAAAGCGACTTTGTAACGATGGGTCCCGCGCAAGATCCGCCCGCAAGATTTTGATTGCTACAACGCGATTTAGCCTGTTGTCATAGCCGCGATACACATCGGCCATACCACCAGCGCCAATGAGTTCCTGCACTTCGTAACGTGCACCTAGGAGTCGAGTCATGAGTGACCTACCGCCGAACCGAGAAAAGTCGGATGTGTTACATTCTTCTCTGACACTACATCAGCAACTAGCACTGTGACATTATCGGGTGCATCGGCCGCATAAGTAAGGGCTATCAAAGTATCCACGGCACTTTCACTAGATAACTGGCCGAGGGCACTTGTTATATTTGAATGGCTCACGACGTTACTGAGACCATCACTACAGATAAGTAAGCGATCACCTTCAAAAATATCCATTGAAATTACGTCTGGTTGGATATTCTTCTGTCCCATAAGTGCTTGTGTGAGGAGTGCGCGCTTGGGATGTGATTTAGCTCCAGCAGCAGTGATCTCTCCGCGGTCAATCATTTCTTGAATCATGGTGTGATCTTTAGTGAGTTGTTCTAACGTGCCATTTCGATACAAGTAGGCTCGCGAATCGCCAATGTGAGCAACGTGGAGAGTCTGCTCGGTGAGGAAAAGTGCAGTGAGCGTAGTGCCCATCCCTCCATATTGTTTTTCACCCTCAATGAGGGTTGCTAATCCTTTATCCACTTCACGTACTTGCTTACTAATTTTCGAGGACGAAACTTTCTTTTCTTTAATCAATTTAGCGAGTGTGCTAATCGCAAAGCGGGAGGCCACCTCTCCAGCCGCATGACCACCCAAGCCGTCTGCCACCGCACAGAGAGTAGGAGAGAAGAGCGCAGCGTCTTCATTGCCCTCACGGTGGAGCCCCAATTCGCTCCTGCCGTGTGCCTTCAAGGTAAGCATCTGTCCTCCTTTGGCTAGACCTTACTCGCCCCTGCTAGCCTGCCCGTAAGCGCGAGTGGCGGAATGGCAGACGCGCACGGTTCAGGTCCGTGTACTCGAAAGGGTGTGGGGGTTCAACTCCCCTCTCGCGCACCCAGCAATTTAGAGGCCCAGCAATCTAGAGGCCCAGCAATCCCGATACGCTAGCGAGGCGCGGGAGCCGAAGACAGGAATCGGCTGAGAGGACCTTCGGGGTCGACCGCTTCACCTGATCCGGGTCATGCCGGCGTAGGGAGTCAGATGACATTTACCGACGCACCCTTATCACTCTCTGAAGGAAATACTCGAACGCTCTCCGCTGGCGATCAATTCTCACTTTGGAGTTCTCTCGGAATCACTTTGACCATTCCAGCCGCGGCCATTTTTATTCAACAACCGCTGGGCACCTCCAATTTTGCTTTCACCGCCGCGCTCTGCGCACTGGCGTTAGGACTCCTGCTGGGCTCTGCTGTTTTGGGAGGGGTGGCAAAAATCGGGGCAATCACCGGGGTGCCCTCAATGGTGATGATGCGAGGAATCTTTGGTAGACGTGGATCGTATGTACCTACGTTCTTTAACATCGCACAGTGCGTGGGCTGGAGCGCAGTCGAGATATTAGTGATTGGACATGCAGGCCAGAAAGTAGTGGGTGGACCACTCACTGCCTGGCTCATTGGATCCGGTGTAGTCAGTACGTTGTTAGCATTGAGACCACTTCGCTTTATCAAAGTGCTTCGCAAATACATATTGTGGGCGGTAATTCTCACCACCATTTATCTCTTTGTTGAAGTGCTCTCTCAAGGTGTCGAGATCAAAAGCGGCCAAAGTTGGAGTGGCTATTGGCTTGCAGTCGATATCGCAGTAGCGCTACCCATCTCATGGGCTCCCCTGGTCGCTGATTACTCACGCCACGCAAAGCAAGGTTCATTCCTGGCAACCTTTACTGGTTATCTCACTGGCGCCGGTACCTTTTTTCTACTGGGATTATTAGCGTTAGTAAGTCTTACCGGAGAAAACTTAGCCGACGTATACGGCTTTAGTCAGGCGATACTACTTCTTCCTTTCGGCGCACTTGCTTTAGCAATTCTCATTATCGATGAAGTCGATGAAGCCTTTGCGAATATTTATTCGACAGTAGTATCACTACAAAATTTCAATGACTCATGGAATAGAAAGAAAATAGCGGTTCTCATTGGCATTATCGCCACCGTCATTGCTCTCTCCATTGATGTCGTGGGCTATGAATCATTTCTCTTGGCAATTGGCGCCATATTTGTCCCATTGTGTGGGGTAATTCTCACTGATTGGTTCTTCATCTCAAAAGGAAAATGGAATTTATCTCATAGCGCGCGATGGCGCCCTTCACTCACGCTCTCCTGGGCGCTGGGATTCATCACATATCAACTTATTAATCCTGGCTATGCCAGCGGTTGGTCTACCCTTTGGCGAAACATTCAGAGCCTCATCCATTTCACTCCAGCAACATGGATGAGTGCTTCCATTATCTCCTTTCTTGTGAGCGCTATAACTTCACTCATTTTCAACTTGCGAAGTAAAATATTGAAACCATGACAATAGTTATTGCGCATCGCGGCGCATCGTATTTATATCCAGAACACACCAGAGCTGCCTACGATGAAGCGGTCGAGGCACAAGTGGACGGTTTTGAATGTGATGTACGGTTGTTGCGCGATGGAGAAATTATATGTTGGCATGACGCCACTCTTAATCGGACGAGTAATTCCTCGGGGATGCTCTTTACTCGGACTTGGCAAGAGATGCAGGGGATTGATGCTGGTTCATGGCACCGAAGTAAAAAGCCACAACCTCCACTCCGATTCGTCGAGTTGCTCGCGCTCGCTCAAATTCACCGGAAATCTATTTCAATAGAGACCAAACACCCCGTCCCAAACGGGGGAGCGATTGAACATAAATTGGCAGCTCTCTTACCCACCGTCGATTTCCAGGGGAGCGCCGCTTTCGCCCCCTTTCGACTGATGTCTTTCTCGCTCCTCGCAGTAGAAAGGTGGAGAAATCTCCGACCTGACATCCCAGCGGTCTATTTGCTCGATCACCGTTCACTCTCTTCACTTCCCAAAGTCCCCGTGATCGGCCCGGGAATGGGGCGCATTCGTCGAGATCCAGAAATCGTGGCCCGACTTCATGAGCAAGGTTACGAAGTGCATGTATGGACGGTTGATGAAGAACGTGATGTCGAACTCTGCGCGAAACTCGGTGTTGAAGCAATCATTAGTAATAGGCCACGCGAGGTACGCGCACTACTCGGGGAAATCAACTAAAGTCACCGGAATGAGTTCTGAAGAAGTAGTTGTGGTCGGCCCCCGTGAACCATGTTCCTGCGGATCAGGACGTCGGTATAAAGCTTGTCACGGAAAAGATCGCGCACCACTTGCCTTCGTCTCGCGCCCCTTTGAGGGATTGCCTAACGAGACTGAATGGGTGGCTCTGAGAGAAATCGTGCCAGCGGCCGCTGGGAGAGCTCGCGTGAAGGCAACCGGTCAAGAAATCGTTGTTGCTTCACTTCTCCCCAATTCAGTGAGCGCCGTCAAGCGCACTGATGGCGTAGTGATGCTCGCTCTTCAAGTACAAACCAGTAGCGGAGATGCCAGTCGAGATATGGCTGCGGCGCTCACTGCAATTCTTAAGGCAGAGAATGGCTCATCTATTGTGGGTGGGGATTTAAGTAACACTTCCCGCCTGCAGGATCTACTGGATCTCTCGCTTCCTTTTGCTCCCGAAACATATGAGAATTTTGATTTTTGGTTTACCGAAGAAGAGATGGCAAAGCCGGAGACCAAAGCAGCTTTAGAAGAGTTTGAAGGAAGCATCATTGAAACGGAGCGAATTCAAGTTGATCTAGGTTCGGCCTTTTGGTGTGCCTTCCCTGACCGGACAGTAGTGCGTTGGTTACTGCCACACGAGGAAGAGCGCTCGCTCAACGCTTTAGCACGCTTGGCAGCTAGTGATGAACTTAATCTCGGGAATGGCACGCGTTATCTGGGCGCCTTCCGCGCCGATGGTTTATTAGTGCCAGTCTTTGATGTGCAACACGAGACACCTATCAGAGCTTTTGAACTCGCGCTCGCCACACTTACGCGCATCTTTATGACTTCATTCGAGAAAAATGAGCCACTCACTAGTGTTGAGCGTCGAGCGCGGGCCGGGCTAGTGGGACGTCAACTTACACTTCGTTAAGTTCTATCACTAACCCATCACAGTGCCAGATGAATTTTCATTGCGCGGGCGCTTTCGGGAAAACGTAGCCAAATCAATCGGTAGATCCGTGTGTGATCCCGTTACGACTAATGGGTGCGTATCGTGATCGCCCCCACCCTCAACGTAATCGATCAATTTCGCCATAATCAAGCCGGCTCCTGGTGCGTTCTTAAATTGATTTCCACTCGTGCCAATCGCTAAATAGAAACCATCCAATTGGCTCCGGTCATAGATCGGTGTCCAGTCGGAGGACACGTCATAAACACCCGCGATCCCCTTTGCAACAGGGGGAACTTTGAGATCAGGAAATCTACGCGCTGCGCGAGTCACTTGGGAATCGTATAGATCTTGGGTACGCGACATGTTGGCATGATCAGGATTTTCGATCCACTGCATGTCATCACACTCGGGTTCAGTACCGCCCACTAAGAAACCGCCACCAGGTGTGGAGCGCATATAAACACCGACATCGAGGTCACCAATCATTGGACCACTCTCCATTCCTGGAGGTGCATCTACGTGGTGAACCTCTTGGCGCATAGGAGCGAGATCAACCGTGAAGTCACTTCCCACCCCTGCCATCTTGTTGAGTGCTCCAGACCATGGGCCAGCGACATTAACGACAACATCTGCGGTGAGCTCTTCACCGCTAGCCAGCCGGACACCCAGAACTCGGCTCTCTGATTTTAAAATCGCCACAATTTCTTCCTTAAATCGAAAGTGCGCTCCGTGGCGTTTAGCGGCATCCGCTAAATTGACTGCAGAGAGTGAAGGGTCACTGATGTATCCACCTGCGGACGTGTAGAGCGCACCAATATTTTCGCTTGCATCTTCCCAAAACTCTGCGTCACCAATACTTTTCGGTGGCCAATATTTCCCGACATCGATTCCCGGAACGCGTGCCGCTAAATCTTTCGAATCCCAAATCTCATAATCTATTCCGACTCTCTGGAACAATTCTGTGGTCGCAGCGGTATTCATCACTGGAACATCGAGCATGACAACCCCAAGGTTCATCATCTCCGCAATATGTTCCCCTTGCGCTGCCCCTAGGTGCGTGCGCCACTCAAGCCACATGTGAAATGACTCCCAAGCGAGTACGACACCTGCAAAAGTTGAATAATTAAAGCGCACGATTGAACTCGAAGAGCTTGTGGATCCTTGGCCAGGTGCGCCAGCCTTATCAACAACGGTGACACTCCAACCGTCTCGGGCCAATTCGTATGCAACAGCTGAGCCAATAACGCCAGCCCCGATAACAATGGCACTTCGCTTAATCGCAGTCATTCCTTACCTCTCTACGAAGAGAGTACCGGTCTAAGAAAAGGCAGGCTCCCCTCCCGCACCATCTTTCGAGGCAAGCGGGTGGCCAATACACGAGCCGTCATCACGGTCTTGTCGAGTAGCTCGATCGGGAGAATGAGGACGAATGTGGTGAGGGGGGCTAGAAAACCCACTTCGTCATCATTCCAGAGTGGTTAGAATCAAGGCGACTTCTAGGCGAGGGCGAAATGAACTCCACGAATCTTGGATATATCGCAGGCGCAATTGCGCTGCTCACGCTCGCTCTTGCCCTGTCAGCCCTACTCAGCATACGGCGCATGAAGAAGAGCTATTCAGTTCTTCAAGGGGCTGGCTCCGAAGTGGACTTTGTCACTGCCGTTGCGCGCCAGGTCGAAGTGGTGAATGGGCTGCGCACAGATGTGACGAATCTTCGGAAAGATCTCACTGTGACGCAAGCCGAATTAAAGGACGCAATTCGCCATGTTGCCGTCACTCGTTACGACGCCTTTAGCGATCAAGGAGGGCGTATGTCATTCTCGGTAGCCTTCCTTGATGATGTGAACGACGGAATTGTGATTACCTCAATCAATGGGCGCACGGAGGGTCGTACCTACATCAAGGGAGTCAAGGGCGGTCAGAGTATTGGCAGCGAACTTTCACCCGAAGAAATACAGGTAATTGGCATGGCACAAAAAGGTCAGATCGCATGAGCTCTTATGCCTATCTCGGACCAGCCGGAACTTTTACCGAGGCCGCACTCAATCAACTTGTGAAACCCGGTGATACGAAATTAGCTTTTGCAAATACCACGGCAGCTCTCGATGCAGTGCGTAGCGGCGTTGTTGTAGGTGCCTTGGTGCCTATCGAAAACTCGGTTGAGGGATTTGTGGCCCGCACTCTTGATGAGCTCGTCATCGGAGAGCCCCTGGTCATCACCGCTGAGACAACACTGCGAGTGGAGTTTGCTTTTATTGCGCAGCCAGGAGTAGCGCTGGCTGAAATCACCAAGATTGCTACACATCCTCATGCTGAAGCGCAATGCCGCACTTTTATTGCAAAGCATCTTCCGCACGCGGAAATATTAAGTAGCTCCTCTACCGCTGCGGCTGTTGAGGAAATTGCACAATCTAAGGATCGTACTCGCGGTGCTATCGCGGCCAAGGTTGCTGCCGATCACTATGGGCTAGAAGTCTTAGCAGAAAATATTGGCGACAACAGTGGTGCTGTCACGAGATTCGTTCTGGTAACAAAAATTGGAAAGATCAACGAACGTACCGGACACGATCGCACTTCACTTGCGATTTTTATTGGGGCTGATCATGCTGGAGCGTTGCTAGAAATTCTCAACGAGTTTGCCGTCCGCGGAGTGAACCTCACATTTATCCAATCACGACCTACAGGTGCCGAATTGGGTTCATACCATTTTCTCATCGATATTGAAGGACATATTCTCGATGCTCGTGTTGGTGATGCACTCATGGGGCTGAAACGTATTTGCGAAGATGTTCGATTCCTTGGTTCATATCCACGTGCCGATAAATTTTCCACCGAAGTTTCACGTGGTCGAAGTGATAACGATTTCTCCGAGGCTTCAACGTGGTTGAGTTCGGTTCGTAACGGCACTCTCACGTGATTGCTGGTTTAGCCCCCGGAGAAGATCGCACGTTTGCGCGGTCAATCCTGGCGGCGCGCGCTGAAGGCCGAAAGTTACAACCCATTTCAAATACTCGCCTACTCTCCCCAGAAGAGGCAGAGAGCATCGCGCGGGCGATCATTGATATCCGTCTTGCGGCCGGCGAATCGATTAAGGCGTCAGTACTCTCCGAAGAAGGAGATTTGAGTTACCTCACCAATAGGCAGATCGTGGAGAGCGCCCCTTCCATTTTAATTGAGGGGCGAGTGTCGCCTGTAGTGATTCGCTCTACAGAACGTACGCATCTTGGATTAATGATTTCCGATCGACTCTTTGAGCGGGGTCGCCGTGAAGATCAACTGGCTTCGGGTAGTGGGGCAGTTGCCGTAATAGTGGGTCCGGAGATTCCCTTCCAAGGGGAAGCGACGCTTCGGCTCGGTAATGAACGATGGGTTATCAAGGAGGTGACGGCCATAGCGACGCCAGACTTAGGCTTGGAATGGGCGATTTCTGCTCCCTTGCTCTATCCCACAAATTGGGAGCGCGGCTCAACTGTGGTGGTCGATCTACAAGGCCCAAGCAAAATCAGTTTTTCTGCTCGCCGGCTGTAAAAGGTAGGCTAAGCACGTGATTGATCTTAAATTCCTCCGTGAAAACCCTGACCGTGTGCGCGCATCACAGAGCGCTCGTGGTGAAGACCCCGCTCTTGTTGAGAGTGTGATTGCGGCAGATGAGGCGAGGCGAAGCGCCATCACCGAATTTGAGGTGCTGCGCGCTGAGCAAAATACCTTGTCAAAGGCGGTGGGAGCAGCTGCAAAGGAGGATCGTCCAGCGCTTTTAGAGAGTTCAAAGGCGCTCGCCGAGAAGGTGAAGAGTGCCGATAATGCAAAGAGTGCTGCCGAAGAACACGTTCGCGATATCTTGCTCAATCTCTCCAACGTTGTTGAAGAAGACGTGCCAGTTGGTGGTGAAGCCGACTTTAAACTTATTGAGCATGTAGGCACCCCCCGTGAATTCTCCTTTGAACCAAAAGACCATGTTGAACTAGGAAAGATTCTTGGTGCGATCGACACAGAGCGTGGCGCGAAAGTTTCAGGTGCACGTTTCTATTACTTAACAGGTGTCGGAGCACTACTTGAATTTGCACTCGTAAATATGGCGATCTCACAAGCCATAGCTGCCGGATTTATTCCGATGATTCCTCCTGTCTTGGTCAAACCCAGCGCCATGGAAGGTACGGGGTTCCTCGGACAGGCAGCAGAGAATGTTTTCCATCTTGAGAAAGATGATTTTTATCTTGTGGGAACGAGTGAAGTGCCACTTGCTGCCTATCACATGGACGAAATTCTTCCAGCAAGCAAATTGCCGCTACGTTATGCGGGTTACTCATCATGCTTCCGACGCGAAGCTGGATCCTACGGAAAAGATACCCGCGGAATTATTCGCGTTCATCAATTCGACAAAGTAGAAATGTTCTCTTTTTGTCCACCAGAAGAAGCCGAAGCCGAGCATCGTCGACTCTTGCAATGGGAGAAAGACTTCCTTAACGCTATCGAGGTTCCTTATCGTGTCATCGATGTTGCTTCGGGTGATCTCGGATCTAGTGCGGCACGTAAGTTCGATTGTGAAGCGTGGATCCCGACCCAGAATGCGTATCGAGAAGTGACAAGCACCTCTAATTGCACAGAATTCCAAGCCCGCCGTCTTAACATCCGAATGAAAGACGAGAATGGTACCCGCCCGATCGCCACGCTTAACGGCACGCTCTGTGCGATACCCCGCATCATCGTGGCCATCTTAGAAAATCATCAACAAGAGGATGGTTCCGTGCGCGTACCCAAGGCACTTGTGCCGTTCTTAGGTGGGCGTGAAGTGCTCTCTCCGGTGAGTGCGTGAAACTTGTAGCTAGCGATCTTGACGGCACCATCATTCGATTTGATGCCGGTATTTCGACACGCACAATTGAAGCATTTATGGATGCACACAAAAAAGGGGCACGAGTTCTTTTTGCAACAGGGAGGCCACCCCGCTGGTTAGGGGATGTAGTCGATGCATTCGGTACCAAAATATTTCCTTGGGTGATTTGCTGTAATGGCGCGCTCCTCTTTGACTTACACGAAGGAAAAATTCTCAAAGAGTGGGAAATTTCAATTCCAGATGCCTTCGAAATTGTCTCCCGTCTGCGAAAGAATTTGCCTGGTGTCACCTTCGCGATGGAACGCAATGATCACTATGTTCGTGAACGTCTTTATATTCCCCGTTGGGATGTGGGTATGGACAACATCGGAACCGAGAAGATTGAAGAACAAATTGATCGGCCTTTCCTCAAACTCATTGCCCGCTGCACTGAAAGTAATCTCGACTCCGACGAGATGCTCGCTATCGCAACACCAGTGCTCGCTGGATTGGCTACCGTCACTCATTCAAATCCAGAGGATTCTCTACTGGAAATCTCGGCACACGGCGTGCACAAGGGATCAGCACTGGCGTATGTCGCAGAGAAGTGGGGCATCGATCGCGAAGAGATTCTGGTCTTTGGCGATAATCCCAACGATATTCCGATGCTTGAGTGGGCTACTCACTCCTACGCAGTAGCCAGTGGCCACCGCGGCGCACACAGCGCAGCGAAGAATATTGCGCCTGCGTGTAATGAAGATGGTGTCGCACAAATCATTGAGAAAGTATTCGCCAAGTAATGTCCACGGCGATTCGTTTAGGGACGGTCATCCTTCCCGACGAGCCATGGAAGGTGAGCAGAGAGCATTGGCGTGAGGCGGAAGATTTAGGCTTTGATCATGCATGGACTTACGACCATCTGACGTGGCGTGATCTACGTGAAAAAGCCTGGTTTAGCGCGCTTCCCATATTGACTGCAGCGGCGCTTGAAACCACCTCCCTTCGAGTGGGTACCCTCGTTGCCAGCGCAAATTTTCGCCATCCTGTCTCTTTCGCTAAGGAGCTGATGACCCTAGATGAAATCAGTGAGGGGAGACTCACTCTTGGCTTTGGCGCCGGAGGCGCCGGTTTCGATTCCACCGCTTTAGGACAAGCACCGTGGAGTGCACAAGAGAGAGCTTCTCGTTTCGAAGAATTTGTCACGCTACTTGACCAAGTATTAGTAAACCCGGTCACTTCAGAATTTCGAGGAGAATTCTATTCAGCCCATGAAGCCCGCAGTATTCCTGGATGCACTCAACAACCTCGAATTCCTTTTGTCATTGCTGGTACCGGCAAGCGAGGCATTTCGCTGGCAGCCAAGTTCGGAAGCGGTTGGGTGTCAAACGGAGATTCAAGTAATCCGTTAGAAGCAACCGAACAAGAGCACTTTGTGAGTGTGCAGAAACAAATCTCAATGCTTCGCGATGAATGTGTGCGGATTGGTCGAGATTTCAATTCTATCGATCGGGTATTCCTTGCAAGTTCACGGAATGAAGCGTGGATGAAATCGGCCAGTGAGTTTGAAAGATTAGCTAATATGTATCAGGAGATTGGATTTACCGACATCGTCATACATCGCCCACGTGATAGCCAACCTTTTGCTGGAGATCTTGACGTGTATCGAGAGATTGCAAAACTTTCCCACTAGATCACTTGATTTTACAAATATGGCCCGGAAGATTTATCGCTTTCACTTGTCGTAATTGATCGGCGCTTCATCTCTTCAAATTGCGCCCGGGCCGCCATCTGTTGGGCAAAGAGTGCCGTTTGAATTCCGTGGAAGAGTCCTTCAAGCCAACCCACAAGTTGTGCTTGAGAAATACGCAACTCAGCCTCGCTAGGAATTTCATTATCCATAAACGGCAGAGTAAGCCGTTCTAACTCCTCTACAAGTTCTGGAGCCAAACCACTTTCAAGTTCCTTGATGGATTGACGGTGTATATCGCGAAGACGACGACGAGATGCTTCATCGAGTGGTGCGCTCTTCACCTCATCGAGTAATTGTTTTACCATGGAGCCAATACGCAAAACTTTGGCGGGCTGCTCGATGAGATCTGATGGCATCTCCTCAGGGGTCTCTGTCGAAGCCCCAGGGATAAGAACTGTCTCTTCTTCGCTCATGATTTCATTATGGCACTTACGCCAGTTCTGCGTTAACTACCAATACAACTTTCCCAATGTGGGCGTTGGCCTCGACCTTTTCATGCGCGGCAGCGACTTCGGCAAGTGGTAAGTAAGAATCCACTACCGGCTTGATGGTGCCGTCAGCAATCAGAGGCCACACGTGCGCGACCGTACTCGCGGTGATCACCGCCCGCTCAGCATCTGTGCGGCCGCGAAGAGTGGTGGCGATAAGTGAAATCCGCTTACTTAAGAGCACCCCTAAATCAATTTCAGTCTTTCGGCCACCTTGCAAACCAATAACAACAATGCGTCCATTGGGAGCAAGCACTTTCATATTCTTTTCAAGATATGAAGCGCCCATGACATCGAGAACGACATTGATATCTTTTGCGATCTCTGAGAAATCCTCACTCTTGTAATCGATGCAATGATCTGCACCTAAAAATCTGCAGACATCATGCTTAATAGCACTCGCGGTAGTAAAAATTTCGGCACCGGTCCACTTAGCTAGTTGAATCGCCATCGTGCCAATTCCACTTGCGCCACCATGAATCAGGATTTTTTCGCCTTCGCGTAAACCTGCCAACATGTAAAGATTCGACCAGACGGTGCAGGTCACCTCCGGAAGCGCCGCGGCCGCCACCAGATCAATGCCTTCAGGTATCGGCATGAGTTGGCCTGCGGGCACTGCCACAAACTCGGCATATCCCCCGCCAGTCACCACGGCACAGACGAGATCGTTGATTTTCCAACCCGTGACCTCGCTGCCCACTTGAGCGATCCGCCCCGAGCATTCAAGTCCGAGAATCTCACTGGCACCCTTGGGTGGTGGGTAGAAACCTTGTCGTTGGAGCAGATCAGCCCTGTTGACCGCACTCGCTGCCACCTCAACGAGTACTTCATGAGGGGCAATTGAAGGAATAGTGAGGTCTTCTTCAGTGAGGCATTCCACCCCGCCGAAACCTGAGAGAGCTATGGCACGCATGAGGAGAGCCTACGCGCCCTGCAAATAGGGTTGATCCATAGATATCGGGTAAGTTCTCCCGCGGAGGACTCGCCTAGTGGCCGATGGCGTCGGTCTTGAAAACCGATATAGGGAAACCTATCGTGGGTTCGAATCCCACGTCCTCCGCTCGGAGCCGCCCTACTCGTCTGGGGCATTCACCTTTTCCATCGGCATGTGGCTAACCCCACTCTCGCACCGGTAGCGGTGGGCAATCACCTCCTCCACACTTGTTACACCTCCACTGTCAGGCGGAGGCGAGAGCGATGGGAATACTTATGAGTGGGACGATGACGACCCCAGGCCGCGCCAAGATTGCCGCGCGCCACCTGCGTACCGACAAGTGGTGGGTACAGCCACTCATCACTGCCGCGGTGCTGGTCTCGTTTATTATTTATTCAACGTGGCGCGCCTTTGAGAACGCGCACTACTTCGTTGAGCCGTACATTTCTCCGTTTTACTCGCCCTGCCTGGCAACTTCGTGCGTCGAGGGTGCCTCAGATCTTGGTCAACCCTTCGGTTCTTGGTGGGCCTTCTCTCCTTCGCTCATCATCTTGCTCTTCCCACTTGGTTTCCGGATGACTTGTTATTACTACCGCAAGTCGTACTACCGCGCTTTTTGGCAATCACCGCCAGCATGCGCCGTTGCTGAACCACATAAGACTTACACTGGCGAAACCCGTCAACCATTGATCTTGCAGAATGCACACCGTTGGTTCTTCTATGCCGGTCTCATTTTCAACGTCATTCTTTCCTACGATGCGATCCTGGCTTTCAAAAACTCTGAAGGCGAATGGGGCCACATGCAGGTGGGCACATTGGTGCTCCTGGCCAACGCCACTTTCCTTTGGCTCTATTCACTCTCTTGTCACTCTTGCCGCCACGCCATTGGCGGTCGCCTGAAGCACTTCTCTAAGCATCCAGTGCGTTACAAGTTGTGGTCAAAGATTTCAGAACTTAACCATCATCATCCAAAGTTCGCGTGGATCTCATTAATTGGCGTTGCGCTCGCTGATTTTTATATTCGTTCCGTATCCACTGGCTTCATCACCGATCTACAGATTTTCTAGGAGTAACTGTGACTGAGATTGAACGTCTTTCATTCGACGTTGTGGTGATCGGCGCCGGTGGTGCTGGTTTGCGTGCTGCAGTCGAAGCACGCGCAGCGGGACTGCGAACTGCCATCATCTGCAAGTCCCTTTTTGGAAAAGCTCATACTGTGATGGCTGAGGGCGGTATTGCCGCGGCCATGGGCAACGTAAATAGCAAGGATAATTGGCAGGTTCATTTCGTCGACACGATGCGCGGTGGCAAGTTCCTCAACAACTTCCGGATGGCGGAGTTACACGCGAAAGAAGCACCAGATCGTGTCTGGGAACTGGAAACTTGGGGCGCGCTCTTTGATCGCACCAAAGAAGGCAAGATCAGCCAACGAAACTTTGGTGGTCACGAATATCCACGTCTGGCTCACGTAGGTGACCGCACTGGTCTGGAACTTATTCGTACCATGCAACAAGCTATTGTTTCGCTGCAACAAAAAGACGCTGCCGAATTTGGTGATGCGGAAGCTCGCATTAAGGTATTTGCCGAAACCACCATTACTGAAATCATCAAAGATGGCGATCGGGCCGCGGGTGCATTCGGTTATGTCCGTGAAACCGGCAACCTCATTCTTTTCGAAGCTCCCGCAATCGTTATTGCAGCGGGCGGTATAGGTAAATCCTTCAAGGTAACAAGTAATTCTTGGGAAGGTACCGGCGACGGTCATGCACTTGCGTTAAAAGCTGGCGGCAAATTGGTCGATATGGAGTTCGTGCAATTCCATCCAACCGGCATGGTCTGGCCACCATCTGTACGTGGCATCTTGGTGACGGAATCGGTACGTGGCGATGGCGGTGTACTTCGTAACTCTGAAGACCGCCGATTCATGTTTGATTACATCCCCGAAGTTTTCAAAGCGCAGTATGCGCAGAGTGAAGAGGAAGGGGATCGTTGGTATGAAGATCCTGATAACAATCGTCGTCCACCAGAGCTCTTGCCTCGCGATGAGGTTGCTCGCGCCATTAACTCTGAGGTAAAGGCTGGACGTGGATCGCCGCACGGTGGTGTTTTCCTCGATGTCTCTACGCGTCTTGCACCCGAGGTCATCAAGAAGAAACTTCCTTCGATGTGGCACCAATTTAAGGAACTTGCAGACGTCGACATCACCAAGCAGGCGATGGAAGTGGGTCCGACATGTCACTACGTGATGGGCGGCATTCTCGTTGATCCAGATACTGGCGCAGCATCAGGGGTTCCTGGTCTCTTTGCCGCTGGTGAATCTGCTGGCGGCATGCACGGATCAAACCGTCTCGGCGGAAATTCGCTCTCGGATCTACTGGTATTCGGACGTCGGGCTGGCGCAGGCGCCGTTGCTTACTTCCAAAGCCTTGGTGGCGACACCCCCAAGGTGACGGATGAAGCGATCACCAAAGCGAGCGATCACGCACTCGCTCCGCTTCGTAATCCGGGTGGCGAGAATCCTTATACGATTCAAGCTGATCTTCAACAAGTCACCAACGACTTGGTCGGCATCATTCGCACAAAGTCAGAACTCGAAGAGTCTCTTGGAAAGCTCAAAGGATTCCGTGCTCGCCTCGCAAACATCACTTGCCCAGGAGGGTCAGTGTTTAACTCTGGCTGGCACTTGGCTCTTGACCTAGAGAACATGTTGCTGGTCTCTGATTGCATCGCTCACGCCGCGCTTATCCGTGAAGAATCACGTGGCGGTCACACCCGAGAAGACTTCCCCAAGATGAATGCAGAATGGCGTAAGTTCAATCTCGTTTCGCATCTTGTAAACGGTGAAGTGTTCGTTGAAAAGCAATCTCTTCCAGAGATGCGCGATGAACTGCTTAATCTTTTCAACATTGAGGAGTTGGGGAAGTATATGACTCCAGAAGAATTAATCCGCCACTCGAAGGGAGCTAACGCATGACTCGGACAGCTAAATTTCGTGTATGGCGTGGTGATGCCAGCGACGGCACCTTGAAGGATTACAACGTCGAAGTTAACGAAGGTGAAGTTGTACTTGATGTTCTTCATCGCCTTCAAGCTACCCAGACTCCAGACCTTGCAGTTCGTTGGAATTGCAAAGCTGGCAAGTGCGGTTCTTGTAGCGCGGAAATTAACGGTCGTCCACGTTTGATGTGTATGACGCGTATGAACACTTTTACGGATGAAGAAACTATTACAGTGACTCCACTTCGTGCTTTCCCCGTCATTCGCGACTTGGTTACCAATGTTTCCTTTAATTACAAGAAAGCTTTGGAAATTCCTGCATTTGCTGGCCCAGCTCACCTAAAGCTTGGCGAGTACCGCATGGAACAGATCGATGTGGAGCGCAGTCAAGAGTTCCGCAAGTGCATTGAGTGTTTCCTCTGCCAAGATACGTGCCACGTTATTCGCGATCACGAGGAAAATAAAGAAGCTTTTGCAGGTCCACGTTTCTTCATTCGTCTCGCCGAACTCGACATGCACCCACTGGATACTCTCGATCGTAAGCGCGCTGCGCAAGAAGATCACGGCCTTGGTATGTGCAACATCACCAAGTGCTGCACCGAAGTGTGTCCTGAGCACATCAAGATCACTGACAACGCGATCATCCCGATGAAGGAACGCGTTGTCGATGTGAAGTATGACCCTATCCGTTGGCTTGGTAGCAAGATTCGTCTTCGCGAAGGTCTCTCAAGCTGATGGAGCTCGATGCGCGGGTTGTCACCGCTCATCGAGAGGCGTGTGAACGCGGAGATGCGGGATATATGGATCCGTTATCTGGTCTTTTTGTGATGACCGAGGTCTATCTTGTGCAACGGGAACGATGTTGCAACCGTGGGTGTCGCCACTGCCCCTACCCGAAAGATAAGTAAGAATCACTTTATGGGTCGTTCACTGGGCGTGATTGCCATAGGTGGCATATCGGGATCTCTTGCTCGATGGGGAATCGCTAGTGCAATGGATGAGAGCGCCTTTCCTTGGGCCACTCTCCTGGTGAATTATCTCGGCGCCGTTTTGCTGGCACTCCTTATTGTTTACGCGGAAGAACACCCCGCCCTGAAGTGGTGGTGGCAGCCGCTACTCGGCACCGGATTCTGCGGTGGTTTTACTACCTACTCAGCATTTGCTGTGCAGGTAGATGGTTATCTGAACGCAGATCACATTGGAAAAGCGTTCGCCTACATTTTGGCTTCAATTGCCGGCACCTATCTACTGGTCGTCATCACGGTGGCCACTGCACGTAAGCGAGTGGGTAAGTGAGAGCCCTCCTTGTCATGCTCGGTGCTGGAGTAGGTGCTCCCGCTCGATACCTCGTCGACCTCGGTATTCGCCGCCTTCATGGGTCCCCCTGGCCGCTTGGTACTTTGGTGATCAACATTCTCGGCAGTTTTATTCTGGGCTTAGTAATTACCGGTGGCGGAAATTCGCTCCTCATCCTCGGTATCGGGTTTGCTGGGGCGTTTACCACCTGGTCAACCTTTGCGATGGAAACACATACGCTCTTTGTGGCGAAGAGACATGGAATTGCGTGGATGAACCTCCTTGCCACCCTTGTGTTGGGAATCGCAGCCGCCGCACTTGCTCACGCGTTGTGACTCATGGGTGAATCAGGCAGGATTAGAAGATGAACGCGAATAATCAGATGCCCTGTGATTTCTGTGGTCATCCCTATGACCCAGTC
>Ga0194055_10000790_pt1 | contig 25621 bp, 28 predicted proteins | sample SepL449m_MetaG_FD_155482 | JGI IMG/M metagenome (GOLD analysis project Ga0194055, IMG submission 155482) | Anoxic zone freshwater microbial communities from boreal shield lake in IISD Experimental Lakes Area, Ontario, Canada - Sep2016-L442-9m | ecosystem: Environmental > Aquatic > Freshwater >... | reverse complement strand
TGATTGCAGAAATTTCTTTTTGATTCAGAATCATATTTAATAAATTATACCTTAATACTTAACAAGTCAAGTATTATTTATTGGAAGGGAAGTCTGATATAGCATTCGCTAGGTCGTGCCACATATATAAATCCAGCTCCTGGGCTCTAGTTTTAGGATCAATTCCAACGTTAATTAATAATTTTTCAACGTCGGGCTTGGATATTCCCAACCCCGCGCTAAGGGAATTTGTTAGTTTTTTCCGCCTTTGACCAAACCCAGCTTTGACTACCTTAAAAAATAGCTTTTTATCCATACCAGGGAACAGATCAGTCTCTCTTCGTTTTAATATAACTACCTGAGAGTCTACTTTTGGTGGTGGGTCGAATAGCAAGGCAGGGACAATTATTCCTAAAGATACATGATTATAGTATTGGACACTAACACTAAGCATACTCATAGATCCAGGAGTAGCCGCAACTCGTTCTGCGACTTCTTTTTGGACTAAAATAGCTGCCCTCGAAAATGGATTTACAGTTTCAGATAATTGCCTAAATAGTTTACTTGTTAAGTAATAGGGAATATTAGCAATAACTTTATAGTCCTTTGGGAGTGAGCTGAAATCAAACTTCAAAATGTCTTGATCTACTATAGTAAGGTTTTCGGACTTAATAGACTGCTTGAGTTTTGCTATTAGTTCCCTGTCAACCTCTACGGTCGTAACATGCTTCGCCTTCTTTACAAGTATTTTAGTTAGCGACCCAAGTCCTGGCCCAACTTCCAAAACATTATCTGTTATCTGTAGATCAACCGCTTCAGTCATAGATTCAAGACTATATATATCATCCAGCCAATGCTGCCCAAGTGATTTATTTTGCATAGCTATTACCAATTTCCATTATTTATCCAGTACACGTAAGCATTGTACCACCCGCCGTATCTGCTATTTGCATAGCCGCTACACCAAGTTAGCTGGGTTATTGGGTTAGTTGCCCAATCTGATCCAGCCGATGACATCTTGGATCCGGGCAATGCTTGGCACAACCCATACGCACCACTTGCATTACTAGCAAACGGCCTCCAGCCAGATTCATGAGAAATAATATAATCAGCATATTGATAGTCTGCAGGAGAAATCCCTGCTAAGGCCATATCTCCCTTTATTCCTGAAAGACTAGTTCCCTGCACAACTATCTGAGTTACCGGTTGAACCGTTACGATCGTCTGGAGAACTGTTCGACTAACTTCAACACCATTTACAAGATTAATCTGATAAGTAATAGTCTCTGATCCCGGACTCCCCTTTTGTCTAATTGAGGATGTTCCATAAGCAAGGCTTGCATCCTGAACTGTTTGCTGTGGCATGGCAATAGATTGAGTAGTGTTAACGATAGTTGTTCCTTTGTGGATCAAAAAAACTCCAATATTGGGAACTATCTTTGTACTTCCAATGGGTGAGATCGTATCGCCTTTTGCAAGTTTAATATTTTCTGATTTTTCAAATTCAGCAACTGTCTTAGCATGAGTTCTCACTACAGTCTGAGTTCCATAAATATTTAAATTTACAGGTATTGCTGGATCTACAACTATTCGTTCACCGATTGCTGAATCCGCCAAGAAATTGTTGGTTGGCAGAATTGTCAGCTTATCTTCCGGATAGACGCTAACACCAACTTGGGAGGCAATAGCTCTAGGAGTAGTAGCTGCGCTATAAGAGAAAGTTCTTGAATCTCCTAAAACAATTTCTATAGGTCGTGCACGATATACGTTAATCCTAAAATTCTCTTGGTTAATTTGGGTAGTTAGACTAGGCTCAACCACATCGCCTTTATTAATGCTTATATTAAGAGACTCAAGAACTCCCCCGACAGTTGATATTTTAGTGGGAAATGTTACCAGTTTGCCATCATGATTTATGATAACAATCTTTGAATTAACAGGTGCTGTAATGTTTTTATTCTGGTAAAACCAAAATCCAATAAAGCCAATAAAACATAGTACCAATAAAATTATTGGGTACAGAAAAGGATGATCGATCAACTTAAATTCTGTTCGATTGACTTTCTTTTGATTGCTACTTGGCTGTTTTGTTAACTTCATTTAATCTACAAATTTATTTTCAAATTAAGTACAAATATTTAATTGACACCTCTAATTTTATCATGTAATTGACTAAATTAGCTTAAGGCCCTCAATGACCTCACTGGCATGTGTATTGTTATTTATCTTAGAAATTTTTTCAAACTTGAATTGCTTTATTTCATGTCCCGCTTTGGGGTTAATCGAGCCTAGCTCTTTAAGTAAAAAATAATGGCAAATATATCTAAGACCATTATCCTTGATTTGCCTTTCTCCAAGATATTTTAAATTACTCAGGGCTGTTTTAATGCCAACTTCTTCTTCCATTTCACGTAATGCTGCTTTAGCAAAATTTTCTCTTCGCTTAACACCTCCACCAGGTAATTGCCATCGTCCATCATTTAGCCAGCCACTCACTAGCAGGATTGAATCATCCTTTAGAATCAGGACTCGAGTGCGATTAGTGCCTCTAACCATGATATATATAATTGGCCAAGATAACCAAAATAGTAACTTACTAATCCTGTCCGTCATAGCCTATTCAATCTTTTTTAATGGTGCGAATGAAATATTCAATTTTTTGGAACCCTTACCATTAAAATATATAACAGCATTTTCACCTTCTAGCTCCATAACACTACCGTCGCCGAATAAATTATGGCTTACCCTATCTCCAACTTCAAGATCTAAGACGTAATGAGGCTCTGTGCTTGGTTTAGCGCCATAACCGTGGCTACTTTGTATTTCGTCAAAGTAACTGCCTTCAACGGTTGTCTGTGAATCTATTTCACTTAGGAATCTGCTAGGTGGATTGTGCTGGATACCACCGTATAATAATCTTGAATTAGCGGAAAGCAAATATAGCTCTTCTCTAGCTCTAGTCATACCTACATAACATAGTCTTCGTTCTTCTTCCATTTCGCTTTGATCATATAAAGCTCTTGAATGCGGGAATATTGTTTCTTCCATTCCAGTCATAAACACGACTGGAAATTCGAGTCCTTTAGCTGCATGCAAAGTCATTAAAGTAACGGAGTCATCGCTTAGATTTGCCTGGTCTAGATCACTGATTAAGCTGATTTCTTCCAAGAATCCTGACATTCCAAGATCTGCATATTCTTCAGTTACACTAAGTAGTTCTTTAACATTTTCCTGTCTAGATTCACCCATCATGGTTTTATCATTCAAATAATCCATGTAATTAATCCGTCGGATCAGAGTATCTAGAAGTACCGATGGGCTAAGCTCATCAATATTCTCATGCAACGACATGATGACGCCACCGAGTTCGTTCAGTCCACTCCTAGCTTTTTCAGTCAGCTCCGCACACTCCAGAACCCTTCCAAGACCTTGAGAAAGGGTAAGTCCTTCCCCTATCATCCAGTCGTTAAAATTTTGTACCGATTTAGCGCCAATACCTCTAGTAGGAAGATTAATGATTCGATCAAAGCTGACTCTATCGTCAGGCTGATAAATCAGTCTCATGTAAGATATTAGGTCCCTAATTTCTTTGCGATCATAGAATCTAGTTCCACCTACAATTTTATATGGTATTCCGTAATGAACCAGAGCTTCTTCAATTGATCTCGATTGAGCATTGGTCCTATATAAAACAGAAAAGTCCTGATATTTTCTCGCACCTAGATCAATTGCAGTTCTTATTCTTCTAATGATAGTCTCGCCTTCACTACGTTCATTATTAACCTGAATAATTTGAACTGGGGAGCCGCCCTTGTCGGCAGTCCATAGGTTCTTGCTAGACCTTTGTTCATTTTTTGTAATTACAGCGTGGGCAGCATCCAAAATAGATTTAGTGCTTCTATAGTTTTGTTCCAGCTTAATAACTGCACAACCCGGATAATCTTTTTCGAAATTCAATATGTTTCTAAAGTCTGCGCCTCTCCAAGAATATATACTTTGCCAATCATCACCAACTACAGCTATATTTTTCTGATCAGAAGTCAAAAGCTTAACAAGCTGATACTGAGCAGAATTGGTGTCTTGGTACTCGTCAATCATTATGTATGAAAATTGATTTTGCCACTTATTTCTAACTTCTTTTTTTGTCTTCATAAGTTTAACCGTGGATAATATTAGATCATCAAAGTCTAGTGCTTTATTTTCTCTTAAAAGCGTTTCATAGATTGGGTATATTTGAGCAGCAGTTTTTTGGGTTGGAGTATTGGCTATAGAGTTATATTGATCAGGGCTTAACATTTCATTTTTTGCAGAACCAATCAATCCAGACATAGCCCTTGCAGGAAAAGCTTTTTCATCAATCTGTAATCTTTTAGATGCTCTTTTGATAGCACTAATTCGATCATCTTCATCGAAAATAATAAAATTGGAGGCAATTCCAATGTGATCACCATCCTGACGGAGTAACTTGACGCAGATTGAATGAAAGGTTCCCATGTATGGCATAAAACTTCTGTTATTCGAGTTATCGCCAAGCAGCCCAGCAACTCTTTCTCTCATTTCTTTTGCAGCTTTATTGGTAAATGTAACGGCAAGTATATTGAATGGTGTTGCCTTATGTTTAGCTATTAAATAAGCAATCCGATGAGTTAGAGTCTTAGTTTTACCACTTCCTGCTCCAGCCTGAATAAGCAATGGGCCATCGATTGTTTCGACAGCTCTTAATTGTTCGGGATTCAAATCCTTTAATATCTCTTCAACTAGCATCTAAACATTGTAACAAGCCTTGGGCTTATTCTTTAACTTCTTTTTTTCTTTGTAAATAAATCTTAGTTGCCTTTTCTACTATTCCAGCAAATTTAAAGTAGTTTAAGCTGGCTGCCCCAACTAGCGCACCATCGCAACCCTTGATCTCAAGATAAGAACTTACGGTCTGATCATCGACGCTACCACCATAGATAACTCTGACTCTTTTTGCGCTGTCTGGACCATAAAGATGGCCTATTTGGTCTCTAATGTATCCAATAACATCTCTTATCTGTGTAGGCTTAGCTATTTCACCACCAAACGTTGAGATTGCCCAAACTGGCTCATATGCAATAATAATGCCGTCAATTTCAGTAGACGTAAGATCAGCTATGGCAGTAGTCAATTGATCATGAATAACTTGTTTAGTTTCACCATTTTCTCGTTCAATCTTTGTTTCACCAATGCAAATTATAGGACTTATTTCATTTCTAACAGCTGCACTTACTTTATCTCTGACTTCCTCGAGACTTTCGTTAAAATATAGTCTTCGTTCTGAATGCCCTATTATGCAGTAACTAACCAAATCTCGAAGCATAGTGAAGCTGACTTCTCCAGTAAAGGCGCCCTCATCCTTATAGTAAGCATCCTGTGCGGCTAGTTTAAACTGTCGTCTATCAATCTCTAAGCTCACAGGCTGCAAAGTTAGCATCGTTGGAGCCAATACCACCTCAACCCCTCTTTGCGTCTTTATCTTTTGATGCAGTCTTTGGGCTAGCAAACTGGCCTGAGAAACATTTAGATTCATTTTCCAGTTGCCAATTATCAAAATTTTACGGTCCATACTAAACCCTTGCCTTTTCTTGCTTATTTAGTAATGCTTCAACTCCAGGCAACTTTCTGCCAGCCATTAGCTCTAGACTAGCTCCGCCACCAGTTGAAACATGATCGAACGAATCTAAAAGTTTTCTATTCTCTAAGTATCCTGTGGTATCGCCACCACCAACTAGACTATATGGTCGGTGACCAAAATCTCCCACTATAGCCTCTATCACTATTTCACTACCTCTCGCAAAAGGACCTATAGGACCTTGAAGCCCAGGAGTTTCCGTAACTCCCATTGTTCCATTCCAGACTACAGTGCCCGATAATTGCATAGCTCCTGCAATATAAGCCGATGAGAAAGGTCCAATATCTAATATCATCTCATCCTTCATGATCTTAAAATTATCCGATGAGGGCTGCTTAGGATAGCTTTCAATGTCAGCCACCGTGTGAGTTGACCAGTCAACTATCCTAGTACTTGCTAAGCTGGTAAGATTTTTAGCTACAACTGCATCCTGAGGAAGAAAAAAGGAAAATGAACCTTTCTTGATTTTGTCTTGGGCTTTGTCCATTATGTCTCTAGCCAATCCAAGTTCGTCCTTGTCGTAAACCGAGTGAGCAATATCTAGATTTTTAGCCTTTAAAAAGGTATTTGCCATTGCTCCGCCAATAGCTACAAAATCTGCAATCTCGATGAACTTCTTTATCAAATCTATTTTGTCGGCAATCTTTGCCCCACCTATTATTGCGCTAAGCGGTCTCTTAGGATTTTCCATTACATTTGTTATAGAGTCGACTTCGTTTTCAAGCAGCAGCCCAGAAACACTTGGTAGGTATTTAGTTATAGCGTCCGTGCTTGCATGAGCCCTATGAACAACTCCGAAACCATCTTGAACAAAAACATCTGCTAAACTTGCAAGTGATTTTGCAAAGTCTTTGTTATTGTCCTCCTCTTCCTTATGAAACCTTAAATTCTCAAGGAGTAATACCTGGCCAGGCTCGAGGTTTTTTGCAGCATTTTGAACATCAAGACCGATGGAGTTGCCTGAAAATATCACCTTATGGGGCTCTAATAATTTTCTAAGCTTATCTCCGACTACCTTCAGGCTGAACTTTGAATCATTAGGGCCAGAAGGACGTCCCAGATGAGAGCAGATTATTAGCTTAACGTTCTTTTCTAATAAATACTTTATTGTTGGAAGCGACTGAGTTATTCGAAAATCATCTGTAATCTTACCAGTTGAACTCAATGGAACATTGTAATCAGCCCTTAATAGAACTGTTTTATTGTGAAGATTTAGATCTCTGATTGTTTGTTTATTAAAGCTCATGTTCCACCATACATTATTATTCTATCATGCGAACCTTAATAGTATCGGTTGTCCCAACTATTCCTGGATATTTTCCTGATGCAGTTACGACGACATCACCCTTACCCAAAATATCATTTTGCCTTAACCAGTCAGATAACCTGTCAATTGTTAACCTGTTGGCTGGCCTAATAAAACTTTTTACCGAAAATACGATAGATAATTGCTGAGCAGTTTTTGGGTCATTGGTGACTGCAATGATAGGAATTGGACTACGAAGTGAAGATATGTTAATTGCAGTATGGCCAGATTTAGTTTCGGCTACTATTGCCGTTGCGTGAATATTTAATGCGAGATTATTAATTGCGCTTGAAATAGCGCTTTGCCTAGATTTTTTAAGATTGGTCGGAAATATAGTTTTTAGTGGAGTATTCTTTTCTGTATATAAAATAATTTTTTTCATTACCCTAACTGCTTCTAAGGGATAGTCACCACTTGCGGTTTCATCGCTTAACATAACAGCATCAGATCCAACTAAAACAGCTGTTGCAATGTCGGCAACCTCGGCCCTAGTAGGCTCAGGAGAATCAGTCATACTGTACAACATTTGAGTTGCTACGATAGTTGGTTTGTTGTGCTCAAGGCCGAGCCCAATAATTTTTCGCTGAATAATCGGCACTGACTCAAACGGAACTTCAATGGCTAAATCTCCCCGAGCAACCATAACAGCATCACTTGCCATAAATATATCATTCAAATTATCGACAGCTGATTTGGTTTCTATCTTAGCTATAATCTTAGAGCGACTACCAAGATTACTAAGAATTTTTCTAAGGGTATTTATCTCAATATCTGATTGAACGAAACTAATTGCAACGTAATCAATGTCCTGAGTAGAACCAAAAACAATATCTCTTTTGTCCTTAGCCGTTATCACGTCACCTCCAAAATCAGTATCTGGTAGATTAAGGCCTTTCCTTCTTATCACCGCACCTTCATTCTGAGCTTTTGCATAAACTACATCTTCAATAACAGACGTGATTGTGCAGATGATCCTTCCGTCGGATAAATAAAGTTTTTCACCGCGCTTAACTTTTTTCGAAAGATCATATTGAGTTGGAATAATGCCAGTTGCAGAATAGTCGCTATTATATGCAAATCTTAGTTCCTGACCTTTTGAAATAGAAATAACACCCATAAAATCGCCTAATCTAATTTTTGGTCCTTGCAAATCCTGAATTATAGCGACTGTTTTTTTTAATGAAGCAGAGGCTTCTCTGATCCACTTAATTTGTTGTTTTCGTTCATCAAAATCTCCATGAGAAAAATTAAGCCGTAAACCATTGGCACCAGCGCTAATAAGTGATTCTATGGCTGAATAAGAATTAGTGGATGGCCCAATAGTAGCAATTATCTTTGTGTGCTTATAATTTTTGATTGATATTATTTTTTTTACAGTATTATCCATCATATTTGCTTTATTGAATTAGAGATACTGTTTCCGGATTTATTTTAAGATTTAACCTGTAGTTATTAATTAGCCTCTGAACCGAAAGGCTTAATGAACAATTTTTTGAATCCGGCATATAAGCTATATAATCATCCTTTTCTTGTATTAACAGAATGCCAGAGTTAGAAACAAATTTCTGAGGATAAGTGCCGGGAATCTTTGCAATTACACCTAAGGAAGATCCGTTAACTGATGTGCTACTAGCCTGACATCCACTATCTGCATCAGTCAAAGTTTTTGATGAGATAAAAACTGCTTGCTTTGTCTGGGTCGAAAAGACATTTGTTGAGCCCTCTACAAAAGTTAGATCACTATACTTATTTGGCGTCAATAATTCTACTCCGAGTGATGGTATCTTTACTACCGTAGCATCAAAAAAGGAATTTTGAGTTTTGGATGAGGGATCATTTATTAAGCTTGAAAGCTTAGCTGTTTTAGCTTCTAATGTCTTAATTCTATTGGTCAAAAATAAATAAGAAATAAATACACCTGCTAATAGAAGAAAAATAATTATGTAGATAATTAGTCTCGATTCACTGCCCTGTATTTTCTGATCGCCAATTAAACTTTCAACTTCTAAAGCTTTTGAGCTAACAGGTTTATTTTTACTAGCATCGTAAGTCTCATCTATAAAAGAATTATCGTCATTATTATCCTGTTTAATCCCTTCATCATTGGGAACTTTAAAGCCAATTTCCATAACCCTTAGTATATCAAAATACTTATGTTTATCTAAATTGTGATTTACTTGATAATGCTGATATTTGTATCGATACTTGCCCAGTTATAAATCCAAGCTGCAGTAGTTAGCGGGAGCTCTATACAACCATGCGATGCTTGGCTGGTATATGGGCTAACATTACCGAATTCGTTAGAATTTCTCCAAGTTGCGTCATGAAATCCATATTCTCCATACTGATTTTGGAGAAATGGAAGCCAATAATTAACATGATCGTTCCAACTTGTAGTTGAATTTGAACCAATAAGATCTTGGCTGGTTAGCTTATTGTATATTTTATAATTGCCAATCGGTGTTGCATCTGAAGAAAGATTTTCATTGCCGGTTATTATAGTGGAGTCATAAGCTAAACTTGATTCATTGCAAGCCCATAGATGACGACGATTAATACTAACGATGATTAATTTACTGTAAATGTTACTCTTGCAATATTTGCCAGAACTAATATTTGTGTTTGTTATTAAGATACTAGTAGATGAGTTTTGAGTGTTGCTAATATAAGTAATTGCAAAGATTATAATAAGGACTAACGAGACTAAGAAAAGTATGTGTCTAACGTAAGGTATTTTTCGCCTAATATTATGGTTCTTTAAGGGAGCATTGGATGCACGATTATAGCCGGAACCATCGGAGTACCTATAAACTTGTATTGTTTGTCTGGATTTTGTATCTTTTTTAACCATTTTATTTTTTAGTTACTTTTAATATTGTAACTCAAATATAGCCAATAACAGAAATGAATTAGATAGATTCTCTAGCTGTAACCGCATACTTATTAACCGTTACTAAATCCCTATACTTCAATATCCCCTTAATTACTAATAATCTATCAAGCTGATAGCTAGGCAACAGAGAAAGTCTTCGCGATTGAATAGATTCACCATATCCATGATGATAGATTGATGATGCTGCCTGGTTGATCATCGAAACTCCCAAGATTGAAGGCACCACATTTTCTAATGAACCGGAAGCTAGACCAATCGCACCACCGATAGCCAAAACTGATAGGGCATTTATCTTGCCATATGCAGAAATACCACTAGTAAGCTGAACTCTTGATATCTCATTAATACTATCCTTGATTGTAGAATTTAAATGATTGCTCCATTTTTTTGGATTTACAACACTTTCCTCTTCAGATGTCCGCCTTAAAACATTTGCATATAGTTCAGTAGTGTTAATAGTAATTAATCCATAATCCCACTTATACTCTGACTGGATAAAATTATGTTCATCGTCGTCTTCGAATATAACTATATTAGACTCAGCACCTTTAAATTCATTATAGGAGGCCAATGCTTCGTTCTGATCAATTGAATGCATAGAATTTATCTCAATTCTTTTTAACCCAGCCCAACGACTTATTCTTTTAAGAGTCGACAGATTCAAACTGATTGAATCGCTATCAACATAATCTGGAAGCTGTACATTCCATTTAACATCACCATCGTCAAAGTTTTCCATATAAGATAACGGAACTGAAGTATTTCTATATGCCATTAAAAAGGTATTATAAAATTATTTGTCTTTAAAATCAATTTTAAAACTTAGGTCGTAGATAGGGTGGTCACCAAACAGATTTACCGATGTCATAATTTATTGACGAAGTTAGAATCATATAATATCCATAATGTTATACTTTTTAAATGAAGATATATGTAATTAGGCATGAAGCTACAGTACTAAACGAACAAGGAATCATAAATGGACGACTCCAAGATGAATTATCCGATAAAGGCAGAACTGACCTAATTAGGCTTGTTGATAAATTAAAATCATATAACTTCGGTAAATTATATTCTTCGCCGTTGAATAGAGCCATTCAAACAGCAGAGCCAATCGCAGCAGACCACAATAATTTAGCCATCACAATAGATCCACGCCTAGTAGAGGTAGACTTTGGCTCATTTACGGGCAAGTCATGGCAATCAGTTAAAGAGTTTTTCGATCAACCTAATTCTTCGGAAATGCTCAACACATACAATTATGACTTTTCGAAATTTGATGGTGAATCCTATAAACAAGTTGAAAAGCGAGTTAGATCTTTTATTGATTCCTTAAGTGATAATAATGATTCAGGTTCACTAATAATTACCCATGGTGGAGTAATAAGATGGTTCTATTGGATACTTAAAAAAGAAAAAGTTAAAACATTCCCAAACGGTAGTATTCACGAGTTTGAGATATAGACTACCTGCCTAAGTTATTTAGAGCGTTATGAGACAAATCATTGTACTGTTGAGGTTGAAGATTACTTAAAGCGTGGCTCACAATAGCTGACATGTTACCTTTTGAAGTATCATTGCCCTTAAAACTTATTAGACCGTAATTATTTGCTTTAAAGCTTACTACGCTCGAGGTCACAAATTCAGTGTAGGAGCTTGAACTACTAGACTGACCAAATAAAGAAACGCTCATTATTATAAATAATATTCCCGTTAGTATTATTGGGGTTGCATGATAATGTAATTTTTTCTGATTCATATATATATTATACCACTTTTATGAAGTTTTTCCTATTATTTCCAGTTCCATTTACTATCCATAATTCCTAGATTGGATATCTTTGAATTTTGTGCTGATCTCGTTAATACAAAAACATTTTTTCCATTTGACTCCGGTTTATATGCCATTAATGAGTAGCCTGATTCTCCGTTACTAGCCGTACCACTCACATAATAAGCTGGAGCTCCATGAAAAGTTGTATTTCCCTTGCTAGTGATGGTTAGGTTGTTGGTAGAAGCTGACTCCTGGAGTGCAGTAGAAAAAGCTGACTGAGCTGTTGCTTCATCTACTCCTGCTATCTGATCTGAATCTACTAAAAATTTATTAATTCCTGTTGAACTCATAGTACATTTATCGCTGTCGACTGTTGGTGATGAGTCATTGTTGTTGATGGAAGTCGTGAAACATTTTGTAGCTACCGATGTGCCAGCTAAGTGAGTAACGTTATAAGCGAAAGCCAATATAGACAACAGGATACCGATGCTAGAGAAAACTACTGCTACGATGGTCATTGCATGTTTATAGTTTTTGTAGGAAGTAGTCGAAAGAATAAGTCCAGCTATACCTAAAATGAAGCCTGCTATTGGTATTAACGCGGCCGGAACAGAGAGAATACCAACTATCAAGCCTATAATAACTTTAGTTTCTGCTTTTTTATTTATTGCAGCAGGAATTGCATAAGCTGGTGAGGTGTTATTTGATTGATTTTGAGCTGGTGCATTATTCTGGTTTGGTGCTCCAGCTGGAACTGGTGATACGGCTTGAGGAGAAACTGCTTGACCACAATTACCACAAAATACTGCTCCTGGGTCCAATGGTCTTCCACATTTAGTGCAGTTCATATATTTTCCTTATGGTTAATTTATAATATTTAAGCACAATAAACGCTAAACCACTAATATAAATAAAATTTTTTATATTAGTTAGGCTATTTTTCCGCATTTTTCACAGTGAATATCATGATCTGGGTTTGGCGCCCCACAAGAGCGACAAAAGTCATTTTTTCCGACTACGCTTAAGCCTTGCTCTCGGTCAATCTCACCCGCTCTAAAGAACAAAACAAATAGCATTGCGCTCACCGTAAAGGTGATGCCCAGTGCTAACACTACCAATAATATTATTCCTGTGGTTAGTGAAAAGTCATAAAGTCCATGGAGTAGTATTGCGGACATTAATGCCAGCAGAACTGTCCACCAGCCTTTATGGTCAATCTTCACCTTAATGAGGAAGTAGCCGACTAGACCGACTGTAGCAGCGTGAAAAATTGGAGTTATAACTAACCTAAGAGCTCCTGCATTACTTCCGTATTGTATTGTATAGAATATGTTTTCTGGTATCCCGAATCCAAGTCCTGCTAATGCAAAATATATGATTCCATCGGTATGTTCATTAAAATAGCTTCTTTTGAAAATAAAAATAGCTAAAGGTATGAATTTACACGACTCCTCAATCAAACCCACTAACAAAAAAGCAAGAAAGGCTGATTTATAAGAAGAAGACCCAGGAGTTAAACTTTTCAGAGGTATAAACCAAGTTTCAAGAAAGCCTGCAGCGACAAATCCTAGAACTCCAAGCAGTCCAGCAATCCAAAGCGCAGAAACTGGCTCTTTATCGCCATGATCATTTTTTAAGAAAAACCATGTAAGCATAACAATAATAGCTACAAAGGCAGCAATAATTAGATAAATAAGCATATGCTTAATATAAGCTATCCTTATTAAAATCGCCAATTAAATAATTAAAACTACTTGCATAAATATCTATAAATGATAGAATTTTTTAATGCTTGAAAGAAAATATATTTACGAACAAAACCATGAGCCAGAATATCTAGACTATATTGGCATAAGCAGAGTTGAGCGAATAGGGCTATACATCAAGGATGGCCTCGCAATACTTAGAAAGACCAACCCTGTAAATGGTGGTTACTGGCCTAGCGATATCGCTATTGGTCAAAAGCTTATAGAGCTGTCCCTGAATATTAACGACTAGATTAATATTGATTTGAATAATATATTGATTAATGAGATATAATCTAAAAATGCTTAGTATCGATTCAGGCCTTTTAAAAAAAGAATTGTCCCGAGGAATGTCAAAGCCGTGGAAGCTGCCGATTAATTTAACAATCGCAGCATTGGGAACATTAGCTTTTATATTTGCCGGAATTTTCGTGAACTCATTCCATAGAGGATTGCCATATATTTCTGCCAACATATTTATTTGGACTCTAGCTACATATAATGCGAGTCAATTAGGATCTGATTCCAGCAATGTGATGTCATACCTGAATAAGAAGAAAAGTCTTAAAGAAATTTTCATTATAAAGAATTTATCTCTATTAATAATAGCTTTACCAATCGATATACTCCTTATAGTCCTAGCGTGTTATGTCCTTAATGATTGGTCTAGTTTTGGGCGATCAATATTTCTAGGACTCGCTGCTGTTGTAATCTGTTTAGGATTTGGCAATATAGTCTCTACTTTATGGGTATATAAGCCAAAATCTTTTCTGAAAATACGCAAAGATAGACTTCAGCTTTATGATTACGGAGTTTTTTTAGCATTATCATACGCCGGAGCATCGCTAGCATTATTGGCTGCTGGTATTATGGGGCTTATCCTAGTTTCAATATTAAATCTTAATAATCCATTTTACGCCATTATCGCTGGATTAATTATGGTTATATGGGCAACGTCAATATGGCTACTGTCATTATCTATTTCAAAGAAAATTGTATCCAAATATTCTGTTAATTTCTATTATCGACTCAAAGGAGAATCTATTATAATTAAAAACACTAAACTTAAAAGAATATTGAAGGTTTAATTAATAGCTTTTAGCTAGTGGCGATCCATATCCCGTCACATAATCATAGCCCGTGATAGATGTACAAAGCACACCACAGGAACCATTTTTCCCACTGGTTATATCCCTAAAGAATGAAGCCTTAGCGTTTGAATTAGCGTCAGCGTATATACTTGGAATAGTTAAGGTCTTATTGGAAAGAGTTGCTATAGCTGCCCATTGAGGAGTTCCTGCACTAGTTCCACCTACCTGAAACCAACCCTTGTAGCCGTTATAACCGAAAGAATCATAGACTGGGTAACCTGTATTAGGGTCAGCATTATATGAAACATCAGGAGTAGCTCTATATCCATTAGCATAAGGTATCTTGGCATTTATCTGTCTTATAGGCTCTTTTACATATCTACTAATGCCGCCGCCACTACCAGACCATGCAACTTCAGAAGTTACAACTCCAGAAGAATTAACATTGATAGTTGTACCGCCAACTCCAACTACATTAGCTGATACTGCTGGCCAACTTGTACCATGTCCACTGTCACCCGATGCGGCAAAATAAGTAGCTCCGAAATTACTGACAAAAATATTTTCATAGGCTGTTTCACCATTAAATTCTCCACCGCCCCAACTCATAGAAACAGAAACTATGTTAGGGAGAGTTTTTACATAATTCAAAGCATCAACAAGATCAACTCCATTGTCAGACTTAGCTTCTATTAGTAATATTTTTGCTGTTGGAGCGACGGCATGAGCCCATTGTAAATCAAGCGAGTCCTCAATGGCCCATGCAGAACTTGAAACTAAGCTAGATGACATCTTATGTTTAGTAAAGCAGCCGTTTGCTGTTGTGCAGGCTGGAAGACTGAACTGTTTTGAAAAAGTAGCTAGATCAGCTTCTGCAGTTGGGTCGTCGAATGCGTCAATTATTGCTATTGTTCCACTACCAGTATTGGTGCCAGCGCCTAGGTTATAGGACTTTTTTATCGTAACTGGTGAGAGCAATGAATTTGGCGATGAATTGGGTATTGCTAATGGCTTAACAACATTATAAGGAGTCGCCCGGAAGGTATTAATAGTCTTATTATCATCAGTATTACGACCAAGATAAAGCACAACTCCCAAAATAATCATTACTACTATTAGTAGCACTAGTAATTGGGTAAGTAAATTGTTAGTCTTTTTTGCCTTTGACTGCCTAGAAACAGGCTTCTTTTTTTGAGGCATTTTTTTAGCAGGAAGACTCTTTCTAATAGGCTTCTTAACTATACTTTTTTTAGCTATTTTTTTTGTTTTTGGCATAACCACATATAATCTTCGCACTAAATAAAGTTAAATGCAAGTGCTTACTAAAAATATCTATTATATGTCCGAAAAAAGCAATAGCACATTTGACAACATAAAATTAGACGCAACAACCTCTTACTGTTTTACTAATAATTAATAAATTGTTAATTATTTAAGTAATTCTAAGCAACCATGAACTGATCATGTCGAGCATAAAAATTAGCCCATGCCTCGGGACTAAGCTTACTATTTGAACTGTTTATTTCCTTAAGTTCTTGAAAGAAATTTTCTCTAGGCAGCCCTGGTGCAAAGAGAATTAACATTGATGCTGGTTCATTAGAATCATTTTTGAATGCATGAATTCCGCCCTCTGGTACAAGTAAATAATCTCCCTTGCTAGTTTTCGTCCATCTATCTCCGTCGTAAACATCTACGTGTCCAGAGAGAACATAGAAGGATTCTGAAAAGGTTTTATGAAAATGAGGAGCTGGGCCACCGGCATTAGCTGGCATGTCCCACCTAAAAAGGCCAAACCTATTATCGGTTGAATCACTCTTGGCAATAAGATGAACTCTAACTTCACCCATCTCAATTACTTGAGCCTTGTCTTCGAATATTAACTTTGCATTAATTTTTCCTACTAAACCAGCGTAACTCATGAATAACTCCTTTAATTCACTATAACACTTTAAAAAATCAAATATAAGGAACATATTTTTATTTTTAATGCTTAGTAGTATATAATCATAACCATTATAAATAAACTAAAGGATAAAAATGAAAAATATTAATAAAAATGAAAAAGGCAGTAGCATCATTGAACTAGTAGTAGTGCTAGTGGTAGTGCTGGCTATTAGTGTGGTCGGATATGGAATATACCGAAGTCAACACAAAACAACTACCACAAATACTCCAAGCGCAGTAACATCTGCACCGAAAAATACTGTTTCCAAAAAAGGCGCTCTTGGTATTACTGAATGGAAAGTTATATTGGATTATATTAATACTGACGCTACACTTAGCTATTCTATAAGCAGCCAAAATGGCAACGAAGCAATTATATCTTCAAGTCAGTTAGTTGCTGCGTTCCCTGCCTGCTCAACATCTGCCACAGATAGCATTGGCGTAGGATCTATTATGCGCGGTAAGCCTGGTGATATATTTTCGGGTAACCAAACCTTTCAGCAATACTTGAGCGCAAATAAAAGCGGTTCATTGGCTTCAACTCTAGGTGGATACGTATATATCTACCAGTCGGCCTCAAAGCCATGCAGCGGAAGCGCCACAAACATGATTCAAATGAATGCTGAGACTGCAGCAAAATCAATATTCAAATAAATAAAACAGCGAACATTGATTTAACTATCGGGACTGAAATATCTATCTAGTATTCTTATAACAATCTGATTTAAGAATAGGCTAAATATTAAGATACGACACCGCTAACAAGTTTACGTCCATCTACCGATTCTGGCAGAAATTCGTATATATTTAAAAGAAGCCATTTATCAGTTTGATTATTATTTATATTATCCAAAAGCTTATCAGGTAGTATCTGTTTATTATTTTTTAAACTCATTGTTAAGCATTTTATCAGTACATACATCTATTGCCTGTTTGAAGTTGTTGAAATAAAAAAGACCCTTCTACATAAGAAGAGTCCTTTTTGGTGAGCCTGAAGGGTTCGATTTATAAGGAAATCATAGGAGAGATTATTAGGTGGAACGAGATAATAAATACTACTTTATTTAGTGTTTAATTCTTTTGATTTCTAGCCAATCGGGTGTTGGAATAAAGGTAATTTCTTTCCATGCATCTATTTCATCTTCGGTCACATCAAAATATGCTTGATAGGCAATTTCTACACTACCATGTAAAGCTTTTTGCCAGTCAAATTCAAGCTTTGAGGCAACCCTTTTAATTGATTGTTCTGACTTTCCCTCAAGTTCAACAAATTGTGGTATCCAAGGCCATGTATCAATCTCTATTTCTACCCCATCAAGCAACCAACTCTCTCGTTTTGTTACTTGATAAGATTTCTGCTTCATTCCGATGCTTTCAAGAAAATTACATGTATCTTCAAAATCTAAAACAGTTACATTAGCTTCCTTAGTACCATGAATGCTACGGTCATTTAGCTGTTTGTAGGATAGCGTAACTTTGTCGCCTTCATCTCTGACACGAACCCAACCACTTATCTTTTGTAACCTCTCATCTTCAAAGTCATAGTTCTTGCGTTTGATTGTTCTCTCAGGGAATACCAACTTTGCGTTAAGCGAATTGAGTTTTGCTCTTAGCAAATCAGGATTAATGTTCAAGAACTTAGCTTCAATTTCTGTATGCATTACGAACTCATAATATCAGAGACCTATGGTAAATCAAACATAATTAACAGATACAAAAAACGCCTAGAGTCTATTTCTAAACTTGAACGCTCTTTTCAATTTAAAATATTCTTTTGGTGAACCTGAAGGGTTCGATTTATAAAGAAATTGTTAGGGAGATTATTAGGTGGAATGAAAACCTAATAGGCTTGAAATCAAATATTCAGTTGATGAATTAGTCCTCAAGGAGCATTGGATAAATATCAATCGCTGGTTCCTCATAAGGATGAGCTTTGCGAATTGCATCAATGACATTCTTCAGCTTGTCAGCCTCACAAGTAACTTCAATTCTTTCTTCTAATACTTCTTCTGGCTTCCCAACCTCGCCAATTGCTGGATTTGCACCATTTTCAGGCAAAAATCTACCTATTCCCTTAACACTAAAACTACAATGTGAATAATTTCCTATTTTGCCACCATCAGCATCGCCAATTGCTTTCCTTAAATTATCAGCATCTAATTCGGGAACCGTAACTACAAGCTTAACTAATTTGCTCATTTTAACAATTCCTCGAGCAGCTCTGGGAATGTATCATCTGGCATATACTTATGGGTAAAATGCCCTTTTCGTTCAAATTCACGATAAACTAAGCCCTTAACTTCTTTTCTGAGTCTTGTTACAGATGCCTGAATCTCTGAAACATCATCACTAGAATTAAATAGAACGAGCTGGCTGGTTCTACTGGCAACATCTGGGTCAATCACAAAATCAAAGAACTTATTAGGGTCTTCGCGCTCAACATCAATCCAAGGAGCTACCAAAACAACTTTTCCTACTTTAACTTCTTTATGTTCACTCAAATAACGAACCCAAAAACCGCCACCACAACTATGACCAACTAGTATGGTGTCGGGTGTTAAATCATATCGCTCAATTTCCTTAACCCATCTTTCCCATAATGGTTCATAGGATAAGGGTATTTCTGGTGTCGCTGCAAAAATATCATGATTGAGAAGTTGCTTCTGTAACCAAGGTAACCAATGTGAATTACTCATAGAGGGGTATTTTTCAGAATAGTATTCAGCTTTACTTGGTCTACCATGTAGAATGATTGCATTTTTCATGTTCTAATCATATCAAAGACCATAACTTAATCGAAGAATATAACAGATGAGAACTTGTCAAAATATAAATCACCTGTTTAGGTAACTTTTTTTAGAAATTTGATAATTAACAGATTACAGATACAGAATTTACTTGCGAACGAAAAACTTTCCAATGGTGATCCCAAGGGGAATCGAACCCCTGTGTCCAGGATGAAAACCTGGTATCCTAACCGCTAGATGATGGGACCATTTGTAAAAATTACCTGTAAATTTTACCATAACAGAGAGGAAATTGAAATACCCTAGTTTTTTAGGCTAGGGCATTTCGTTAACTTAAGAGAGCGGTCAGTCATGCTCGTTAAGTTAAACATAGCATATATGAGTTAATATAGCTAGTGTTTATCCACAGCTAGATGTGAATTTACCTATTACCTTGTAGCTTAGAATATAATCTATGAGCAAATGCTCCTACAATGGTAACAGCAGCAAATATTCCCAATGCATCACCAGGACCAGTATTAACTAAGTTAGTTGGTGGCGTGACTGGTGGAACTGGTGGCTTATTATTTATTGTGACCTTAGCAGTACAGCCGTCACTAGTAATTTGACCAGCTGAAGTTTCTAGAGTAGCTCTTATTAGGTAAGTACCGTTATTTGCATATGTGTGGCCGTAAGGTAGCTGAGTAGTGTTGATAGTGCTTGAACTACCATCGCCAAAGTTTAATATAAGCTTTGAAACATTTGCACTTCCAGCATCATAAGTAACACTCTTTACTTTAACGGTTCGATAATCAGTATCAAATGTAATCAGATTACACGTTGGTGTAACAGGAGGCTTTGGAGGTATAACAACTTTAACGGCTAATACAACATAAACTCTTTCGTTCCAACATCCCCATACGTCACCAGGAACTTGTTCGCTTCTTATAGAAGCTCCACTAGTTACAATAGAATCGCTTAAAGGCACAACACCTGATCCGATACTGTATTGACTAGCAGATCCAGCAACGTACTGAAGTTCAACTTTTTGACCGTTACAGTTTATAGCAACTGAATCAGTAACAGATGAAGCATTTGTAGCGCTTAGTGTTGCAGTCGGACTAAATGTAGTTGACTTGTAATCAGCTCCGGGTAATGCAACCTTAACTTGTGCACCGTGGATTACGCTAGGACCTGAGCCATTGTTATTTCCATCGACGCTGGCTCCATTATGAACATATACATGTAACTGAATTAATTCGCCGTTCGTACAAGCTGAATTTACAGGATCAACAAAAGGAGTAGTTCCTTCGTTTAGATTTCCATTTGCTGGAACTCTTCCTTGGAAGAAGTCTTGCTCGCCATCAGAAGGCATTGGTGCAGGCAGATTACTTCCAGTAAATACATTATATGCAGGTATTGGTGAAGGAGGAGTAGTTGATCCAGTATAAGGAATAGCGTGCGTTATTCCAGCAGCTAGAGCAAACACAATGCTAAAGCTTGCTAGGGCTATTGACGTTTTTTTCATAAAATTTAATTTCATATTCATAATTCCTTTATTATCAGTTATTAACAAATTACGTAAGGTGGATTAGGCGTACATCCAGGAGGAGTTCCTTTAGGTTGGGTAGTTGTAGTAGTTGGAGGACTTGTTGTAGTTGTAGTCGTAGGATGAGGACTTGTTGTAGTAGTCGTTTCAGGTGGGTTTGTAGTTGTAGTCGTAGTGCCTTCTGGTGAGGTAGTAGTGGTTGTTCCACCACCGTTGCCATTACCAGATCCGCCTGAACCTGATCCGCCACCACCGTTGCCATTACCAGATCCGCCTGAACCTGATCCGCCACCACCGTTGCCATTACCAGATCCGCCTGAACCTGATCCGCTAGCTATCGTAGTAGATGTCGTAGTTCCATTTGCATTCTCTGTAGTTACAATTTTTTCACCATTTGGAGCTACAGTAACTGTAACCTTTGTTCCGTTTGGCTGTATGTACACAGTAGAGCCTTTTGAATCTTGTTTTCCAGCTGAACCCTCTAAAGATATGACACCTTGCACAAAGATGTTTCCTTGATTAGTAATAAGAACTGAGTTAAATCCTTTTTGTGAATCAATTCTACTCTTAAACTCAACGCCATGTAGTGGTCCAGTTAAGGTAACTTTTTCCATCTTAAGATCGGTTCCGTTAGAGGTTTTGATGTTATTATTTGCTGGATCACGAGTTGGAGTGAACTCTGTGACTACTAGGCCTTTTCCAGCCCAATTGTTATTCCAGTTTGCATCATCGGTCATAGTAGTGAATGCGTTTTTACAAGCAGTTTTCTGAGCTTGTTCGCCACCAGCTGATGAGCTAAATGAAGCGATAGATGTAGCAAATTGGTCTTGATAGCTATAACTATTAGGGCTACTTATTCCTTTTTGAGCAGGCACAGTTAGGACTGCATCAATTGCAGCCAATGATCCAAGGTCACCCTTACCTGCAAGAGGACCATTCTTATCGAATAGGTTATAGACATAGCTTAATGCTGAAGTATTGGATGTTAGATTACCCTTAGGTAGAAAAGAATCGGAATTATATTTAGATGAATCGGAAGCAGAATTTGCATCAGTAAAGCTTCCGCAGTTTGATTTAGCTTCTGCGGTTGATATGTGATTAGCCGATGCCGATTTTTCTGTAGCGCCAGAACAACCGTATAGAGCAGTTGCACCTATAGCTACCGCTAGACCAACTTTTGCAAAGTTTGGTAATTTATCGAATGATCGTTTAGCAAAACTTTCTTTTACTGGAGTAAGAACTACTCGGTTTTGACCTGAATTTACTGTATTTATTCTTTCCATAAAATCTTTCTTCTAATCTATTAAATTAATACGATTTAACGAGGGATTTCTTGAATAAGAGTTTCCCCAAAAAACACCTTTTTATTACCAACATATGATATCACACCATTTGGTTTTTGTCAATATTGTTGTAATGCTTAATTCTGCCTTATAGTCTCTTAATCGCAGATGCTATTTCTTTATCTGCAGAACTTAAGTTGAACCCATTCAGTTCTGTATTATCGCTTATTACTCTTGCGACTTTAATACCTACTCTTTCAAGTCGGCTCGCAACTTCCTGGTCGTGCTGTTTTAAAAGAGCATTGAAAGGATCAGCTTCTTTCTTTTTCCATAGACGCATCTCTCGACTGCCGCCTAGACTTAATACCCCTCTGGTACCTTTTAAGTCAGATATATCTACGTCTATTAAATTATTAACTTTTATTCCAACTGTATTTTGAAAATTAGAACCCAGATCTTGCAGTGGAAGATTTTCAAAATCACTTATTACAAAAGCTAGGCCATTTAAACATAATTTAGAAACTTCTAAAGCAGCAGCTTCAGGGTCACCGATAGCCTCTATAAAAGTTGGATTTAGATGAGCTAATCTTTGAGTTGTATCATTGTTTGGATCTCCTACGATAAAACAATTCACCCTGTCCCTTATAGCTGGCATTGAGCTGGATAAACCACTACCTAGTGAGGATGCAAGAATATTTTTAGTTCTAGATAGCTCAGTATCTCCTGTGCTCTCATCATTAAATAGAATAATTTTAGCTTCTATCGGACGATGTGGAATAACTTGACGAACGTAAGGCTTTCCGGTCATCATTCCCATTGTAGAGAAGTGATCGATATCCATAGGAGAGTGTCTACTTGGATCGTATTCAACTTCTCCAATCTTAACACCAGGGACACCTGTTTTAATTTCAGAACCATTATGCCTACCTCTTCCATCTGACATATTCCCTGGAAGTTTAGCTAGCGCAGATTCGGTTAAGCTAAATTTTGGCATTTTTATATATTCCTAATTAAGCTTAGGCTATTACTTTTTCTACGAAATTCTTAATCACACCTTCAATATTGTCGCTAATTACCAAAGAACCAAGTCTAGCTGCTACCGAGAGATACATTGCGTCATAAAGATGCTTAATATCTGGCTGATCACCAGAGAAAAGTGCTAATACTTTTGTAACTTGACCTATCTGTTCGGTATATCTGTTATTAGATTCTTTAATGCCATGATCTTGTTGATAGGTAACTATAGCTCTATTGACGGACTCAACCAATGTGTCATTTAGCTTTTCTGGAAGCAGACCTAAATCAGCAGATTGTTTAATCAATTTTAGCTGATCAGTACTCACGATAGGTACTATTTCGTCTCTTCTAGGCTTAATACCATTTGACAAATCTTTTTTGTGGGCATGAGTTATGTCTCGTCCCATTACAGCTCCTACTTTATGTCTCGAAGCATAGGCAACAGCAACATCAAAAGTAGACTGAATAGATTCAGCTGGATTCATGGTGGAAACCAATAGCATAAGACTATCCAGAGCAATTGTGCCTTCAGTAGTGGTTAGTGCACTTTCTTCTGGAGCTTCAAGCAGAGCATTAACCGCTAATGGATTGATCCTGGTAAGCTCATCCGCAAATATAATACCGGTACTTGGCTTAACTAAAGGTTCGATTCTATGTATCGTTTTTTTAGTAGTTGATACTCCGTTAATTTCCTCTACAGTCTCAATAGTCGTGCTTGATCCAACTAATCTACTAGGCTGAAGTTCAGAGTCTACAGGTATTCGACAGACATCTTCAGGTGCAATATCCTCAACTATCGCGCCAAGATATTTAGCGAGAGATGTTTTACCGCCACCAGGGTCGCCTGATAATAATAATGTTCCGACTACAAGCCCAGTCAATGCTGCCTGTTTGGCTCTTTTGTCGTCATATATAGCTTTATCTAATTGCTCCATACCATTCATATAATAGCCTTGAGATAGCTGATGAACTTCTGCTAATGTCATATTTCCAATAGTTTCCATAATTAAACCTTTCTATTATTTTCCTCTCATGTTTCGACGGTACATTACATATTTTCGGTTCCAAGCTAGAACTCCAGTTGCAGCAAGGCTACAAAGACTCAGAATCTTAAGCAGTCCCTTATCGGGGTTAACTTTAGCAACCGAATTACCCTGATTAGAACTTAACGAAGAATAGACCTCAGAGGCTATTTGAGACTGCTGTTGGATTGATGGGTTTGTCCAGTTTTTAGCATTTGTAGCCTTGGATAATTCACCAATTGTAGCCGAATTATTAGTACTATTAGGTGAAACATTTACAGTAAAAATAGGAATATGTCCGGGTTGAGCTAAAGCTTCAGCCGTTTGCAATGAACCGATGCTATTATCGTCGGTTAAAACTAGAACTGCACCTTCCGCTTTAGAGCTATTAGGTGCTGAATTAATATTTTGAATCTGTCCTATGGCTTGAGTTAAGGCTTGATCAAGTGGTGCGACACCAAAAGCTGTGTTGCTTGCAACATCTCCTGGATTCATGGGAGTGATTTGACCTGATCCTGCTACTAGAGCTTCAGACTTAAAATTATTGTTTGAAGAAAATTGTTCGACAATATTATTAGTTTTAGCTACAGTTCCATCGTTAGCTGTAAATCCTGAGTGGTCTACTACAATTTCAATATTTGCTGGCACGCTAGCCATAGTGGGCTCGCTAGAATAGGCTAAACCTAATAAGCCTCCACTTACTAAACCTGATAAGGCTAATGGAGCTAAAATTCTTCTTCCAATACTTCTAGAAAGCTCACCTACCCTAACTGAGTTATCTAGTTCTTTTGCAACAGATTCATGAGAGCTTGAAACTGAACCAATATCGTTCTTAGACTTATTGGTTGTATAAATATCTAAGCCTTGACCGACAGCATAGCCAGCGGTGAGACCAACGATAGTTAAGTCTGGTAATTGCTCCAACATTTAAGCTATTATACTTTCGAATTGCCTTTTTGTCAAGTATAACGCTATTGTTTTTTCGGCAAACTAAACCCGAACGTACTTCCCTTGTTCTCTTTGGTTGAGAATATAATAGATCCTCCTTGAGCAATAACAACCTTCTTGGCCATGAATAAGCCCAATCCAGTCCCGTCTGGACGAGCTTTTTTAGCATTCTCAGCTCTGTAGAACTTGGTGAACAGATGATGAGCCACTGAAGCTGGTACGCCAATTCCAGTATCGGTTACCCTAAGTTCAACTGTGGTCTGTTTTTCTTCTAAAGCAACAGTAATTTCTCCCTTTGCTGGGGTATAGTAGATGGCATTATCCAAAAAGTTCATTATGACTTGTCTTATCTTTATCTCATCTAAATTCAATAATGGGAAATTGGCCGGCTTATGGAATACTATTTTTAGATCTCTGGCCTTTGCTGTTGTTTCAACAAGCTCAATTTCATCCTTTATTATTTTAGGTAAGTCGCACTCTGTCCTTTCAATAACAAACTTGCCTGTTTGGAGCCTTGAAATATTAAGCAGGTCAGATATTAGGTAGACCATTCTTTGAGAACTATCAAAAGCCTGAGTCAGCATTTTATTCTGCTCTTTGGAGATAGCGCCAGCATCACCCTCCAAGACCATACTCAGGTAGCCCTTAACAGATGTAAGGGGAGTTCTTAACTGATGAGAGGCCATGCTAA
>Ga0194055_10000789_pt1 | contig 25623 bp, 23 predicted proteins | sample SepL449m_MetaG_FD_155482 | JGI IMG/M metagenome (GOLD analysis project Ga0194055, IMG submission 155482) | Anoxic zone freshwater microbial communities from boreal shield lake in IISD Experimental Lakes Area, Ontario, Canada - Sep2016-L442-9m | ecosystem: Environmental > Aquatic > Freshwater >... | reverse complement strand
CTGCAGACCTAAACGCGAAAGATCTCGCTTTCGTGGCTAATAGTGGATTTCCGCGAGGAATAACTCCGCGGGCCGTGCCGTTCGTGATGACTGGAATCTGAAGAGATTCGGCAAATTCGAGCGCTTCTTTTTCGGCGCTGCCAGCCCACACGTCGGAACCAAGAATGAGAAGGGGAGAGGAAGACTTTTTTATGAGGTCGGCAATTCTTGCCACCTCATCCGTATTCACTTGACGTGCCTGTGGGGTCCAGGCTTCGACTGGATGAGTGGTCGCTGGTCCAAAGAAAATATCCATCGGGATATCAAGGAATGTGGGTCCACGATGTGGAGTGCGCGCGAGTGTAAGTGCGTCAAATATTTCATCACCGATTTTGTCAGTTTTGGTTACTGTGGCGGCGATTTTGGTGACGGGAGCTAAAAGCGGCGGATGATCAATTTCCTGCAGCGCACCTTGGCCCCATCTTCCAGCCGGTGCCCGCCCGCCGAGCATCAAGAGCGGAGCACCGTTGTAAAAAGCGTTTGCTACGGCACTGACGCCGTTCGTAACACCGGGACCTGCAGTGACTACCGCGAGCCCGGGAGTACGAGTTAATCGCGCCGTCGCCTCTGCCGCAAATACTGCGGTTTGTTCGTGGCGCACATCGATGATTGGCAAATCGCGATGTACGGCTCCGTCATAAATGGGAAAGACATGTGCGCCCGAAAGTGTGAAGAGGTGGTTAATGCCATGTGCTTGCGCTGCCAATACAGCTAAATCCCCGCCATGTGTTTCACGCTCTTCGCTCACTCCGCCATTCTAAGCGGGAATACGCAATGAGTGCCAGAGTTGCGAGGAGTGCCGGTATGAACCAAATATGATTGGTCAGGAATTGCGTGAGAGGCAAGGCCGGATTCCTTAAGTTGAAGGTTCGTTCACCGATCCAGAATTCCGCAAGCATGAGGCCAATAACTGCTCCACAATTCTTTACTGTTGGGTACCAACGAGTGCGGCTTAGCAACCAGATCGAAGGCAGAGTGGCGACTACCAGAATCACTTGAGCAAATTCGATACCGATGTTGAATGCAAAAAGAGTTAGAACACGATCACTCTGGAAAACTACCAAGTGCTTCAGCATGGTGGAAAATGCCAACCCATGCACCAGGCCGAAGAGAACTGGCACAAAGAAAATCGCTCGGTTTTGGGTGGGGTATAGGGCATGGATTGCAGTAATGAATATTGAAAGCGCTATCAGTGTTTCAATGAGTTTGTCAGGGACAGAAATAATGTTGAAGGCAGCGAGGGCAACTGATGTGGCATGCCCTAACGTGAAGGCACTGACGGTTTTTACGGTGAGGTTCGCGCTTTGAAGGAATCCATTCCTCGCGTGCATGCGGCGGCGTGTGAGGTATGCAGGGATGGGGAGAATGAGGAGATAGAGAAAGAGTATGTGGTCGATCCCAGAACCAATGTGGTCGATCCCAGCAGTGAGTCCTGAGATGAATTTTTGGTGAAATGCATCGGTGTTTACCAGGGTGTACGGGGTTCCCACGTGAGCGTATGCACTCTGTGCGGCGAGAAGTAGCCAGCAGAAGTAGCCAGCTGTAGTAGCCAGCAGAAGTAGAAAGCTCTTTCGCATGGAGTATTTCTACCAGCCGAACAATAACTTAAATCGGAGATCGCCGACTCACACGCAAATCACAGAGAGTTCCGGCAAACCAATACTTGGAATCTCAACTTTTAGTGTAATTTTCTCACCATGAAAAGCCTCATCATCGATCGATCCCGCGCCGGCACCGCTGGCCTCATTGCATTAGTCCTTGGCGCCGCTCTTATTCAATTTTCGCTCGGAGCTGCACCGTCTTCAGCTGCGACTACTGCCACCAAAGCGCTCTGCGGCACCCGCGCCCTTCCCTTTGAAAAGTTCGTCCCCGATGTCGCAGTGATCTGTGATGAGACGTACATGTATGTGTCATCAAACGGTGTGGCCTCTCATTCGATGATGGTAGGAATTACTGGTTGGAACCAACAGGTCCCGCTGCCTATGTTGGTCAGTTCATCACTCGCGCAGATGTGGCGCTTTCCACTTAAGCCAATAGCCGCTGCTTCTGAGATCGCCACGACAGGCGTTGGCGGAACCGGGATCATGCTTAACGGGATCTCTAATTTCAATGCCACCAAGCCGGCTCCCAATTCAACGGGTTCTGTGTATTCGGCGAGCGCCGATCCTAAATTGCAGGGTGAATTAGATACCTGTGCCGGTCACGCTGGTCGCGGGGATGATTATCACTACCACGCAGAACCGGCTTGTTTGATATCAGTTCTGGGTTCAGAGAGCGCTCTTGCGGGTTATCAACTCGATGGATATCCCATATACGGAAGTAAGGAGCCAAGTGGGGCTAGCGCAACTGCATTAGATAAGTGTCAAGGCCATGACTCCGGTGATGGTCGTGGGTACCACTATCACTTCACTACCGCGGCGCCTTACTCTCCGATGTGCTTCCATGGCCAAGTGCCAGCAGACGTTTCAACAACTGGCCAACCTAGTGCTGGTCCAGCTCGCAGTGCGGGTGAGCCCGTACAAGTAGTTATCACTGGAATGACTTTCAATCTGACAGGCACCTCAAAATTGGAGTACACCTATCAGGGCAAGGCCGGTTCGGTCTCTTACACACCCACAACCACCGGATGCTGGAGTTTTGTTTATGTCAATCCACCATCTGGCTCTCCGGGGAGTGGCACGAGTAGCGCCTGTCGGCGCACCGATAACATCCCGGTTCCTTCGGCATCTATGGCCCCATCTATGACTCCGGGAAGTACTACTGGAAGTACTACTGGGCAGAAGGCCACTACCTCAGCAGCGAATACAGCGAGCACAATGAATACCATGGCGCCTACTAAAGCTGCCGTGGTCTACAAGAATGTTTCAATCACTCAAGTGAAATGCAGCAAAGGAAAAGTAACTAAGACTCTCACTGCCACAAAGTGTCCAAGTGGCTACAAGCTACTTTCAAAGAAAACCACCATTTCTAAGGTGCCCGTTCCACCTGCAGAGCCGAGCACACAGCCAATGGCACCCAGTAGTGGAGCTCAAGGCGGAGCTCAAGGTGGAGCTCAAGGCGGCCCCCAAGGTGTTACTGAAAAGTTTGAAAGCGTGGTGAAGTCATCCAATGGAATCTTCGCACTGAAGAGTACCTCTGCAGTCGATGAGGGCACCTTGCCAACGACTTACACCTGTGACGGCAAGAGTCTCTCTCCACAATTCTCGTGGAGTGGCACCCCTAGTGGAACCAAGAGCTATGCCCTCATCATGCATACGATTCCCGGTCCTGCGCGCCCGGGAGAGACTGCTGCAGCGGTGAGTTTCTCCTGGGTGCTCTACAACATTGCTGGAAGTACCACTTCGATAGCCGAAGGAGCAACAGATGTGGGTACTGCTGGTGTGCAATCACATGGACCCGGTGCATACGGCGCCCCGTGCTCTCAGGGATCGGGGGCAAAGCAATACACCTTCACCGTTTATGCGCTTTCATCCACGATCTCACTGGATGCAAAGAGTGCTACCGGTGATGCCGTCCGAAGTGCGATCAAATCAATAACACTTGCTTCGGCAGCGATGAATGTAAAAGCCTCCCGCGGTTAATTCCGGCAACCGTAGCGGAAATGAAGAAGCCCCGCACAAGGTGCGGGGCTTCTTCATGCGTTAAAAATTACTTCTTGGTTGCCCAGAAGATTTCTGCGATTTCGTCAATCTTGGCAAGCAAATTATCTGCGATTGCGACATCCATCGTGCCTTTCGTGCCTGCAGCGCCAGCCAATTTAGTGGCTTCGTTGAAGAGCACGTGCAAGTTGGGATGAGCCTCGAAGTGATTAGGCTTGAAGTAATCGGTCCAGAGCACCCAGAGGTGTTCTTTCACTAAATTCGAGCGATCTTCTTTAATGGCAACAGCGCGTTGCTTGAAGACCGCATCATCAGAGGCGTGGAATTTCTCAATGCAAGCCTTCACTGATTGCGCTTCGATTCTTGCCTGAGCTGGGTCATAGACCCCACAAGGCAAATCGCAATGCGCATAGACGGTGATAGCTGGAGCGGTGAGTTGACGGAACAAGGCACTCTCCCTAAGTAGTTGAACGTGTATGAAAATAGTACTTGTAAGTGTGAGACTACCTTCCATGAGTAGAGCCGTCTCGTCCAACGAGCATCCATCTGCCCCGCGGAAAGGTCTCGGAAGGGTGGTGGTCTCCGGAGCGTCAATGGAGCCCGCCCTCTGTGAGGGAGACCGACTGCTGGTGCGCTGGGGAAGCGCCCCGAAGCCAGGTCACATCGTGGTGGTGGAGTGGCTTGGCCGTCCGGGAATTCTCTTGGTGAAGCGGGTCATTCGCCGAGAAGGTGCGGGCTGGTGGATCGAAGGTGACGGCGAGAGCCACGGCAACGATTCCCGAACCTTTGGCGCTATCTCGCCAGATGAGATTCTTGGGACGGTGCTGATTCGATATCAACGCGGCAAGCGCCCGAGAACATAGGATCAAGATATGTACTTCACTGATCGAGGGATCGAAGAACTCGTTAAACGTCGCGGAGAGGAAGAGGTCTCCCTTGAGTGGGTAGCTTTGCGCCTTCAAGAATTTACCGATGAACATCCAGAGCATGAAAGCGCTGTTGATCGCTTCGCAACCTGGCTAGCCCGACTCGATGATCAGGATGACGAATGAAAGCTATTTACGCTGCCCGCGCTTCAATGGAAGATCCGATATCAGCACTTGAAGTGGGCGAATTAGCGTCTCCCGAAATTCCTGAGGGTTGGGTCCGGGTACGCATTAAAAGTGCGAGCCTAAATCATCATGATCTCTGGTCACTGAAAGGCGTTGGTTTACCTGGCGATCGCCTACCGATGATTCTTGGTTGCGATGGCGCCGGGGTGACAGATGATGGAAGAGAAGTTCTCCTGCACTCTGTCATCAATGATCCGAGCTGGACTGGCTCCGAAACTCTTGACCCAAAGCGCTCCTTACTTTCAGAGAAGTTTCCGGGAACCCTCGCGGAGTACGTGTATGTACCTGCGCAAAATCTCTTACCAAAACCTGCCTACCTTTCTTGGGACGAAGCCGGATCACTCTCCACCGCTTGGCTTACTGCATTCAGTATGTTGAGGAAGGCAGGCCTTGCCCCGGGGGAGAAAGTGCTCATTCAAGGCGCCGGCGGCGGATTATCTACGGCGCTTATTCTTCTTGCGAAAGCTCAAGGTCTGGTGGTTTGGGTGACCTCGCGTAGTGCAGAGAAGCGAGCGCGCGCAACTTCTTTGGGCGCTGATGGAGTCTTCGAAAGTGGTGAGCGGTTGCCCGACCGAGTCGATGCAGTAATGGAAAGTGTGGGCGCTGCTACATGGCAACATAGCGTGCGCGCGCTTAGGCCCGGCGGAGCAATTGTGATTTCTGGAGCGACGAGTGGTGATGCCTCGCCAGCTGAGCTGACTCGTATCTTCTTCTTACAACTGCGCGTCTTGGGTTCGACTATGGGCTCTATTTCCGAGTTCCGAGAGATGCTTGATCTGATGGAAGCAAAGAAGATCACACCTGTTATTGACTCAACTTACGACTCTGCTGACGCACCCAAAGCATTTGCGCGCATGAACGATGGAGAACTCTTTGGCAAGGTTGTGATCCAGTTTTCTTCCTGATTTGTAAATTTCCAAACTATTAAACAGCGAAAGCAGCTTGGACCAAGGCAACTTGTTCGTCGTCATGGTGGTGGTGATCGCCGGTTGCTGGGCTGGCTGAAGCAGCGCGCGAAATAGGCGTGATCAACTTGCCAATGCGCGAAGGCAAGTTGAGTCCATAGAACGGCCACGCGCCTTGGTTTGCTGGCTCGTCTTGCACCCAACGAACTTCAGCGTTCGGGTGGGCGGCAAGTGCTGCTTGGATTTCCGTCTCGGGCATCGGATAAAGCTGCTCAATACGAATGATTGCCGTTGAGGAATCGGCTCGTTTTGTACGCTCTGCGATCAGGTCGTAGTAGACCTTGCCGCTACAAAGGAGCACGCGCGCAGCATTGGAAACTGTCGAGTCAGCAATCACTGGTTGGAAGTGTCCGTTGGTAAATTCCGACAGCGCTGCAGAAGCAGCTTTTAGGCGGAGCATCGATTTAGGAGTAAAGACCACCATTGGACGTTTAGCTGGATTCATTGCGTGCCAACGAAGTAGGTGGAAATACGACGAAGGTGAAGATGGTTGTGCCACGGTCATGTTCTCTTCTGCGCAGAGCGCCAAGAATCGTTCAATGCGGGCGGAGGAGTGATCTGGTCCCTGACCTTCGTAGCCGTGCGGCAAGAGCATGACGAGTGAAGAACGTTGTCCCCATTTTTGGAAAGAGGAAGAGATGAATTCATCGATGATTGTTTGGGCGCCATCGGCGAAGTCGCCAAATTGCGCCTCCCACAATACGAGAGCATCGCTCTGCTCGACGCTATAGCCATATTCAAAACCTAGGGCAGCGTACTCGCTCAGGAGTGAGTCGATGGCGAAGAATTTGCTGTTCCTTTCCATCCCAGAGAGTGGAGTCCACTCACCACCGTCTTCTTTGTCGATCACTACGCAGTGGCGTTGTCCGAAAGTGCCTCGCCTTGAATCTTGCCCAGCTAGCCGAATGTTCTGTCCAACACTTAATAGGGAGCCAAAGGCTAGTGCTTCACCCACGGCCCAATCGATTGTGGCATCGTCAAGTGCGGTAAGCCGACGTTGAATCTGTGGAAGCAACTTAGGATGCACATTGAATCCTTCAGGAACTGTGACCAGTGCCTTACCGATTTCGCGGGCAAGATTCTCTGAGATAGACGTGTGAACCTGTGATGGGTGTGGAACTAATGGCTCGGCCGGCAAGACTTTCTCTGGAGCGTGATCTTCGTGCGTATCGGCGAAGACGGTCTCAAGTAGTTGTTGGTAATCGCGCAAGGCACTCTCTGCTTCTTCGAGAGTGATATCTCCACGACCAACTAGCGCCTCTGCGAAAAGTTTTCGAGTGCTCCGCTTTGCATCGATGATTGCGTACATGAGAGGTTGTGTGAAGCTTGGTTCATCGGCTTCGTTGTGGCCGCGACGTCGGTAGCACACCATGTCAATGACAACATCTTTACGGAATCTTTGGCGATACTCGAAAGCTAAGTGAGCTATGCGTACGCAGGCTTCTGGATCATCACCATTCACATGGAAGATCGGAGCTTGCACCATGCGGGCTACATCGGTGCAGTAAACCGATGAACGCGACGCCGCGGGCGCAGTAGTGAAGCCCACTTGATTGTTGATGATGACGTGAATGGTGCCGCCTGTGCGGTAACCACGTAATTGCGAGAGGTTGAGAGTCTCGGCAACGACACCCTGTCCGGCGAATGCTGCATCACCGTGGACGAGAATCGGAAGGACGGTAAAGCCATCTTGTCCTTTATCGAGACGGTCCTGCTTGGCGCGCACTATGCCCTCCACAACGGGATTGACGGCTTCAAGGTGCGATGGGTTGGCGGCGAGAGATACCTCGGTGGTCTCACCGGCATCGGAAGTGAAAGTGCCGCGGGTACCTAAGTGGTACTTCACATCTCCCGACCCGTGGACGGAGACTGGGTCGTAATTACCTTCAAATTCGCGGAAAATTTGTCCATACGACTTGCCGGCGATGTTTGCGAGCACATTGAGGCGACCGCGGTGCGGCATGCCAATACACACTTCTTCAATGTTGGCGTGTGCCGCGCTAGAGAGGATGGCATCAAGCAGTGGGATTACGCTCTCTCCACCCTCAAGTGAAAAGCGTTTTTGCCCTACATACTTAGTTTGCAAGAAAGTTTCAAAAACTTCGGCGGCATTGAGTTTGCGGAGGATGCGCAACTGTTCCTCGCGTGGAGTCTTGGTTAAGCCAACTTCAATGCGGTTCTGGATCCACTTGCGTTCGGCTGGATCTTGGATGTGCATGTACTCGATTCCAACCGTGCGACAGTAGGAGTCGCGTAGCAAGCCAAGAATGTGGCGCAACTTCATAAACGGCAAACTGCCAAAACCTCCGGTAGCTACTTCCCTGTCAAGATCCCAAAGGGTGAGTCCATGTGAAACTATGTCGAGGTCAGGGTGTGAACGTTGCTTGAATTCAAGTGGATCAGTATCGGCCATGAGGTGACCACGTACGCGGTAAGAGTGGATGAGCTCTTGAACTCGAGCCGTCTTGTCAATGACGTCGTCCTTGACGCTGCGCTTATCGATCATCCAACGAACAGGCTCGTAGGGGATGCGAAGGGATTGGAATATTTCATCAAATAGTTCATCACTTAGCATCGCATCATGTATGCGGCGCAGAAAGTCTCCTGACTGTGCGCCCTGAATGATTCGATGGTCATAAGTGCTCGTGAGTGTGAAAGTCTTGCTAATCCCGACATCTGCAAGAGTCTCTTCACTTGCGCCCTGAAATTCTGCTGGGTATTCAAGGGCGCCTACGCCGATGATGGCTCCTTGTCCTGCCATCAGGCGAGGCACAGAGTGCACTGTTCCAATGGTTCCAGGATTTGTAAGTGAAATTGTGGTGTCGGCGTAATCCTCGACAGTAAGTTTTCCTTGACGAGCTTTGCGCACCACGTCTTCGTATGCGCTCCAGAATTGCGCGAAGTCGAGTGATTCGCAACCCTTGATGTTCGGCACGAGGAGTTGGCGGGTGCCATCTGACTTAGCAAGGTCAATGGCAATGCCCATGTTGACGTGATCAGGGTGTCCAAGGGCTGGCTTTCCGTCAACGAGTGCGTAGAACGAATTCATCTCGGGCATCTGCTTGAGTGCGCGTAGCATTGCGAAAGCAATGATGTGTGTGAAGGAAATCTTTCCACCACGACTACGAGCTAAGTGGTTATTAATCACTACTCTGTTATCGATCAGAAGTTTTGCGGGGATGGCGCGAACGCTGGTCGCTACCGGAACAGTGAGTGAACCTTCCATGTTTGTGACCACGCGCGCAGCAACACCTCGAAGAGTTTCAATGTTCGCTCCACTTGGAATCGTTGGAGCAGCAATGGCCGGTGCAGAAATAGCCGGCGCAGGAATGGTTGGCGCAGCAGTAGATTCAGGTGAGGTGGCGCTGATGGGAGCCGTAACAACTGGCGCCGGTGGGCTTACTCGACCTGACACAGGATTGCTGCTGGGAAATTGTGGCGTCACAGGAGCACCAGCGGTGGGGGAAATAGTCGGAAGGGCGCGGGCTGACGTACTTCCGGGGGTGAAGTCTGCAAAAAAGTCCCACCACGCTTTATCTACCGAGTTGGGGTCCTGGCGGTAACGCTCGTACATCTCTTCTACCAGCCACTCATTCGGGCCAAATTGCGCGAGCGGGTGCTGTGGTTCTGAAGTCACGATCTCTCCCCTGGGGACGCCAACTAAATATCTTGACATCGTTAGATTAGTGGCGTCAGACCCCTCTTTGCGAACTGGAGGGGGAGGATTTGTGGCCCTACCCCTAGGTAAAATTCGTGGCTGGGTCTCTCCCCACTCCCGCTGTAGTGCCCCCGGCAGGATTCGAACCTGCGCCCCCGCCTCCGGAGGGCGGTGCTCTATCCCCTGAGCTACGGGGGCATCTGGGAGCGAGGGTATCAGCCGCATCGGTAGCCTTAGGTCATGAATCCGGCCGCGCTCGAGGCGCTCATCCTCCAAGTGCTCAGGGAGAGCCCTGAAATCTCACCCGCCGAGCACCTCCCTCAGACTGTCTCGGTGGAGCGCCCGAAGAATCGTGAGCATGGTGATTACGCCACCAATATCGCGCTGGTGCTCACGAAAGCCGTAGGCAAACCCCCTCGGGAAATTGCCGAAGCCCTCGCCCGTAAACTCATAGGCCATATAGATATTGCATCCGTCGATGTAGCCGGACCTGGTTTTCTTAACATCACTTTTTCGGCAGCATCTCAAGGTGAACTAGCTCGCACTATCTTGAATGCTGGAACAGTTTATGGATATGGCAATGCGCTCGCCGGCGTGCGCGTTAATCTGGAATTCATCAGCGCAAATCCCACAGGGCCCTTGCATCTCGGACATACACGGTGGGCAGCAGTAGGCGATGCACTTGGTCGAGTACTCACAGCGGCAGGCGCAGATGTGAAACGTGAGTTCTACATTAATGATCGCGGAGTACAGATGGATCGTTTTGGTGCATCCCTGATGGCAACCGCGCACAGTGAGCCAACTCCAGAGGATGGTTATCACGGTGCGTATATTCAAGAACTGGCCATTGATATTCTTACAAAGAATCCAGAGATCATGGTGTTACCGCAGGTTGATCAACTTGTAGCATTTCGTGAGGCAGGATACGAACTTCAATTAGCTCAACAGCAAGGCGTCCTGGATCTCTTTGATACTCACTTTGATGTCTGGTTCTCGGAGCGCGGCTTGCACTCTTCGGATGCAGTGGCACGAGCATTTTCCAAACTTCGAGAGCAAGGTCATGTTTTTGAATTCGAAGGTGCCGTCTGGTTACGCACTACAGATTTTGGAGACGACAAAGATCGCGTTCTCGTAAAAGCTGATGGCGAGCTCACTTACTTTGCGTCTGATACGGCCTATTACGTCGACAAACGTTCTCGTGGATTCGATATTTGCATTTATATGCTCGGTGCAGATCATCATGGCTATGTAGGTCGCCTCAAAGCTATCGCTGCCTGTGCCGGTGATGATCCGGAATTCAATATTCAAATATTGATTGGTCAAATGGTGAAAATCGTCGAAGGTGGTCTAGAGGTCAAGCTCTCAAAGCGAGCTGGAACTATTATCACCCTTGAAGATATCGTCGAAATGGTTGGCGTCGATGCAACTCGATACACCTTGATTCGATACCCCACTGATACCCCGATGACGATGGATGTAGACATTCTTAAGAGTCGCACCAACGAGAACCCGGTCTACTACGTGCAATATGCGCATGCACGAATCTGTGGCGTGCTTCGAAACGCTGAAGAGGTCGGCATTCCCATGGATATTGCTGGTTTTGATACTGCATCGCTTACGCATGAACGTGAGAACGACCTCCTGGGTGTGCTTGGTGAATTCCCGCGAGTGGTGCAATTCTCTGCAGAGTTGCGTGAGCCTCATCGGGTTGCGCGTTATCTAGAAGAGCTCGCAGGTACGTATCACCGTTTTTATGACGCTTGCCGTGTGCTTCCTCTTGGCGATGAAGAAATCAGTTCAATACATAAAGCACGCGTCGTACTTTCGGCCGCGGCTCAACAGGTCTTTGCTAACGGACTTTCTATGTTGGGTGTCTCGGCACCGGAGCGGATGTGATGAGCATGTGGTCAAAGAATGCTTTGTGGGCTGCCGATGGTGAGCTCTTCATTGCCGGAATCTCAGCGACGACGTTGGCATCTGAGTTTGGTACACCACTCTTTGTGTTAGACGAAGATGATTTTCGTTCCAATGCCCGGAGATTTGTAGATGCATTCGAAGAGGCATTTGGAGCCGGAAAAGTATCGGTTTATTACGCAGGAAAGGCTTTTCTTTCAGCCAGTGTTATCAAGTGGTTGGAAGAAGATGGACTCAACTTAGACGTCTGCACGGGTGGTGAGTTAGCTGTTGCCAAGCTAGCAAAATTCCCACCTTCTCGGATTGAGTTTCACGGAAATAATAAAAGCGTTGCGGAAATAGAAGATGCACTGGACTACGGTGTGGAGTACATTGCCATCGATTCATTTGTTGAAATTAATCGCGTCGAAAAAGCAGCAGCTGCCCGCGGAATGATTCAGAAAGTGATCATTCGTACCACTCCAGGAATCGAAGCTCATACTCATGAATTCATTGCCACCGCTCACGAAGATGTGAAGTTTGGTTTCAGCATTGCCTCTGGCGCCGCACTCGAAGCGGCTCGTCAGGTCCGTGGGGCCACACACCTAGACCTGCAAGGACTTCATGCACATATTGGTTCGCAGATCTTTGATACTGATGGTTACGAGTTGGCCGCAGAGCGGATTATCGAGTTGCTTGCGACCATTCGCGACGAGAGCAATTCAGAACTTCCGCTTTTAGATTTGGGTGGTGGCTTTGGCATTGCATATCTCGCTGAGGAATCGGCACTGGACCCAGCCGCAGTCGCGAGGAAAATGCACTCAGTTATTGTTGCATCGTGTGAGGCTTATGGACTCAAAGTGCCGCACATTTCCATTGAACCAGGGCGCGCGATTGTAGGGCCGTCGATGGCAACGGTTTATGAAGTGGGCACCACGAAATCGGTCACTCTCGACGATGGCGGATCGCGCGCCTATATCGCTGTTGATGGTGGGATGAGTGACAATATTCGCCCGGCGCTCTATGACGCCGAGTACACCGTTGTTTTAGCGAATCGAAGGTCTACCGCCCCCTTGCGGCCCTCTCGGGTTGTGGGCAAGCATTGCGAGAGTGGCGACATCATTATTAAGAATGTCGACCTACCGGGCGATATCGCGCCCGGAGACCTCTTAGCCACTCCTGTGACCGGGGCTTACGGTCGAAGCATGGCGAGCAATTACAACCATATTTCACGCCCCCCGGTAGTTGCTGTGTCAGATGGTAAGGCTCGGATTATCGTGCGCCGCGAAACGCACGAAGATCTCCTTCGCCTCGAGAATATGGAAGGCTAGGAACATGTCTTCCTTAGATCTCACTATGAACGTTGGGCTTCTCGGCGGCGGCGTCGTGGGTGCAAGCGTTTATCAGCTTGCCAATTCGCAAGCAGCCGACCTTGCGGCACGTACGGGAGTGAAATTAGCGGTCACTCGCGTGGCGGTGCAATCTCTTGATAAGGCGCGTGAAATTCCTGCTGAAGTTCTGACGACTGATGCGCAAAGTATTGTTGACGATCCATCGATCGACATCGTCATTGAACTAATAGGCGGCATTGAGCCGGCTCGATCACTCATCTTGAGCGCGCTCAAGTCAGGCAAGTCTGTCATCACCGCGAACAAGGCGCTTCTTGCCGAAGATGGGCCGACACTTTTTAAAGTTGCACGCGACAATGGTGTAGATATTTACTACGAAGCCTCTGTTGCTGGCGCCATTCCACTTCTTCGCCCCATCCGCGAATCCCTCGCTGGGGATCAAATCACCCGAGTCATGGGAATCGTCAACGGCACTACCAACTTCATCCTCACCAAAATGGACGAAGAAGGTTCATCTTTTGAAACGGTATTGGCAGAAGCACAGGCTCTTGGATATGCCGAAGCAGATCCCACTGCCGACATCGAAGCATTTGACGCGGCAGCAAAAGCGGCAATCTTGGCGAGCTTGGCATTTCACTCTCGAGTAACTGTTGACGATGTTTCACGCGAAGGTATTACCCAGATAAGCGCTGCTGACATCGCATCTGCACATGCGATGAATCACGTCATCAAGCTCTTAGCGATTGCCGAGCTCTTGCCTGATAACCGACTCGCGGTCCGCGTACATCCGACTTTGATCCCACGTTCACACCCACTCGCTGCAGTCCGCGAAGCTTTCAATGCAGTCTTTGTTGAGGCGAGCGCCGCCGGTGAGGTCATGTTCTACGGCCGCGGTGCTGGTGGTTTACCTACAGCGAGTGCGGTCCTTGGCGATCTTGTTGCAGTAGTTCGTAATCGCGCGGCGAATACGACCGGTTCGCAAGAGAGTGCTTACGCCGAGCGTTCGGTGGCATCGCTCAGTGATACATCGACCCGCTACCACGTACGTCTAGAAGTTTCTGATCGCTCCGGTGTACTTGCGGCTGTCGCGCAGATTTTTGCGAAGCATGCAGTTTCTATTCAAACGGTTCGCCAGAGTGGTCGTGGTGATGATGCTGAATTAGTAATCGTGAGCCATTTAGCAAGCGAGGCAGACCTAGCCGCTACGGTGGCTGATTTGCGCGGCATGGAAGTTGTTCGTGATGTGGCAAGTGTCCTTCGTGTGATTGGTGGAGCAGCATGACGCATCAATGGCGTGGTGTTATCGAGGAGTATCGGGAATGGTTGCCGGTCTCCGATAAGACTCCAGTGGTCTCACTGCTCGAGGGCGGCACTCCGCTCGTGTATGCCTGCGTGCTCTCCGAGATGCTAGGTAATCAGGTATGGCTCAAGGTAGAGGCCAGCAACCCCACAGGTTCTTTCAAGGATCGTGGCATGACAATGGCAATCAGTAAGGCTGCCGAAGATGGTGCAAAGGCTGTCGTGTGTGCTTCGACGGGTAATACAAGCGCCAGCGCAGCGGCCTATGCCACCAAAGCAGGCATGACTTCTGCTGTGCTCGTTCCAGAAGGCAAGATTGCAATGGGCAAGTTGGCTCAAGCCGTTGCTCATGGTGCGCGCATTCTTCAAGTCGAGGGCAATTTTGATCAATGTCTTGACTTGGCGCGCGGCTTAGCCGAGAACTTTCCCATTGCACTGGTCAACTCCGTCAATCCGTTTCGCTTACAAGGTCAAAAGACGGGCGCCTTTGAAGTTATCGACGCGTTAGGTTTTGCTCCAGACATTCACGCTCTCCCGGTGGGAAATGCCGGAAACATTTCGGCTTACTGGATGGGTTATAAAGAGTATGAGGTAGGAGGTAAGGCAAACTCCAGGCCAGCAATGTGGGGCTTTCAAGCTGAAGGAGCCGCACCACTCGTGCGCGGGCACGTGGTCCCGAATCCAGAAACCATAGCCACAGCTATTCGAATTGGTAATCCAGCCTCATGGGATTTGGCGGTAGATGCCATCAAGAGTTCCGGTGGTCTCATTGATATGGTCACCGACGATGAAATTCTGAGCGCTTACCGGATTCTTTCATCTCGCGAAGGTGTCTTTGTTGAGCCATCAAGTGCATCAGGAGTGGCTGGATTGATCAAGAAGAAGAATGCTGGCGAGTTGCCGACGAACAAGCGAATCGTTATTACGGTCACTGGGCACGGACTCAAAGATGTGCAATGGGCACTCGAAGGAAATGCAGCGGCCACCCCGGTGATCATTCCAGTTGATGTTCAAGCGGCTGCCAAAGAATTGAATCTCTGATGAGTGTGAAGCCTGTATTCAAGGCAAAACCAGTCACCATCTCAATTCCTGCAACGAGTGCAAATCTCGGGCCGGGATTTGATGCTCTGGGTTTGGCACTTGATATTCGCGATGTCATCGCCGCTCAAGTGCTCGATGAAAAAGGTTTAGATGTTGAAGTAGCTGGAGAAGGCGCTGAAGAATTGCGCAGAGACGCCAAGCACCTCGTGGTGAAGTCGATGTTTGAAGCCTTCGATGCCATGGGTGGGCGTCCTCGCGGACTTGCCATTCGGTGTGCAAATGCAATCCCGCACTCACGTGGCTTGGGCTCTTCCGCGGCGGCCATTGTGGGTGGCATGGCGCTTGCCCGTGCACTCGTACTGAGTGGGAACGAACGCTTGCCAGATACTGAATTATTGAATCTAGCTACCAAACAAGAGGGCCATCCGGACAATGTTGCGGCCGCGCTTTATGGTGGCGCCACCATCGCTTGGATGGACGGCGATCGAGCCAAGAGCGCGCGTCTTACCCCACACGCTGACATTTCTGCTGTGGCGTTCATTCCACAAAGTGCACTCTCCACTTCAAAAGCTAGGCGATTACTTCCTGAGTCCATTCCACATCGTGATGCAGTTATTTCGGCGGGACGAGCAGCGCTGCTCGTTGAGGCGCTTACTCATCATCCAGAATTTCTCTTTGATGCCACGCAAGATCTTCTGCATCAGGAGTACCGCCGAGAAGCAATGCCACGTTCATTAGCTCTGATGAAGAAATTGCGTGATGCCGGACATGCCGCTTTCATCTCGGGTGCCGGCCCTACTGTTTTACTGCTCACCACCGAGAAAGGTGCCGATTGGGCAGCCTTCGGGGGAACCACCTTCGAGAGCCGAGACGTGGCTATCTCGAACGCCGGACCACAGGTTTTTGACAACTAATTTGACCGACAGATTTGACCGACAGGGCCGGGGTGCTACGCTCTCCTTGTCTGGCTCTATTAGCCACATTCTGAGTTTCTTTTTTTCACCAAAGTAAACTCAAACCAATCTATAGAAAATGAATGAGGACCCGTGAGCGATTCCACTCGCGCAAAGAAGAAGGGCGACACGCTCGCCACCATGCTGCTACCTGAACTCCAATCTGTAGCAGCCAGACTTGAGATCGATGGCGCACCTAAGCTCCGTAAGGGAGATTTGGTAGCTGCTATTGAGGCTAAGCAAGCCGAGAATCGGGCGGCAGCTGCAAAGCCACCCAAGGCAGATAAGTCGGCACGCAAGGAGGCAGCGCGCGAAGAGAACTCGGATTCTGAAAGTTCAAACAGTAATTCTGATAATTCTGATAATTCAACAAATTCTGATCGCGATGACCGCGGCGGTAATCGAAATTATGAAGATCGCGGAAACCGTCGCGGCCGTAATCGCAATCGTGGGGATCGAGGCGACCGTGGGGATCGTAATGACCGTAACGATCGCGGGGATCGCAACGACCGTAACGATCGCGGGGATCGCAACGATCGCATGCGCAATCGCAATGAAGAGCCAGTCATTTCTGAAGATGATGTGCTTTTGCCGGTAGCTGGCATCCTTGATGTGCTCGACAGTTACGCTTTCGTGCGAACTGGCGGATACCTTCCTGGTCCCAACGATGTTTATGTATCACTGCAGCAAGTGCGTCGATACGGTCTTCGCAAGGGAGACGTTGTTACGGGCGCAATCCGCCAACCGAGTGAAGGAGAGCGTCGCGAGAAGTTCAACGCATTAGTGCGCCTCGACACCATTAACGGTACGGATCCCGAGCAATCTCGTAATCGGGTTGATTTCTCTAAGCTCGTACCGCTCTATCCACAACAACGTCTTCGCCTCGAAACAGAGGGGTCAATACTTACCACTCGAGTGATCGATTTAATCTCACCTATTGGTAAGGGACAACGCGGACTCATTGTTTCGCCACCTAAGGCTGGTAAAACAATGGTGTTGCAAGCGATTGCAAATGCCATCACTACCAACAATCCTGAGTGCCACTTGATGGTGGTGCTTGTTGATGAGCGGCCAGAAGAAGTGACCGACATGCAACGTTCCGTGAAGGGTGAAGTAATCGCTTCGACTTTTGATCGGCCTGCCGAAGATCACACCACCGTTGCTGAGCTTGCTATTGAACGAGCAAAGCGCTTGGTGGAACTTGGGCACGATGTTGTTATCTTGCTCGATTCAATCACTCGTCTCGGTCGTGCATACAACCTCTCGGCTCCCGCAAGCGGTCGCATTCTCTCCGGTGGTGTTGATTCAGCAGCGCTGTACCCGCCCAAGAAGTTCTTTGGAGCAGCGCGTAACATCGAGGACGGTGGCTCGCTCACCATTTTGGCAACCGCACTAGTAGACACTGGCTCTCGGATGGACGAAGTTATCTTTGAAGAGTTCAAGGGCACTGGAAACCTCGAGCTCATCCTTGATCGACGCTTTGCAGATAAGCGCATTTTCCCTGCCGTGAACATCGATGGCTCGGGCACGCGTAAGGAAGAGATCTTGATGGGCGCTGAGGAGTTGGCGATCGTCTGGAAACTTCGCCGCGTGCTTCATGCTCTCGACTCGCAACAGGCGCTTGAGTTGCTCTTGGAGAAGATGAAGGGCACGAAGAACAACGTGGAATTCCTGATGCAAATCCAGAAGACCACCGTGGGACCTGGCGGCGAGGGGTAACAACTCCTCGTGGAGGAGCGTAATTGAGCGTAAAACGCCCGATTACCTCCCTACCGACGGCTCAGGTTAGAATTGTGTACGCTCCGGTTCACGTGGCTAGTTGGCTTCGACCCGGCGCACCGCGACACTTTGTCGCCCGACAGTAGGAGAGATTCGTGAAGCCAGAGATCCACCCCGAATATGTGAGCACTCAAGTAACGTGCTCCTGCGGCGAAACTTTCGTTACGCGTTCCACCTCAAAGAGTGGCGCAATTCATTCAGACGTATGTTCAGCCTGTCACCCCTTCTACACGGGTAAGCAGAAGATTCTCGATACCGGTGGACGTGTGGCTAAGTTCGAACAACGCTTCGGCAAGAAATAGTTTTCTAGACGCCGTGTGCTCCGCAGTTGCGGGGTACACGGCGTTTGCTATTTATCAGTTAAATAGATGCACAAGAGGAGTCACCAATGTCCAACGATTTTGGATCAGCCCTCGAACTACTTCGTGAGTATGCGGAGATTGAAGGCGAGCTGGCTGATCCTGCGGTACACGGAGACCCGGCGCGCGCTCGCCAACTTGGTCGTCGTTATGCCCAGCTCGGACCAGTCGTCGCTGGATATAACTCATGGAAGAGTGCTGAAGAAGAATTAGATACTGCCCGCGAACTTTCCACTGAAGATGAGTCCTTCAAAGCCGAATTGCCTGCACTGCAAGAATTATTGGAGAGTAGCGCGGCGACCCTTCAAGAGCTGCTCTTGCCTCGCGATCCAGATGATGATCGTGACGTCATTGTTGAAATCAAGGCTGGCGAAGGTGGCGATGAATCCGCACTCTTCGCCGGTGACTTACTTCGCATGTACATGCGCTTTGCTGAGCGCGTCGGCTGGAAGGTCGAAGTCATTGATGTCACCGAAAGCGATCTGGGTGGATACAAGGATGTTTCTATCGCGATGAAGAGCAAAGGAACACCTCAACCAGGAATGGCTCCGTGGGCGCGCCTCAAGTACGAAGGCGGCGTCCATCGGGTCCAACGAGTTCCGGAAACCGAATCACAAGGCCGCATTCATACTTCGGCCGCTGGCGTGCTGGTGATGCCCGAAGCAGAAGAAGTTGATGTGACGCTCGATCTCAACGATCTTCGGGTCGACGTTTATCGCTCGAGTGGTCCTGGTGGGCAGAGCGTGAATACCACTGACTCCGCCGTGCGACTTACGCATATTCCTACCGGCATCGTGGTCTCGTGCCAGAATGAGAAGAGCCAACTTCAGAATAAGGAATCTGCGCTTCGCATTATGCGCGCACGCCTACTCTCTGCAGCCAAAGAAGCACAAGATGCAGCGGCATCTGACGCCCGACGTTCACAAGTTCGAACTGTTGATCGCAGCGAGCGAATTCGTACATACAACTTCCCGGAAAATCGCATCAGCGACCACCGCACCAACTTCAAGTCATACAATCTGAGCGCAGTTCTTGATGGTGATCTCGAAGCAGTCATTCAATCTTTGGTTGATGCCGATACTGCAGCGAAACTTTCCGCTGTAGGTGCTACGGATCAGACTCGTAGGTCGTAACAGTGGCAGAGAGCGTGCGCGAGTTGATAGCCGAGGCAACTCGTGAACTCAGTGATGCAGGCGTAGCCTCTCCTCGGGTAGATGCCGAATTGATCGCTGCCCATGTCCTAGACACTGAGCGTGGAAGAATCTTTACCTATGAGCATTTCTCGCCGGCACAAGCGAATTCGTTTCGCTCTTACATAGATACGCGTTGTAGCCATGTGCCAGTGCAGTACATCATCGGTCTGGCACCATTTAGATATCTCGAGGTAGAGGTAGGACCCGGTGTGCTTATCCCTCGCCCGGAAACTGAACTTGTTGCTCAGCATGCGATAGATACTGCTAAGTCGATGCCCGGAGCTCCGATCGTGGTAGATCTTGGATCTGGAAGTGGTGCGATCGCACTTTCGATTGCCACCGAGGCGCCACGTTCACGAGTACTTGCCGTTGAACGTGAGTCTTCGGCATTCGTCTGGCTAAAGAGGAATGTGGCTAACTTGGCTCCGGCGATTGAATGCAAGCAAGGAGACGTGGCAGACGCGCTCCAAGAACTCAATGGCCAAGTTGACATTGCAGTAGCAAATCCTCCCTACGTTAACTCGCACTCAGAAATGCCCTTCGAAGTGAGCAACTTTGAACCAGCGGAGGCCCTCTTCGGTGGGGGAGATGCGGGAATAGAAATCCCAAGTCTCTTTGCGAAAGCCGCATCGCGACTCTTAAAACAAGGCGGCACATTCATCTGCGAACATGGCGAAGACCAAGGCCCGGCCATCGCAGCCCTCTTATCGCCAGACTTCGTGAAAGTCACACTGCATACCGATTTCAATGACCGACCTCGTTGGACTTCAGCGGTGAGGAGGTAGCAATGGCTCACACACTTTTGCTCGATGATGAATCTGTCACTCAAGCTGCCGAAATAATCCGCCGAGGCGGGGTGGTTGCATTCCCTGATGAGCACGCTTACCTCTTACTTGCAGACGCCTTTCACCTCACTGCTACTGCACGCATTCGCGAACTACGCATGATGGAGTCAGGGGCAACTCTTCAAGTCCTCATTGCAGATCAACCCACTTTGCATGGGATTGCTCGTGAGATAGACGACGAAGGCTCGGCACTTGTTGAGGCCTTCTGGCCGGGACCGCTAGCGCTGCTGGTGCTCGCCCAAGGTGGCCTCTCCTGGGATTTGGGGGATCGTCGCGAGATGGGAGCTTTCCTCGTTCGTCAACCTCGTTCCACTCGGCTACGTGAATTACTCCGCCTCACCGGGCCACTTGCATGCGGGCTCGCCTCGCGCACGGGGGAGCCACTTGCCCATGAAGTGGGAGAGATTGCGGTCGCTGATGAATGTGACCTGGTCATTGATGGGGGCGAAGTGAACGCTGCAGGCACATCTTCAGTAATAGATCTCACAGTGAAGCCCCCTCGTTTAGTGCGGCGCGGGAGCATATCGTTCTTTGACCTCGCCAAGGTTGCGTCTTCCTTGGTCGTAGAGTGAGTACACGACGAAAGGAAGCGATATGAGTTCAGAGTTCTGGGGTCCAGATTTCGATGCATTGAAATCTCAGGATCCAGAGATTGCCACCATCATCATTGATGAATTAGATCGGCAGCGTGACGGACTACAACTTATCGCGAGTGAGAATTTTACTTCGCCTGCAGTGCTAGCAGCGCTTGGTTCAACGCTTTCAAATAAATACGCAGAGGGATATCCAGGAAAGCGATATTACGGTGGATGTGCTGATGTAGATCGTGCTGAGATACTTGGCATTGAGCGTGCGAAGGCCCTTTTTGGTGCGGAGCATGCAAATTTGCAACCGCACTCTGGTGCCAGTGCAAATATTGCAGTGTATGCAGCTTTCACTAAGCCAGGAGACACCGTCCTCGCTATGTCGTTGCCGCATGGTGGACATCTCACTCATGGATCCAAAGTAAATTTCTCGGGTAAATGGTTTGACATAGTCTCTTATGGCGTTCGTCAAGATACGGAACTCATTGATTACGACGAGCTTCGTGACTTAGCATTAAAGCACCGCCCCAAAATGATTTGCTCTGGCGCGACCGCATATCCGCGCCTTGTAGATTTCGCAAAGGTGCGTGAGATTTGTGACGAGGCGGGTGCGATCATGTGGGTCGATGCTGCGCACTTCATCGGATTAGTAGCCGGAAAAGCTATTCCTTCACCGGTTCCGTATGCCGACGTGGTTTCGTTTACTACCCATAAGGTGTTGCGCGGTCCGCGCGGAGGAATGATCCTTTCTAAGTCGGCACACGCGGCCGCCATCGATAAAGCTATTTTTCCCGGCATGCAAGGTGGTCCACTTATGCATGCCGTGGCTGCCAAGGCGGTTGCGCTGAAGGAAGCGTCTACGCCCGCCTACCAAAATTATGCAAAGAGCGTTATTGCAAATGCGCAGGCGCTCTCTTCGGGATTGGCTGAGCACGGAATGCGCTCAGTTTCGGGAGGCACGGACACCCATCTTGCTTTGATTGATTTGCAAGCACTCGGTGTAAACGGCGCAGATGCTGAGAAACGGTGCGATGCCGCTGGAATTACCTTGAACAAGAATTCCATTCCATTCGACCCCGAGGCACCCTCGGTCACCTCCGGAATTCGGGTGGGCACGCCGTCCACCACCACGCAGGGAATGGGCATCCCAGAAATGGCCACAATTGCAGAGTTCATTTCCCGGGCAGTACGCGGTGAAGGCGACCCTGGAGAAATTCGTGCGCAGGTAACCGAGTTAACTCACGCATTTCCGGCGTATCCTCGATAGGTGCGCGAGTATCTCTTTGCTGCCCTCATCGCTTCGGCGGTGACATATTTAGCGACGCCATTTTTTAAGTTGTTGGCAATTCGTCGCGGAGCAATGGCGCCGATTAGGGCTCGCGATGTGCATTCAGTCCCTACTCCGCGTTGGGGTGGGTTAGCCATGTTGGCTGGTCTCTCAGTTGGATTAGTAGTGGCCTACCACTTGCCATTGCTCCATAAAGCTTTTGAAAATTCACACGACCCGATCGCTATTGCGAGTGGCGCATTAGTAATAGCGCTCCTTGGGGCCGCGGATGATCTTTGGGAGCTTGACGCCCTGACCAAGTTTGCCGGGCAAGCTCTCGCTGCTGGAGTTATGGCGATCCAAGGAGTGCAACTCTTATGGCTACCCATCAATGGTGTCATCGCCCTACCACCTACCCTTGGGGTTGTTGCTACCGTGCTCGTTGTTTTGGTGGCAATCAACGCGGTGAACTTTGTTGACGGACTCGATGGTTTGGCTGCCGGGATTGTTGCTATAGGTGGAATTGCCTTCTTCTCATTCTCATATCTCTTAGCCGTGATGCACGGATTTAGCCGGGCGGGTACTGCGACGCTTTTCACTGCACTCTTGGTGGGAATCTGCTTGGGATTCCTACCTCATAACGTTTACCCTGCCAAGATTTTTATGGGTGATTCCGGGTCTATGTTGCTCGGCTATTTACTGGCTGCATGCACCATCAGTATCACTGGCCAACTCGATGCCAATGCTCTTTCTGCGGAGAATCTAGCGCCCGCACTCTTGCCACTCGTATTACCTCTAGCCATCCTTGCTATTCCGCTCTTGGATCTTGCGTGGGCTGTCATTCGACGCACTGCTGCCGGCAAATCGCCATTTACGCCAGACAAACACCATCTTCATCATCGACTATTGCGCATTGGTCACTCACCACGACGAGCAACGTCGGTGCTATACATGTGGACGGCTGCCATCGCTTTTCCAGTAAGTGCTATTGCTTTCATCCCGATCAGATCGGCATTGTTCATCATGGTGGTGGCGCTGGTACTGGCTGCGGTCTTTACACGATCATTGCCGGCCGAGGAGCATGACGAGAAGCGTCGGTTGAAGAGAAATAACTTTGAGGGTGCGACTCTGCGTTGGGCTGGTTCGCTCTCCGGGGGTGCGGTTCTCCTGGCGGTGCTCTATGCCGAAGTGGTCCAGCGCACCGATCAAGTCAAGGCAGCTCTCCTCGCCGGGGGAGTAGTGGCGGTCTTCTTTGGCATCTCGCTACTTCTGGGCCGGCTCACTCGAAAGAGTTCTCCGGCCGGCACGATGGCCTGGGCCATGGCCTCCTACTTCGCCAAACTCGTCTTACTCGGCGCCCTCTTACTCTCCATGCGCTCGCCGGCAGGTATTGATCACACCTACTTTGGAGTGACCGCTGTCACAGCGGTGCTTCTCTGGCTCGTTGGAGAAGTCACCGCCTTCCTCCGGATGCGGATACCGACGCTCATTCTTGACGATGAAGCGCGCACTGAAAGCGAGGTAGGTAATGTCCTCTAAGGACGAAAGTGCGATGTTTACCATCATCGCCTACCTTCTCTCCGGGCTCCTCCTGTGGGGCGGCGTTGGAATGTTCTTGGACCATCTCTTTGGCCTGCATTTCTTGGTTGTCATCGGTTTTTTGGTGGGGCTTGTGAGCGCTATGTACCTTATTTACCTTCGCTTCATTCGGCAGTAGCTCGAGCACTCTTCTGAACCTTCCCGCAGGTGATAGAGAGCACACGCGCGGGCTCGGCTGAAGGTTTTGCCTCGCCGCCCCTTCTCCCTCTATGTTTAGCGTGTTCGTCCACCCATTCGAGGAGCCCTGCGTTGAACGCGTCGATATTGCTCGCCTCCGGAGGATTCATTTCTCCTGGAAGTGGGGACTTCGTTTTCAAGCCTGTTTTCGGCACCAGCATTCTCTTCACCAAGCCAGTTTTCCAAGCGATCTTGGCGGCCATCTTGGTCGCAGTCTTCTTCTTGATCTCCTCAAAGAAAGCTGCGGTCGTTCCATCTCGCACACAGTTCTTTGGCGAGAGCGTCTATTCATTTGTGAAAAAAGACCTCGGCGAAGACATCATTGGTCATGAATTTATGAAGTTCGTGCCGTTCCTCTTCACACTCTTCACCTTCATTATTGTGAATAACATTTTCGGAATTGTGCCGTTCATGCAATTCCCCACGATGTCTCGCTTCGGATTCCCAGTAGCGCTCATGATCTTCACCTACGTGATCTACCACTACGTAGGTATTCGCAAGCATGGTCTCGGTAAGTACCTCAAGGACATTGCGTTCGTGCCCGGTGTGCCAAAGTGGATCTATGTGATCCTCACTCCGCTTGAGATTGCCACTTACTTCATTATTCGCCCATTCACGCTCGCCATTCGTCTTTTTGCCAACATGTTCGCTGGGCACCTTTTGTTGCTCGTCTTCATCATGGGTGGTGATTACATGCTGCACAACAGCATGGTGCTCAAAATTATGAGCCCGCTCTCTTTCGGATTCGGAATCGGTCTGACCTTCTTCGAATTCTTTATTGAATGTCTGCAGGCTTATATTTTCACTCTGCTGACTGCGCTCTACATCGCCGGAGCAATTGCCGACGAGCACTAACAACTAGATTTGATCAGATGCCCTTCTGATCAATTACCTGAAAGGGAAATGACATGACAGGCACAATGGCTATCGTAGGCTTCGGCCTTTCGACGATTGGACCCGGTATCGCAACTGGTCTCGTCTTCGCTGCTTACATCAATGGCGTCGCTCGCCAGCCTGAGGCTCGCGGCATTCTCCAACCGCTCGCGTTCCTTGGTTTCGCACTTGCCGAGGCGCTCGCGCTCTTGGGTCTCGTACTCGCATTCGTCCTCAAGTAAAGATCGCTTACAGAGATTTTCAGAGACTACGACTTAGAGAACGAGGTTGCAGATGAGTACGCAGATTTTGTTGCTAGCTTCTGAGGAGGCTGGTCTACCGATCATTCCAACGTTGACTGAAGTCATCGTTGGTTTAATCGCGTTCTCGCTGCTCTTCATAGTGATGAAGAGCAAGGTAGTACCACGCTTCGAGAAAGCGTTTGCTGATCGCACCGATGCCATTCAAGGTGGCATGGAACGCGCTGAGCAAGCCCAGCAAGAGGCGGCAGCGGCACTTAAGTCTTATCAAGATCAACTCTCCGATGCACGCGGTGAAGCCCAAAAGCTTCGCGAGGAAGCACGCGCACAGGGAGCGGCGATCATTGAAGAGATGCGCACCAAGGCGCAAGAAGAAGCAAACCGAATCACTGCTGCTGCGCGCGCCTCAATCGAGGCAGAGCGTCAACAAGCAGTCACTTCTTTGATGCAAGAGGTCGGCACTATTGCTACCAATCTCGCATCGAAGATTGTGGGAGAGGCCCTTGATGATCAAGTTCGCCAATCCCGCGTAGTTGATCGTTTCTTGGCCGACTTGGAGGGCTCCAAGTAATCATGGCACTCGTAATGAAGGGAACAAGTCGCCAATCTTTGGCGATGAGTCGTACGCTGATGGAAAGCACGCTCGCCTCCATGAATGGAGAGCAAGCGTCTGCCCTTTCGGCTGACCTCTTCCTCGTTACCCGCACCCTTGATTCCTCGAAGTCTCTTCTACGTGCGCTGACTGATCCTTCTCGAGAAGCTCAGGGCAAGGCAGGTGT
>Ga0194055_10000787_pt1 | contig 25677 bp, 23 predicted proteins | sample SepL449m_MetaG_FD_155482 | JGI IMG/M metagenome (GOLD analysis project Ga0194055, IMG submission 155482) | Anoxic zone freshwater microbial communities from boreal shield lake in IISD Experimental Lakes Area, Ontario, Canada - Sep2016-L442-9m | ecosystem: Environmental > Aquatic > Freshwater >... | reverse complement strand
GCCCAACACTGCCGGCTTGGGTTTGGAACGCGTCGGCATTGAGCTGGACCGCGGCGGCTACCTTCCGGTGGACCGGGTTTCGCGGACCACCGCTCCCGGTGTGTACGCGGCCGGGGACTGCACCGGTCTGATGCCGCTGGCGTCGGTCGCCGCCATGCAGGGCCGGATCGCGATGTATCACGCACTGGGAGAGGGGGTTTCACCGATCCGGCTGCGCACGGTGGCCTCGGCGACGTTCACCCGGCCCGAGATCGCGGCGGTCGGGGTGCCACAGACGGCCATCGACAGCGGCAGCGTGCCGGCCCGCACCCTGATCCTGCCGCTGACCACCAACGCCCGCGCCAAGATGTCCCTGCTGCGCCGCGGCTTCGTGAAAATTTTCTGCCGACCGGCCACCGGTGTGGTGATCGGCGGCGTCGTGGTGGCCCCGATCGCCTCCGAATTAATCCTCCCGATAGCGCTGGCGGTGCAGAACCGGATTTCCGTCACAGATCTTGCTCAGACGCTTTCGGTGTATCCATCGCTTTCGGGGTCTATCGTCGAAGCCGCCCGACGCCTGATGGCGCACGACGACCTCGATTAGCCCGTGCAGACCCGCACCAGTCAGGAGTGACTATGAATGACCCGATACTTCGACCGGGTGCCGGTCAGACCTTCCTCGGACCCGAGCAGCGCGCGGAGGCCTGGCAGCGGCTGGGCAGCGAACAGTTCGACGTCGTGGTGATCGGCGGCGGTGTGGTCGGCGCCGGTGCCGCACTCGACGCCGCCACCCGTGGGCTGAGTGTCGCGCTGGTCGAGGCACGCGACTTCGCCTCGGGCACTTCGAGCCGAAGCTCGAAGATGTTCCACGGCGGGCTGCGCTATCTAGAACAGCTGGAGTTCGGGCTGGTGCGCGAGGCGCTGCACGAGCGGGAACTCTCGCTGTCGGTGCTGGCACCGCATCTGGTCAAGCCACTGCCCTTTCTGTTCCCACTGACCCACCGGGTGTGGGAGCGCCCCTACATGGCCGCCGGCATCTTCCTCTACGACCAGCTCGGCGGCGCGAAATCGGTTCCCGCGCAGAAGCACCTGACGAAGTCGATGGCGCTTCGGCTGGCGCCCGGGCTCAAGCGCAACTCGCTCGTCGGCGGCATCCGTTATTACGACACCGTCGTCGACGACGCCCGGCACACCATGATGGTGGCCCGGACCGCGGCGCACTACGGGGCGGTGGTGCGTAACTCCACTCAGGTGGTCGCGCTGCGGACCGAGGGTGACCGGGTCGTCGGGGTCACCGTGCGCGACTCGGAGAACGGTGCGGTGACCGACGTCCGCGGTCACGTCGTCATCAACGCGACCGGCGTCTGGACCGACGAGATCCAAGCGCTGTCGCGTCAGCGCGGCCGGTTCCGGGTGCGGGCATCGAAGGGCGTGCACATCGTGGTGCCCCGCGACCGGATCGTCAGCGAGGTCGCGATCATCCTGCGCACCGAGAAGTCGGTGCTGTTCATCATCCCGTGGGGCACGCATTGGATCATCGGCACCACCGATACCGACTGGAATCTCGACCTGGCTCATCCGGCGGCGACCAAGGCCGACATCGACTACATCCTCAAGCACGTGAACACCGTGCTGGTCACGCCGCTGACCCACAACGACATCGACGGCGTCTACGCCGGACTGCGTCCGCTGCTGGCCGGGGAGAGCGAGGAGACCTCAAAGCTGTCCCGCGAGCACGCGGTGGCCTCACCCACGCCCGGGCTGGTGTCCATCGCGGGCGGCAAATACACCACCTACCGGGTGATGGGTGCCGACGCCGTCGAGGCCGCTTCGGAGTTCGTGCCGTCGCGGGTGGCTCCGTCGATCACCGAGAAGGTGCCGCTGCTCGGGGCCGACGGCTATTTCGCGCTGGTGAACCAGACCGAAAGCGTCGGCGAGCAGTACAACCTGCATCCGTACCGGGTCAAGCACCTGCTGGACCGCTACGGATCGCTGATCGGCGAGGTCCTCGGCCTGGCCGAGGGCAAGCCCGACCTGCTGGAGCCGATCGGGAACGCCGCCATCTATCTGCGGGTCGAGGCGGCCTACGCGGCGGCGGCCGAGGGTGCGCTGCACCTGGAGGACATCATGACCCGCCGGATGCGGATCTCCATCGAGTACCCGCACCGCGGGGTGGACTGCGCCCGCGAGGTGGCTGAGATCGTGGCGCCGATCCTGGGCTGGAGCCAGGCCGACATCGATCGCGAGGTCAGCACCTACGTCGCCCGGGTGGAGGCCGAGGTCCGGTCCCAGAACCAGCCCGACGACGGCTCGGCCGACGCGCTGCGGGCCGCCGCGCCCGAGGCGCGCGCGGAGATCCTTGAGCCGGTGCCCCTGACGTGACCGTCGGCTGATGCCCCGCCGCCGCCCGGCGCCGCTGCCGCCGCGAGACGGTCTGGGCCCGGCCCGGCTGCGACTGCACGGCGGCAACGTCGCCGACGAGTTCGGACGGCGGTTCGGTCCGGACGGGGCGGCCCGGGTGGTCGCCGGCGAGGTGGTCGATGCCACCGGCACGGCGTTGGACGGCTTGACGGTGCTGCCGGCCGGAGCGGTCGTCTACATCTATCGCGACCTTCCCGAGGAGGTCGCGGTGCCGTTCGACATCCCGGTGCTGTACCGCGACGAGAACATCCTCGTCGTCGACAAGCCGCACTTCCTGGCCACCATGCCGCGCGGACGCCATGTGGCGCAGACGGCACTGGTGCGCTTGCGCCGCGACCTGGATCTGCCCGAGCTGAGTCCCGCGCACCGGCTGGACCGGCTGACAGCGGGGGTGCTGCTGTTCACCGTGCGCCGCGAGGTGCGGGGGGCCTACCAGATGTTGTTCGCCCGCGGCGAGGTCAGCAAGACCTACCTGGCCAGATCCGGTGTGCAGCCGGGTCTTGTTGCGCCACAGATGATTTCCAACCGTATCGTCAAGCGGCGCGGTGCGCTGCAGGCCACCGTCGAGCCGGGGGAACCCAATGCCCAGACGTTGGTCGAACCGTTGGGGGAGGGCCGCTACCGGCTGACGCCGGCGACGGGTCGCACCCATCAGCTGCGGGTGCATATGGCCGGACTGGGCCTGCCGATAGACAACGATCCGCTGTATCCGTATGTCGAAGAGCCAGATCCCATGGACTTCTCCCGACCGCTGCGACTTCTCGCCCACCAGTTGGAGTTCACCGACCCGGTGACGTGCCGATTACTGCGATTTGCTTCCAGCACGTCATTCGACGGCTGCTGAGCTTCCCGTCAAGTCCCTGAGTCTCGGCTGGCCGCCACTCGATTCGCACACGCGCCGCTCCAGCGCGTCGACGAACAGGGCCGCCACGTCGACTCCACTCTGCGCGCTGATTTCCTGGAAGCACGTCGGGCTGGTGACGTTGATCTCGGTGACATGCTCCCCGATCACGTCGAGACCTATCAGAAAAAGGCCCCGCGCGGCCAGGACAGGTCCCAGAAGTTCCGCGATCTCACGATCGCGCGGTGTGAGTTCGCGTGCCACGCCCGTGCTGCCAGCGGCCAAGTTGCCGCGCGTCTCACCGTTCTTCGGGATTCGCGCCAGACACCAGGGCACCGGCTTGCCGTCGATGATGAGGATGCGCTTGTCGCCATCGGCGATGGCGGGAAGGTACTTCTGCGCCATGATGCTGTGGGTTCCGCTGCACGTCAGCATTTCCAAGATGACCGACAGGTTGGGCTCGGCGCGTCCAGCCCGGAATATGCCCATGCCGCCCATGCCGTCGAGCGGCTTGTAGATCACATCTTTGTTCTCGGTGTGGAAAGCGCGTAGCCGGTCCATGCTTCGGGTAACCAATGTCGTTGGCGTGAACTGAGGGAACTCCAGGATCGCCAGCTTTTCGGGATGATCCCGCAGAGCTTGCCCCCGGTTGAACACCCGCGCGCCTTGGCTTTCGGCCCGCGACAGCATATGGGTCGCATAGAAGAACTCGACGTCGAACGGTGGGTCCTTGCGCATAAGGACACCGCTGAAACGGTTGAGGCCCATGCGAACTGGTGGGCCGTGCTTGGCGTACCACGCATGCTTCTTGCCGGTCAGGCTGATGCGTTGTGCGGTGGCCTCGATCAGGGCGGTGCCGGGGCTGGCAGCCAGATCCTGCAGTCCGCACGCATAGATGACGTGCCCGCGGCGCTGGGCCTCGCGCATCATGGCGAAGGTGGTGTCCTTGTAGGTCTTGAATCCCTCGAGCGGATCGGCGATGAACAGGAACGTCAATTCTCCGGAGCTGTTCTGCGGCACGGTCAGACCGTGGCAGTGGCGCTGGGCATCACACGGTGGGAGTCAGCGGTGTCCAATTCCATGGCGGCTGCGAGAGCGGCCAGGCGGCCGATCACCTCGTAGGTGTAGAACCCATTCGACTCGGTATCGTTACCGGCCGCCGTGGGAAACGGCTGGAAAGTCATCCCCGACGCGTTCAGATTGTCGGTGCGACCTCGAGTGGCGTTAACCCGGTAGAAGCCACCCACGACATGACGATCGATCATGTAGACGACGCGTTCAGCGGACCCGCCGTCCACCTCTTCGATGGTGGGGACGCCTTCTTGGATCAGTAGCTCACTGACCTGCATGCCGTCCTTGATGACACTCATTTTGTTGCGGGCTCTGGCGTTCAGGCCGATGACGTCCGCCGGTTCGGTCACTTTCATGACACCCATTCCATATGTGCCGGCGTCGGCTTTGACGATGACAAAAGGTTGCTCGCTGATTCCGTATTCCCTGTACTTCAATCGGATGCGGCCAAGCACATCTGCGACGGCATCTGACAGTTGCTGCTCGCCTTCGCGTCTGTGGAAGTTCACTCCGGCAACCCTCGCGCTGTAGGTATTCACCAGCCATGGATCGATATCGATAAATCGTGCGAACGCGCCTGCGGCGCGGTCATAGGAGGCGCAGTGATTCGACTTCCGGCGGACAGCCCAGCCGGCGTGCAACGGAGGGACGAGATTCTGTTCTGCCGACAGATTCTGCAGTATCTCCGGCAGCCCAGCGGACAGATCGTTGTTCAGTATCACGGTGCATGGTCTGAAGTCGGATAAGCCCACATGATCGCCGTCGCGGTGTAGTCGTTCTACCGTTACGAATCGTCCGTCGCCGGCATCCAGTTCGGCAGGTTCGGTGATCTCAGGGTTCAAGATTCCCAGGCGAACATCGAGGCCTGATCGTTCCAAAATGTCTTTCAGCCGAGCGACATTCCGTAGGTAAAACTGGTTGCGGGTGTGGCTCTCCGGAACGAGCAACACTCGGCAGCCGTCTGCGCAGTGCCGGCCGACCGCCCCAGCGGCAGCGTTGATGGCTCCAGCGGCAGCGTTGATGGCTAGGGACACGGCTTCTGCCGAGAGGTTGTTGAAGCCGCCGGGAAAAAGATTCGTATCCACCGGCGCGACTTTGTAGCCGGAGTTACGCATATCCACCGAGCTGTAAAACGGCGGCCGATATTGTTGCCATTGCAGACCGAACCACTGTTCAACGCGGTCAACGGCTCTGCTGACTGCGCTCTCAACTGGCGTCAAGAGTCCATTAGGAGATCTCGGCGGGCTCGGAGACATGGCTCTACGGTATTGCAGCGGCTGATCCAGAGTGACCATTCGGCGACTTCGGCCCACTATACGTACGTTCGTCGCGGGTCGCGTGAAGACGTCGCCACATCAAAGACGTCGCCACTTCAAAGACGTCGCCACATCGCAACCGATGGCGGAGGGCCCTAGCGGGCGGTGAGTCGGGTCTGCATGATCGAAGACATGGACCGCACACGGAAGCCCGATGACGATCACGAACTGGTGCTACTGGCGGTCTACGCCGATCTCGAGACGGCCGGGGACGACTTCAGGGATCTCGAACTCAGCCTCAAACACGGCTTGGAGGTGCGCGGCGCCGCGCTGGTCAGCAAGAACGCCGACGGGCAGCCCGAGGTGGTGGAGGCGGCCAACCGGCACGGCCGGTTGGGGATCGGCCTTGGCCTCGGCGTCGGCGCACTGTTCGGTTTGTTCGCTCCGCCGCTGGGGCTGTCGGTGCTGGTGGGCGCCACGGCCGGCGGCTTGCTCGCCTCCTTCAGCGAGCACGAACTACGCACCGGGCTGCGCCACGAGGTCGCCGAAGCCCTGGAAGCCGGCACCGCGGTCATCGTCGCGATCAGTTATCCCAACGGGCGCGTCCCGGTCGAGAACATCATCCATCACGCCGATACGTTCCGGGAACTGCCGCTGGACTCCTCGACCATCGCCTCGGTCGAGCGGGCGATCGGCGAGGCGATGGCCGCGATCGGCCACCGGGCCGACGGCTCGCTCAGCCCGGCACTCAGCGCTGACACGACGGACACCAGTAACTGACCCGTTCACCGGTCGCGTCGGACTCGCCGGCGCGGGCGATCGGCGTGCCGCACCGCTGGCACGGATCTCCGCCCCGGCCATACACCCACAGCTGCCGGCCCGGGCGGGTGTTCCCGGTGGTGGTACGGCCGACCCGTAACCGATTGGCCCACAACATCTCCCGCGCCCGGCTGACGACCCGCAGCGGGTCGTCCAGCGTGCTGACCGGGCTGGTGGGCAGCCGGCCGAACAGGAAACACAGTTCATTGCAGTACACGTTGCCGACCCCGGCCATCACCCGCTGATCGAGCAGTGTCGCCGCGATGGGACGGTCGGGATCGGCGGTGAGGTTGGTCGCCGCCCGCCGGGCATCCCAGTCCGGCCCGAGTAGATCCGGCCCGAGGTGCGCCACCGCCTCCATGTCGTGCTCGCGATCGAGGATCTCCAGAACTCCGAGGTCGACCCCTGCTGCGGCGATCTCTCCGGCTTCCAACAGGATTCGGATCTTGTAGTCCGGCCGCGGCGGCCGGCGCCGCGGGGTGATCCGCCAACTGCCGTCCATCTTCAGATGCGAATGGATGCTGGCCGGGCCGACTCGGATGAACAGATGCTTGCCACGGCTGAGCACCTCGTCGACGGTCATGCCGCTCAGGTCGGTGGTGGCGTAGCGCGGCACCCGGACGTCGCAGCGGGCCAGCGTCTGACCGGCCAGCGCGTCGCGCAGGGCGGCGGCGGTGCGAAAGACGGTGTCGCCCTCAGGCATGTGGCCGGGTCATCCGGCTATCGCGTGACGATCAGCACGTCGAGGGTCCGCGGGCCGTGCACTCCTTCGACGCGTTCGAGTTCGATGTCGCTGGTCGCGCTGGGGCCGGAGATGAAGGTCAACGGCCGCAACGGATTCAGCGCGGCAAAACCCTGCGGCACGGTGTCCACCACCTGATCGTCGAACACCACGCAGATGTGGTGGTCGGGGACCAGGGTCAGCGCGCGGCGGCCCTGGGTGGCCCCGCCGTCGAGCACGATGGTGCCGGTCGCGGCGATCCCGACCGCGCAGCCGGTGACCACCGCCGCCGCTGACTCCAGCCGGTCGGTGCTCAGCCGGGTCGCCGGGTCGTCGCGCATGGTGCTGACCTCGGCGACCCAGCCGACCGGCAGGTCGTCGGGGATGGCGACGACAGCTCCGGATGACACCAGCGACGCGATGGTGGAGCTGATGTCGGCAACCCGGATCCGCAGCACCCGGGCGCGGTAGTCGGCCACCGTCTCGGCGAAGCGCTCGATGTCGGCCGGGCCGTGCAGGGGTGCGCGGTCGTAATCGCGGTGGATGACAGTGGTTTCGGGCGGTGCGGCCGCCAGCGCAGTACGGATCCTCCGGAGCACTTCAGTGCGGGTGTCCGTCATGAATCGTTCCCGTGCGTCTGCGCCCACCACTGCCGGAACGTCTGTCGCGGCGGCTCGGGCAGATCGCGGCTGGCCGTCCACTTCGACGCCGGCCACGGCAGCGAGTGGATCCGGTGATCGGATCCGGCGATCAGCCGTCCCGCGCCGGCCGCCTTCTCGGCCGCGGCGAACCGCCGCGGCGAATCCATCACCCAGGCGGCGGCTTTCATCGCCAGATCCTGACCGCTGGGTATCCCGCCGCGCCCGGCATCGACCACCTCGGCGCGCAGATGAACCAGGATCGTCGGGATGTCGATGCGCACCGGGCAGGCGTCGAAGCACGCTCCGCACAGCGACGAGGCGAACGGCAGCGACGCGTTCGGGTCGTGGCGGCCCTGTGAACCGGTCGAGATACCGGTCAGCTGAGGACTGAGGATCGCCCCGATCGGCCCCGGGTACACCGACCCGTAGGCGTGGCCGCCGGTGCGCTCGTAGACCGGGCAGACGTTGAGGCAGGCACTGCACCGGATGCACTTGAGCGCCTCGCGGCCCACGGCGTCGGCCAGCACCCGGGTCCGGCCGTTGTCCAGCAGCACCAGGTGGAACTCCTGCGGGCCGTCACCGGGATGCACGCCGGTCCACATCGAGGTGTACGGGTTCATCCGTTCCGCGGTGGACGACCGCGGCAGCAACTGCATGAAAACCTCAAGGTCGGCGAACCGCGGAATGACCTTCTCGATGCCCATGACGGTGATAAGCGTCTGCGGCAGGGTCAGGCACATCCGGCCGTTGCCCTCGGATTCCACCACCGCCAGCGTTCCGGTCTCGGCGACGCCGAAGTTGGCTCCGCTCAACGCAACCCGTGCGGACAGGAACTTGCGGCGCAGATACGTCCTCGCCGCGTCGGCCAGCTCATGGGGGTCGTCGCTGAGGTCGGTGACGCCGGGCATCTCGCGCAGGAAGATATCGCGGATCTCGGCGCGGTTCTTGTGGATGGCCGGGACCAGGATGTGGCTGGGCCAGTCGTGGCCGAGTTGGACGATCAACTCGGCGAGGTCGGTCTCGACGGCGGTGATGCCTTCGGCTTGGAGATGCTCGTTGAGGCCGATCTCCTGGGTGGCCATCGACTTGACCTTGACGACTTCGTCGGCGCCGGTGGCCCGGATCAGTCCGGTGACGATCCGGTTGGCCTCGTCGGCGTCGCGCGCCCAGTGCACCGTGCCGCCGCGCTGGGTGACGTTGTGCTCCAACTCTTCCAGCAGTTCGGGGAGCCGGGCCAGCACGTCGCGTTTGATGGCGCTACCGGCCAGCCGGAGTTCTTCCCAGTCGGGGCACTCCTGCACCGCGCCGAGCCGCTTGGCCCGGATCGAATGGGTGGCGTGGCCGACGTTGCGGCGCATCTGCTTGTCCGCCAGCGCCTTTCGGGCAGCCTTGGGAAACGTCTCCTCGCCGCGCAGGTTGCCGGTGCCGGGCGTGCCGAGAAACGTCGTCTTGATCGTCACTGTGCCGCCAGGATTTCCGCGAGATGGACGGTACGGACGCCGGCCCCGGCCCGGCTCAGGCCGCCGCCGATGTGCATCAGGCACGACGCATCGCCTGCCGAGCACACCTGGGCTCCGGAGCTGATGACGGCGGCCATCTTGTCGGCCAGCATGGCCGCGGAGGTGTCGGAGTTCTTCAGCGCGAAGGTACCGCCGAATCCGCAGCAGCTGTCCGACATCGGCAACTCGACGAGGGTCAGGCCGCGCACATGACGCAGGAGTTCCAGGGGCTTGTCGCCGACCCGCAGCATGCGCAGCGAGTGGCAGGTCGGGTGGTAGGTGACCGTGTGCGGGTAGTAGGCGCCGACATCGCGGACGCCGAGCACGTCGATGAGCAGTTCGGAGAGTTCGTAGGTGCGCGCGGCCATGGCCTCGGCGCGCAGCGCCAGCGCCTCGTCACCGGCGCGCCGGGCGACCATCGCGTGCTGGTGGCGCACCGAACCGACACACGATCCCGACGGCGCGACGACGGCCTCGCACCCGGCCTCCTCGAAGGCGTCGACGTGGTTGCGCACCAGCGGCACGGCTTCCTTCAGATAGCCGGTGTTGACGTGCATCTGGCCGCAGCAGGTCTGCTTCGGCGGGAAGACCACCTCGTGCCCGAGGCGCTCCAGGACGGTGACGGTGGCGATGTCGACGTTGGGGAACAGCGCGTCGGCCAGGCAGGTGGCGAACAGGGCGATGCGCATGGGTAGATGGTCCCCCGTCGCTCAGCGCATCCGCAAGCCGCGCGGTGTCCGCGCGAAGCCGGCGTCGGACAGTGCGTCGGTGGCCGGACCGGTGGCCAGCAGGACGGGTGTGCCGTCGACCTTCTCGACGACGATGCCGGCCAGTTGCCCGGTGCGGACCATGTCCGCCAGAGCGCCGGCCGCCGCGCGCTGGGCCTCGTCGTGGGTTGCACCGTGGGCGGCGCCGAAGGTGAGCAGTGAGCGTCCGCCGCGTTCCAGGAACCACACCAATTCGCCGTCGACCATGACGACGAGGGCGCCGGCCTTGCGGCCGGGCCGGTGCCCGGCATCGGCACCCGGGCGGTGCCCGGCATCGGCACCCGGGCGGTGCCCGGCACCGGCGGCGCGCCGTACCGGCCAGGGCAGCGCCGCACCGTACGGGTTGGCCGGATCGGCCGCGGCCAGTACGACGGCGTGGTACTCGGGCCGCTCCTGATCGAGGCTGTCGGCGTAGCCGCGCAGCCGGTCCACCGTTGCGGCCGTGGAGAATTGGGCCCCGCCGAGGGACTCGACGAAGTACCCGCGCTGGCAGCGCCCGGCCTCCTCCATGGTGGCCAGCACTTTGTAGAGCATCGCGAAGCCCCCGGGCACTTCAGCGCCGGTCGCGGCCCGCGACTGAGCGCCGGTGCTCGCGACCGCGTTGCGGGTGAGCACCCCGTAGCGGTTCATCAGCAACTCGGCGGTGAAGTGCGCCCGCAGCGTCGAGTCCGGTTCGCGCGCCGGTAGTGCCGCCCAGCGTCCGGCGACCGTCGGATCGGCCGGCCGGGACTGGGCGTGGGCGACCGAGTACCGGCTCAGGCGTGGGGCGCGCCGGTGCCGGTGCGCCGCCGACGCGGGACGACGGCTGCCCGGGCGGGCACCGCCGGTCAGCAGAGCGCGCACCGGGGCGAAGGTGTCCCCGCTGACCCAGCCGCCCCAGATCAGTTCCCACAGGGCGGATTTGACGGCATCTTCCCGCCCCGATTCGCCGGCGAGTTGGCGGAAGAAGAACGCGCCGCGGGAGTCGCCGGGCCGGCCGAGCACATCGAGGATGGCCCGGTGCGCCTCGCCGATTTCGAGGTCGGCAGGGGCGCTCAGGGTCAGCGGCGCGGTGTCGGCGTGGTGGAACACCACCCAGCCGTCGCTGCCCGAGATCGCCCCGGCGCCCGACCAGATCACCTCACCGGATGCCAGCAGCTCGTCGAGCATCGCCGGCTGATAAGCGCGCACCCGCGGCCCGAAGATCAGCGGCTCGACGGCCGAGGCGGGAACGGGTGCGCCGGCGAGTTGTTCGATGACGCTGAGCAGTCCGTCCACTCCGGCCGCTCCGGTCGGACCGACCTGCTGCCAGGCCGGCAGGAACCTGGCGTACGCAGCGGTGCTCACCGGCTCGACCTGGGCCCGCAGCGCGGCCAGCGAGCGCCGGCGCAGCATCCGCAGCACCTCCGCGTCGCACCACTGGTCTCCCCCCGCGGAGGCGGGATATCCGGCTGAGCCGTCGCCGGCGTCGGTGAACTCCCCGCGAACCAGCTTGGTGTCCAACGCCATTCGGCGAAGAATGTCACCGGCCACCCGAAGGCCCAACCCGAAGCGGGCCGCGGCGGCCGCGGTGGAGAACGGCCCGCGGGTACGGGCGTAGCGGCTCAGCAGTTCGCCCAGCGGGTCGGCCGTCGGCTCGGTGAAGGAGGCCGGGACGCCCACCGGGACGGGAACGCCGACGGCGTCGCGCAGGCGGCCGATGTCCTCGATGGCCGCCCACCAGGTGTGGCCGGCGTAGGACACCTGCAATACCCGTCTGGCCGCCTGCAGGTCGTCGAGCCATGGGCCGACGTCGGATGCCGTTGCCCGCTGGTCGATTTCGGCCTCGGTAAGGGGGCCGAGCAGACGCAGCAGGTCGGCGACGCCCTCGGCGTCGCGGGCCCGGCGGTCCTCGGCGAGGTGCTGCAGCTGCCGCTCGGTGGCGACGATGACGTCGGGCTCCAGCAGCTCGCGCAGTTCCACCCGGCCCAGCAGTTGAGCAAGCAGTGCGGTGTCCAGCGACAGCGCCGCGGCGCGGCGCTCGGCCAGCGGACTGTCGCCCTCGTACATGAACGCACCGACGTAGCCGAACATCAGCGACGCCGCGAACGGCGACGGGCTGGGAGTCTCGACTTCAGCCAGCCGGACGCGCCGCCCGGCGATCCGCGCCATCAGATCGGTCAGCGTCGGCACGTCGTAGACGTCCTGCAGGCACTCCCGCACGGTCTCCAGCACGATCGGGAAGTCGGGGTATTTGCGTGCCACGTCGAGCAATTGGGCGGCGCGCTGGCGCTGATGCCACAGCGGGGAGCGCTTGCCCGGGTGGCGGCGCGGCAGCAATAGTGCACGGGAGGCGCATTCGCGGAAGCGGGCCGCGAACAGTGCCGACCCGCCGACCTCGGCAGTGACGATCGTTTCGATCTCGTCGGCGTCGAACACGAACAGCTCCGCCCCCGGCGGTGTGTCATCGGTGTCGGGCAGGCGGACCACGATGCCGTCGTCGCTGGCGGTGGGCTTCTCGTCGATGCCGTAGCGCTCCAGGAGTCGCCGGCTGATCGCCAGCGCCCAGGGGCCGTGCACCTTCAGCCCGTAGGGCGAATGCAGGACCACCCGCCAGTCGCCCAGCTCGTCGCGGAATCGTTCCACCAGCAGCGCGGTGTCGCTGGGAACAGCCTTGGTCGCTTCGCGCTGGGCGTCGATCAGGGTCCACAGGTTGTCGGTGGCGAACGCGTCGAAACCGATTTCCTGGCAGCGGCTTTCGAAGTCGGCGCGGCCGAGGGCCGCAAGCTCCCCGGTGAATTTTCCGATCGCTTCGCCGAGCTCGGCCGGCCGTCCCGCGTCGTCGCCTCGCCAGAATGGCAGTCGGGCGGGCTGGCCGGGCGCGGGGATCACCAGCACCCGGTCGTGGGTGATCTCGGTGATCCGCCAGCTGGTGGCGCCCAGCGAGATGACGTCACCGGGCCGGGACTCGTAGACCATCTCCTCGTCGAGTTCGCCGACCCGCGAGGGCTTTTCGCTTTCGCTGGCCAGGTACACGGTGAACAGCCCGCGGTCGGGGATCGCACCGCCGGAGGTCACCGCCAGCCGTTGCGCCCCGGGGCGTCCGGTCAGGGTGCCGGTGTCTCGGTCGTAGACCAGCCGTGGGCGCAGCTCGGCGAAGTCCGTCGACGGGTACTTGCCGCTGAGCAGGTCCAGCGTCGCTTCGAACGCGCTGCGCGGCAGGGTGGCGAACGGCGCGCTGCGCCGCACGGTGTCGAACCACTCCTCGGCGTTGAGCGGTTCCAGCGCGCAGGCCGCGACGGTGTGCTGGGCGAGCACGTCCAGCGGGTTGGCCGGCACCCGCATGGTCTCGATCGCGCCGTCGAGCATGCGCCGAACGCTGACCGCGCAGCCGATCAGGTCGGTGCGGTGCTTGGGCAGCAGCACCCCGCGGGAGATCTCGCCGACCTGATGGCCGGCTCGCCCGACCCGCTGCAGGCCGCTGGCCACCGACGGCGGCGACTCGACCTGGATCACCAGATCGACTGCGCCCATGTCGATCCCGAGTTCGAGGCTGGACGTGGCTACCACCGACTTCAGCCGGCCTGACTTCAAGTCGTCCTCGACGGCGGCGCGCTGCTCCTTGGAGACCGAGCCGTGATGCGCCCGGGCCAGCAGCGTCTCGGCACCCTGGATCTGGTTGTTCGCCAGCATCTGCGCCGGCGGGGTCGGCAACTCGACACCGGTGCGGGCGGCGTGAATCTCGTTGATGCGGGCGGTGAGCCGCTCGGCCAGCCGCCGCGAATTGGCGAACACGATGGTCGAGGTGTGCGCCTCGATCAGGTCGACGATGCGATTCTCCACATCGGGCCAGATGGTGTTGTTCTCCAGATTGGCCATGTCTGGCACCGGGACCTGGACGGTCAGGTCGAAGGTCTTGGCCGCCGGGGGATTGACGATCTTCGTGGGCCGCCCCCCGGTGAGGAACCGAGCCACCTCCTCGGGTGGGCGCACGGTGGCTGACAATCCGATGCGCTGGGCCGGCTTCTCCAGCATCGCGTCGAGACGCTCCAGTGAAACCGCAAGGTGCGCTCCGCGTTTCGTGCCGGCGACGGCGTGCACCTCGTCGATGATCACGCATCGCACCCCGGCCAGCGTCTCGCGGGCTGCCGAGGTCAACATGAGGAACAGCGACTCCGGGGTGGTGATGAGGATGTCGGGCGGATTGAGGATCAGCTGCCGGCGGGCTTGGGGTGGCGTGTCACCGGAGCGCACCCCCACGCTGATCTGCGGGACTGCCAGACCGTCGCGTTCGGCGATACGGCTGATACCGGTCAGCGGTGTGCGCAGGTTGCGTTCGACGTCGATCGCCAGCGCTTTGAGCGGGGAGATGTAGAGGACTCGGGTGGTCCGCTGTTCAGGCGTCTCAGCGTGGGCCAGTCGGTCGATGGCCCACAGGAACGCCGCCAGCGTCTTGCCCGATCCGGTCGGGGCGATCACCAGGGTGTGGTCGCCGTCGGCGATCGCCTCCCACGCCTGCGCCTGCGCCGCCGTCGGTTCGGCGAAGGTCCCGGTGAACCAGCGCCGGGTCAGCGGCGAGAACCGGTCCAGCGGGTCGGGGGTCACCCCACCAGCCTGCCAGCCGGTGTCCGCCCGGCGCGAGCGTACGGATCCGCGCTCCGACACGATCCTGGGCGTCTGCCCGCTTGTCCCGGGGGATTAGGTGTTCGTCCAGAAACCGATACCGCCGGTGATATCAGAGGTCCGGGCGATATCGCCGGTGGTATCGCTTTCCGGAAAGCATCATTGGTACCCGAGCCCGGGCCGCCTGGTTGGTCTGGCTCCCGGCGTCAGTCCACGATCTCGGCGAAGTCGATCCACAGATGCCGCGGCCCGCGGAACACCTGATTGTGCCGGTACGGCGGGGGATCCACCACCAGACGCGGCGATTTCACCCGGCGCAGGAAGACCTCCAGGGCGAGGTTCACCTCCAGGCGCGCCAGCGGACCGCCGAAGCAGGTGTGGATGCCGCTGCCGAAGCCGAGGTGCTCGTTGTCCTCGCGCGTTGGGTCGAACCGGTCCGGGTCGGGGAAGCGTCGTGGATCGCGGTTGGCCGCCGCCCACACCAGGAACACCGCCGAGCCGGCCGGAATCCGGGTGCCGGCGATCTCGATGTCGGCGGTGGCCCAGCGGCTCGGGAAGAACTGCACCGAGCCCTGCAGCCGCTGAACCTCTTCGACGGTGCGGGGGATCAGATCAGGGTTGTCGCGCACCAGATCCCACGAACCCGGGTTGCGCAGCAGGGTCATGATGCAGTTGCTGATCGTGTTGACGGTCGAGTCGTGCCCGGCGACCAGCAGCAGCAGCGTGTTGTTGGTAGCCACCTCGATCGAGACCGGGCCGTCGGGACCGTCGTCGTGCAGCGCCGCCGAGATCAGGCCCGGTCCGGGCTCTTTCGCGAAACCCTCGACCAGCGAGCGCGCGTAGGCGCCGATTTCCGCCGTGCTCTCAGCCGCCTTCTTCAGCGCCGACTGCCCTTCGGGCGTCTCGCGCTCCGGTCCGACGTCGGCGCCCTGCATGAAGTCGGTCACCCAGGCGTGGAACTTGGGCTCGTCCTCGATCGGCGCGCCGAGCACCCGGAAGATCACCGACACCGGGATCGGATACGAGAAGTCATCGACCACGTCCATGCGGGTACCGCCACGGGCTTTGACTTTGTCCAGCATGCCGTTGGCCAGGTCGACCACGTATCCGGCCATGCTCGGGATCAGGTCGGGGGTGTGCGGCGGTCCGAAGTGGCGCATGAACTGCCGGCGCATGGTGTCGTGCTGAGGCGGATCGTTGGTCAGCATGCTGGCGTCGCGGGTCTGCGCCTCTTCCATGGGCTGCAGCTGGACGTCCTTCTCCCCGAAAAGGCCCGACGGGCTGCGGGCGATATCCGAGCTGATCCGCGGATCATGCGCCAGCGCAAGGGCTTCCGGGTATCCGGTGACGACGTAGGTCCGTTCGTCAACCTTGGCGACCGGGGTCTTGCGCAGTTGCTCGAAATACGGGTAGGGGTTCGGGCGGTTCTCGAACTTCATCGCCTCGGCCCACGCGGTTGCGGCATCCATCGTCGTACTCCTGCTCGTGACTGAGGTCAGTGGCCGCGGGGCCGGAATTCGGCGCTGCGGTCGGTCGGGTCGTGTCCGGTGAGCACCACATCGGGATTCCCGGACGGTTCACGCGGATCCGGGAAGCGGGCCGGCATCACCTCGTTGTCGGTCGGCTGGTCGTAGCCGGGCGGTGGCGGGGGGAACGGCGCGGACCGCTCGACGAGTTCGGCGTAGTAGGGCAGCCACTTGCCGTGGTTGAACGTGACCGCGCCGACGATCCGGCCGTTCTTGCCGTAGGCGGCGGCGAACCGCCGGTCCTCGGGCGAGCCCTGGGTGAAGACGATCTCATCGCCGAAGGAGCACACCCCGACGCTTTTGATGTTGACCCCGAACTGACCCGACCAGAACGACGGCAGCGGCAGGTGCGGGCGGCGGCCCACCTCCAGGTTGAGCATGTTGTTGGCGGCCACCTCCGCCCCGAGAACCGCGTTGTCCCAGTGCTCCAGGGCCAGGAACTCGTAGCCGTAGAGCACGTGCGGCGCGCGGGCGACGTCGCCGGCCACGAAGATGTGGTCGGTCACCACACCGTTGATGTCGAACGCGCGGCAGCCGGCGTCACAGCCGACGCCCCACTGGCCCGCTGCCAGTCCGGCGCCGTGTAGCCATTCGACGTTGCGGATCGAACCCAGCGACGGCACCACCACGTCGACGTCGAGGGTGGTGCCGTCGGACAACGTCGCCGAGCGGACGTGGCCGGAGTCGTCGCCGTGCAGCGCCGTCACCGAGGTACCGGTGCGCAGGTCCACCCCGGCGTCACGCATCATGCCGGCGGCGATCTCGCTGATCACCCCGCCGAGTGCCCCTTTGAGCGGACCGCTGCCGCGTTCTGTCACCGTCACCGGCAGATCCAGGTCCCGGCACACCGAGGCGATCTCCGAGCCGACGAACCCCGACCCGATGATGAGCACCCGCTTCGGCCGCGCCTTGAGGGCGGCGGCCAGCGCGGCGGAGTCCTCCACGGTCCGCACCGTGAAGACGCCCTGCAGTGCCGCCTCCATCGGGTTCGGCCAGGGCCGGGCCCGGGTTCCGGTGGCGATCAGCAGCCGGTCGTAGCCCACCTCTTCGCCGTTGCCGAGCTTGACCAGGTGGTTCAGCCGGTCCAGACCCACCGCGGCGACACCGAGTTTCCAGTCGGCGTCCACCCGGCGCAGCCGGGGCAGCTTGGTGTGGTCGGCCGGCACCCAGCCTTTGAGCACCTGCTTGGACAGCGGCGGCCGGTCGTAGGGTTCGTGCGGTTCGTCGCCGATGATCGTCAGCGATCCCTCGAAACCCTTCTCCCGCAGCGCTTCCGCGGCGCGCAGGCCGGCCAGGGAGGCGCCCACGATGACGATGCGGCCCTCGGCGCGGAACTTGTTGAGGATGTCGTCGAAGGAGTAGATGCCCTTCATCGGATGGGTCACAGCGTGTCCCGGTCCGCCGGCGGGTCGAGCTCCAGGATGATCGCCTGCACCGGGCAGGACGCCACCGCCCGCAGCACCTGCTGACGCTGGGACTCGTCCGGATTGGGGTCGTAGGCGAGGGCTTCCTCACCGTTGAGTTTCAAGACGTCGGGCGCCAGCGGAACACACTGCGCGTACCCCTGGCACTTGTTCAAATCGACAACAAGTCGCATGAACGTCAGAGTAATCGGGGTCCGGGGGAACGGTGGCTGCAATTCGGCTCTCAGCCCGATTGGGCGCGCCGTGTCGCACGACGGTGTTACGTTGCCGGCATGCTCGCTCTCGACATGTTGCCGAGGCGGTTCTCGGCGGCGCTGTTTCTCGCTGTGGCGTTGTTCGTTCCAGTGGCGGCAACCCAGCCGCTGACCGCCCGGGCTGACTGCGTCACGTCCAATGGCGCGACCCTGTGCTCGGATGGCCAGGCGCGTGGTCCCTCAAACGACCGCGGGCCGTCCGTCCGCGGCCCGTACGTTCCCTACCCGTGCTACGACCTCTACTGCGGCGGCGGCCTCGCGATAGCCCTGCGTGACTGACTAATCCAACTCGGAGAGATTGCCCAAATGATCGATGTGACAGGATATTTCGGCCGGACCGCAGTGGTGGTGGTATGCGCAGCCGTATCGATTGCGACTGCGGGCATCGCCGCCGCCGACGACAACGCGCCCGCGCCGCTGCCGCCGAACTGCACGGCTGCTGACCTTGCCGACGTGTTGACCGACGTGACCGCGGCCACGGCGGTTTACCTCCGTCAGCATCCCGATGTCAACGACTTCCTCACCAACGTGCAGAGCCCGGACAAAGATCAGATGCGCCAGCAGATCGACGCATTTTTCGATGCTCACCCGTGGGTTCGGGCCGACTGGCAGGCCATCAGAAAGCCGTCGGACGATTTCCGGGCTCGATGCGGCAACGTCGAAACTCCGTAATCCATAGGCGATCCGCAGGACTGAGACGACCATAATCGGGCGCATGACCGATCCCGATTTCCAGATCCGTCCGTTTCGGATCGCCGTCCCGCAGACAGACCTCGACGATCTGCGCGAGCGGCTCGGCCGGACCCGCTGGCCGGACCGGGAATGCGTCGCGGATTGGAGCCAGGGCATCCCGCTCGACTACGTCCGCGAACTCGCGGCGTACTGGGCTGACGAATACGACTGGCGGGCGCGCGAAGAGCACCTGAACCGCTTCGACCAGTTCATCACCGAGGTCGACGGCCTCGACATCCACTTCATCCATGTGCGCAGCCCCAACCCCGACGCGCTGCCGCTGGTCATGACGCACGGCTGGCCCGGGTCGGTGGCCGAGTTCAGCAAGGTCATCGAACCGCTGACGCGCGACTTCCACGTCGTGTGCCCGTCGCTGCCCGGATACGGCTTCTCCGGCAAGCCGACGTCGAACGGCTGGACCGTCGAGCGGATCGCACTGGCCTGGGACGCCCTGATGAAAAGGCTGGGCTACGGCAGCTACGGTGCGCAGGGCGGGGACTGGGGCGCGACGGTGACGACGCAGATCGGACGAAACGGATTGGGCTGCATCGCGATTCATCTGAATATGCCGATCGCGGTGCCGCCCGGTCCGATGAACGACCCGACCCCGGCGGAGCTCGCGGCGCTGGAGGCGTTCAGCTACTACGAGAAGTGGGACTCCGGCTACTCCAAGCAGCAGTCCACCCGCCCGCAGACGCTCGGCTACGGGTTGGCCGATTCGCCCGTCGGGCAGCTGGCCTGGATCGTGGAGAAGTTCTGGGCGTGGACCGACTGCGGCGGCCATCCGGAAAATGCTTTGAGCAAAGACGAGATGCTCGACGACGTGATGCTCTACTGGCTGACCAACTCCGGTGCCTCATCGGCCCGGCTCTACTGGGAGAGCTTCGGCAAGCTGGCAAAGGGCCGGGTCGAAGTTCCCACCGGCGTGGCAGCTTTCCCGAAGGAGATCATGAAGGCGCCTCGGAACTGGTGCGAGGCCCGGTACAACGTCACCCACTGGACGGACATGCCGCGCGGCGGTCACTTCGCGGCCTACGAGCAACCGGAATTGTTCGCCGAGGATGTCCGGGCGTTCTTCGCCGGGGTGCGCTGACCCTGAAAGCCTGCGCCGGCCGGCGTCACCGCCGCCTCAGTAGCTGCGGATGAGTGAGATCAGACGTGCCTTGTCGAGCCCGGAATAGCCGCAAATCCCCAGCTGCTTCGCGCGCTTCTTCAACTCCGCCACGGTCCAGCCCTCGTAGGCGCAGGACCGGCTGGGCCGGAATTGCCTTGGGTCATCGTATTTTCTGGTCGGCATAACGTATCCCCTCAAGTCGCCCTCCCCTGACACCTGCATGTACCCCGGAAGCGTGTGGCGCCAAACCTCTACGGGGTTGCGGGTACCGTCGGGTCGGGGGGTCGGCGCCAGCAAACCAACTCCACCTGGCCGGGGGCCAGAAGGAAGGATGAGATGACGGACGGCGACAGTCGGGGCGGCGAGGGCAAGCGGGGCCCGGCCGCGGTCGAGGTGCGGGTGCCCGCACAACTGGAGAACCTTGCGGTGTTGCGCACCGTCGTCGGCGCCATCGGCACCTTCTCCGATCTCGATTTCGACGCGGTTGCCGACCTCCGGCTAGCCGTCGACGAGGCGTGCACCCGGCTGATCCGCTCCGCCGTTGCGGACGCGACGCTGGTGGTGATCGTCGATCCTGGCGAGGACGTCGTGGTGGTGGAGGCATCGACGACCTGTGCGAACTCCGACGTCGTCGCCGAGGGCAGCTTCAGCTGGCACGTGCTCAGTTCGCTCACCGATGACCTGAAGACCTTCCAGAACGGTCACCAATCAAGTTCGGGCGGCCTCGTATTCGGCATCACGTTGACCACGAGGCGGGCGGGCTGAGAGCGGTGTCCTTCCGAGCGGCCGGTGCGAGTGCGGGGGGCTCGCCCTCGCGGTCGAACTCTGAATACGCCGACGTTCCCGACATGTTCCGCGAACTGGCCAAGTCCGAACCCGACTCCCCGGAGTTCCGGCGGCAGCGCGACCACATTGTCGAGCGGTGCCTCCCTCTCGCAAACCATATTGCCCGCCGCTTCGACGGCCGTGGCGAAGCCCGCGAGGACCTGGTTCAGGTGGCCCGCGTCGGGCTGATGAACGCCGTCATCCGCTACGACGTCGGCACCGGGTCGAACTTCGTGTCTTTCGCCGTGCCGACCATCATGGGCGAGGTCCGTCGCCACTTCCGGGACAACAGCTGGTCGGTGAAAGTGCCGCGGCGGCTCAAGGAACTACATATGCGCCTCGGTGCGGCCACCGCGGAGTTGTCGCAGAAGCTGGGGCGGGCGCCCACCGCTTCGGAGCTGGCCGCCGAACTCGACATGAACCGCGAAGAAGTGGTGGAAGGCCTCATCGCCGGCAGCTCCTACAACACGCTGTCCATCGACAGCGTGGGAGGCGGTGACGAAAACGCGCCGGCGATCCTGGACACCCTCGGCGACATCGACCTCAGCCTCGACCAGATCGATAACCGGGAAGCGTTGCGGCCCTTGCTCGCTGCGCTGCCCGAGCGCGAACGCACCGTCCTGCTGCTGCGGTTCTTCGAGTCACTGACCCAGACCCAGATCGCCGAACGGGTCGGCATCTCGCAGATGCACGTGTCGCGGCTGCTCGCGAAATCACTCGCCCGGCTGCGCGACCAACTGCAGTAGGAACCGTCGCACCGCTTCGGCGCCGGCCGCCGCGGCCTCGGCATCGCCCAGCGTTGATCTCGACGGGCTCCATGGATCGGTCCGCTACTTCTCGGTCCGCTTCACCAGGTCGCGAAGCAAGTCGCCGTAGCTCGGGTGCGCCAGCGCGAAGGCGAACTGCGCGACCAGGTAGTCGGCGGGGTTGCCGGTGTCGTACCAGCTGCCTTGAATCACCTGGCCGTAAACGGCGCGGCTCTTCGCGTAGGCGTTGATGGCATCAGTCAGGTAGATCTCGCCGGTTCGGTGCTCGTACCAGCGCTTCGTCTGCTCCCGCAACTCGTCGATGACGCCGGGGGTCAGCACGTAACCGCCGATGGCGGCGAAGGATGACGCGGCATTCTGCGGCTCCGGCTTCTCGACCAGACCCGTGATCCGAAGCAGTCCGCCGCCGAGGTCCTCCTTGACGACCGGTACCCCGTAGCGCCGCGACTGCTCCGGCGGCATCGGCATCAGGGCCAGCACCGGTAGAGGTAGGTGATGTGTCCGCGATGGGAGAGTTCGCCGACCTCTTCCACGGCATCGGCGTACGCATCTTTTCCGTCGGCGCGCAGCTGTTCGACCAGGTGCGTACTGGACCGAAAGTGCTCCTGGACCAACGACTTTCCCCCCGAGACCACAATGGTGATGTCGGTGATTCCGGAATCGACCAGTTCTCGCACGGTGTGTTCGATCACCGGTTTGTCACCCACCGGAAGCATTTCCTTGGGGATGGCCTTGGTGAGCGGTAACAGACGAGAGCCGATGCCGGCGGCCGGTATGACGGCCTTGCGAATCGCGCTCGCCATGATCGGGCCTTTCGTGCCGGTTGTGGCCCCGTTTACTACTTGATTTCGGCGAGCACGGTGCCCTGCGTGATGGCCGCACCGGCCTCGACGGCCAGCCCGGTGATCACGCCGTCCTTGTGCGCGGTGACCGGGTTCTCCATCTTCATGGCTTCCAGCACCACGACCAGGTCGCCGACCGAAACGGTCTGGCCCTCCTCGACGGCGACCTTGACCACGGTGCCCTGCATCGGTGCGGTGACAGCGTCACCGGAGGCTGCCGCAGCGGTGTGGCCGCCGCGCTTGCGCGCCTTGGGCTTCTTGCGGATTACGCCGGGCTCGGCGCCGCCACCACCGCCGAGCGCGAGATCGCCGGGCAGCGAGACCTCCAGACGCCGGCCGCCGACCTCGACGACGACGGTCTGCCGCGGCTGCGGCTCTTCCTGGTCGACCGCGCCGCCGCCGGTGAACGGTTCGACGGTGTTGTCCCACTCCGTCTCAATCCAGCGGGTGTGGACGGTGAACCCGTTCTCGTCACCGACGAACGCCGGGTCGCGCAGCACGGCGCGGTGGAACGGGATGACCGTCGCCAGGCCCTCGACCTGGAACTCGTCGAGCGCGCGGCGGGCCCGCTGGATGGCTTCCGCTCGGGTGGCACCGGTGACGATCAGCTTGGCCAGCATCGAGTCGAACTGTCCGCCGATCACCGAGCCGGTCTCCACGCCGGAATCCAGCCGGACGCCCGGACCGGTCGGCGGATCGAACAGGCTCACCGGTCCGGGTGCCGGCAGGAAGCCGCGCCCGGCGTCCTCGCCGTTGATCCGGAACTCGATCGAATGTCCGCGCGGCGCGGGATCGGAGGTGATGTCCAGTTTCTCGCCGTTGGCGATCCGGAACTGCTCGCGGACCAGGTCGATCCCCGAGGTCTCCTCGGTAACCGGGTGCTCCACCTGCAGACGGGTGTTGACCTCCAGGAAGGAGATCAGGCCGTCCTGGCCGACCAGATACTCCACGGTGCCGGCCCCGTAGTAGCCGGCTTCCTTACAGATCCGTTTGGCGGACTCGTGGATCTCGGCGCGCTGCGCGTCGGTCAGGAACGGTGCCGGCGCCTCTTCGACGAGCTTCTGGAACCGGCGCTGCAGCGAGCAGTCCCGGGTTCCGGCGACGACGACGTTGCCGTGCTGATCGGCGATCACCTGGGCCTCGACGTGACGCGGTTTGTCCAGATAACGCTCGACGAAGCACTCGCCGCGGCCGAACGCGGAGATGGCCTCCCGGGTGGCCGAGTCGAACAGCTCGGGGATCTCCTCGATGGTGCGCGCGACCTTCATGCCGCGCCCGCCGCCGCCGAAAGCGGCCTTGATAGCGATCGGGACGCCGTACTCCTTGGCGAAGGCGACAATCTCGTCGGCGTCCTTGACCGGTTCGGGAGTGCCGGGGACGAGTGGAGCCTGCGCGCGCGCAGCGATGTGCCGGGCGGTCACCTTGTCGCCGAGGTCGCGGATGGACTGCGGGCTGGGGCCGATCCAGATCAGTCCGGCATCGATGACGGCCTGGGCGAAGTCGGCGTTCTCACTGAGGAATCCGTAGCCCGGATGGATGGCGTCGGCACCCGACTTGGCGGCCGCGTCGAGGATCTTGCCGAAGTCAAGGTAGGACTCCGCCGACGTCTGGCCACCGAGGGCGAACGCCTCATCGGCCAGGCGCACGTGCGGGGCGTCGGCGTCGGGTTCGGCGTACACCGCGACGCTGCCCAGACCTGCGTCCTTGGCCGCTCGGATCACCCGGACCGCGATCTCACCGCGGTTGGCGACGAGGACCTTGGAGATGGTGGGCACGGGCGCCTCCTGCTGTGATTCTAAGAAAGGGTTTAAGAACGGAGATCTCAGGAAGTCTAAAGCGTCACCACAGCGGCATCTCCTGCAGACCGCCTATAAAAGTGCCTGACGCACTGGAACCGAAACCGAACTGCGACGTTAGATCCGCCGGAATGTCACCAAAGGATGCGCACCATCTTCCACATCGACATCACGACAGCATCCACCGTCCTACGGGTCATCGCAGCGGTCCTCACCGGGGCCGCTCTCTTATGCTGGGCCCGAGCCGGTTCGAGGCTCGTCGCCGCATGCCTGGGGACGGTCCTCGCGATCCTGGTCCTTGAGATCAATTCCGGCTGGATGCGACACCTTGACGCCTCCGCCGAGCTGTGGGTCCGCCCCCATCGGACCCCGAGTGCCGTGGCCGGATGGTCAGAGATCTGGGGCTACCTGGGTGACCCGCTCTACTTCGCGGCCACCGTTGCGGTGTTCGGCGGGTGGGCCTCGTGGCGGGCACGGTCAGCCACGCCGGTCGCCGTCATGGTCGTCGCCGTCGCCACCGGGGTTGTCCTCGAGCAAGCGCTGAAGACCGCGGTGGGCCGGACCGCGGCTGCCGCGGCGGAACTGCAGGTCCGACCGAGTCCGGGCCGCCTGCTGGACTTCCTGCACTCTTTTCCGTCCGGCCACGTCACGGTGATCGGGACGTTCCTGGGCACCGTCGCGGTGTGCTTGTGCGCCGGGCGTCGGGTCGCCGCCAAGGTGCAGGTTGCTGCCGTCGCCGCCGCCACCGTCGTTGTCATCGGAGTGCTCGCGGTGTATGTCCGGGCCCATACCCTCACCGACGTCATCGGGGGGATGGTCCTCAGCGGCGCGATCGTCGCAGTGGCTGCAACAGCCCTCTCGCGCTCCGTCTCCGGACCTCGACGGGTGCCGGCCCGGGACGTCGCGGGCGTGCATCGTGCGATGCCGGCTGTACAGCGCGAGCGCGTCGCAGTCGGCTGAACGCCCTCGCAGTGCCGCCCTGTCGGGCGCGGCCGGTCTCCCGCGACGTGAGCAGGCGGGTTGGGCATTGCTAGTATCGGCCGGTGCCGACGTGCCTGGGTTCAGCGTCGTGACCTCGCTTGACGGTCACGAATTCGATCCGCTGCTGACCTATATTCGCAACGTCGAGGAGTACGGTTCGCACAACGTCTTCCTCCTCGAATCCAAGGGCGGCCCGGCCGCGGACACCCGTGAGACCGTCGTGGGAATCCTCGGCCCGCTGTTCGTCGGCATCCGGGAGGACCGGGTCACCGTCGAGGCCCCCGACGACTTGCGAAGCGCCATCGAACAGACCCTCCGGGACCGCGGCGTCATGGACGCCGACGGCGTCGTGCTCAACCGCGACAGCGTCTGGCGCATCCCGGAACTGATTTTCGACGATCTCGAGTTCGACGCGGTGCCCGAAGGCTTCAACGGCTTCTTCGTCAACATCGGCTACGACGGCGTCTTCTACGCCGAGGACATGGCGCGCCGGATTCCGGCCGACGCCGACACCGGGTACGACATCGAGTACCGGGTCGTCATCTCGACCATGCGCGTCCCGGCCGACGGCCGGGCGATGACGGTGTCGTCGATCTCCGGCCCGCACTGGCAGTACCGCCCCGTGATTCCCGCGTTCGGTTCCCCGGCTTCCGAACCTCAGCGCGAAAACGTTCCGGAATTCACTTTTCACGACGAGATGACGCGGGGCGAGTTCATCTCCAAAGTCGAGGTCTGCAAGGACCACATCCGCGCGGGTGACATCTATCAGGTCCAGATCGGGCACAAGATCGAGATCCGGACCCCGCACGACCCGGTCGAC
>Ga0194055_10000786_pt1 | contig 25678 bp, 22 predicted proteins | sample SepL449m_MetaG_FD_155482 | JGI IMG/M metagenome (GOLD analysis project Ga0194055, IMG submission 155482) | Anoxic zone freshwater microbial communities from boreal shield lake in IISD Experimental Lakes Area, Ontario, Canada - Sep2016-L442-9m | ecosystem: Environmental > Aquatic > Freshwater >... | reverse complement strand
GCATCGCTCATGCCCCATTCGCGCACCATCCGGCGTGCGATTCCTGTGGCCTGTTCGAGGTCGTTAGCAGCTCCGCTGTTGAGTGAACCGAACACCATCATTTCGGCAACTCGACCTCCCATTGCTTTGCAGATCACATCTTCAAAGAATTCACGCGAATATGTGTGTCGCTCTGCGGGCAAAGTCCAAGTCACGCCAAGTGCCATTCCGCGGGGGAGAATCGTTACTTTGTGCAACGGATCACTATGTGGCAAGACAGTTGCAAGAACTGCGTGTCCACCTTCGTGGTATGCGGTGGCACGTTTTTCTTCTGCGTTGAGCACAAGGCTTTCGCGACTCGCACCCAATACAACTCTGTCGCGCGCATTTTCGAAGTCGATGCGTTCGATATGTGTGGAGCCTCGACGCACTGCAAAGAGTGCAGCCTCATTGACCAAGTTGGCAAGGTCGGCACCGCTCATGCCAGGTGTTGCTTTGGCCATTGTGTCGAGATCCACATCTTGACCCATGCGCTTTCCGATGGAGTGCACTTTAAGAATGGCCAAGCGTTCGTCTGATTCTGGCAGCGGCACGATGATCTGGCGGTCAAAGCGACCTGGTCGCAAGAGTGCGGCGTCCAAAATGTCAGGTCGGTTAGTTGCTGCTAATACAACAATGCCTTCGGTGGCCTCAAAGCCATCCATTTCAGCAAGCATTTGGTTGAGTGTTTGCTCACGCTCGTCATGTCCGCCGCCTAGACCCGCGCCTCGCTTGCGACCGATTGAGTCAATTTCGTCGACAAAAATAATTGCCCGACCCATCTTTGCTGCTTGCTGAAAGAGGTCACGTACTCGGCTTGCGCCGACGCCGACGAACATCTCCATAAAATCTGAACCAGTTACTGACAAGAAACCAACTCCGGCTTCGCCAGCGACTGCGCGAGCAAACAATGTCTTTCCGGTGCCCGGAGGCCCAACGAGCAAGATTCCTTTTGGAACACGTGCACCGATTTCTTTGAAACGCTCTGGTGTGCGCAAGAAGTCGACAACTTCTTTGATCTCTTGTTTAACTCCTTCGTAACCAGCAACATCAGCAAACGTGGTTACAGGTTTATCGGCGTTGAAATTCTTGGCACGACTTCGGCCGATCGACATGATGCTGCCGGCTTGGCCCATTGCGCGACGCTGCATCCAGATAAAGAAACCCATGATCAACAAGAAGGGCAGCAAAATTGGAATCAGGCTTGTAAAAAAGTTTCCTTGCGGTGTCGAATAGTCGTAATCCACATTCTTTGACTTGAGCAATTGCTCGTCAGCATCAGAGAGAGTGACTGCGCCTGTCGTGGTGAATGTGTCTCCGCTTGCCAGCTTTCCGCTGATGGTGTTGGAAAGGTTGTTGATTTTGACGGTTGTGACTTGACCATTAGATACTGCTTCAAGAAATTGGGTGTAGGTGAACTTGGTTGCAGTGGTAGTTGGAATAAAACGTGGACCAATAACGAGTGCTGCCGCAACAGCGATAAGTGCCCATACAGCCCACCTCGGCATCGATGGTCGTTCTTTGCCCGATGCATTAACGCCAGCTTTTTGCGACTTCCCAGGCATGCCTTTGCGTGACTGACGCTGTTGACGTGGATTCTTCGAATTCGAAGGTTTCGACGGTGGAGGAGGGGGTGGCAATTTGCTCATGAGGCAATGATACGGGCACATGTAGCACTGTTGAACAGTCCCCCAAACTGCGTAACTGCACGATTATTGTTGTCACATGGCTCGTCACTGTTCTCGTTCTACATGTTCACAATCGGCTGTTGTAACGCTGACTTATCAATACGGACGAGCATTGGTGTGGCTAGATGACCTCGCAGTTGATCGCGACCCGCATGCCTATGACCTGTGTCTCCGTCACTCGCAGCGATTTGTGGTGCCAACCGGTTGGCGTCTTGAAGACCGCCGTGACCGTTTCACCATGGTGATACCAAATCGTCTAGCGGGATGACTCAAGCACCTTGGCCCCCGCCAAGCGTTGAACAAACACCTAAACGCTCATTACTTTCGATACTTCTTTTGTGGGTGGGTTGCTATTCGACGGCTGTAGCACTGAGCATCGTGGTGACGTCTAGTTCCGTCACTGGCGGTGATGGCAATGCGGCTGCAAACCCAACAACATTGGTCTTGGCACTCTCGGCGCTCGGGCTCTGGTTGCCGTTTGTTTTCATGTTGCGATGGGTTGCACGTCGCGCAGACATGGATCTGCGCACATATTTTGGATTGAGTTTTGCAAAAACGGATTGGTTGGGAATACCGCTAGGGATTTTTTGTCAAGTCGTACTCATGAATGTTGTCAACTGGCCACTGAATAAGTGGTGGCCCAACACGTTCAATCCGCAACGAATTGAAACTCGAGCACGCGACATGGTTGATGCTGCACATGGTGCGTGGTTCGTAGTGCTGTTTCTTATTGTTGTAGTAGGCGCGCCGCTCGTCGAAGAGTTGGTATATCGAGGCTTTATTCAGGGTGGACTACAAGCTCGACTTGGCTCAACTTGGGCGTTAATTATTACTGCTGCATGGTTCACGATTGTGCATCTTGAGCCAATCGAATTTCCTGGACTTTTTGCCTTCGCTCTTGTGCTTGGTCTTTGCTACCGAAGGACTCAACGGTTGGGGCTCTCGATGGTGACCCATCTGGCGTTTAATGCAACGGGATTGTTGCTCGTAGCACTCTCCTAAGATGACTGCAGTATGAACCACGACGATCTGGGCGGCGTAGCAACTACCGCGTCAACCGAGCGGAACATGGCGTTTAAAAAGCGCTTCGCTATTTTGCATAGTTGGTCGAGTCGGCTTGAAGCAGATGCTGATTACTGGAAACGACTTTCGACAATCATCGTGGTGGGAGGAGCAACAATCTTTTTGTTGCTTACATTGCATCCAAATTTGATCCTGCGTAACAACACTCCAACAGGTGGCGACATGGGCGCCCACGTGTGGGGTCCTGCATTTTTGCGCGATCACTTACTCAGTCACTTCCGCTTAGCTGGGTGGAGTATGGACTGGTATGCGGGGTTGCCGGTGTACCGCTATTACATGGTGGTGCCTGCACTTTTTATAGTTGCGCTCAATTTCCTTTTGCCGTATGGCATCGCAATAAAAATCGCAGCAGTCATCGGAATTTTGACGCTTCCATTTTGTACTTGGCTGTTTGGGAAATTTGCAAGATTTGCATTTCCGATTCCCGAGATGTTGGCAATTGCGGCGACGATCTTTTTGTATGACGAAAGTTTCACGATTTACGGCGGAAATATTGCTTCAACAATGGCCGGCGAGTTTTCTTTTTCAATTGCACTCTCACTGAGCATTTTGGGTTTCGCTCTTGTGTCTCGCGGCCTTGAGACTGGCAAATATCTGGCTGCTGGATCAATCGTTGTTGCGTTGTCGGCGCTGAGTCACGGCATTGTTTTGTTGTTTGTGTTTGGTGGTGTGGCGCTGATGTTGCTGTTTTGGATTCAGCCGAAATTGGATGAGATCAGAGATAACACATCAATTATCTTCGGAATCAAAATTATTGGTCTTGCAATACTTCTTTCTGCATTTTGGGTAATTCCATTTGTCACAAGTCATGCATATATGACCGACATGAAATACGAGCCACGACCAAGTGGATCGAAAGATTCGTTTTGGAGCATGTACTTTCCGTTGAGCACACTTTGGGACATCGTCATCATGTCGCTTGCGTTGATCGGATTCGTGAGTCAATTCATTCGTCGACAGAAAATTGGTATGTGGATGGGTGTCTACTGCGCAATTCTTGCCGCAGGGGTATATTTCACCCGCGGTGGCTTGCCGGTTATTGGTTTGCTGTGGAATCCTCGAATACTGCCTTTCTTTTATTTACTGCGCTATTTTCTTTTCGCAATTGGTATCTACGAGGTTGCAGCGTTTGGCGCGCGCATTTTGTCTTTTGAGCGAGTGGTGCGACAAGCATTGTTGCGGAGACAAGAAAATGGCACAGTACAAATTGCACAAATTTCTTCTACTCGCACTAAAACTTCATTTAATTTAGGTGTGTTGGTGGCATTTGTTGCCGCCACATTTCTTGTGATCGGATTTCGATTTCAAGAATTGCCATTCGGAAGTGTGAAGACCGATGCCGCTGGCAAATCCGAATATGTTTGGGGCCCTATTCGTGGTGCGTCGTCTAATGACGGCTTTGTTGATGGTTGGGCTCGCTGGAACTTCACTGGGTATGAGGGCAAATCGGCATATGGCGAATACCACGATGTCGTGACGACGATGAAGTCGTTGGGTGCAGACCCAACTCAAGGTTGTGGACGAGCCGTTTGGGAAAACAATGGCGATCTCAATAAATACGGAACAACAATGGGGTTGATGCTTCTGCCGTTTTGGACAGATGGGTGCATCAGCTCAATGGAAGGCTTGTTTTTTGAGGCTGCGGGCACGACTCCGTATCACTTTATTACTGCAGCAGCGATGTCTAAGCAGAGCAGTAATCCTGTGCGCGAGTTGCGTTACGACAATAACGACGCAGCCAAGGGTGTTGCATATATGCGTGCGCTCGGCGTCAAGTATTTCATGGGATTTACGCCAGAGGCAGTTACGGCAGCATCGGCACAGCCAGGTCTTGTGAAAGTTGCACAGTCTGGACCGTGGGTCATTTTCCGAGTCAGTGAAAGTGACTTGGTTGTTCCTCTCACAGTGCAGCCCGTGGTTGTTTCGATGGCAAGTGGGGATCCGCGAGAGCGTTGGCTTGAAATTGGCACCAGCTGGTTTCAACATGCCGATGAGTGGGCGGCACTACCCGCCGATGCCGGTCCGCGAGAGTGGCAACATATCGACGCCAAAATTGATCTCACACGACGCGAAGGTGAGCCTGGTGCTTCCGGTCGGCGAGTAGACATCGTGACACCAGCTCAAGCGATAGAACCTGTTGCATTGTCTCCAGTCGTGGTGAGCAATGTTGTGTTGGGTCAAAGCGACGTGTCGTTTAGCGTTGACAAAATTGGTGTACCCGTGTTGGTGCGTGTGAGTTATTTTCCAAACTGGAAAGTTGATGGAGCGAAAGGTCCATTCCGAGTTGCACCAAACATGATGGTTGTCATTCCCACTAGCAACAATGTCAAGCTGCATTACGGCTCTACGTCGCGCGATTACATGGCGTACCTATTGACATTTATCGGTATTGGAGTGCTCGTGCGTAGACGGCGCAAAATGAGAAGAGAATTTCAGTAGCCTTTCAACTCGTGCCAGATCTCAACGCAATTGTTAAGGCTTACGACATTCGAGGAATTGTGCCGGAGCAGTTGGACGCGTCAGCCGCGTACGCGTTCGGCGTGGCCTTTGCCAAATTTACAAATGCCAGCGCCATCGTTGTTGCTCACGACATGCGACCTAGCGGTCCAGAACTTGTGGATGCATTTCAACGTGGAGCACTTGCGCACGGAGTAGATGTCACCAACGTTGGTCTCGCATCAAGCGACTTGCTGTATTACGCATCAGGCAAATTCAACATGCCGGGTGCAATGTTTACTGCATCACACAACCCAGCTCAGTACAACGGCATCAAGTGTTGTCTTGCTGGTGCCCGTTCAATTGGGATCGACAATGGCTTACGAGAAATGCTCGTGACGGCAACTGCAGTTCTGGATGGCAAGGAGCCAGCACCAGCGGCTAAAGCAGGAACGCTTAGTCACATCAACTTGCTTTCCGAGTTTGTTGATCATGTTGTCAGATTTATTCAGGCAGATACATTGCGTCCGCTCAAAATTGTTGCCGACACTGCAAACGGAATGGGTGGCTTGGTTGTGCCAGCGGTTTTTGAACGGCTGAGTGCGTTCGAACTTGAAGTGATGTACGGCGAATTGGACGGAACATTTCCAAACCATCCTGCCGATCCGCTGCAACCTGCAAATCAACGAGACTTGCAAGCTCGCGTGCTGGCAGGTGGGTTTGATGTAGGTCTCGCGTTTGACGGTGATGCCGACAGAGTGTTTGTAGTGGATGAAAAAGGTCGAGGCATGTCGGGCAGCACAACGACAGCACTACTGGCAACACGATTCCTGCGCACGCACCCAGGCGCAACTATTTTGTACAACCTGATTTGTTCGCGTGCTGTCCCAGAAGTGATCGCTGAACTTGGTGGAAAAGGTATTCGAACAAAAAATGGTCATAGTTTCATGAAGCAGATCATGGCCGAAACTGGCGCCGTGTTTGCCGGAGAGCACTCTGGTCACTATTACTTCGCCGACAATTATCGTGCCGACAGCGGATTGATTGCAACGATGGGAGTGTTGGGCGAGATGTGCCATACCGGCAAGTCTCTTTCGCAAATGCGCGAACCACTCGAGCGCTATGCATCGAGTGGAGAGATCAACACAACTGTCAAAGATATCCACGCTGTTATTGAGCGAATTGCGCTCGATTACGCGTCATACACACAGGACCGAGTGGATGGATTGACCGTTGATTGTGGTTCGTGGTGGTTCAATGTGCGGGCGTCAAATACTGAGCCGTTATTGCGACTCAATCTTGAAGCTTCTACGCGCGACGAATGTGACGAACATGTAGTTGAGTTGCTCGCCAGCATCACTGCCTAACTGAACGACTATAGAATGAGCGTTATGTCACTCGATGCAAAGTTGCTTCAGATCTTGGCCTGCCCGCAAGACAAGGGTCCGCTGTTTTACTTTGAGTCTGAAGGGTTTTTGTATAACCCACGATTGCAGCGCAAATACAACATTGTCGAGGGCATTCCTGTGATGTTGATCGATGAGGCAACCAATGTTGGTGCAGTAGAGCACGATGGACTTACGCAGCGAATTGCCCAAGAGCACATTGCTCCAACTTTTGGCTGAAGCAAGTCGTTTGACTTAACCAGAACACAGTTTTCGTCTAGGATGATTGTTCTAGATGGGCCAAACTAATCCCGTGCCAGCTGGCCAGGGCTCATCGACCTTCATTCATTTACGTACACATGTACATATACACATAACAAAGGAAACCGTATGACTTCATTTGCCCAACGTCGTGATTTTCGAGTCGCCGATATTTCTCTTGCACCTTTTGGTCGCAAAGAGATTCACTTAGCCGAACACGAAATGCCAGGCCTTCGCGCGTTGCGCAAAGAATACGGCAAGACTAAGCCGCTCAAGGGTGCACGCATTTCTGGCTCACTTCACATGACGATCCAAACAGCAGTGTTAATTGAAACACTCACAGAACTTGGTGCAGAAGTTCGTTGGGCGAGCTGCAATATTTTTTCAACTCAGGATCACGCTGCTGCAGCAGTTGCCGTTGGACCCAATGGTTCGGTTGAAGAGCCAAACGGAGTGCCAGTGTTTGCTTGGAAGGGTGAGACCCTCGAGGAGTACTGGTGGGCAACCGACCAGATGATGACGTGGCCAGACGGCGATGGACCAAACATGATTTTGGACGACGGTGGCGATGCGACCATGTTGATGCATAAGGGCGTTGAGTATGAAGCAGCTGGCGCTGTTCCAGACCCAACGACTGCATCAAATCCAGAGTTGGCAATTGTGCTTGGACTGTTGCAGCGCTCGCTCAAGTCTGAGCCTAAGAAGTGGACCACGATGGCAAAAGGCATCAAGGGTGTCACTGAGGAAACCACAACTGGTGTTAAGCGTCTGTACAAGATGGCCGAAAAAGGCGAGCTGCTCTTTCCTGCAATCAACGTCAACGACAGCGTCACCAAATCAAAGTTTGACAACTTGTATGGATGCCGTCACTCGTTGATTGACGCAATCAACCGTGCGACTGACGTGATGTTGGCTGGCAAGTTGGCAGTGGTTTGTGGCTATGGCGACGTAGGTAAGGGCTGTGCGCAAAGCTTGCGTGGTCAAGGTGCTCGCGTCGTGGTGACCGAGATCGATCCAATCAATGCGTTGCAAGCAGCGATGGAAGGTTACGAAGTCAACACTCTTGAAGCACTCGTTTCAACAGCAGATGTGTTTGTAACTGCGACTGGTAACGAGGCAATCGTGACTGTTGACCACATGGCAAGAATGAAGCACAACGCAATTGTGTGCAACATTGGCCACTTTGACAATGAAATTGATATGGCCGGTCTTGCTCGAAGCGGGGCAACTCGCGACGAGTTGAAGGCAGGCACCGACTTGTGGACGTTTAAGGACGGCCACGCTGTGATCGTGTTGGCAGAAGGACGACTTGTCAACTTGGGTTGCGCAACAGGACACCCAAGCTTTGTGATGAGTTGCTCATTCACAAACCAAGTGATTGCTCAGATGGAGCTGTTTAATCACACCGAAAAGTATCCATTAGGTGTTTACGTGTTGCCGAAGGCGCTTGACGAAAAGGTGGCAACGCTGCACTTGGGTGCTCTCGGAGCAGTGTTAACAAAACTTTCGGATGAGCAGTCTGACTACTTGGGCATTCCACACAATGGCCCGTTTAAAGCAGAGAACTACCGTTACTAGTTAACTGGTAAACAACTTCAGTTTATTTTGCTGGTCGGATCTGTAGGAGCGGAAGGGTTTTCGCGACTATTGGTCCGATCAAAACTGCAAAGGCAATCGTGCCGATTCCAATCGAGCCGCCTAGTGCAACTCCAACTAGCAATACTGCAATCTCTACGCCAGTGCGCGCTCTGCCGATATTGATGCCGCGCTTAGCAAGACCAACCATTAATCCGTCACGTGGGCCGGGGCCAAGACCTGCACCGATGTAAAAGCCTGATCCAATTCCTGTCACCACAATTCCGCCAAGCATCATAAATATTCGTAGCGGCATTGCGTGAGCTTCAGGAACAATCGAAAGAAAAATTCCAGCAGTAACGCCAACTTCAACTGCGTTAAGAATCGTTGCCAGTCCAGGTGCTTGACGCAGTGGGATCCAGAGCAACATAACGAACGCGCTGGTGAGCACAATGGTTGTGCCAAAAGGTAAGCCGATTTTGTTGTGCACGCCATCATGGAATACATCCCACGGTGGCAATCCAAGATTGCCTTGTTTTTGCATTCCGATTCCGATTCCGAAAAGCGAAAGCCCAAGCACACATCTGATCAGTCGCTCGATTGGGCGATCTTTGAGCGGTTCAACAAAATAATTTGCCACGCGCAAACACTAATGGAATGGAGGTATCAATGTTGTACGGAAATCGGTGCGAGGCGTGCAGATGTCGGGCTCGAGTGTTGTGCATCACATGCCGGGCAGAACTGTTTGCGATGGCGCAACCAGAATGCGAAGCTGCGGTTGTGGCTGTTGCGTATGAAGGTATCGCGCGCCGCTTGATTTTGAATCTCAAGTATCACAATCGCCGACAGGTGGTTACTGTTCTCGCAGAACTATTGGCGCGACGAATTTCGCTCCACACAGCATGCATGGAAACAGTCGTTGATGTGGTGACTTGGGCCCCGACAAGTGCCGCACGAATTCGCCGCCGTGGCCACGATCAGTCCGAACTGTTGGCACGACGATTGGCCAAAAAAATGCATGTGCCGTGCAGGCGACTGTTGATTAAGACCTCTACCAATGTGCAAACTGGTTTGCCACGCCAACAACGCTTGCGGGGTTCGGTGTTTTCGGCGCGCAAACTGGGGGTTAACAGCCATGTGATGGTGGTTGATGACGTGGTTACATCGGGCACAACCATGCAGTGCGCGGCGACGGCATTACGCAATGCAGGCGCTTTGGAAGTGACCTGTGTAGCGGTTGCATACGCTCTCAGGCACGACCTCCGAAGGTAGGATTCAGGGTCTTATGGCCTTACTCAATCGCATTCTTCGCGCCGGTGAGGGCAAAAAGGTCAAGGCTTTGGCCGACATCATTCCTGATATCAACGCCCAAGAGCCAGAGATGCATGCTCTGTCAGATCAAGCTCTCAAAGGCAAGACAGCCGAGTTTCGTTCCCGCATCGAGCGTGGTGAAGACACTGATGACTTATTGGTCGAAGCATTTGCGGTGGTACGTGAAGCCTCATTGCGAGTTATCGGCCAACGCCATTACGACGTGCAGATGATGGGTGGAGCAGCGCTGCATGCTGGATGGATTCCAGAAATGCGCACAGGCGAAGGTAAGACGCTGGTTTCAACTTTGCCTATGTATCTCAATGCATTGCCTGGCAAAGGTGTTCACTTAGTAACCACCAACGATTATTTGGCACAACGCGACTCGCAGTGGATGGGTCGAATTCATCGCTGGCTTGGTCTCGAAGTTGGGCTCGTGATTCCTGGCGTGCGCACATCGGCAACAGAGAAGCGCATCGACTACTTGGCTGACATTACCTACGGCACAAATAACGAATTCGGTTTTGATTATTTGCGAGACAACATGGCTGGCACCAAGCAAGAAAAAGTTCAGCGCGGTCATTACTTTGCGATAGTTGACGAAGTGGACTCAATTTTGATTGACGAAGCGCGAACTCCTTTGATTATTTCTGGGCGTATCGCTGATGCAGCCAAGTCGTATTACCAATTCGCTTCGATCGTCAGGTCGCTCAAGCGCGATGTTGATTATGAAGTCGAAGAAGACAAGCGCGTTGTTGTGCCAACTGAGGCTGGTATTGAAAAAGTAGAACAGCAACTTGGTATTGCCAACTTGTACGACGAAGTGCAGCAAAACCTGGTGCACCAGTTGCAGGTAGCGCTTAAGGCTGCTGTTTTATACCAGCGAGACAAGGACTACATCATTCAAGATGGTGAAGTAAAAATCGTTGATGAATTCACGGGTCGAATTCTTGAAGGCCGTCGTTGGAGCGAAGGTATTCACCAAGCGGTGGAAGCCAAAGAGGGCGTCAAGATCAAGGAAGAAAACCAAACGCTTGCAACTGTGACATTGCAAAACTATTTCCGCATGTACGACAAACTCGCCGGCATGACAGGTACTGCTCAAACAGAGGCAGCCGAGTTGATGAATACTTACGGGCTGCAGGTTGTGCCGATCCCAACCAATCGCGAGATGGTACGTATTGACCAAGCCGACCTCATTTTCAAGACCGAAGCCGCAAAATTCAAGACAGTTGTTGCTGACATCGAAGAGAAGCACAAAAAAGGCCAGCCAGTTTTGGTCGGTACTGTCAGCGTTGAGAAGAGCGAATTGCTGTCGCGCGAACTCGACAAGCACGGCATCAAACACGAGGTGCTCAATGCCAAACAGCACACACGCGAAGCTTCAATCGTTACGCAGGCCGGCCGCTTGGGAAGCGTCACTGTTGCAACCAACATGGCTGGCCGCGGTGTCGACATCATGCTCGGCGGAAACCCAGAAGGACTTGCACGCGCCAAAGTTTTGCAAGAAGGTTTTGATCCAGACACGCTGATTGACGAATTTGCTTTGGCAATGCCGCTCGAACAGATGTCTGATGAATATCGCCAGGCTCGAGCAGCAGCGCAAAAGCGTTACGCCGAATTGTTGGTTGAGTTCACGGCTTCGTGCAAGATCGAGGGCGACAAAGTGCGCAGTGTTGGCGGGCTCTATGTGCTTGGCACCGAGCGCCATGAGTCGCGCCGTATTGACAATCAGTTGCGCGGCCGTTCTGGTCGCCAGGGTGATCCGGGCGAAAGCCGCTTCTATTTGAGTCTCGACGACGAACTGATGCGCTTGTTTGCAACTGGTGCATTGAGCTGGGTGATGGGTCGTGCGTTGCCGGATGATGAAGCAATTGAAGCCAAGATGGTGACGAAAGCAATTGAGCGTGCCCAGACAACGGTCGAGCAACGCAACGGCGAGATTCGTAAAAATGTTCTCAAGTACGACGAAGTCATGAATGAGCAGCGCAAGATTATTTATCAGCGCCGCGACCAGATACTCCTGGGCCTTGATCTCAAAGTTGCTGCAATGGAGTATTTGGCAGAGGCCGTTGACTCGTTGATTGACAGTCATTGTGTATCGGACGCAAATGATGAATGGGACCTAGACGGCCTGGCTCGTGAACTCGTTTCATTCTGGCCATCGACAGTTACAAGTCACCGTTTAGAGCAGTGTGCAGACACTGATGAGATGTATGACCTCGTGATGTCGGATGCATCGGTTTTCTATGCAGCTCGTGAAACCGAAATGGGCGAGTCGACAATGCGCGAAATTGAGCGTCAAGTGATGCTCCGCATTATTGATCAACGCTGGCGCGAACACTTAGAAGAGATGGACTATCTCCAGGAGGGCATCAACCTGCGTGCCATGGGTCAAAAAGATCCTCTCACCGAATGGCAACGTGAGGGCTTTGAGATGTTCGGTGCATTGATGAAGGGCATTGCTCAAGACTTTGTCAAGTACGTCATGCACGTACAAGTTGTGAAAAATGAGTCGCCTGTATTGCAGGTGAGCAATCTTCAAGAATCATCGTTTGATACCGAGACCGATGGTGGATTTGCTGCGATTGCTGCCGCGGAATCCGGCGCGCCAATACAGTCCGAGCCAGTAGTGAAGACAATTGTTAAGTCGGCAGATGACTGGTCGACTACGCCTCGTAATGCGGTGTGCCCTTGCGGTTCGGGCAAGAAGTACAAGTTGTGCCACGGGCGCAACTAATTTACTTCTATTCACTATGCGTGATTTTTCTAACGACCTCACTGAAATTCGGCGACGCGTTAGCGAAGCCTTCGTCTACCTCAAGGTAGAAGCTGGTGGTGAGCGCATGAAAGTGCTTGAGATAGATGTTGCTCGTCCCGATTTGTGGGATGACCAAGACAATGCCAAAAAGGTAAACACCGAGTACGTCAACCTCAAAGCAGACTTAGACGAATTCGCACAACTATCTGGATCGGTAGACGACCTTGAGGTGTTGCACGAAATGGCCCGCGAAATTGATGATGCGAGCCAAGAACCAGATCTTGAAAATGGCATCAGTGGTGTGCGCACAAAACTTGATGCGCTTGAGTTGCGCAGTTTGTTTACTGGTGTGCACGATGAGATGGATGCGATTGTGCAGATCAACGCCAAAGATGGCGGTGTCGATGCTCAAGACTGGAGCGAGATGCTCTTGCGCATGTATACGCGATGGGCAGAACGCAGCAATTTTGCCATTGAGATTGGAGACATCTCACTTGGCACTGAGGCAGGTATTTTGTCGGCCGACTTCACGGTGCGCGGCAGATATGCATACGGGCTTCTCACATCAGAGCGCGGCACACATCGTTTGGTGCGGATTAGTCCATTTGATAACCAGGGTCGACGCCAAACAAGTTTTGCCAGTGTGCAGGTGTGGCCAATTCTCGAAGAAGCAGATGTTGAGATCAACGAAACAGATATTCGGATGGAAGTATTTCGAGCATCTGGTGCCGGTGGTCAGCATGTCAACAAGACTTCTTCGGCTGTGCGACTCATTCACGAACCAACTGGTCTAGTTGCTTCATCTCAGCAAGAACGGTCACAATTACAAAACCGCGAAAGCGCATTAAAGCGTCTCAAGACGATGGTCGCATCCCGCATAGAAGAAGAGCGTGATGCTGCAATGAAAAAAATTGCAGGCAAGCCATCGGCAATCGGATGGGGCAGCCAGATTCGTTCGTATGTTATGCAGCCTTACCAGATGGTGAAAGATGTGCGTACTGAGATTGAGAGTGGAAACATTGCGGGGGTTCTCGATGGAGATCTGAATCTCTTTATGGAGGGCTACTTGAGGTGGCGCCGCGCAAACTCGGATTCATAAACTAAACTGACTGTTTGTCGCCTGGAAGGGGCCCCATGATCCGTTTGGAAAGTGTGACCAAGAGGTACGGCACCGAAACGGTGGCCGTTCGAGATGCAAGTTTCGATATCGCTAAAGGCGACTTCGTGTTCTTGGTTGGACCATCGGGATCGGGCAAGTCGACTTTGTTGCGACTCATTAACCGCCAAGAGCAACCCGAGCGTGGTGCCGTGTGGGTAGCCGGGCAAAACGTCAACGAGATGGCCGAGTCCCGCGTGCCATATTTGCGTCGCAATATGGGCAACGTGTTTCAGGACTACAAGTTGTTGCCCAACAAGACTGTTTTCGAAAATGTTGCATTTGCACTCGAAGTGATTGGTAAGCCTCGGCATGTCATCAATCGGCAGGTACCAGTTGTGCTTGAGCTGGTTGGTCTTGCAGGTAAGGAAGATCGTTTTCCGGAGCAGTTGTCGGGCGGAGAGCAACAGCGTGTGTCGATCGCACGTGCATTCGTCAATAGGCCGCTGATCATGCTGGCCGATGAACCAACCGGAAACCTTGACCCGGCAACAGGCGAGGGAATCATGGCGCTGTTGGAAGAAATCAATCGCACTGGCACCACAGTGGTGATGGCGACGCACGACCATCGCGTGGTCAATGCAATGCGTAAGCGCGTTATCCAACTCGATCGCGGTGTCATTGTGCGAGATCAAGAACGTGGGGTTTACGAATGATCGCCCGCATTGCGTATGCGTTTCGAGAAATGTGGGCGAGCTTCAGGCGCAACCTCACGCTTACCGTTGCGGCCATCCTCACATCGGCAATTGCACTGCTGCTGGTGGGTACAACATTTTTGATTCAGCGTGCATTCGACAATCTTCTTGTTCAGTGGCGTGGCGACGTTGAAATGATTGTGTTTGTGCGGAGCGACGCAACACCCGAACAGATCTCGCTGATTGACCAAACAATTAAGGCTGCGCCAACGATTATTGACGTTGAGAAGCTGCGGTATCTCGACAAAACACAAAGCTATGAAGAAGCAAAACGCATCTTTGTCGGTGACCCAGTGACCTTGAGCCTGTTGACCCCTGACAACATTCCATCTCAGTTCAAGGTCGTGCCAATTACGCAAGATCCAGAACTCGTGCGGAGTTTGAGCGAACAGTATCGATCACTGCCTGGCGTTCAGGACGTGGCTCTTGCCGAGGACGAGTTTCAAGTGATCTCTACGCTGTCTCGTTTTGTGCGCACCGTTACGTTGGTGATGTCGCTTGTTTTGTTGGTCGTAGCAGTAGGTCTGATTTGGAACACGATTCGCACTGCGATGTTCGCGCGGAGACGTGAAATAGAGGTGATGAAATTGGTCGGAGCAACAAACTGGTTTATCAGGGTGCCTTTCATGCTTGAGGGCTTGTTGCACGGTTTACTCGGCGGCATTGCGTCATGCGGTGGGCTATGGGTGCTCAACTCCGCTTGGACCAATGGCGTCGCTGGATTTAAGCCCGGTACCGGGATCAGTTCGCTTGTTGTTCCATCTGGATATCTGACGGGAGTGATGTTGATGATTCTTGCCATCGGAGCACTTGTTGGTGCGGTCGGTTCCGCGATTGCGGCTTCACGATTCTTGGACGTGTAGCGCGATGTCTACGAACTCAAAGTACACAGAGATCATTTACGAAGTGAGCGACAACATCGCTACGGTGACACTGCATCGTCCGGACAAGATGAACGCATTTACTGGCGTGATGATGAACGAGTTGTTGCAAGTCTTTGACGAAATAGATGCTGATGACAACGTTCGAGCAGTAATCGTCACTGGTAGCGGGCGTGCTTTTTGTGCGGGTGCCGACTTATCGCACGGAGCAGACACCTTTAGCGACGGCAAGTTGAGCGGCCAAACTCCAACCTCGGTGCGCCGCGATGGTGGCGGCATGGTGACGCTGCGCATGTTTAGGTGCAACAAGCCCATCATTGGTGCAATCAACGGTGCGGCCGTAGGTATTGGTGCGACGATGACATTGCCAATGGATATTCGTATCGCTGCAGACTCGGCAAAGATGGGATTTGTTTTCACTCGGCGCGGCATTGTGCCTGAGGCGTGCTCGTCGTGGTTTTTGCCACGTCTTGTTGGTATTTCGCAGGCCCAGGAGTGGGTATTGACCGGACGAGTTTTTTTGGCTGATGAAGCGTTGCGCGGTGGTCTAGTACGCAGCATTCATCCACAAGAAGAGCTGCTGCAAGTTGCGCGCGAACTTGCAAAGGAAATTGTGGACAATGCTGCTCCGGTTTCGGTGGCACTAGCCAGGCAAATGATGTGGCGCATGCTGGGTGCATCACACCCAATGGAAGCGCATCGTGTTGATTCTCGTGGTATTCAAGAGCGCGGGCGTTCCGCAGATACTCGTGAAGGTGTAATGAGTTTTCTTCAAAAGCGACCCGCTGTGTTTAGCGACAAGGTAACGACTGATGTGCCAGATATTTTTGTTGGCTGGGAAGAACCAGAGTTTTTCTAGTTCATGAGTCTTTTTGAAGAAGTCGGTGGCACGCCTTTTTTCGATCGACTAGTTGAGCGTTTTTATGAGGGTGTTGTCACCGACGACGTGTTGTTGCCGTTGTATCCCGAGCAGTCAGACTTAAGTGGAGCCAAAGAACGACTCACACTTTTTCTGCAGCAGTATTGGGGCGGTCCAACGACGTACAGCGATGAGCGAGGACATCCTCGGCTACGGCAACGACATTTTCCATTTGTGATTGGTGAGCGTGAAAGGGATCGTTGGATGGTGCACATGATGGCTGCAGTAGATGAACTCTCACCAAATGATTCCGTGCATCAGCAGCTAATGGAATATATGGGGATGGCGTCTACTGCCATGATCAATACTCGTCGCGAAACTATTTGAGTGCGTAACACGCAATTGCGGTAGCCGAAGCAACATTGAGCGAGTCAATTCCGACCGCCATAGGGATGTTGGTCAGAATTGTGCACGCTTCAAGCGCTGCATCGCTCAGGCCTTGGCGTTCAGATCCGAGCACAAGAGCGCGAGGCTGTGTGTCTTCGAGGCGGACTTGTGCCATCGGCTCAACTTGCTTCGAATGGTGTTTCAGTGTCATGCCAACAACAGCAAAGCCTCGACTCGATAGTTGATTCAATGTGGTCGAGATATCAGCGATTCGGGCGTAGGGGAGATGGAATGTTGTGCCCATCGAAACACGCAACGCTCTGCGGGTGAGTGGATCTGACGAAGTCGTGTCGAGCAACATTGCATCCCATCCGAGTGCGCAGGCACTGCGGGCAATAGCGCCAACATTGCTTGGATTGTCGATGCAATCAAGAATCACGAGGCGGGTAGATGAATCCATTAATGATTGTGCATCTCGTAATGCAGGGCGATGGAATACGCCAATTGCGTCGAGCGGAACACCAAGACCAGTAACTTCGCGTCGAATGTCTGCTGAAGCACTCAACGTAATGCCACCTTGCTTTGAGACATCTGCGGCGAATTCGTTTGCACATTTAGGGTCGCACAACACGACGGAAGGTTTGCAACCAGCTTCGAGTGCGCGACGAACAACGAGGTCGCCTTCTGCAACAAACATTCCGTTCGATTCGAGATTGTTTGCTTGTGCGGCTTTGCGCTGCGCAATGGTATTCAGTTGCCGTTCGCGCCAACGAAACGCGTTCAGCCGTTCGTCGGCCGCATCGTTAACTTCAATAATCACTGGAATTTAATTTAAAACTGCCATGGGAAGGCATCCCAGTTTGGGTCGCGCTTCTCGAGGAACGCATTTCGTCCTTCTTCGGCTTCGTCGGTCATATAGGCGAGCCGAGTTGCTTCACCGGCAAACACTTGCTGGCCGACAAGACCATCATCGATCAAGTTGAATGAAAACTTGAGCATTCGCTGTGCGGTAGGACTCTTTGAGTTGATCTCTTTTGCCCACTGCAGTGCTGTTGCTTCAAGTTCATTGTGGCTCACAACGGCGTTGACCATGCCCATGCGCTGGGCGTCATCGGCAGAGTATTCGCGGCCAAGGAAGAAAATTTCTCTGGCAAACTTTTGGCCAACTTGGCGCGCAAGATATGCCGAACCAAAACCACCATCAAAGCTTGCAACATCCGCATCAGTTTGTTTGAAGCGAGCATGTTCTTTGCTCGCCAATGTGAGGTCGGAAACCACGTGCAGGCTGTGGCCACCGCCGGCAGCCCAACCCGGCACTACACAGATCACAATCTTTGGCATGAATCTGATTAAACGTTGCACCTCGAGAATGTGCAAACGGCCAGTGCGACCTTGATTGATGGTGTTCGCGGTGTCACCGTCGGCGTATTTGTAACCATCTTTGCCTCGAATGCGCTGGTCGCCACCGCTGCAAAATGCCCAGCCACCATCTTTGGGTGATGGACCGTTGCCGGTAAGTAGAACGCAACCAACATCGGTTGATTGACGTGCGTGGTCAAGGGCTACAAAGAGTTCGTCAACTGTTGCCGGACGAAAAGCGTTGCGTACCTCTGGGCGATTGAACGCGATGCGAACTGTGCCGTGGGCTAGCGCGCGGTGGTACGTGATGTCACTAAACGAAAAGCCTTCAACCTCGCGCCAAGCGGTTGGATCGAAGATGTCGGAAACTTGTTTTGTAGCCACGGTGTCATCTTACAAACTTGACACGTTGGCGCGATGCGCGTGTTCTGGGTGCTCGAGCACGAAGCGTTCTGCCCATTCTTTAGAGGTTGAGTCTGATTGCTTTTTGGTTTGCGGGGCAGGCACGGTGTCAATAGGCGAGTCAATGTGGTTCATCACCAGACGAACTGTTGCATCCATGTCGCGAGTCAGTTGCTCGTAGGTGATGTCGAGCGGAACGATGTTGTTGTCAGCAAAGTACTTTTGCCACTGAGCATTTTCGTCGGCGATGCGAGCGAGGGCGCTGATAATTGCATCACCGTCATAGATGGGCTCCCGTTGCACTTGCATGTTGCTGTTCCATGACTCACTTTGCGAAGCACGAACAAATGAAATTGCTTGTCGGATCTCGTTTTGTCGCATGATGCGCACCCAGCGAACGGGCACACCCCAATAACTTGTGTTGATTCCCAGGTCGAGCATGTGGCGCTTGTACTGGTTCCAATGCATTTTGATCCCAAACACTCCGTTTTGAGTCGTGTTGATTTCGGCAAGTCGAGTGAGATATGTCAAGTATGAACTGTGAGAAAAATAAGAAATGTCACGCCATGCAGATCTACCGAGCAGTTTGCGAAGCGCACTCATCGGACGGCGAATTGGGGTGATCGTTGGCACTCCATATTTGTCGCGAAAGCGCGCAAAATTTTGGGTGTGGATGTTGAGGTATTCGACTGGGGTGCCAGCGGCCAACGTTCCACGGAGTATTGAGCACAACAATGTGGAGCCGGTGCGCTCGACCGAGGCGACGACCAGCAATTTTTTGGTTTCCACTCCTCAGATCCTAGAAGAAAGGGTCATTGCTGATACCGTTTTGCGTCAGTTATAAGCAGTAGTAATCAATACTCATTTCCCCCAACCGAACGTAACGGAGACTCCCGATGACAACCCAACTCACTCTTGCCGACTGGACGAAGCGCGCAGGTCAAAAAGTATCGCGCACGCAGTTATTTATTGATGGCAAGTTTGTGGATGCAGCGAGTGGAAAAACGTTTGAGTCAATCAATCCTCGCGATGGAAGCATCATTGCGAATGTTGCCGAGGGTGATGTCGAAGACGTCAATCGTGCTGTTGCAGTAGCGAAGCGCACGTTTGATGCTGGCATCTGGAGCGAGATGGCGCCACTCGACCGCAAGAATGTGATGCTCAAGTGGGCGCAGTTGATTCGTGATCATGCCGAAGAGTTGGCATTGCTTGAAACCATGAACTGTGGAAAACCAATTAGCGATTCGCTCAATGTCGACGTCGCATCATGCGCCAACAACATTCAGTGGTACGCCGAAACTATTGACAAGTTGTACGGAGAGATCGCACCAGTGCCACGTGACTCGATTGCCCTCATTGAGCGTGAGCCAATGGGTGTTGTCGGAGCAGTGGTTCCTTGGAACTACCCACTCATCATCAGCTCATGGAAAGTTGGCGCTGCACTCGCTGGTGGCAACTCGGTTATTTTGAAGCCAGCAGAGCAGTCGCCATTATCAGCGCTGTTGTTTGCTGAACTTGCAGTGCAAGCCGGTTTGCCAGCTGGAGTGTTCAATGTGATCAATGGCTTCGGTCCAAGCTGTGGTGGCACGCTCGGTAAGCACATGGATGTCAACAAGTTGGCATTTACCGGTTCGACCGAAGTTGGCAAATATTTCTTGAAGTATTCCGCTGAAAGTAATGCAAAAGCGGTTTCGCTCGAATTGGGTGGCAAGACGCCACACGTGGTGTTGAGTGACTGTCCAGACATTGATGCAGCAGCATCGGCAATTGCATGGGGTGTGTTTTACAACGCTGGCCAAACATGCCATGCCGGCACTCGCATGGTTGTTGACCAGAAAATTGAGGACGAGTTGTTGCAAAAGATTCAGGATGTCTCAAAGACAATCATGCCTGGAGACACCTATGACCCGAAGACAGCAATGGGAACGATTGTGGATCGCTCACAGTTCGATCGCGTCAACGAATACATCAACATCGGTAAGAGCGAGGGAGCAATTGTGCACACGGGCGGCACTCCTGTTGAGCCAGTGAAGGGTGGCATCTTTATTCCACCGACAATCTTCAAAGGCGTGAAGCCAGGCATGCGCATTGAGCAAGAAGAGATCTTCGGTCCAGTACTCGGCTCTATTCGTGTAACAAACGACGAAGAAGCAGTGCGCATTGCAAATGATTCGCAATACGGCCTTGGCGCTGCATTATGGACACGAGATGTTTCAAAGGCTCACAAAATCGCTCGTCAATTGCGTGCAGGTACCGTTTGGGTCAATACATTTGATCGCAGTTCGATCACCACGCCATTCGGTGGATTTAAGCAGTCGGGAACAGGTCGAGATCGTTCGTTGCACTCAATTGAGGGCTACACCAACTTAAAGACAACTTGGATTCAACTATGACAGGAGATCACATGCGTTGCGGATTCATCGGGCTAGGTCACATTGGCAAATTTTTGGCGGGCAGTTTGGTGCGCAATGGTTTTGAGGTCACCGTATTTGACCTCAATGCTGATGCAGCCGCACCCCTTGTTGCTAAAGGAGCAAAGTTGGCTGGCTCGATTAAAGAGTTATGCGATGCTTCCGACACGGTGTTCACATGCTTGCCGTCGCCACGTGCAATTGATGCAGTCGTTGCCGGTGCTGGTGGAGTGATTGAGTCACTTGCTGGTCGATCGACTCGCGGAACATGGATCGACATGAGCACAAATGACCAAGACGAAACATTGCGTCTTGGAGCGATGTGCGAAGCGAAGGGCATCAATGTGCTCGAGTCGCCTGTAACTGGTGGTGTGCATAAAGCAGCACACGGAGACATCACGGTGCTCGTCGGTGGTGAGGAAGCAGTTTTCAAAGCGCATGAAAAAGCGCTGAACGCGATGGGGCAGCCAGTGTTGTACATCGGCAAGTTGGGGAGTGCTGCAGTCATCAAAGTAATTACCAACATGCTGGCATTCATTCACTTGGTTGCTGCGGGTGAAGCGTTAATGCTTGCTAAGCGCGGAGGCCTCGACCTCGGTGTTGCCTTCGAAGCGATCAAGCAATCTTCGGGCAATAGCTTTGTGCACGAAACAGAAAGCCAAGTGATTCTTAACGGCAGCTACAACATCAATTTCACTATGGACTTAGCACTCAAGGACATGGGTTTTGCTCTGGGGTATGGCAAAGAGTTTGGTGTGCCTCTTGCCCTTGCAACGTTGACCAATGAGCAGTTTGTGTTGGCAAAGGCCGCTTACGGCGGAGAAGCATGGTCGTCGCAAGTAGTCAAGTTGCTCGAAGACGCAACTGGTTCAGACTTGCGCGCACCTGGTTTTCCTGCCGAATTGGAATAGGGTTCACCCAACGCGATAGGTGTAGTTGGGGGACGCATGGAACACGAGCGAACGCGCAAAGAACTAGCAGCTGCATTTCGCTGGGCTGCCAGACTTGAGTATCACGAAGGTGTAGCAAACCATTTCAGTGCTGCTGTCAGCGACGACGGTCAAGATTTTTTGATCAACACACGAGGCATGCATTTCTCTCGTGCGCAGGCGAGTCAGTTGGCATTAGTAACTTCGTCCGAGCGAGCCTCAGACCCAGTTGCAGAGAACGTTGATGCAACGGCTTGGATTTTGCATTCGTACATTCATCGCAATGTGCCGCGGGCGAGATGCATTTTGCACACGCATATGCCGTACACAACGGCACTTGCAAGCTTGAAAAACTTTGAGTTCTTGATGCTGGATCAAAATGCGTGTCGGTTTTATAAACGCATTGCTTACGACCGTCATTACGCGGGTATGGCGCTTGAGCCAACCGAGGGTGAGCGGGTGGCTTCGCTTCTGACTGATGGCAAGGACATCTTGTTTCTCGCAAACCACGGCGTGTTGGTCGTGGGGGACACGATTGCACAAGCATTTGACGAGTTGTATTACCTTGAGAAAGCAGCCCAACTGCAGGTGATCGCGCTTTCCACAGGGCGCGAGTTGCAATTGGTCGATAACGAGACGGCGGCCCTTGCGTGTAAACAGTGGCGAGAATATCCAGAGGCAGCCGAGTTACATCTTGAGGCCTTGATGGACATTCTTGATTACGAGTCAGCCGACTACATTAAGTAAGTCCGTTTAAACCCCCGAGAGCAAGAAAGTAGATCATTTCTATGAAAGCAGCAGTTTGTCGCGAGTTCGGTAAGCCACTAGTAATTGAGGATGTTCAACTCGCTGATGCTGGTCCGGGTGAAGTTCGCGTCAAAGTTTCTGCTGTTGCAATTTGCCACAGTGACATCACATATGCGGAAGGTTCATGGGGCGGGACATTGCCAGCGATTTATGGACACGAGTGTGCTGGTGTTGTCGAAAAAGTTGGCGCAGACGTCACAACTGTAAAAGTTGGAGAGCATGTTGTAGTCACGCTGATTCGTTCATGTGGACACTGCCATGGTTGCAGCATGGGCAACCCGGTTACTTGCACCACGCAGTTTCCGCTCGATGCCAAGTCGCCAATTACCGATGCAAAAGGCAACTCGATTGTGCAGAGCATGCGAACTGGTGGATTTGCAGAGTTTGTGCTCGTACACGAGTCGCAGTGCGTAGCGGTTCCAAAAACAATTCCGATGGCAAGCGCATCATTGCTTGCATGTGGTGTCATCACTGGCTTCGGCGCGGTGACTAACACTGCAAAAGTTCCCGCTGGTAGCCACGTCGTCGTAATTGGTACTGGTGGCGTTGGACTCAATGCGATTCAGGGCGCTCGTGTAAGCGGCGCTCGCACTGTCATCGCCATTGACATTGCCGATAACAAGATTGCTGCCGCTAAGGAGTTTGGAGCAACACACGGCGTCAACTCAAAGACTGAAAATGTTGCTGAGCGAGTTCTTGAACTCACCGATGGTCGCGGAGCTGATTATGTGTTTGTCACTGTTGGTGTGAAGTCGGCATTCGACTCGTCGTACGGGATGTTGGCAAAGAGCGGCTCGGTTGTGTTGGTGGGTATGCCGGCGAGCGGCGTGATGTCCGAAATTGATCCAGGCACGATGGCTGCATACAGCCAGAACATCTTGGGGTCAAAGATGGGTTCCGCGCGTATCCAAGTTGACATTCCGAACCTTGTTGGCTTGTACAACCAGGGTCGTGTCAAGTTGGACGAACTTGTTACCAAGACGTATCCGATTGAAGAGATCAATGAAGCCATCGACGCAGTAAAGCGCGGCGAGGCTCTTCGAAACGTGATTGTCTTCTAGGCGACTGTCAACCAATGAAAATTGTCGACGTCAAAACTTTTGTGGTGGGAAACCCACCACCGCGTTTTGGTGGCCGCTATTTTATTTTTGTAAAACTCACAACTGATTCCGGCATTACAGGAATTGGTGAGGTATATACCGCAACCTATTCTCCACATCTTGTAGCCAAGATGATTGAAGAAGTGGCTCAACGACATGTAATCGGTACAGATCCATTCCATATCGAAGTGATGTGGCGCAATGTGTATGGCCGTGGGTATTCGTTACGCCCCGACCTCACAACGGGCGGAATTGTCAGCGGTATCGAAATGGCCATGTGGGATATCTGTGGCAAAGAAACTGGCAAACCCGTTTACGAATTGCTCGGCGGTCGAGTGCACGAAAAATTGCGTGCATATACGTATCTCTATCCACCTGTTGGTGTTGATGTGTATGCAGATGACCCTGTGTATAGCGACCCCGATGCTGCTGCTGAGGCTGCGGTGCGGGAAGTTGAGCGCGGTTTTACGGGAGTCAAGTTTGATCCAGCCGGAAGGTATTCTGTTTTTGACGGTCGCCAACCTGCGTTGCATGCGATTGACCTGTCAGTCAAGATGGTTCGCGCAGTACGCGAAGCAATTGGCACTCGTGCCGATATTTTGTTCGGCACTCACGGTCAATTCAGTGCGTCTGGCGCAATTCGACTTGCCAAGCAACTCGAAAAGTATGACCCGTTGTGGTTTGAAGAGCCAGTTCCACCAGATTCTCCGGAAGAGATCGCCAAGGTTGCTCGCGCGACGAGCATTCCTATTTCGGCAGGCGAGCGATTGACGACGAAGTACGAATTTCATCAGCTTCTCAAAACTGGTGCAGCTTCGATTCTGCAGCCGAACCTTGGTCGTTGTGGTGGATTGCTTGAAGGTAAAAAAATTGCCTCAATGGCCGAGGTGTATCACGCGCAAATCGCACCGCATTTGTATTGCGGTCCAGTTGTCGCCGCCGCCAACATTCAGTTGGCGACATGCACACCGAACTTTTTGATTCTCGAAACCATTCAAGGTTGGCAGGGGTTTCATGCCGAACTCGTGAAAACGTCAATCAAGTTTGAGGGTGGCTTCATTATTCCGCCAACCGAACCTGGTTTGGGTATTGAACTGAATGAGAAAGTCGCTCTCGCGAATCCATATACCGGCAGCGAGTTGCATCTCGAGATGAGTTCGGTACCAGCCACACTGCTGTAGTTTTTGATCTTCATGACTCTTGGTCGCGCGCTTCCACTCTGGCAAGAAGGCGCGCGGTTTGACGCATCCAGTCGCCGTAGTGCTGTAGATGGTGTTGTCGAGTCCGATGTCGTAATTGTCGGTGGTGGTTACACCGGTTTGTGGACAGCTTTTTATCTCAAGCAACTCGCTCCGCAACTGTCGGTATCGATAGTTGAGTCGCAATTTGTCGGCTTTGGGGGGAGCGGTCGTAACGGTGGATGGTGCAGTGCATTTTTGCCAATGTCACCAAGCGAGATGTCTGCCGAACATGGCTCACAGGCGATGCGATTTTTGCAGGATCAAATGTTTGCAACTGTGGATGAAATTGCTCGCGTTGCTCAGTCAAACAATATTGACTGCGATTTCCACAAGGGCGGAACCATCACATCGGCCTCCGACCCTGCGCACGTGGAGCGATTGCATCACTACATAGATGATTGGCATGCTGCCGGCTTTAGCGATTTGGATATGACTTGGGAAAGTGCCGACCAGATCTCTCAACGCATTCGCGTTTCCTCCACTCTTGGTGGCATGTATAGCCCGCACTGCGCTGTTGTGAACCCGTGGAAGTTGGTGACAGGGTTGGCTAGAACGATTGAGAATCTTGGCGTCGTAATTTTCGAGGATTCACGTGCGATCACAATTGAGCCACGAAGAGTCGTGATGGAGCGAGGCGAAGTTCGTGCCAAGTGGGTAGTGAACGCTCTTGAGTCCTTCACATCGCAACTACCTGCTTGCAAGCGAAAGATCGTTCCGCTGTATTCATTGATGGTGGCTACCGAGCCACTTTCCGATTCTGTGTGGCATTCGTTGGGTTGGAATCACCGTGAGACTTTTGCCGATGGTCGCAATATGGTGACCTACGCGCAACGAACAGCGGATGGTCGAATCGCATTCGGCGGTCGTGGTGCGCCGTATCACTTTGGATCGAGTATTTCTGATCGTTACGACCGCAACAAAACAGTTCATGGT
>Ga0194055_10000785_pt1 | contig 25685 bp, 21 predicted proteins | sample SepL449m_MetaG_FD_155482 | JGI IMG/M metagenome (GOLD analysis project Ga0194055, IMG submission 155482) | Anoxic zone freshwater microbial communities from boreal shield lake in IISD Experimental Lakes Area, Ontario, Canada - Sep2016-L442-9m | ecosystem: Environmental > Aquatic > Freshwater >... | reverse complement strand
TCGAAATCCCTCCTTGATGCGTGTCTGTGGTCTTGTCAACAACCTTCAAACACCGGAAATCACCGAGGGATTTCGTCTTTTTTCACGTTCTTTCCGAACTCCGCTAAACAGGTTCGCTTACTTGAGGATAGTCGTGGTTTGCTCCGTGAACCAACGCCGCATTTTATTACGGCAACTCAGTTATTCGCCTCTCCTTCAGAAGCCTGCCAACCAAGAAGCGTTGGTTCGCGGAGCGAACCACGACTATCTCACCAATTCAGCGTCAAAGCCCTGGCCACCCCAAAAATCGAAAAATTGCGATGCCCTGCAAGGTGAGCCATCCGGCGGAATTTCAGTCACTTCGGCGGGTGCAATGGCATTTTTTGTTCACATGAGATATAGGAATCGGCTGACCAGACAATGCCGGGCCGAAAGTGCGACTCCGGCAGCATTTGACCTTGATTGAGACTCCTGATGAAGAAGCTGCTCCTTCGCCTGCGTGAGGCTGCCCTCGCCGACCCAGAAACCGTCTGGTTTGACACCGTTTCCTCAGCCGATATCGAAGCGGCAGAGAGCTTTCTTGGTTTCGACCTTCCCAAACTGTTGTCCAAGTCTTACGTCCATATCGGCAACGGTGGCTTTGGTCCCGGCCCGTTGATCGGGCTCTCGGGAGGATTTGAATCCAGCCACGGTGATTTACTGCAAACCTGGACCGCGCTGCAGGAAAACGACGCGTGCGAAGAAGTCTGGGTCCCCATCATCGACTGGGGTAACGACCAATTTTCATTGATCGATTGCGATGATCTGCAAATGATCACGTTGTACGACGGTGAGTTCCACATTGAAGACTACACCTTTGATGAACTGCTGACTCATTGGCTGACGGGCGAACTTCCGGAACTTGATACGGGTGAATTTGCACCCAAGAAATAATCGGCGGTGACGCGACTATTCGTCGGGGCGAATTCCGATCCGTAGCGAAGCAGCGTTGCGAGCCAGTGAGAATGCGTGATTTGCTTCTGACAGCGGAAGCCAGTCCGTCACGACTTCCCCAAACGGATACTGCTGTCCGATTGCCAGAAACGTTACGGCCTGCTGTAAATGGATCGGTGCATAGTTGTGAATGCCGACGATCGTCAGGTGTCGACGAATGACCTGTTCCATCAGGAGTGGAATTGGCCGAGTCGGGAAGACGGCCCCTACGAGAATCAATCGGCCTCCCAGGCCCAGACTTCCCAGGATTGATTCGCAGGCATCGGCCGAACCGGAAAGTTCAAAGGCAACATCGACACCACGACCTTCTGTGCAAGCTGCAATCACCGATGCCAACTCATTCGGTCCGACGCCGCGCGTAGCCCCGAATGCCTCACTCCGGGCTAGACGGTCGCGATTCGTGTCGAGACAAATCACTTCAGTGGCACCGCTCGATCGCGCCATCGCACAGGCAGTCAGACCCAGCAGTCCGGCACCAGCCACAAGGACCCGGCGTCCCCGCAAATCTCCTGCGGCTTCAACCGCTGCAGCGATAGTTGCCGTGGCACAGTTTACTGGACACGCGACGGAATCCGAGATCTGGTCCGGAATTCGAACGATTGCCGTTCCACTCGCCAAAAGGCAGTAGTCGGCAAGCCCGCCGGTCCATTCGCCCCCCGGCCGCAGTTGTTCGTGTCCGTACTTCAGCATCCGTTCGCATTTTTGAGGCAGATGGCGCTGGCAACAGAAACATCGGCCGCAACTGGCGACGATCGACCACGTCACCCGGTCACCAATTGCCAAAGGACTCCCTGTCGCATCAACCTGTGGGGCGTCGGGGCCAATAGCAACGATTCGGCCGAGAATTTCGTGGCCCAGGACCATCGGGACAGCGACAGTCCGTCGCCCTTCAAACGAATGCAGATCGCTGCCACAAAGCGTACAGCCGACAATTCTAACCAGGACTTCGTCAGCCCGAGGTTCCGGTACGGCGAATTCACGCCGCTCCAGCGGATGACCGACTCCTGTAAAGACCATTGCCACTGCCGAACTGCTCATGTCAGCCTCGTCTTCAAGGACCGTGACGCGAACTGATACCAGGCGAGACACAATATGATGATCGCCAGGCCACCGACGCACCCGCAGATTCCGACGAAAAACACTCGGAAACTCGCCTCTTTGGGGAAGGCGCTGCGTCCCAGCATCACGGCGACATACCCCAGATAGCCGAAGGCATCCGCCAGGTACATCAGGTAACCGATGTTGCCGCGATCGCGCGTGACAGCAATCAATCGCTCAAACACCGTTGTGTGAAACGCAACATACGGCAGGTACAAGCCCAGGCCAATCAACACCATGAACGTGAATCCATCAACAGCCCTGAATTGCAAACCAGCCAGTGCGGCCATCAGTATGGTCAGCCCGACCAGTGAGATTCCGATGGCTGTGTGGAATGCTCTCTGATTATCCTTGATGAATGCGGTCAACCCATTCACAACGATGACCCCTGCTGCGACGATCAATTCCGAACGAGTGAACAGATCGGATGCAACGGTGACATCCAGACTCCGCCAGATCTCGGGGGCAAAATCGGCACGAATACTTCTGAGAATCGTGATCAAGAGATAGACCGTGACCAGCAGAGACAATCCCATCGCATGCCGCGTGAAGAATCGGCGACGGGCCGCTTGATCCAGCGGTTCACGAGGACTCCGAGCCAGAACGTCGACGGAGTCGGGTGGAGGAACCTGCGAAAGAAGACCGACACAAACCAGCAACGGCAGTGTAAACATCAATCCGGTACAGGCAGGCATCCAGAATTCGGAAACTCCCTGCGCCATCACCCAGGTGCCGACCGACTTGGTGACACCATCAGCCAGAATAAAACTGGCACACAAACCCGCTGTCAGCAGTTCTGTCTGCCGACGCCCTTCCAGAAATCCCAGCACCAGACCGAAGACTATTCCCAAGGGGAGGCCATTCAGGAACAGGAATGGAATATTGTAGGGAGCGGGAACCATCCCAAATCCGATGAGTGCCAATTCCGAACATCCGATCAGGATCAGGATTCCCAAGGCACGACGACCGGCGGGCATTTCGGCGATGACCTTGATGCCGATGAACTTCGAGACCATGTACCCCAGGACCTGCGCGGTGACAGCAATTGTTTTGTAATCGAATCCAAACAGGGCCACATCGGAAAACGCCGCGGCAGTAAACGGCTTGCGAAAGGCGTACATGCAGAAATAGGTCCCAAACGCGGCCAGCGTCCACCAGATTGGGCCGAATCGCGAAGTCCCGCCTGAATTCATACGGATCGTTCTCGAATCAATTGAGCCTGCTGCCACACATCACCGTTATCGCCTCGGTCGGGTTTGCCCCAATGGAAGCGGTACTGTGCACGACGTGCTAAACGTCACATCCGACCACCGTTGGCTGTTAAGCGTACTGCACAACCGTTAAGAATTCATGAGAGTCCGCTCGTTTCCTTTTCAACTCGACCAAGGAATGCGAAACTGCCATCCCGTACCACGTTTGAACTCCAATTCCCTGCAGGCCCCCCGATGACTGACACCAATGAAGCGATTCGTCGATTGTTTCAGCATCGTGGCGATTCCCAATATGGTGGCGAAGCGGTCTCGCAATTGGAACACGCACTGCAGACTGCACTGCTGGCTCAAAAAGAACAGGCCGATGATGCATTGATTGCCGCAGCATTCCTGCACGATGTTGGCCACCTGCTGCATGGACTCCCTGATGATGCTCCAGATCAGGCAATTGACGACGTCCACGAGAACCGGGCTGCCGACTGGCTGGTCAAGCATTTCGGCCCGCGCGTGACAGAACCCGTGAGACTGCATGTTGCCGCGAAGCGTTATCTGTGTGCCGTCGACCCGAATTATCTCGGCCTGCTCAGCACTCCTTCGCTCACCAGCTTGCGATTGCAGGGGGGGCCGATGTCAGCAGAAGAAGTGATGGAATTCGAGGCACACCCGCATTACAAGAATGCCGTCCGATTGCGAAAATGGGATGACACCGCGAAAGTCCCCGGCCTGCCAACCCCTTCGCTGCAGGATCTGATCGAGATCCTCGACCGAGCCACATTCAGTGATCCACCCGCCGCCTCAGGAGACGTCCAATGAGTCACCAGGAAGTTGCCATCGTTGGGGCCGGAATTGTGGGGCTGGCTCATGCCTGGGCGGCTGCCAGGCGAGGGCACAAAGTCACGGTCTTCGAGCGAACACCCACCGCCTGCGGGGCATCCATTCGCAATTTCGGGATGGTCTGGCCAATTGGACAGCCGACGGGTGAATCCTACGCGACGGCGTTACAAAGTCGCGAAGCATGGCTGGAGTTATCGCGCGAAGCAGGAGTCTGGGTCAACGACTGCGGCTCGATTCATCTGGGTCACCGGGATGACGAATGGGCCGTTCTCTGCGAGTTTGCGGCAGTCGCCGGAAACCTCGGCTATTCATGCCGCTTATTGACGCGCGAGGAAGTTCTAAAGAGGACTCCTGCGGCAAATCCGAATGGTCTGCTGGGGGGGCTGTTCAGCGACACCGAACTCTGTGTGAACCCGCGAACTGCGATCGGAGCGATCCCGTCCTGGCTCGCCAGAAAGTATGGCATCGCGTTTGAATTCAACACGTCGATCACATCGATCGAAGACCGCCAATTGCGAAGCGCCGACGGCCGAACGTGGCTGGCGGACCGGATCATTGTCTGCGGTGGCGCAGATTTCGAAACACTGTTCCCGGCTGCATTTGCCGGAGCAGGATTGAAGCGATGCAAGCTGCAGATGATGCGAACCGTCATTCAACCTGACGGCTGGCGGATCGGACCTCATCTGGCCAGCGGCCTAACCTTGCGCCATTACAAGAACTTTGCTGTTTGCCAAAGCCTCACGCAATTGATTGAACGCATTGCCCGTGAGACACCTGAACTGGATCAGTACGGGATTCACGTAATGGCATCGCAGACCGATCAGGGCGAGGTCATTCTGGGGGACTCGCACGAGTACGATGCCGACATCTCGCCCTTCGACAAGTCTGCGATTGATGAATTGATGCTGCGCGAATTGCAAAAGCTGATTCATTTGCCATCGTGGACGATTGCGCAGCGCTGGCACGGAATCTACGCAAAACATCCCAGTGAACCCGTTTTTGTAACTTCGCCTCAACCTCGCGTCGTTGTCTGCACAGCCACGGGCGGGTCCGGGATGACGATGTCGTTCGGATTGGCTGAACGACTCTGGAACAGTTGGGACGCAGATAATCAACCGAGACTTTAGGGCTCTTTCGAGCAAGTTTCGATGGCTCACGGAAACAATCTGACAGGATCGATGATGACGAACGTGAAGGGCCGCTTACAGGGAGTAATCCTGGATTGGGCCGGTACGACGATCGACTTTGGAAGCCGGGCACCCGCCGCAGTCTTCGTCGAGATTTTTCGACGATACGGAATCGCCATAACGACCGAGGAAGCTCGTGGTCCCATGGGGCGAGCGAAACGAGACCACATTGCTGCGATTCTTGCGATGCCACGAATCGCAGCACTCTGGCAATTGAAACATCGTCGCAAGCCGACAGATCCGGATATCCAGCGGATCTATGACGACTTTCTGCCACTGCAGAAAGAAACTCTCAGCAATCATGCCGATGTGATTCCTGGAGTGATCGAAACAATTGCGGAATGTCGGCAACGTGGATTGAAAATCGGGTCAACAACGGGATACACGCGAGAATTGATGGACGTCGTCTGCCCGCTGGCTGCTGCCAATGGATACGCGCCGGATGTCGTACTGTGTGCCGGTGAAACTGCTGCCGGTCGCCCGGCACCCTGGATGATCTTTCGTGCGGCCGAGCAACTGGGGGTCTATCCCATGTCAGCGGTTGTTGTCGTCGATGATACCGCAGTGGGAATTGAAGCAGGACGAAACGCAGGGGCATGGACGGTCGGAGTGATGCGAACAGGCAACGAATTTGGCTTTTCCCTGGAAGAATTGAAATCGCGCGGTGATGCCGAAATCAGTCGACTGGAACAGGCGGCCACGGCGAAGCTGACAGCAGCAGGTTCACATTTTGTGATCGATAGCGTTGCATCGCTGCTGCCAGTTCTTGATGAGATTACTTCGAGACTGAGTCGTGGAATTGGGCCAGATACCGCGACACTCTGATCGCCCGCCATGCTTCCTCAGAAGTCCCGCCTTCTCGGGGAATGACGGTTATGTCTCTGATCGCTCCGGATCGGACGATGTAGCATTCAAGTCCTGAATCGGCTGATCGCTGGCGACTTCTTCTTGAAGTGGCGGAGCATCGATCATGGCGTGCAGGATCTTGAGCTGAATGTTGATCTTTAAGCTATCGCAGCGATGGTGAATGACCTCGGGTAGGCTATTGAACAGCAACGACGAATTCTCTTGCGTGTAATACCCGCTGATGGAGCTGACCAGTCCCAGCAGGTCACTGCACAGGCTCAGGTACAACAGATTGTTGCGACGTTGTGACGGATCGTTTACGCCGAGGACATCCTTGGAACTCTGATGCATACTGATCAGGCTGACCAGCGAATTCAGTTCATGAAACCGCTTCCGGTACGAGACCATTTCGATTCCCAGCAGGGCGAGAAATGCCAGGACGATATTGATGATGATCCCCATAAAGGCTTCGATTCCCTGAAAGATTTCACTCGCGTCACTGATGGTGGCATCGAAGCTGTTGGTGTTGATCGAGGGGGGCCGATTTTCGATCAGTTGTGATGCGACGGCCAGCAGTCGAGGTGTCAGGTTTCGTCGAGCGACAAGGTATGTCGCAACGGTATAGGTAGGAACAGGTGCCGGAGGGAATTGTGGAATGCTGTTCAGGTAACCGGTTGGGATGACTGTAGGCCGAACGTAGTCCAGGCCCGACGCACGTGCCCCCAGATCAGGCGATTCCAGGCGGAACCCGGCTTTTGAGAGTCGTTCGCTTGCCCGCAACGTCTGTTCGTCGGAGGGATCTTTGACAACGAACACCGCATCGATCGTCGGTGGGACAACATAATTGTCATCCTCGCACAATCGCTTCCAGTCATGAATAAACTCAACCTGGCCCTCAAGCTTCCAGGCCTTCAGGAAGGCTTGGGCGACCGTGTGACTCCCTTCGCCGGAAAGTGAGGTCAGGATTCGTTTGACCTTTCCCGCGCTGGCATCACCTCGAAGAAACCAAAGGACGTGTTCGGGCTGTTGAGTCTCCAGGCGGGCAAGGTCGGCGGCAATAGGGAGTCCACCCTGGACAAATGCCAGGTCGACTTTTCCGGCTGAAACGAGTTCGGCCGCTTCTCGAGAGCCGCGCACGACGACGGGGCGAAACGATAATCGACGATCACTGGAGACTCGCGTTCGCAGTTCGCTGGCATCCCGATCAGGAAGGGCAATGGACAGGGTGGCAACGCTGAAAAAATGCAGGTACAGCCAGCCGATAAAAAACACGAGTGCAATCGCCAGAAACAGGACAGGCAGTCGGTGCAGTCCGAACGGTCGTTGCAATCGCTTGGAAACAGTTTCTGCTTCGCGCGCCGCACTGGCCACACTGGCCGCCAGCGCAGGGAGCCCATGATGAGCCGGAAGCAGTCGCAGCACTTCCTCGCGCAGGCGTTCGGCACTTCGAATGACCGGTTCGATTTCCAGACGCAACCGCTTCACAAACGATCTCCCTGTCGAATTCGCCACACGGCCATGACACTCACCATTCTCTTGCAAAGATCATGACGTTCACTCAACCGTAATTGACCGCACTATGATACTCGGGTACGTTGCCGTTTGCCTGCAAGTCTTCCCAAACGAAAAAACATCCGATGCGAATTTCCCTGGTTCTGATGCTGCTGACTTCTGTGACCTATGCTCAGGAGGCAAAGCCCGACAAACAGCCGAAGATCATCGTCGCGGCTCCACTCATGGTGACTGTCGGAACCCCGGTGAAGCTCTCACTGCGCGGCTTGTTCCTCGACGAAATTACCGAGGTCAAACTGGGTGACACCAAACTGGAAATTGCCTCCAAAGGAAAAACGGCGGTTCCGCAAAACTACGATGCCAAGCGAGTCGGCGATACGCAGGCCGAACTTTCGATCACTCTTCCGCCGGAGACCGCGACGGGAATGTTGAAACTCGTGGCAACTTCCCCGCATGGAACGAGTCAGCACGAAATCGCCGTTGCGCGGCCGGACGAACTGATCATTGAGAAGGAACCGAACGATGGTTTCAAGACGGCTCAATCTGTCATTGTCGGAAAGACCGTGGTTGGAACCATTCATGATCCCCGTAACGTCGATCTGTTTTCGTTTGAAGGTACGGCGGGCGAGAAACTGACCTTTCGCGTGCAGGCCGCACAACTCGGCTCATTGCTCGATCCATTTTTGACGCTGTATGACGAAAACGGCCAGATTGTGACAGGCAGTGACGATGTCGATGGCCGAGATCCGCGACTGGAACTCGAACTGAAGAAAACGGCTCGGTACTACGTTTCGCTGCAGGACGCAAACGATTCCGGCGGACCGCATTTCTGCTATCTGCTAAAGATTGACCGCAAGTCGTGACGATTTCGGAATTGAGCATATTGGGTGGGACCTCTGCGACGACATCGCACAGGACTCGACTGACAGAACCCAATGCGTAAGCTGCGCAACGACTTAATTCTCGGATTCCATCAATCAGCCCGAACTCGCTGGCGTCCGGTTCGAGCCGTCTGCAGCGAGTGCTTCCACTCAAACTCTTCGGTGTGACGCAGTTTAAGAAATGGAGACCTGCGGTCGGTCGATTCGGCGGGGTCGGGAGACTCGCGTCGAACAGCGACCCGCGCCGAACCACCGCCGAACAAGCGAGATTGACATCCCGCCAGAATTTGTCTTGAATGAAACAATACTCCAGTCGCCCGGTGTCGGCCTTGATGGGCGTGGAGCGATCCCGAGGTGTCGTCCGTTTTTTGGCACGTTGATGCCGAAGGCGAGACCCGGATCGAAAAATCCGACATACGATGAATGAGCGATGGCAAGCTGAGACGCGGCATCATTGTTGAAGCCGCTCGAATGATGTACGAACGACGTGAGTCCGAATACTACCGGGCCAAAATGAAAGCGGCTCGCAGGTTGTGTCAGGGGTGGGTGAAGCCGTCCGAGCTTCCCAGCAATTCTGAGATCCGTGATGAGATCCAGCGCATGGCCGCCCTGTTCGAAGGGGGCTCGCGATTTGACCGGCTGCGTGAAATGCGGGTCGAAGCCTTGCGCATCATGCGACTGGTTTCGCATTGCCGCCCCCGGATCATCGGCAGCACGTTCACCGGCCATATCCGGCAAGGCTCAGATATCGACATCCATGTCTTTTCCTCCAGTCTGGAAGCTGTCATCAGTTGCCTGGATGCTGAAGGGATGGACTATAACGTTGAACACAAACGAGTTCGCAAGCACGGCGAAGAACGCGTCTTCACTCATATCCATATCCGTGACCGGTTTCCCATCGAATTGACCATGTATCCCCCTGACAAGGTTGGGTTCGTGTTCAAAAGTTCGATTACTGGAAAGGCGATGGAACGTGCGTCCCTGGCGGAATACGAGCAGTTTCTACGCGCCGAATACCCGGACTCAGATCTGGAAGAAGAAGTCGCGGCCGCTGAAGCCGCCATTGACCGCTTTCAGGTCTACCGGTCATTGCTGGTCCCGCTGGAAACCGTCATGCAGGATTCTCATTACCATCCGGAAGGAGATGTCCTGTACCACCTGCTGCAGACTTATGTACTGGCTCGCAACGAATTTCCTTACGACGAAGAGTTTCAACTGGCAGCTCTGCTGCATGATGTCGGAAAAGGTCTGGATGCCCGCAACCACGTCGAGGCTGGCCTGGAAGCTCTTGAAGATCAGATTACACCTCGCACAGCCTGGTTCATCGAACATCACATGGCCGTCCATCAAATCCGTGATCGGACGATCGGTCACCGGGCACATCATCGACTGATGGAGTCCCCAGACTTCGAAGAGCTGTTGCTGCTGGGAGAATGCGATCGTAAAGCCCGTGTTTGCGGAGCAATCGTTCCAGAACTCGACGAGGCACTCGACGAACTTCGCGAACTCTCCAGAATGTACGGATAGCGTCAGCAGCAGCCGGTCGGGCCACATCCGGAATCGCTGGCAAGCGGAAGACAACAGGCTGTGGCATTCACAGCTGGTTCATTGCCGATAAGCATCTGACCTGAGAACGGGGATTGCTGCAGGATGGCTGCAATCCCCGAATTTACGCTCGTGCGTTTCCCTCGCAGGTAAGTCTGGCCGAAGTCATCCTGAACCGATTTCCACGGACCGCGATACGTGACCGTCTGACACGTTGTGTCCTGCACGTTCGCATTCAACTTATGGGCTTGCAATGTCAGGCTGCGAAATTCGATTCCGTCGATGACGCGCCATGGCTCAGCCTGACGTTCCAGAATCTCCAGTCCGGTGAATCCCGCCTGTTCGAATGCCTCCAGAAACAGATCATCCCGAAAAGCACCACTCAGGCAACCGCTCCAGAGTTCCGGGTTGTTCTGCAGAGTGGTGGGAACGTCGCGATCAGAAACGATATCACTGATAACTGCTCGTCCGCCCGGCTTCAAGACTCGGTAAATCTCTTGAAACAGTTGCCTGCGGTCCGCAGCATCGACGAGATTCAGCACGCAATTTGAAACGACGACATCGACAGATTCGTTAGCAATCATCGGCGATGATCGACGCACTTCTGCCGCAATTTCATGGGCTCGCAGCCAGTCAGAACTGGTCGCTATAGGATGTTGACGTAACTGCAATTCCAGTTGATCCAGATCAAGACTGAGATCCTGGATCTGTCCCTTGCGGAACTGCACATTGGAATAGCCAATTCGTCGAGCGACTTCGGCCTGCGAACTTCGCGCAAGAGCAAGCATATCATCGTTGCAGTCAACGCCGATGACGCGACCTGTCGGACCAACAACCTGCGCTGCGATAAAGCAAATCTTTCCTCCCCCGGAGCCAAGGTCAAGAACAACATCGCCGGACTGAACGTACTTCGACGGATCACCGCATCCGTAATCACGATCAAGTACTTCAGTCGGGATGGCTGACAGGTAACGAGTATCGTACGAGACGGCACAGCAGAGATCCGCAGTTCGATCCTTGGCAGCTTCCGAATAGCGATCCCGAACGGCGGCAGAAACGTTGAGTGTCACCAAATCTGTCACAGGCATAACCTCGTCAGGAAAACGGAGTGCGGTGAATCGTCAAGACGGCAACTCACCTGACTGTAGTATACCGCATGTCATGATACAGAACGATCGACACACGCTGTTCTCAGCGTTCACTGCTGATATCAACGACACGCAGTTCGGGTGGGACTGTCGCAGTCTCCAGCCGAATGACCAGCCGGGATGTTCCTGGTAGTCCGTAGCTCCAGACTTCGGATGTCTTTCCCTTGGCGACAATTCGGGCGACGGAACTGGGGCGGCCGCCCATTGCCAGCCGGGCGGTCGTCGCGTTCATTCCAATGGCAATTGCCGTCGGAATAAATGGTTCCAGATTGGGCATCGGCACCACCGGCTTCTGACCGGTGGATTTGACCCAGATGCCGCCGGACTTCTCGTATCCCAGTGATATCAATTTATTGGATACGTTGTCGAACAGCGGATCAATTCGGTTGGCTTCAACGAGAAATGAGACCGCTTTGGGCTCGTCCTGCAAAAGTGCCAGATATTCATCGGCGAGCTGGAGTAAGCCCAGCGGACCATCTTCGCGAAGACGGCTTTCACGCCCTTTCAACCACTGCGTCAGGACCATTCGCGCCTGAACCGCCTGTTGCCGGTCGCGCAGGTCAGCCGCCAGTTGCTCGATCTCTGCGCGGGTTGCTGACCCAGACTGCTCCACACGCCAGACCAGCTTTTGAGCACGGTATTGTTGAATGAGTTCCCTAGCCTCAGGAACATCTTTCTCCAGACGATCTGCAATCAAATCTCCATTACTTCCACTCTTTGTCGCGTCATCGAGGATTGACTTGATAACGACGGATGCATACAGGAGACGATGAAGTTGTGATCGAACGTCATCAGCCGAATCATGGTAGACCCCTAACGGCTCTTGCTCATATCGCTTCTTCAAATCGGCAGGATACTCTTTCAGGGCTTTCGTGGAGCCCGGCAGATCTTTCGCAAGTTTGGCGAGTAACTTTGTAGCCGCATCCGCATCGGGTTTGGCTCGCAAGAATGCCGAGCAAAGAATCCTGTTACCCTCATGCATCAATTCCATCCGACGCGTTTCAGCCAGCTTGTACGTCGAGATTTTCTGAGCCAGTTGAAACCGCCCCTCGGCATTGTCCGCATCCAGTTCACGCCATTCCGCGGAGACTCCCTTGTCATACGCCGAGTGTGATTTCTTGCCGAGTTCCGCATCGTCGTAGAACTGACTTCGCTCTGCGGCCCAGTTACCCAGTTCGTACCACTCGGACGCTTTTGAATTGCGAAGTCGGGATGATCGGGATTCAAATTCTTCGACGTCAGTCGGCAGGACCTTGATGCGATCTGCGTGGAATTGAAACTTGCCGTTTTCCTTCTTGAGTTGTCCCGAAATCTCTACGTGCTTTTTTCCTTGCAAGGATCGGATCAAGGCCTCATCCGCATGAATCGGGACTTCGCACTTTGACAGGCGCATTTGTCCACTTCCGAGCAGCGAAACACGCCCCTCGATTCGTAGCGACGCTCCCGCCAGTTGCTCCCATTCGGCCTTGCGAGAATTGAAATACAGAACCGACCAGGAGGAATCAGCCGCGTGTGCGGTCATTGTGAGAGACCACAGGACAATCACGACGACACTGGTCAGGGTGTTGCGATGCCTCATCGAGTTCCACCTTTCTGCTCAGGCGGATCTGTCTGCTCAAGCTGACTTGCCAGTAGTTTGCGAGTCGCCTCGATTTCGTCGGCCTGATCCTCTGTGTAGCCCAGCGCCGCATATGTCTCAAACGATGTCCACAGAAACGCAGTCTTGCCGTTCAGGACCAGTACGGACTCCGCATCATGACCGGTTCCATGACGGATCTCGATCATTTGCGCGGCGAAGATCACTCGAGCAACACCGTTGGACTGCTCACGCTTTGCCGATTTGCGAATCAGTACGGAATCGACTTCCACTCGAAATCGCAAACCGTCGAACGCCAGGGGGATATCAAGCCTGCATGGGTTATTGGCTTCGTCTGGATTCGCGACAATCGCATCGATCAATAGCCACGAATCTCGAGACCGCGACAGCGATCGAGTCCCTTTCAATTTGCCGGTGCTGACATCAGTGGAAAACGCGGCGAGTAATTCAAACAAGCTGCTGCCCGAAAGCTCGTACCCGGCAACGGCTTCACGGCAGTGACGGCGGATCGAATGAGACTCGGCGTCCGTTCGACCAAGCAGATCGACAGCATCGCGAGCGCGGCTCAATTCCCGTGCTGCCATGGCAAAGTTGCCATCCTTCAGTGCCGCCATTCCCGCTTCACTGGCAGCCTGCACACCGGCCTTCGCCGTTTCAATTCGTTGTCGGTGCCAGAGTCCCCATCCCGTGAGAAACGCGATTGTTCCGATCAGCGCAACAATCATCCGAAACGGTGTGACAATCCGTGTCGGAGTTTCGTCGAGAATCCCTTCGGGCGCTATCTGCGGCAGTGGCGGAGGTTTTGTCGGCTGCGTTTCTTTCGATGGGGTCCTGGATTTTGACGAAGGGTTGGTGTTTTGCGAAGTGGGAGATGACTCGCGCTGGGGAAGCGGCGGCGGAGTTTCCCGCTTTATCGGCTTCACCGGCACGGGGTAGACATTGGCTGGCAGTACAAATACAGGAGTCCCGCAGTCAGGACAGCCGGGCTTTTGCGCTGCTGAAACACGGATCCCCTCGACGGTTCCTCCACAGTCGCAACGGACCGAAAACGGTTCCGGTGGTAGAGGTGCGGGCTTGCGAAACGCATCGGTCGCTCGACTCAGCCATCCTGCCATGTTCGCGTACCGATGGAAACGAATGAAGTGTCATCTACAGTCTGTCCGATTATGCGGCGAAGGTCCGCTGTGGTCAATTGGCGATTCATGAGAAGTCCTCGTGGGGTCACGGTGCAAGGCCGGATGCGAGAAAATGATTGGAGGCGGAGGAGATGGAAGACACGGGAATTATGACTTGATCAGTACGAACACCGATTTGATTCTTCTTGAATTCAGTGACTGCTTATGCTGTTATGTGGATGCGACCATTCCATCATTTCAATCGTTCGGGCACCAACATATTCCAGAAAGCTCGGAAGCAATTGTTTTCATTTTCGTCCTGTCAACAACGTTGCGAACTGAATTCACGCCGGGAGATGCTGCGCCTGGGTGGGCTTCTTCCGCTGGGGCTGAGTCTTCCGACAATGTTGACACGGATCGGGACCGCCGCGCCGGGAAAACGGGCGGTTGCTCGAGCCAAATCGTGTCTGCTGATCTTTATGGAAGGGGGTTCGTCCCATATCGATCTTTGGGATATGAAACCGAGCGCCCCGGCTCAGGTGCGCGGGGAATTTCAACCGATCGCCACTCGGACACCGGGAATCACCGTCTGCGAACATCTGCCGATGAGTGCGCCCTACTGGCATCATCTCGCCCAGGTTCGCTCGGTCACCCATTCGATCACAGACCATAATGCTGGCAGCTACTACACACTGACAGGTCGCAACCCGGTCGATCAGGGGCGTTTGATTGTGGCAGAGTCGCCGCAGAACTTCCCTGCGTATGGCTCCGTCCTGTCTGCACTGCGTCCTGCCAGCACTGAACTGCCGAACTTTGTACACGTGGCCGAGATCATGTCCAACAACGGACACGATATTCCCGGCGAACTGGCTGGATTCCTGGGCGCGGCTCACGATCCGCTGATTACGGGTGATCCCAGTCTGCCGGGATACCGCACCCCTGGCCTGGACCCCCAACCTGGTTTATCATCGCATCGAATCCAGCAGCGGGAATTGTTGCTACAGCAGATTGATCGACAACTGGGAAGTGCTGCAGATTCGCGAAACGTGGAACGTACGTCGGAATTTCATCAAAAGGCACTCTCGTTGATCGCTTCCCCGCGGGTGCGAAACGCGTTTCGACTCGACCTTGAGCCTGAGCGAGTTCGATTGCGTTACGGAGTTGATACCGGCAGTAATCGAGCGATCGAGGCTCGTAAATTTGGCGGCCTGCCTCACTTGGGACAGTCGATGTTATTGTCACGTCGATTGATCGAAGCGGGAGTTCCGCTGGTGACTCTGGTAACAGGCCGACGGATAGACCAGGCCTGGGATACTCATCGTGACCACTTTCCATTGCTCAAGAAGTCGTTGCTGCCACCGTTTGATCGTGCCTTTTCGGCATTGATGGAGGATTTGATCCAGCGTCAATTGTTACATGAAACCTTGCTGGTCGTACTCACTGAATTCGGGCGCACGCCCAAGCTGGGCTATGTGACATCTAATGCGGGTGCCGCACCTGACGGTCGCGATCACTGGCCATCGTGCTTTACGGTCATGTTTGCAGGAGCGGGAGTCACACCGGGACTGATTTACGGGGCATCTGACAGCCAAGCTGCGTACCCCAGCCGAGATCCAGTTACTCCCGAAGATATTGCGGCCACAATTTATCATCGCCTGGGAATCTCAGCCGATGCCGAACTGTTCGATAACCTCAATCGTCCTCATCGCGTCATGCTGGGACATCCCATTGACCTGGGCTGACTCCTTCGAAATTGCGGATCATCAACCTGCTGGAAGTGTCCAGACATGGATCGGTGAAAAGTTGCCGGGGTACTTTCCCTCCTTATCCAGATTGCGCCCATTCCCGTTGCTTCCCCCATTCGTGGCGACAACGGCCAGCCGATGATGATCGGGATGCAAAGTGACCGAATGGCAATTCGGCATTTTCGTGGTTTCGTAGAATGAGGCATCGTCTTCAATTCGGCGGAAGACCAGTTTTCCTGCACCTGGATTTCCGCTGATGGTCAGCATCAGAAATCCCGCAGGATGAAACGCCAGGTCGGTCACATAGACGTCCCCTTCCTTGCCAAGCTCAAAACTCTTCACAAGTTGACCGGTCTCCCAGTTGAAGACCATCACTGTCGGCAGTCCCTGAACGTTGCCACCATTCTTGGGCTTGGTCCCGGCACAAATCAATTGCTTGCCATCCGGGCTGAACTGTAACTGGCGAATACCCCCAACCTCCTGCAATCGATCCGACTTGTGAAGTTCGGCCGCATTGAATTCACGTGTCACTTTGCCGGATGCGAGATCCCACTGACGGATCATCCCGGAAAGGTCCCCGGCCAGCAGACTCTTTTCATCGGGAGCAAATGCCACGCACAACACATCCCAATCGGCATTGGTGAATTCGTGCTTCATGGCACCATCGGTGGCCGACCAGACTCGGATGGCACGGTCGATCCCGCACGTCGCTACGAGGGACCCGGCGGCATTCAGTGCGATGTCGACAATCCAGCCGTTGTGAGCGGATCCGTTTGTCCAGCGCGGTACAGCGGCGTCATCCACAAATGATCCACACCGCAATTGCCCCCAGGAATCGACCGAATAAACAACCTCGGGAAGAGCACTGGTCGCTGTTGACGAAGCGACAGCCAGTCGTTGGACCCATCCGTGATGACCTGTCAGCGGTTTCAATTCAGGCATCTCTGCCGCCGTCATATCAAAGCGGTGGATCAGTCCATCGTGGCCTGCGGCCAGCAGAAATCGCCCACACGGCGTAAAACGAGCCGCATTCAACTGTCGATCGACCTTCAACGCCTTCAGTTCTTTAGGCTCAAACTTGGCTTTCAATTCATCGTTCATTTCCGGGCTCTCTCACATTGATTCCGAAGATTGTTCGCGTCAGGCCAGCAGTTCTTTGACGACAGAGCAACTGTCATGTGCGATCGGCAATGGCTGGCCGTGGTTGTCGTATTCGACCTTTCTGGAATCAATCCCAAGGGCTGCAAACCAAGTGTGGAACATATGTCCGATGTCGAAAGCATCGCCGTCGACAAATGTTCCCAGGTCGTTCGTCTTCCCGACGACCGTTCCCCGCTTCATTCCACAACCGGCGAGTGCCAGCGACCACGCTTCCGGCCAATGGTCGCGACCAATATGCCCATTGATTCGAGGGGTACGACCGAATTCCGACATGGCAATCACCAGCACACGATCCAGCATCCCTCGCTCGTGCAAATCTTCAATGATCGCCGCATAGGCTTGATCGAAACGCGGCATCAGGCTGCGGTGTCCATGGAAGTTGTCTCCATGCGTATCCCATCCGTAGCTGGTCACTTTCACAAACCGGACTCCCGCCTCCAGCATGTTTCTGGCCAGCAGCATGTGGCGACCGAATTCATGCGACCCGTAGCGTTGAACATCCTTTGGCGATAATTTTGTTGCGTCGAACAGGTCCTGGCGTTTCATCAGTGAGCCTGCCATTTCGTAGACCGCCGAATGAGCTTCGGCATTTTCGTGTCGACGACTTTCGACATACCGCTTGTTCAGCGTCGTCCGCAATGAGTTCCGGGCAACGTCATCCTCTTCGTTAAGCGAGCTGTGGCGTAACAGATTTTCGGGTGGTTTCCCGTCGCCAAACGCGAGAGCTCCATATTGAGGTCCCAGGAAGCCGGCATCCTGATAATGGAATCCGCCACTCCCCGGCTTAATGGAAACATAGGGTGGCAGCCCGCTGGATCCCGGTCCCAGCAATTTTGCGACAGCAGACCCGAAGAACGGATAGGTGACTCCGCGGTTCTTGGGGTCGCCTCGCTGAATTCGAGGAACACCGGCCGAATGTGAATTGTCCTGTGTGCACATGTTGCGAACCAGTGCGAGCTGGTGCATCACCGTGGCTGTACGGGGCATCAGTTCGCTGATGTTGACACCCGGAAGCGATGTCGCGATCTGGCGAAACGGGCCACCAAACTGCGTTCCCGGTTTGGGGTCCCAACTCTCATACTGACTCATTCCCCCGTCGATCCAGACGAACAGGACCTGTTTGTCCTTCGCGTTCAGCTCGGCAGCCGTCAGCGGACTGATGAGGCCTCCCAAACCACCCAGAGCCAGTGCACCTGACCCGGCAACCGACGCCCCCAGCCATTGCCGACGCGAAAGAGCATGTTCCCAAGGCTTGCAGAGATTCGGAGTCAATGGCTTTCTCCTGACGTAATCACAGGCACGTTACATGCGACGACACACGGATTCGTACCTCGCCCAGCTTCACGGATACTTTTTGGGTTCGATCAATCAGCCGGAACGCGCTAGCGCCCGGTTCTAACCATAGGCGATCTTCCACGGCTGATGGACCGAACTCGAAATGTTTCTCGCTCGTTTCCCCAGAGAAATCAAGGGAGTTTGATGCGATCAACGCGAATAAAATCGATTCGGGTGACGAGAGTTGCGGCAATAATGTGGCACCAGATAGTCGTGGTTCGCTCCGCGAACCAACGCCGCATTTTCTGATGGCAACTCAAATATTCGCCTCGTCCTCAGAAGTCTTTTCAATCAAGAAACGTTGGTTCGCGGAGCGAACCACGACTATCTCGCCGCCCACGAATTCTACGGCAAACTTGTTACGTCGAATGGAAAACCCTCAGATCGTAGCCGCTTCAAACCGGAATGGGTCAGGAGTCATTTCGTAGCCTGGACGCATGCCGACGTTCATCAGCAGTCCCAGCGCCGCAGCGGTCATGATCAGACTTGACCCACCGTAGCTCATCAGTGGCAGCGTGATACCGACGACGGGTAATAGTCCGACTGTCATCGCTGTATTGATCACAGTTTGAGTCGCCAACAAAGTGACAATTCCGACCGCGACCAGTCTGCCAAACGGTTCTCGTGTTGCGTTGGCGATCATCAACCCCTTGGCGAACAGTGTGAGATAGATTGCCAGCGTCACCACGCCACCCAGCAAGCCCCATCGCTCGGCCACCATGCAGAAGACAAAGTCCGTCTGTGCAGCGAACAATCGATAGGCATCATCGTCCAGCAACCGGCCTGACGCATCACTGCCAGTCGTACCACCCAGGGCAATCACAAATTTCGACTGGTGCTGATGCCACCGATCACCGTTTGGATTGGGACCACCATCGACCTGAGTGAACAGCGCGACAACACGCGACTTCTGCTCAGCACTCATCTTTGTCCAGAACAGCGGAGATAGTGACATTCCCAGCAGGACGACGCAGAGAAGGTGCCGGGTCCGAGCTCCCGCTGCAAACAGCATCGCAAACAGAACTGGAACGAACAACATCGCCGAACCGAGGTCGGGTTCGATCAGAATCAGCACCAGTGGCACGGCCGTGATCAAAAACGGAGCGATCAACCCGCCGAGTCGCCGATGGTTTTCGCGATACATGAGATACTGAGCGAGCGCCAGGATGAATGTGAGTTTGACAATCTCGGAGGGCTGCAGATCGAAGAAGCCGAGTTGAATCCAGCAACGTGCTCCACCCCGCTTCGCCATGAACAGCACGACGATCAGAAGTGGCAGCGAACAACCGAACGCCACGTATCCCAGCGGTTTCCAGAATCGATAGGGGATGCTGAGCGTGACGAGAACAACGGGCAGTGCCACCAGGACCCATGTCACCTGCTTGGAGAAGACATCCGGCCCGTCATTCGTGAAATCTGCCCGCTGGATTCCTGCCAGCCCCAGCGCCACGAGCGCAACGACGCACAGGACCATCAGCCAGGGGACACGACGAATGGGAATTCCAGCAAACACGGCGGCCGTCTTACCTGAGGAAGTTTTGCAAAATCGCTGGAAGTCGAATCACTGCCTGCAATTCCAGACAGAACACCAGCAGGGTTATGTATAGACAATCCTCACTTCGGCGCGAATCCCATTCCGTCCAAACGAGTCAATCCGAAGTCGATCGGTGAAGAAACCATCGATCCAGTATGACGCGACGGGTGAACCAGCGTGATGCCATCACTCTGCGGGCCATGAACAATCGAACTGTTCCCGGCAGCCATGCCGCCAACGATGATGACGTTGTGTGACTGAACCTTTGAGTCAGTTTTGACTGATAGATATCTGCAATCTGGTCGCGACCTGATGTACCTGCTTCTGCAATGCTCTCGGCACAGATCAGACCTGAATCAATGGCGGGCCAGATCCCTTCGCCACTTTGACGATCTGCCAGACCGATGGAGTCCCCGATCAAGACGATACCCGGTCCGCTGACAGGACGCGGCGACTGGGACCGTAGTCGATAAGCATGCCCCAGAAATCTCCCCGGCAGCGGGAAACTCACCTTTCCACGTCGCTTCAGAAATTCGACAAATTCCGCAACATGAGTCGACAGGTGAGATTCACCTTCACGCCCCAGGCCGATATTGAGGAAATCTCCTTTTCGAAAGACCCAGCCGTACCCTTTCAGATCAGGACAGAAAAAGAGTTCAGGTCGTTCCGCCTGAACAGTGCACCCGACTTGCTGTTCCGCAGTCATTTCGAATTCGACTTCCTGGGCAACGACAACAGGCAGGTCAGGAGTTGCCACGTGATCGTCAGCATGGGCCACTTGTGTCTGCTCCACCGATTGTGTCTGCAGATACTTCGCCACCGGACAGAAGTGTCCCCCTGCTCCAACGATCACACTGGTACAAATTCGATCATTGACGATCCAGCGTGTTCCGTCGCGCCGTATGGATTGAAGGGTTTCCCCGAGCATCAATCGGGCGCCGGACCGCCGCAACAGGTAGTCGTCAAACTCGCAGCGACGAATTCCATAACTGACCGTCTGTCCATAATTGGTCTCGACTTCGCATCCATCGATCAATCCCGTGAGAAAGCTCGTAATCGGCTGCAGGATGCGTTGGGACTGGTATTCTGCCGTGTCCAACGCCAGGGCCTTGATGATGGGAGGCGTGATCCAGCCTGCACAGACCTTGTGACGCGGGAACTGCGCTTTATCGAGGATCAAAACGTCGACACCCCGTTCGTGCAACTTCCAGGCACAGGATGAACCAGCCGGACCACCACCGACGATCAAGACATCCGCGGTTTCCATAGGGAGGTCGCTTTCACGTACGTTTTCGTCGCCGGGTCAAGATGTCTCGGCATACCAGTCGGCGCGTGTTGTTGGAATTGTGTTATTGCTGTCACGCGTGAAAAGGACCTGGAACAACTGCAAGTCACCGGTCTCAAATGTTGCGGACGATGCAGCGAGATACAGCCGCCACATCCGCACGAATCGTTCATCAAACATGGTTGCAACCTGATCGGCGACGTTGTCAAATCGCGTCAGCCAGTCGGAACATGTTCTGGCATAGTGCAGTCGCAGATTTTCGACATCGAGAACAGATAATCCAGAATCTTCAAACAGGTCCATCATCTCGCGTAAACTCGGAGGATGGGCCCCTGGGAAAATGTACTTATCTGTCCAGGGGTCCAGAGGGCGTGCGACATTGCGACCGATCGAGTGAATCAGGCCACGGCCAGTCGGCGTGAGAACGCGTGATATCAGTTGCCCCATCTCACGATAGTTTTCGGGGCCGACATGTTCGAGCATCCCGACAGAAACAAAGGCGTCGAACTGTCCTGTCAGATGACGATAGTCATCCTGAACAAACTGGACGCGGTCACTTAGTCCTTCCCGTGCAGCCCACTGTCGTGCGTGTTCCACCTGTTCTGTCGAAAGATTGTAGGCCTGGACTGAGACGCCGTAGTGACGAGCCATGTGCAGGGCGAGTGCTCCCCATCCGCAGCCCGCTTCGGCAACTCGTTCCCCCGGCTTCAGGCGTAGCTTGCGACAGACGTAATCGAGCTTGGCAACCTGAGCTTCTTCCAGCGTTGAATCGGGTTTGGGGTAATAGGCGCACGTGTAGACCATCCGTTCGTCCAGCCACAATCGATAGAAGTCGTTCCCAAGATCGTAATGGTGATGCACACTCGATTTGGATTTTGCCAGCGAGTGCGAGGACCGGGTGAATCGTATCGTTGGACGTCTGTGTTGCGACGCTCGAATGACCGACAACCCGCGATTGACTTCGACAAGTACCGATCGAAGATCTCCACGAATGGAAATCGTCCCGTCGCTGTAGGCTTCGCCGAATGCCAGATTGGGGTTCCAGGCAAGCCGAGGGAGCAGGCCGGGTTGATGAATGACAACCTGACCTGCGGGCGTCGGTGAACCAATAACGGTTCCGTCCCATAGAACGAACTGGATGCGCGGTCGACCGATCGCATCGAAGAGATATTCGATAATCCGGCGTTCCAGCCACCTTGATGATCGCAGCGTCTTGTTTGACGCGGAGGCAGCCTCTTTCTCTCCAGAGCGAACTGAGGCTTCGGACGTATAGGTCAACGGCCGATCGTCTGTATCGGAATTTGGAGTCGTGGGGACTTGGGGCGTTGCCAATCCGTCGTGCATGATTGAATCCTCAATACTTGCGATGCGGACTGTTTTATAGTTCTAATTGTTCACCTTCGAGATGTGTTTGATTATGGTCAGTCTAACGCCCCACATGCGTGAGTCAATCAGCAAACAGAGTTACTGAGAAGCGTCAGCGGTTGCCTTCCAGTAGTCTGGCAATCCCGACTTCGTCGCAATCAGGATTTCACGAATCGCAGTTCGATCCGCGGGGGAAAGATGTGAAAAGGCTTTGCTCTGATCGGCACCGCTGAGTACTTCCCACAGACGCCGATAAACCAGATCGCGCGCCTCGGTCGGTAGTTCATCAAACGATGGCGAATAGACCAGGTAACTGCAGGGATGCTTGAACAGTCGTCGCTGCAAATCGAAGTCACGCAGCGAGCGTCCCTGCGAATCACGAGGCCCCCGCGCTGCGAATTCGTCCGCAAACGCCGTCGTACCCTGAAGTCGACCGGTCAGTTGTGCTTCGTCGCAGAACAGCAGGTACTTGACGAGTGCCTCGCACGAACTCTTGATGCGAGTTGTCGTGCTATCCCAGCGGTGTCCGGCGGGCTCACCCAGTTCTTTGTTCAATCGAACTTCGGAATAGAGCGCTTCACGTGTCTGAAAGTTCGCTCGCGTCAGCAGGTTGTGGGCTTCGGTCTGGTGCTCCAGCACCATCAGAGCGATCAGGTCACTGTGGGGAGTGAGGTACGCGGCGGTTTTAAATCGTGATTTCAAGTCGGTCACGTTTTGTCCATTGGCGTTATCAACAGGTTCACGCTCCTGCTTGCCATTCACGATCAGGTTTCCCAAGTGCTGCTGTTCGCCGTGTGTCCCCGTGACATACCAGCCCCCCCACCGTTTTGAAATCGGGCTGGTGTGATCGATCCGATGCGTTCCCATGGCCAGGACCGGAAAGCCAACGCCATCCACATAGACGGATCGAATGAAATGGCCGGGGACGCCGCGTGTATGTGAGGACCCGTGGCAGAGCAGGCAATTGTCGATGTGTCGAGCAAACTTGGGGTGATCGGTCTGTTCCTGATCGAGTGTGTAAAACACCGCACCCAATTGTGGATCGACGGCAGAAATCTCGACGACATCCCCCCCCTGGCAGAAGCCAATGTACATGTCGTCACTGAAATAAAGTGCCCGAGGAGTTCGCGGTGCGATCTTGTGTCGCTGCAGACTGGTTTTGGAGAAAACCAGGGTCTGTGACGAGATGGGAACCTGTAATCCATCCAGAACCGCTTTCAGATATCCGACGCGGTCGTCAAATTTCAGTTGAGCCGTACCGTTATCGAGTCGTTCCTGAAATCGCGTAATGGGGTTGCAGGGAGTGGCAGTGCCGTAGTTGATCGGCTCGTGCTCAAAATCCTGCGCAATCGCCGGGCCGACAATTCCAAGAACACAGATCATGGCCAAAAGCGAGGTTATCCGAGTTGGCAATAAGTTGATCATCATGGTGATTCACTCCACAAGTCGCGTTTGTAGGATTGCAGTCACTGGTGACGGGGAGTAAGTTTCCAACGTCTGTCATCGCCAATTCTCAGTTCAGAGGTTGACGAAACAGCGTCCAGACCTCAAAATCGGATAGTGTCATCCAATTTCTTCAATCACTCTACTCTCGCCAAAACAGGACGTCAACGTCCACTTTCCGAGGAAATGAGGCTACGGCATGTTTTCTCAAACTGTAGAATACGCCTTGCGCGCAATCGTTTTTCTCGCTCACAAGTCACCACAAGCGTGTACAACGGACCAGATCGCCGAAGCGACCCAGGTGCCGAAGCCCTATCTTTCCAAAGTGTTACAAAATCTTGGAAGAAACGATATCGTACGCAGCCAACGTGGAATTGGCGGGGGGGTGTCGCTGGTTAAATTGCCAGCAGAACTGACGATTCTGGAAGTCGTGAATGCCGTGGAGCCCATTGAGCGAATTGTGACCTGCCCGCTGGGACTGAAATCACACGGCAAAAACCTTTGCCCGCTTCATCGACGGATGGACGATGCCTTGGCATCTGTTGAAGCGGCCTTCGGGACGACGACACTGGCCGAAGTGCTATCCGAGCCGACTGGAAGCCCTCCCTTGTGCGATCCTGTGAAGACGATTGTTCGCAAGGTCACCATAAAACCGTAGCGATTCGTCACGGTTAAGAAATTGAGTTGGTAAGGATTTGGGTTGGGTTGTTTAGCGCCGGGGGTTTGCGAAGACGCTGAAGCCCACTCCATCCCAGGAAACCGCGAAACGCAGCAACTCTGGGATGTATGCATAACTCCTTTCGACTCGTTGCCCGGTACTTAATCCTCGGTGGGACGTGATCGGTTGGCCCAATGTCCTTTCGGATCACGGCCGCTGACCCAGACTCCTTTCAGGTTCCAATCCATGTAGGCGTGGACATCGACCGGTGCGTATCGCAGGGTCAATCCACAACGGCGGCGCTGTGAGGCATTGGCCTCGGAACCGTGCAGCAATAGATCTGAATGCAGACTGATTTCACCCGCTTTCAGGCAATCGTCCACGAACTCCCCATACTGCTCGACGTTTTCGATTGTCTGGTTCAGAACATTGTGTTCCTTCGGATCACTCGGCCGGTATGTCATCGCACCAAAATGATGTGACCCCTTCACGAAACGCATGCAGGCGTTTTCCACATCGGCATCATCAACGGCCAGCCAGACCGTAATCGCTTTCGATGGAGTGAGCGGCCAGTAACTGGAATCCTGGTGCCATGCGACACTCTTGCCATCCCCCGGCATTTTGCAGAAGAAGTGCGAACCCCAGCCGACAACGTTTTCGCCCAGCAGGTCCTTCACACAGGCGACGATCCTGGCATTCGTCACGATGTCCCAGACCTTCCCGTAGCGCAAGTGAGCCGAACTGATCGAATAACTGTCGCCTCCTTCTGCAACCACCTTGGCCAGCAATTTGTTGAAGTACTCTCGAATGTCCGTAATTTCAGGGGTTGAATAGACGCGAATCCCTTTCACGAACCCGTCCCGGTTGAATTGCTCAACCTGCTCGGGAGTCAAAACTTTGGGTGTCGGATTGGAAACGGGGTGATAGCTCAAATCACGAGGCAAATTCGCCAGATCTTCTTGGTCGAGTACAGCTTTGAATTGTGTGGGGGCGGGTGCAGACATCGTTGATTCTCCTGATAGCTCGGACACTCACGTTCGAAGAGACTATCCCAGACAGCGAGAACGAACAACAGATCAGCCTGCAGGCGACGTGACAAATGTCCCTCGAATTTACCGATTGGTCCGCACTTCGTATGAAGAATTCTTGATTGTTCCGGCAATGGTCGATAAGAATAGAGGAATGGGTGCCTGAAATTGAGGGTGACCACTGC
>Ga0194055_10000782_pt1 | contig 25727 bp, 29 predicted proteins | sample SepL449m_MetaG_FD_155482 | JGI IMG/M metagenome (GOLD analysis project Ga0194055, IMG submission 155482) | Anoxic zone freshwater microbial communities from boreal shield lake in IISD Experimental Lakes Area, Ontario, Canada - Sep2016-L442-9m | ecosystem: Environmental > Aquatic > Freshwater >... | reverse complement strand
TTCGTTCATCGCGCATTTATCAATGTAATATCTTTTCCTTGGGCTGTCAACCCCTTTTTCTATCTTTTTTTTCCTTTCTCTTACCCCAATCCACTCAAACCCTTTCTCTACGCTCTTTTTGGGTTTTGAAAAATTTTTAAAATATTATTTTTTAGAGCATTTTACTAGTTCAACTCTACGCTCTTTAGCTGAGATAACTTCAAATTCTAGATTTTCATAGGATATTGTTTCTCCTACTTCAGGAATCTGTTGCCACTGATAGAGGAGAAATCCCCTCAAGGTTTGGTATTCTTCTGCAGCTGCAATATTGACTGCAAACAAACGGTTAAATTCTAACAGGTTAATTTGGCTATCTAGTATATAGGTATCTTGATCAATTTTTTCTAGAATGAATTCACTGCTGGAATTGGGTTTTGATTTGCTTGAGAGAATTTCCTGCAAAATATCATCTAGAGTAACCACCCCGGCCATTTCACCAAACTCATTGACCACAATTGCCATTTTCCTTTGTGAACCTTGCAACAAAATTAACAGATCACTCAATGGAGCAGATTCTGGAATTAAATTGGCTTTTTGAATCAATGGGGCAATTGTACAATTAAAATCTGGTGGATTCGCACTGAGATATGGAGCGATGCTTTTAAAATCAACTATCCCAATGATTTGCCTATCGCCTTGATCTAATACCGGATAATATAAATGCCCGCTTTTAGCTACAAGCTCAAATAATTCCAGCAATGTTGTATCTTGTTTGAGGATAGTGAGCAAATGGCGAGGGCTCATAATCTGATCAGTGATAATATTGCCAAGTGCAAAAATATTACCCAATAATTCGCGCTCTTCTGTTTCTAAACCAGGAGATTCAGTTTCAGTAGAAATAATCACTTGAAGTTCTTCTGAGCTAATTTGAGAAGGCCAGAGATCTTCAATCTTGGGAATATTTAATATATGTAATATCGCATCTCTAGAAAAATTGAGCACAGTTAAAAATGGTGCTAAAATTCTGGCAACCATCCTAACTGGAGCTGCCAGAACACTTGCCAATACCTCTGAATATTGCAAAGCAAGCACTTTAGGACATAATTCACCCAGAACAATTTGTAAATAGACCAATAGAAAAAAAGAGCAGCAAATTGCCAATGTATTTAGAAGTACACCAAAATAGTCCCCAGGGAAGGGAAGATAGGAGAAAAAAATCTTAAAAACGTTGACAAAGGCGCCTTGACCTATCCAGCCTAAAGCTAAACTGGAAAGGGTAATCCCCAGTTGAGTGGTAGAAAGAAGATTTTTGAGGCTTGATTGTAGATGTTGTACCTGAAGGGCACTTGAATCTCCCATTTCAACCAATTGACGAATTCGCGAGCGCCTAACGGAGATTAAAGCAAACTCGGCTGTCACAAAAAAAGCATTTATCCCAATTAAGGAAAATACCAACAACAGTCTTGATGTTAATTCAGATGGCGTCATTTCCACCAATAGCTATTTTTTAGCTTGATTTATGTTGTCTTTGTTTTGGTTATTTTCTTTCTGCTTGGCAACATAGACTCTAACAGTTTTGAGAATTTTTTCCTCAGGGTAGGGAGCGAATTCCTTTGGCGAAGTACTTAAGGAAGTATTGTTTTTGTTTATTTTTTTGCTGAGGTTCATATCTAAGGTATTTACTCCTTTGAGCGATGCAGAACCAATAATAAAACTCCATATTCCCGCCACCAGCATTGTACCAAGCATTGTATAGAGTACTATTGAAGGCCTATTTCTGTTTGAGATTAATTTCTTAAATTGCATAAAAAGATGAGATATGTTAATTTGATGATAAAGATACCAAGATTGGCCGAGCGGTTGAGGCAACGAACTCATAATTCGTGCAAGGCAGGTTCAACTCCTGCATCTTGGATTATTTCATTTGCATTTTTTTCTCTGACTTAATGTCTCGACTGGAAGAGGCCTCAATTTCAGCATCAAGCAATGTCTGTCCAGTTGCTGCCAAATAGACATCATCTAGACTTGGTCTAGATTGAGCAAGGCTAAATATAGGAAAGCCTATCTCACTTAGAGATTGCTCAATTTGCGAAAGGGCATTAGGCTGCGATTTAATAACCAAATTGAGAGAATTTCCTTGAGCAGTATTGATGATTGCTTCTTCCACAAATGGTAAATCTTTTAGATGATTTTTGGCGATATTTACCTCTTCTAAAGGAGTAAATTCCCTAATTTTTAAGGTGACACGGTCACCACCAACTTTTTGCTTCAATTGATTTGGTGAGCCTGAAGCTATGACTTTTCCCTTATCAATAATCACCAAACGATTAGCTAGAGCATCTACTTCTTCTAGATAATGACTACTGAGCAAGACAGTGGTGCCATCTTGAGCAATTTTTGTAAGTAATTCCCAGATGATTTTACGACTTTCAATATCTAGTCCAACAGTTGGCTCATCTAAAACCAGTACCTTAGGATGGTGGGCAAGACCTGCTGCTAGATCTAGGCGTTTTTTTAAGCCGCCTGAGTAAGTCCCGGTTTGCCTATCTTGATAATCTTCTAGACCAAGCATATTTATTAACTCAGCTATTCTTGAGCGAGATTGAGCTTTGGGCAGATGATAGAGATCACATTGGAGCTCTAGTAGCTCTCTACCGGTCAATATTTTATCTAGAGCTACTTCTTGGGCAACATAACCTAGAAGAGCTCTAGCTTGCTTAGGCGTTTGAATCACCGAGATACCTTCAATCTCAACTAGACCAGCATCAGGTTTAGATAGAGAACAAAGACATCTGATAGTTGTAGTTTTACCGGCTCCATTGGGCCCAAGCAGGGCAAAAATTTCCCCTTTTTGGACATTAAAAGAAACATCTTCAACGGCTTTAACGCTACCGTAAGATTTTTTCAGGTGTTCGACACGAACAGCATCAGTCATGGTCTGGGTTTTAAAAAATATTATTAATTTGCTCGATTATAGCCTTTTCTCCAATTGATATTAACTTACCTAAGGGTCTATGATGTTAATCTGTGCTTTTTTCATCTTTTCAATCCTAATATGAAACAAAAATACCGCATCACTCTTTTGCCAGGAGATGGGATTGGCCCTGAAATTATGGCTGTAGCGGTGGCAGTAATGAAGGTAATTGCCACAAAATTTGACTTGGAATTCGAGTTTACGCAGGCCCTAGTTGGAGGTAGCGCAATAGATGCCACGGGTGAACCTCTGCCAGCAGAAACTTTGAAGATATGCAAAGAGAGTGATGCTGTACTTTTGGCAGCTATTGGGGGATATAAGTGGGACAATTTACCACGCCAGCAAAGACCTGAAACTGGTTTACTTGGACTAAGAGCAGGGCTTGAGCTATTTGCCAACCTTCGCCCTGCTACGATTATTCCCCAACTAATTGAAGCTTCTCCTTTGAAAAGAGAAATAGTCGAAGGAGTAGATTTGATGGTAGTGCGCGAATTAACCGGGGGGATTTATTTTGGACAGCCCAAGGGTATCTTTACTGATGAACAAGGCTCAACCCGCGGTTTCAATACAATGGTCTATAGTGATTGGGAAGTTGATCGCATAGCCAAGGTTGCTTTTGAAATTGCCTCTAAAAGAAATGGTAAGCTTTGCTCAGTAGATAAGGCAAACGTTCTAGATGTCTCTCAGCTCTGGCGAGATAGGGTAACCTTGATGGCCAAAGATTATCCTAATGTAGAACTTTCTCATCTCTATGTGGATAATGCGGCTATGCAACTTGTACGCTCTCCCAGACAATTTGACACCATAGTTACTGGAAACCTATTTGGAGATATTCTCTCAGATCTAGCTGCAGTCTTAACTGGCAGCATTGGTATGCTACCTTCAGCTAGTTTAGGAGAGAAAAATCCAGGACTATTTGAACCTGTGCATGGATCAGCTCCAGATATTGCCGGTATGGATAAAGCCAATCCCTTAGCTCAAGTTTTGAGCGCTGCTATGATGTTGCGCTATGGACTAAACCAGCCAGAAGCAGCCGGCGAGATTGAACGCGCTGTTAATCATATTCTGGAATCTGGTTATAGAACTGGCGATATAATGTCACCCGGGATGAGCTTGGTAGGCTGTCAACAAATGGGTGAACTTTTAATTAAGACATTAGCGAGTTAATCAAGACACCTGTAAGTTAGAATCAAAATCAAAGAAAAATAGTAGGAACACCTAGTCGTGGTTAGTATCGCAGGAGCTGAAAACAACAGAGAAAACCTAGAAACTCCAGCTGATGAAGTAGTCCTCAAAGAGGTAAAAGGTATCTATCAAGCCTATTGTCTTCTGCATAATAATAGTAGGACACTGCGCAAGCCCTTGGGAGTAGTAATCAATCTGAAAAATTATCGAGGTCAGCTTATTTTTACAAATACTCCGGTTTTATTGCCAGAGGAGTTATTTCTAACTCTCAAGCAGATTGAGAGCTAAATTTAATCAGTATTAGATGCAAGAAAATTTAGTTATCTCTTTGAGCTTACCTTTTGTATTTGTTTGCGGGGCGGCAATCGGTAGCTTCTTGAATGTAGTGGTCTACAGAGTTCCGGGTGGTTTATCTGTAGTTTATCCACCTTCTCACTGCCCACATTGCCTTGGTCGCTTGGGAATAGGAGAAAATATTCCTATCTTGGGCTGGATAATTTGTCGCGGGCGATGTAGACACTGCGGCTCTAAGATTGATATACGCTACCTCTTAGTTGAAGTACTAAGCGCGGTGATTTTTTGCCTAGTATTTCTCAAGTTTGGCTATAGTATAGTGACACCTTTTTACTGGGTGTTGCTCAGCTGGTTAATTGTCTTAGCTCTGATTGATTTAGATACTTACACCTTACCCAATTCCATATTAAAATCTGGACTTATTGCGGGAATCGGTTTTCAAGCAATCTTGGGCTTGGAAAGTGGACAGTTGGGTCATACCATTTTTATCTCACTTGCCAGCGCATGGTTGGGACTTATTTTGTTGGATATAATAAGGATAATAGCTTCTTTTGCTCTACAGGTAGAGGCAATGGGAGATGGAGATCCCAAGTTAACAGCCATGATAGGAGTCTGGCTTGGTTGGAAGTATCTTTTGTTATCCATTTTTCTAGCCTGTCTCATTGGCGCTATTACAGGGATTTTTAGCGGCAAGCTCAATCAACGTCAGATAATTCCCTTTGGACCTTTTTTGGCAATAGGAGCACTCTTGACAGTATTTTGGGGGAATGAGATTATATTTAGATATGTAAAATTGTTTTTTCCATATTCTTAAACTTTATTCAAAAAACCCACTAATAAGTCTAAACACAATAATTTTTGAACAAACATGTCCTCTTTATTCGATTGGTTTGCCAATAAAAGGAAAGTTGAGCCGCATATTCAGTCTCAGCATCAAGAAAGAGAAATAGCCGATGGGCTTTGGACTAAATGCGAATCCTGCCATGCTCTAGCCTATACTAAGGATTTGCAAGCAAATCTGATGGTATGTCCAGAATGCTCCCATCACCATAAGGTTGACAGTGACCAGCGGATAGAACAATTGATTGATATCAAAACTTGGCAACCACTTGATGAACAGTTAGAACCAGTAGATACCCTGAAGTTTAAAGATCGCAAGTTATATAGCGATAGGCTCAAGGAGATGCAGGAAAAAACTGGTCTTAGCGATGCTCTACAAACTGGCTTGGGTCTTCTTGATGGTTTACCAGTTGCCTTGGGTGTGATGGACTTTCGCTTTATGGGTGGCAGTATGGGCTCAGTAGTTGGGGAAAAATTAGCCCGTCTGATTGAAAGAGCAACGCAAGAGCGCATTCCAGCAATTGTAGTTTGCGCTTCTGGTGGAGCTAGAATGCAAGAGGGAATGTTGAGCCTGATGCAGATGGCTAAAATTTCTGGCGCTCTACAACGCCATCGTGAAGCTAAATTGCTCTATATTCCAATTCTAACTCACCCTACTATGGGCGGGGTTACAGCTAGCTTTGCCATGCTAGGAGATATAATTCTAGCTGAACCTAAAGCCAATATTGGTTTTGCCGGCAGAAGGGTCATCGAGCAAACCTTGCGAGAAAAACTGCCCGATGATTTTCAAACCTCAGAATATCTGGTTAAATGTGGTTTTATCGATTCAATAGTACAACGTCCTCAGCTTAAGCGCACTCTTGCCCATCTAATTAGTATTCATCAGCCCTTTTATCCCGTGCTTCCTCCTCTATTTCAGGAAGAGCATAATGGCAAAAAAGAGCCAGTTCACTTGTTCCAAGGAGAGAATGGACTTTTACTAGGTTAGGCAAGAATAACAGTTCGTTTCAAATTACCCCCTTTAAAGTTTTTATGTCAGTTTTAGCAGCAATATTAGTTTTGACAGTCTTGATCATTGTGCATGAGCTTGGGCATTTTGCAGCTGCCAGGCTACAGAGAATTAAAGTTGCCCAATTTTCCATAGGCTTTGGACCTGCTTTACTGAAATATCAAGGCAAAGAAACTCTCTACGCTCTTAGGGCAATTCCCTTAGGTGGTTATGTCGGCTTTCCAGATGATGAAAACGGTGAAAATCAAAATCTATCAATAGATGATCCAGATCTAATGCGCAATCGTCCTATTTGGGATAGAGCACTAGTAATCAGCGCAGGGGTTTTAGCTAATTTGATTTTTGCCTATTTTCTTTTAGTTGCCCAGAGCGCATTTGTTGGCGTACAAGATATAGCTCCTGGGGTAGCTATCCCCCAAATTATCCAAGAAAATGGCAGTAGTTCAGCTGCCGCCAAAGCTGGACTCAAACAAGGGGATGTAGTTTTATCTATCAATGAGAAAATTCTACCTGCCTCAACAGATGCTCTGGCTCAATTTAAAAAAATAATCCAAAGCTCCCCCCAAAAACAAGTAAGTTTAAATGTAAAAAGAGGCCAAGAAAATTTCAACATTCAATTGACTCCTGAGACCAATGCCGATGGACAAGGCAAAATTGGAGTTATGCTCTCACCCAATATCGTCTTACAACATCCACAGGGAATTTTCCAGGCATTGGCAATAGGTGCCAAAACCTTTGGACATTTAGTATTTCTGACAGCCGATGGTTTTTGGCAGCTAATTAGTAATTTTGGTGATAATATCTCTCAAGTTGCAGGACCAGTAAAAATAGTTGAATATGGTGCCAATATTGCTAAAGACAATCTAGCCAATCTGTATCAATTTGCCGCTCTAATCAGCATCAATTTAGCTATTATCAACATACTTCCTTTGCCAGCTTTAGATGGCGGACAATTGGTTTTTCTTTTACTAGAAGCGTTGCGTGGCAAGCCTCTGCCAGATAGTATCCAAGAGAACATCATGCAGACAGGTTTATTTTTGCTGCTGAGTTTAGGAATTTTCTTGATAGTACGCGATACAGTCTCTCTAGAAGCTTTCCAAAATTTAGTTCAGTGAATCGCTCTTGTCAAATTTTAGCTAGGCTCAAGTTGCTTTATCCTGGTGCTACCTGTAGTCTCGATTATCAGACCCCCGTTCAATTATTAGTAGCGACTATTTTATCTGCTCAATGTACGGATGAGAGGGTTAACAAAGTTACACCTGCTCTATTTGAGCGCTTTCCTGATGCCCCAACTCTAGCTCAAGCCGAGATCAACGAGCTAGAATCAATTATCAGATCTACCGGTTTCTATCACAATAAAGCCAAAAACATTCAAGGAGCTTGTCGTAAGATTGTTACCGATTTTGCTGGCCAAGTTCCTCAAAAGATGGAAGATCTGCTGACATTGCCCGGTGTAGCACGCAAAACGGCTAACGTTGTTCTTGCCCATGCCTTTGGAATCAATGCTGGTGTTACGGTAGATACTCATGTAAAGCGGCTTTCTCAACGTCTAGGTCTGACCGAATATAGCGATCCGATCCGTATTGAAAAAGATTTAATGAAACTCTTACCTCAAAAAGAATGGGAAAATATGTCTATTCATTTGATCTATCATGGCAGGGCAATTTGTAAAGCTCGCAAACCTGATTGTCTTTCCTGCCAAATAGTTGATTTGTGCGAGAAAAAACAGATATAATTAAAAATGCTGTCTTAAAAGGGAAAAGATATGGCCAAAAAATCTATGATTGAGCGCGAAAAGCGCCGCAAACGTTTAGCTGATAAATTTACAGCCGAGCGACTAGATCTCAAAGAACAATTTCGTGTAGCTGAAGATCCAATTGATAAATTAGAGATTCATCGTTTGATTCAAAGACTTCCTCGCAACAGCGCTCCCAATCGTCAGCGCAATCGTTGCCGTGTTACAGGTAGACCGAGAGGATACTATAGTGACTTCGGACTGTGCCGCAACCTATTTAGAGAATGGGCACACGAAGGACTTCTACCTGGAGTTGTCAAGTCAAGTTGGTAGCCTCAGTGATCTAGGTTGATCCGCAACATGGATCATAGCCTAGACTCTTTAAAATTAAATCGCTCATAGCATTGGCGACTGCAAATTCGCTATAAAAGCTTTTACGAAAATCAAAAGCTTGCATCTCTGTAACCATAGCTATTACAAGAGATCCTAGATCATTTTCTCCTTCCATGCGCTGCCTGATGTAGATTTGGCAGGCAGCTGAGGCGATCTTTTCGTTGATTTGCTCAGGTAAATACTCTTGGTTTAGCCATTGCCAAAGAGCCTCTTTCAAACAGTTTCCTTCTCTTTGAATATCTTGAGAAGGAGGCAAAGTGATAGGTTCTATTGGTTTAACTGTCATTGAGAGAACCCCTAATTTCAAGGTAACACATTGATTGATATAAATTCTATCATACAGGGCTATGCCCAAGGTTACTTTCTTATGGGCGATCACAAGGGGGGGCTCGGTTGGTACTCAAGTAACCAGAGGACTTTAATTCCCCTAGATGAGCGTTTTCACCAGCCTAAATCTTTAAATCGGCTTATCAACCAAAACAAATTTAACTTAGAAATTGACCGCGATTTTGCTGCAGTCTGCCGTGGTTGTGCCAAGCGAGATGAAACTTGGATAACTTCTGAACTTATTGAAATCTATATAGAACTAAATCGCTACGGCTATGCCCATAGTTTTGAAACATGGCAAGGAGATAGCTTAGCCGGAGGTATTCTAGGAATAGTTATAGCAGGGGCTTTTATTGGTGAATCTATGTTTTACAATATTCCCGATGGCTCTAAAGTAGCATTAGTAAAATTAGTGGAGCATCTAAGAAAAAGAAAATTCACTCTATTTGACGCGCAAATGCAAAACCCTCATCTAGAGAGATTTGGCTCCTATATTATTTCTAATAATCAATACCAAATTATCTTAAGGAAAGCTCTTAAAAATAACTGTAACTTTATCTAAATATCTAAATGTCTGAGAATATAGAGATTACCGTCAAACTTTTTGCAATTTATCAAGAAATATACCAAAAAGATGAATTGAAGATGAGCCTACCTAGTCGCAGCTCTGTCCAGGATGTTCTAGGACAAATAATTCAAGCCCATCCTTCACTGGAGCGTTGGCGAAGTCTGACCCGTTTTGGAGTTAATCTTCAGTTTGTCTCACCTGAAACTATTTTAGAAAATGGGGATGAAGTAGTCTTGATTCCCCCAGTAAATGGTGGCTGAGTTTTTTTCAATAGTTCAGCTTGAGAGCATTTACAGGCACCTCATCCCAGGATTTGACTGTTCTTAATATCGTGCGCCAGCCTTCTTGTTTTTGCTCACTAGTTAGGTTATTACTCCAGGTTGAATAGCAGTCCTTAGCCGATTGCTCATCGAGGCAAGCTATACAAGAATAAATGATACCGCAAGGATCTATTTGCTCATTAACCCATATTGTCATATCGTCACCTCAAATCAGGTCTATACGAAAACATTATAAGATGAAGTTTTCAACTTCCAATGATTTGGATTCCCTTGCCAATTAAACGAGTAGTCCAAACTTTTAGATCGTTATCATTTATCTGGCTTTTTAGTTGTTGTTGAATTTGCAAAGCCTCTTGCTCAGTTCGGCAAAGAGTGAAAACCGATGGGCCAGATCCAGACATCATAGTACCTATTGTGCCGGATTGCCCTAGAATATCTCTGAGGTTTTGTACTTGAGGATAATTGACAAGCACAACTTTTTCTAGGTCATTATGGAGCAGTTTACCGATTTGCTCAAAATCTTTAGCTAACACAGCATCAAGTAGAGGAAAATTCTCTTGTTTATTTTGACCGTAAGTATCAGAAAAATTTTTACGATAGGTCTGATAGGCCCAAGCAGTAGATATACCCAGACTTTCATATTTGGCCAAAACCAGCCATAGCTGCTCTAAAGGGGGTAGGCTTTGGAGCTTTTCACCTCTACCAGTAGCTAAAGCTGTGCCACCAACTAGAGAAAAAGGAACATCAGACCCTAGTTGAGCTGCCAACAATGTTAACTGCTCTAAGTTGAGATTCAATTTCCATAACAGATTAAGCCCAACTAAAGTAGCAGCAGCATTGCCAGAGCCTCCAGCGACCCCGGCCGCTATGGGGATACGTTTATCAAGAGTGATATCCACCCCGCCAAAATTATGATAAGCATCTTTATACTTATCTTTGAGAAGATTGACTGCCTTGAAGATGAGATTACTTTGATCAGTTGGAACTGCAGGGTTGTCGCAAAAAAGACGAATATTTTCAGTGCCATTGAGATGAAATCTTAAAATATCACTCAATTCAATTGACTGCATCAACATAACTAGTTCGTGGTAACCATCAAGGCGATCTCCCACGATTTTTAAATAGAGATTGATTTTAGCTGGCGCTAAAAGACTGACAGAGTTCATATCTTCCCAACCAGATTAGTTAAATTTATCCACTGCTCTAAAGTGAGCTCTTCGGCTCTTGAAAGCGGACTTACCTCTAATTCTTTCAGAATCAGGTCAATTTGTGACAGATCTAGATAAGCTTTTAGATTATTGCGTAACATTTTACGGCGACTGGCAAAGCCTAATTTAAGCAAAGTATCGAGCAATTGAGGATTGTTCGCAGTCACATTTGGTAATCTTGGGGTTAACTTGATAACTGCAGAATCGACCTTAGGAGGCGGGTAAAATGCCTCACTGGGAACATGGCAAATTAATTCACAATTGGCTAAATATTGAACTTTCAATGAAAGTGCGGCGTAGGCCTTAGAGCCAGGAGATGCAACTATTCGCTCTGCTACTTCTTTTTGGATTAACAGTACTATTGATTGGTAGGGATTTGGGTTAGGCTTTCCTATTCTCCCTAACAAAAGCTCCAAAATAGGACCAGTAATATTGTAGGGAATATTGGCAATCACTTTATTAGGCGCTCCGTTCAGGCTAGCAAGAAAATCCAGGCTCAAAATATCTCCCTCAATTAGAAGAAAATTATCAAATTTTTTGCCCAATTCATTTCTTAAAGTAATACATAAATCACGATCTATTTCCACAGCTACCAAGCTCTCTACCAATGGCAGAAGCTTTTTGGTAAGGACTCCTTTGCCTGGACCAATTTCTAAGATGTGATCGCCTTTTTGAAGATCGCCAGCTTGTACTATCTTGTCCAAGGTAGACTGACAACGTAGCCAATGCTGTCCAAAACGCTTACGAGGGGAATTCATTTGTTAGTCAACCAATGTTCTAGAAGATAAAAGTCTTTGAATAGTAATTAGTAACTCTTTCATTTTTAAGGGCTTGCCAAGATATTCACTTGCTCCTGCCAAGGTGGCTCTTTCTCTATCTCCAGGCATGGCCAGAGCTGTTAGAGCAATGATGGGGGTATGATCAAATTTAGCATCTTGCTTGAGAATTTCAATGGCGCTCAACCCATCGATAATGGGCATTTGAATATCCATCAAAATCAAGTCTGGATTGAGTTTTCTAGCCAGATCGATAGCTTCTTGACCATTACTTGCCAGCTCTAGACGATAACCCTTTGCTCTTAAATAACTCGAAATAGTCACTACGTTGGCTTGGTTATCTTCAGCCAGAAGTAAAAGCTCTGAGGATCTATAGATCTTTTTATATTTATCATCTTTGCCCAACTCTACAGAATATTGGGAATCGACAAATATTACTGATGTGGGCAATTCAATACTAAAGCAACTACCTACATCTGGTTGACTTTCTACCAAAACATTTCCATTGTGCAGCTCTACAATTCGTTTAACTAATACTAAACCTAGTCCAGTTCCGGCATATTTGCGATTGAGCGCGCTATCAATTTGCACAAAAGGTTGAAATAGTTTTTCTATATCTTTGTTGGCAATTCCGATACCATTATCGCTTACTGATATCCTTAAAACTTCATCTATTATCTGAACCTGTAGAGTGATTTCTCCCCCCTCAGCGGTGAACTTGAGGGCATTACTGAGAAGATTTAGTAAAACCTGTTTCATTCTTCGCTCATCAACCAAAAGATCAGGCACGTTATGCTCAATTTTGAGATTGAGCTGAATGTTTTTTTGCAAGGCCTGTTGCTTAATTATATCTATGCTAGATTCGCACAGATACAAAATTGAAACAGCGGACATATCCAATTTAATTTCGCCTGCTTCTATCTTGGAGACATCCAGAATATCAGTAATCAAGGACAATAAATGTTTACCACTATTTTCAATAGTTGATAGACTATCTATCTGACGCTCGTTAACTGGTCCAAATATGCCATCTAACATCCCTTCTGCCATACCTAAAATGGCATTAAGTGGCGTGCGCAGCTCGTGGCTCATATTAGCCAGAAAGTCATCTTTGAGTCGGGTCACCCGAATCAGTTCCTCATTAGTCTGCAATAATTTATATTCATTTTGTTTACTTTCAGTTACATCGCGAGCAACTAAAACAATACATTTATCATCAGGTTCATCCCCGGAGAATTCCAAAGATGAACTGGAAATATCTAAAGTTAAAAGCTCACCTGCTTTAAGAAATTCAAAATAGTTCTTGGTTCTCTCATTTGACCTAAGAGCAAGAGTAAAAGGATGCTCTTCTACAGAAAGAGCCTGGCCAGCTGTTCTTAAGGGAAATAAATCTAATATTTGTTTACCTAAAATGAGGATATGTGGCTGGGCAACCAAAATATCAAAAGCGCGATTGCACCACTGTATCCTGCCTAATGGATCGCTCCAGACAATGGCTTCTTCAACTGCGCCGAGGGCAATTTCCATCTTCCCCAAGGTAGAGCGAAGTTGGGCAATTTGCTTAGTTAAAACATCTCGATCCATAGACCATCAATCAGTACCATCCAAGATAGGTCGTAAAGTGGCAGCAAAGACCCAATGACCATCTATTTTTTCAGCAATGATATAGTGCTCAGAGTCAATTTCTCGATTGTCCTTGGTCACAGCTTTAAGTAAAAGAGGATGGTTGAGTATTGTAGAGTTGCCCGTAGTTTTAAAGCGGGAAAATCCTAGAGTATGGGAATCTTTAAAATAGGCAGGCAAAATTAACGTCATTGGTTGACCTACAATATCTGCCCAACTCCAACCAAAAGTGCTCTCAAAAGCTGAGTTAATCGATATAACAATACCTTGATCATCGGTAATGATTACCGGAGTTTCTTTATCTTCCTGCAGGCTTTTAATGCTGAGCATTTGATTTTCTAAATCCATGGGGCTATTACTTACTATGTTAGAAGAATTAATGAGCCTCCGATAACTTAGCATATATATAGCAAGTTAAAAAAGAACAACCTGATGATGATATGCAACGTAACGGCAATGGACCAGATTCTCTCAGTGGAGACCAAATTCGGCAAAAATTTCTTAGTTTCTTTGCAAAGCGCGAGCACCAAATACTTCCTAGCGCTTCACTAATACCAGAAGATCCCACCGTCTTACTCACCATTGCCGGTATGTTACCATTTAAGCCCGTTTTTTTGGGACAGCAGGATCCTGTTGCTAAAAGGGTCACAACTTCCCAAAAATGTATTCGCACCAATGATATTGAAAATGTAGGCCGCACCGCCAGACACCATACTTTTTTTGAGATGTTAGGCAACTTCAGCTTTGGTGATTATTTCAAAGAGCAGGCCATTAGTTGGGCTTGGGAGCTCTCTACTGAAGTATTCCAGCTTCCAGTAGAATCTCTGGTGGTCAGTGTCTTTGAAGATGATGATGAAGCTTACCAGATCTGGCAAGAGAAAATAGGAGTTAACCCAGCTAGAATCAAGAGAATGGGAGCAGATGATAACTTCTGGGTCTCAGGGCCTACTGGTCCTTGTGGACCTTGCTCTGAACTTTACTATGATTTTCATCCTGAATTGGGCGATCAAAATATTGACTTGGAAGATGATAGCCGCTTCATTGAGTTTTATAATCTAGTCTTCATGCAGTATAACCGTGATATTGAAGGCAACCTCACTCCACTACAAAATAAAAATATCGACACAGGAATGGGCTTAGAGCGCATGGCCCAAATTTTACAAAAGGTACCCAACAACTATGAAACAGACTTAATTTTTCCGATAATTGAAAAAGCAGCCCAATTAGCAAATCTTGATTATCAGCAAGTTGATCAAAAGACCAAAATCTCCTTAAAAGTCATAGGAGATCATATCAGGGCGCTCATTCATCTAGTCAGCGACGGTGTGAGCGCTTCTAATATTGGTAGAGGTTATATTCTCCGCAGACTCTTGCGCCGAGTAGTTCGCCATGGAAGACTATTGGGAATCAATGAACCATTTACAGTCAAAGTAGCTCAAAGTGCTATTGACTTAGCCCAAAAAGTCTATCCCCAAGTTCGAGAAAATCAAAAAAGAATTGAGCTTGAATTACAAAAAGAAGAACTCCGTTTTCTAGAAACTTTAGAGCGCGGGGAAAAAATCCTCTCAGAAATCCTGGAAAAATCCAAAACGATAGTATCAGGAAAAGATGCTTTCTTGCTCTATGATACTTATGGTTTTCCCTTGGAGCTGACTGAAGAAATTGCCCAAGAAAGTGGACTGTCAGTCAATGTTCAAGAATTTAAACTTTTTATGTCGCAGCAAAAGGAACGCTCTTCTAGTGCTCATCAAACTATCGATTTAACAGTACAAGAGAGCCTCGATAGTCTAGCGCAAGAAGTTCATTCTACTGAGTTTGTTGGCTATAGCCAATCGGAAGCATCCGCCTTGATAGTTGCTCTACTCTATGAAGGAAAAAAAGTTGACGAGATAGATTCTGGAAACCAATTGCAAATTATCCTCAACCAGACCCCATTTTATGCTGAATCTGGGGGACAGATTGGTGATAAGGGTTATCTATTGGGTGAAAATTTGATTATTCGTATTTTTGATGTACAAAAAGAGGGAAATATTTTTGTGCATTTTGGCCAAGTAGAGCGTGGTCTAGTTAGAATCGGCGATCAATTAACCGCCAGGATTGATTTACCTACTCGTCGTCGTCTCCAAGTTCACCATAGCGCTACTCATCTGCTGCAAGCTGCACTTAAAAAAATTGTAGATCCGAATATATCTCAAGCTGGCTCTCTAGTGAGTTTTGATCAACTTCGCTTTGACTTTAACTGTCCAAAGGCCCTAACTAAAGAAGAAATAGAAAAGGTAGAAAATCTGATCAATAGCTGGATAGCTGAGGGACATCCTACCGAGACTAGCATTCTACCCTTGGAAGAGGCCAAAGCCAAAGGCGCTATAGCTATGTTTGGCGAAAAGTATGGAGCTGAAGTTAGGGTAGTTGATGTACCTGGAGTATCTCTAGAGCTCTGTGGTGGTACTCATGTTAAAAATACAGCTGAAATAGGCCTATTCAAGATAGTTTCTGAAAGTGGAATCTCTTCTGGTGTAAGAAGAATAGAAGCCATTGCCGGGGCTGCTGCGGTTTTGGAATATTTGAAAATTAGAGATCAAATTATCAAAGATCTCAGTGATCGTTTCAAAGTAAAACCAGAGGAAATTCAAGAGCGTATCACCACTTTACAAAGCGAGCTAAAAAATAGCCAAAAACAATTAGAATCAGTAAAACAGGAATTGGCTATCTTGAAATCAGATCAACTTTTGCTCGAGGCACAAACAATAGGACAGTTCAAGATCTTGGTAGCTAGCTTACCCGAAACCGAAGCAGAAGCTCTCAAGAGCGCAGCTGAAAGATTACAACAAAAACTAGGAGAAGCCGCTGTAGTTCTAGGTTCTAGCATAGGAACTGACAAGGTTAATCTTGTGGCAGCTTTCGGCGCTCAAATATATAAAGATAGACAACTTTCTGCCGGCAAATTTATTGGAGAAATCGCTCAACTTTGTGGTGGAGGAGGTGGTGGTCGTCCTAATTTAGCTCAAGCAGGCGGGCGCGATCCTCAACAATTATCTGCTGCTTTGGAAACGGCAAAACGTAGATTAAAAGAGAGTTTAAGTTAATAACTAGCCCATAATGTCTATAGAAGTTAAAATCAAGAAAGTCAGGGAAGCAGATTCGTCCCAAAACCTGGTAAAAGCAGTCAATGAACTTGCTAGCCAAGGCGATCAAGCGGCAATTCCTACTTTAATTGAGGTACTTGGTTACAATAACCCAGGAGCTGCTGTAGCTGCAGTTAATGGCTTAGTCAAATTGGGAAGAGTATCTGTTGAACCAATCCTCAACCAGATCGATGGCTACAATTATGGCGCTAGAGCTTGGGCAGTTCGCGCTCTAGCTGAAATTGGAGATGGGAGAGCTCTAGAATTATTACTAGATTCAGCGGCCAATGATTTTTCAGCTAGTGTAAGACGCTCAGCAACCAAAGGATTGGGTAATCTTACCTGGGAAGATTTTTCAGCGCAGCAGCTTTGTGATACCAAGCAATTAATTATAGATTCCCTATTAAAAGCCTCCCAAGAGCCTGAATGGGTTGTTCGCTATGCAGCAATTAGTTCTCTAGAAGCGATTGCCTCAATTGATCAGCCCAAAATCATCCAATACCTTCAAACAAGAAAAAGTATCGAAACCGATATGACAGTCAGGGCGCGTATTCAAATGGCATTAGAGAAATTATTGTGAAATACTATCGAGAGAGCATGGCAGTAGCCAAACGAATCTTGATAGAGTTGTTCTATCGTCGGCGCAATCTTCTTTTTTGGGCAATATTTCCTTTAACACTACTTTGGCTCAATACATTTATTGTTGCTGAGCGCGGTAAACTACCAATTACAGAGGCAATGTCCTATATTGCTCCGGCTTCTTTGGTTGGAGTTGCCCTGTTTTTCAGTTGTCTAGGAGGCTCAATCTCTACGATAGTAGCCGAAAGAGAACATAAAACAATCAAAAGATTATTCTTATCCCCTCTTAGTGGAGGCTCCTATTTTGCCGGCATTTTTTTAGCTTATCTGACAATTGCTCTTGGTCAATCAGCCCTAGTTTATCTAGTGACTATTGCCTTTGGTGCCAAATTTGCTGGCTCTCTTTGGTTGGGGCTAGTTATCTTGGTACTCTCTGTGATAGCCTATGTGGGAGTTGGCTTTATTCTAGGTACCCAATTGGCTAAAAGAACTGAAGATGTTAACACCATCATCGCTACTTTTGGAGTACCTTTGTTGATTGCGGGTGGTTCATTTATTCCTGTTCGTTTTTTTCCGCAAGTTCTGTTAAATCTTGCTAAATTCAATCCAATCTATCATATGAACGAAGCTCTCATCGGGGTATGGTTTCGGGGATATGAAACAATCCAGGAGATAGATTTTCATTTCCGCTTTTTGTTGATATTTGCTCTGAGCGTCTCGATAGCTGGCTGGTTATCCTATCGCAAGATGTTGAGCTTGGAGAAGAGATTGTAAAAATGCTCGAGATTCAAAATCTCCACAAAAATTATGGAACTCGCTCAGTCCTATGCGGGCTAGATTTGAGTATCAAATCAGGTGAAATCTATGGACTTTTAGGTCCCAACGGTTCAGGTAAAACAACTACAATCAATTTGATTTGTAATCTTCTAAAGGCAGATGCTGGCTCAATTACAATCAATCAGAAACGCTCTGGTGAATCAGATAAATCCATATTAGGGATAGTTCCCCAGGAAAACTTGCTTTACAAAAGCTTAACCTGTCAGGAAAATCTTTCCTTCTATGCCGATATATACGGGCTCATTGGTCGTAGGAAAAATCAACAAATTAAACAGGCATTGGAGTGGGTAAACCTTCTTGATAGAGCAAATCATAGAGTTGAAAACCTCAGTGGTGGATTGCAAAGAAGGCTAAATATTGCTATATCCTTGATCCATAGACCCAAGCTGTTGATTCTAGATGAACCAACAACTGGACTTGATATAGAATCACGCTACGAAGTTTGGTTATTACTGCAAAAGCTCAACCAACAAGGAATGACTATCTTACTGACTACTCATCTTCTCGATGAGGCAGAAAGACTATGTAATCGTATTGGTATTATCAAATCTGGCAGAATCATTGCTCAAGGAAGTTTAGAAGAGTTGAGAATGCTAGTTCCAGCCAAAGAAATTGTCTTTATTAAAGTCAAAGAAGAGGCAGAGGCAATAGAACTTATCAAAGAGTTGGGTTGGACTTACCGCTATTACAGAAGGGAATTGGCAATTCTCTTACCCCAAGCTTTAGAATTAAGAGAAATACTGAATTACTTTGATGGATTGTCTGTAGATTCAGTATCAAGGCAGTTTGTCAGCCTAGAGAATATATACCTTGAAGTGATCAATCAAAGCAATAGTTTTCACAAGTGAATATGCGCAAAAAAATAGTTCTTGCTGCTGTAATTGTAATTAGCCTATGCATAGTCATAGGTTGTCAATTCACACAGGTAATGATGGCATCCAAGAATGAATTTTTTTTAGCCTATCCTCCTGATGGACAAGAAACCACTTCTTCTAGTATTTTCTTTCTAGGTGTAGCCTCTAGCGCAGATCCAATTTATCTCAACGATAAATCTATTAATAAAACTCAACAAGGCTATTTTGCCGCTAAAGTTCCCTTGATCTTAGGACCAAACAAATTTAAGTTAAAAAACCAAGGTCAAGAAAAGTTAGTGACGGTGATGCGCAATAGAGATCAACCGGAAATCCCAAAAGATGCTCTTTTTTTAGTTGAATCACTTTTTCCTCAAGTTAATGTGGAAATTCCCTTTAATGAACTAATTTGCTTTAAGGCAATAGCGCCAGAAGGTGCCACAATTGTGGCCAAGGTTAACAAAAAAACTATTCCTCTTTTTTGGCAAGCAAATATTAAACCTTTAGCTGCCAATAATTCTGTTTTGATTGATTCATCACAACCTCCAGCCTCTGATTCAATGACAGGAAGCTATAGGGGATGTACAAATTTTGCTGAAAATGAAATCACCCAACCGACTGAAATCACTTATGAACTAACTTTTCAAGGCAAGAAAATTACTCAAAAGAGCCCAGGTAAATTAACAATTACCAATAGTAAATCTCTCCAAGTAATAGAAATCAGCGCAGATCAGGGTATTACACGAACTGGTCCTAGTACTGATTATTCTAGGCTTACCCCTCTACCTAAAGGAACAAGAGCTACAGTCACAGCCAAACAAGGAGACTGGCTCAGACTAGAGTATGGAGCTTGGCTCAAAAAAGATGAAACAAAAATAATCAAAAATGCAACTCCCGTCAACTCGATTATTAAGGGAGTTTATTCAAACCGGATACCCGGTGGCACAGAAATTCTCTTTCCTCTAGAAACTCCGGTTCCTTTCTCTGTCAAAGAAGATGATCGCAAGTTCATTCTCACTCTCTACAATACTACTGCCCAGACTGACATCATTCGCTCTGACTATGATTCTTTCCTCAAGAGAATAGAGTGGTCTCAAATTAGTCCTGGTACTATTGAATATATCTTTCGGCTCAACAGTAAAGAGCAAGCTGGTTATAGCCTGAAATATGAGGGAAACAATCTCCTACTATCTCTGCGCCATCCAGTTGAGCCAGAACAGCCCAATACTCTCAAAGGAATTACTATCTTGCTAGATCCTGGCCATGGCGGTAAGGATACAGGCGCAACAGGCCCCGATGGTCGTCACGAAAAAGATCTCACCTTGACAATTGCCAATTTACTCAAGCAGGAATTATTAGATCTAGGAGCTATTGTCCAGCTAACTAGATCTTCTGATATATATGTCTCATTAGAAGAGAGGGTTAAATTAATCGAACAGATTCAACCCAATATTTCCATTTCTTTGCACTATAATTCATTGCCAGATGGAGGAGATCCTGTAAAAACGATGGGAGTAAGTAGCTATTGGTATCATCCTCAGGCTGAAGATTTAGCATCTTTTCTAGAAAATAATATTGTACGAGAGCTCAAGCGCAAATCTTATGGAGTTTATTGGGATAATTTAGCCCTGACTAGACCTACTATTGCTCCATCAATTCTTCTGGAGTTGGGATTTTTGAGTAATCCTGAAGAATTTGAATGGATCACCAACCAACAGGAGCAGCGCAAACTAGCCCGCTCAATTGCCCATGCTATCCAGGACTGGTTTGAGCAAAATTAATCAAACTCTCAGGCGGCGCTTGAGATAAAATTTCCTCAATGATGGTACTGCTACCTGATGAGCTCCAGGTCACACCTTGCTCCAAATATACTTGAGCTGATCTGCCAATTTTATAGCTTCCATAAGAAGCAACTCCCACTTGCAGCAAAGCTGAACCCATATATTCACTTACCCCACCACCAGAGAGCATCATTTTTCCTAGCCCCAATGAGGTCAACTCCCCCAGAGAAAGACCTCCTACACTCAGTGAAAGTGCTCTCCACAATAAAAACCCTTTGTGACTGGTAATAGGCAGGCCATAGAGACTGGCAAGAGCCTTAATCAAAGCCAAATCTGCCAAGATACCCACCAAGATATCCAGTAAAAAAATGGGGATCAAGGCTACAGCAAGAGATTTGTAACGAGCGTAGCGCCAGATCAATTCTTCGGCTTGTTTTTTTTGAATCTGCAGGGTTTTACGAGCTATCACCAACTCGCATTGTTGGGCTCTCAACAAACTATTAAGAGCTAATAGAGCCTGTCCCTCTTGGTTGAGAATTTCCAGTATTTTGAGCTTGAGAGCATCAATTTGCGGTGGTGGAGTTTCTAATTCTTCTTTAACTATGCCATCTGGATATTCTACTTGAACCAATACAGGATTAGGCTCTGCTGCAATACAGACAATATCTTCAGCCCTGAGGGAAATTTTTCTTTGGCAGGCTAGTTCTTTTAATTTTTCGCAAATAGTATTTTGATCTATATCAGGATAGAGATCGATCTTGTTAAAAACCAAAAGTACAGGTTTTTTACTTTCCAAGAGTTGACAGAGGGCTCTATATTCAGTTCTGGTGATATCTCCAGAAACAACAAACAAAATTAAATCTACGCTCTTAGCTACTGAATAAGCCATAGATGTGCGAGAATCTCCGGCAATTTCATCTATGCCGGGAGTATCAATAAACTCTATCTGCACTTTTGCGCTAGCAGGTCTCCAAAGGACCGATTGGGGTTGTTGAGTAACGCCGTTCAATGGCCCACTAGCTAAGATATGCTCACCGACAAAGGCATTGATCACCGAAGATTTTCCCTTGCTGACCAAGCCAAAGGTAGCTATCTGAAAAATATTTTGGTTAATTTTATCTAATGTACCTTTAAGTGCAAGAATATCTTCTCTAGTAATGGCTTGTAATTTACGATTAAGGGGTAAATTCCAATGCCTATTTTGACCGGTATACCAGCCGAGAGTTTTTTCTATACTGATTTTGGCACGCTCTAAATGGTTCACCAGATTTTCCAACTTACGCTTACTTAAGAACAGGATAACCAGCTAATTCGATCAGATTGCGGATCTTTTCTTGATCTTGAGTACTATGAACTGTCACTGTCTTATTTTCTATATCTACATCTACTAGAACACTAGGATATTGCTCCTTAATAGCATTAGTTATAGCTGAAGCGCAGCCACCGCAAGCTATTCCAGGTACCTTAAATTCTATAGTCACAATCTTTCCTCACCATTTTAAAGTTGCAGCATCAATACCCTGCTGTTGGCGAATTTGGGCATCTTTTTCGAACCATTCTACCACTTGCTCATGGGTTAAACTTTCAAGAGGCACATCCAACTGCTGGGCAATAATCTTCAGTAGTCGCAGCGAAGAAATGGTAAGCCTGGCTAGAAACCTTTCGCTCGAGCTCAGTAGAGCTTTATCAATATCGTTGGATTCTTCTGTAGTTAAAAACTGAGGTGCTTGATTCATCGAATTTTTTCCTTAATTATATAACCACAAATATTTTCTCCCTCTTTAAACCAATGGGTTCTCTCTACTAATACATCAGGAAGAATTTCTGCAAACATTTCTAATTCATGTGAGCAGACATTGGGATAGGATTCGACAACTTCTGCAATAGCACAATGATGTTCGCAATAGATAAACGCGCCGTCACTTTGGTGATGAATTTCAGCCATATAGCCTTCTTCCTGGCGCAAATCAACCAATTTAGCTAGCCGCTGTTCTAGAGATCCTTGGCCTATACTTGAGCAATATTCATGGGCTTTATTTTTCCACTGCTGGCGCAAGACTTCATCTAGCTTATTTTCACCAAAGGTTTCATTAACAGCATCTAGAAAAGATACAGCAAAATTACTATAGCGATTGGGGAACTGCTCTTTTCCCTCTTTACTTAGACTAAAAAGATATTGGGGTCTTCCCATACCGGATTGAACTGCTTCATATCCAACCAACCCTTCTGATTCTAGATCCTTGAGATGGCGTCTGATTGCTTGAGCAGATATTTTCAGACTTGATGCAATCTTAAGGGCTTGAGATTGCGGGTTTTTCAAGAGATATTTGAGTATTTCTTTCTTGGTTGAGACTGGCTCTCTAATTAGGCTTGTCACGATTAATCCCAAATTTTACTAACCTTGACTTTGACAACATCTATGTTGTTATTCTATTATAGAATTAAGTTAAACAACAAAAAAGTTGTTTTAATCCACACCTCCCTAAAATAGCATGAGTTCTACCTCGGTCAAAAATCTCGTTAATCAACCCTACAAATATGGCTTCGTTACAGATATAGAGTCTGATACCATACCACGTGGACTCAATGAAGATATTGTTCGACTCATCTCGGCGAAGAAAAATGAGCCAGAATTTCTTCTAAATTTTCGTCTTAAGGCATATCAACAGTGGTTGAAGATGACTGAACCTAACTGGGCTCATGTTTCTTACGAGGCTATTGATTTCCAAAATATTATTTATTATTCCGCACCTAAACAGGCTAAAAAAAAGCTAGATAGCTTGGATGAAGTTGATCCAACTCTTTTAGAAACCTTTGAAAAGCTGGGCATACCTCTTTCTGAACAAAAAAGACTGGGCAATGTTGCAGTTGATGCCATTTTTGACAGTGTCTCTATTGCTACTACTTTTAGAGAAAAATTATCTGAGCATGGAGTGATTTTCTGCTCTTTGAGTGAAGCGGTCCAAGAATATCCAGAATTAATCGAAAAATATTTAGGCACTGTAGTACCAATTGGCGACAATTACTATGCCGCTCTCAATTCAGCCGTTTTTACTGATGGTTCTTTTGTCTTTATTCCCAAGGGAGTAGATTGTCCGATGGAGCTCTCTACCTACTTCCGCATCAATAATGGAGAGACTGGTCAATTTGAGCGTACTTTGATTGTTGCTGAGCAAGGCTCTAAAGTGAGCTATTTAGAAGGCTGTACTGCGCCAATGTATGATACCAATCAGTTGCATGCAGCCGTTGTAGAACTAGTTGCCCTCGAGAATGCAGAGATAAAATACTCTACAGTGCAAAACTGGTATGCTGGCGATGAACATGGTAAAGGGGGAATTTACAACTTTGTCACCAAGCGCGGACTTTGTAAGGGAGATTATTCTAAAATATCCTGGACTCAGGTAGAAACAGGTTCAGCTATCACCTGGAAATATCCAAGTTGCGTTTTATTGGGAGACAATTCAGTTGGTGAATTCTATTCCATAGCCCTGACCAATAATAGACAACAAGCTGATACAGGCACTAAAATGGTACATATTGGCAAAAATAGCCGCAGTACTATTATTTCCAAGGGTATCTCTGCTGGACATTCCCAAAATAGCTATCGTGGTTTGGTTAAGATGGGTCCTAACGCCAAAGGTGCTCGCAACTATTCTCAATGTGATTCTATGCTCATTGGAGATAGAGCCCAGGCCAATACCTACCCTTATATTCAAGTCAACAATAGCACAGCTAAGGTTGAACATGAGGCTTCTACCTCTAAAATTGGTGAAGATCAATTGTTTTATTTTGCCCAAAGAGGCATCTCCCAAGAAGATGCGCTCTCTATGCTAGTCAGTGGATTTTGCAAAGATGTCCTCAACCAACTCCCAATGGAATTTGCAGCCGAAGCAGATAAGTTACTCAGCCTCAAATTAGAAGGTACAGTGGGGTAAGATTTATATCTAGCCATATAAATAAATTTTTATAGAAATAATGATCAATAAAAATAGTCCAGTCATTCTGTCAATTAATGATCTAAATGCTTCTGTTGAGGGAACTCCCATACTTAAAGGAGTGAATTTGGAAATTAAAGCCGGAGAAATCCATGCCATTATGGGTAGAAATGGTTCCGGCAAGAGTACACTCTCCAAGATCATTGCTGGTAGCCCAGATTACGAAGTAACTGGCGGAGACATAATTTATCAAGGTAAGAGCATCTTAGAGCAAGAGCCAGATCAAAGAGCTTTAGCCGGCATATTTTTAGCTTTCCAATATCCTTTAGAAATCCCTGGAGTTAGCAATTTGGATTTCTTACGCGTAGCATACAATGCCAAAAGAAAATTTCAAGGACAAGAAGAGCTAGATGCCTTTGACTTTGAAGATCTCGTACGAGAAAAACTAGATATCGTGCAAATGAACCCAGCTTTTTTAGATCGCAGTTTGAATGAAGGGTTTTCCGGTGGAGAGAAAAAGCGCAATGAGATTCTACAGATGGCAATTTTAGAACCAACTCTAGGAATTTTAGATGAGATTGATTCTGGCTTGGATATCGATGCTCTCAGAATTGTAGCCAATGGAGTTAACCAGCTCACCAGAAGTGACAATAGCTTTTTGTTAATTACTCACTATCAAAGGCTTTTGAATTATATTGAGCCAGATTATGTTCATATTATGTATGATGGCAAAATTGTCAAAACTGGTGATAAAGAGCTTGCCCTTGAATTAGAAGAAAGTGGCTATGATTTTCTTGATCTTGAGGTTGCCATTGGATGATACCAACTCTCAATAAGATTAAAGATTTTACCAAAGGCGAACAAGATCTAGTTGAATTTCGCGAAAGAGCTAGTGGGATTTACGCTAAGAGCTCTTTTCCCAGTAAAAAAGATGAGGATTGGCAATTCATTGATCTAGATAATCTGCAAAAACAAGAATTTGAAATTGCCAGTCCCATTGAGTTGACAAAGCAAGATCTTGTATCTTTTGAGCTAGAGGAATGCTCTGATAATAGATTAGTTTTTGTCAATGGTTATTATCAAGCTGCCCTTTCTAGCAATAGAGATAAAGGAATCTATGTTGGTAATTTCTCGACAATCAAAGATACAAAACGTGCTCAATTAACAGCCTATCTACAGCAAAACTTGCCAGATTTGAATTACTTTAGCGCCCTCAATCAATTGGCAACAAAAGATTTAGCGATAGTTTGGGTAGAGGCAGATGTTGAAATTGCTCAACCTATTCAACTGCTCTTTTTAGCAAGCGCTAATAGCGAACAAATCCTGATTCAGCCTCATATAGTAGTGATTATTGAGCCAAGGGCCAAAGTTCAACTGTTAGAGAGCTATCACTATCTAGAGACAAAGCAACCCTATTGGAACAATAG
>Ga0194055_10000781_pt1 | contig 25742 bp, 18 predicted proteins | sample SepL449m_MetaG_FD_155482 | JGI IMG/M metagenome (GOLD analysis project Ga0194055, IMG submission 155482) | Anoxic zone freshwater microbial communities from boreal shield lake in IISD Experimental Lakes Area, Ontario, Canada - Sep2016-L442-9m | ecosystem: Environmental > Aquatic > Freshwater >... | reverse complement strand
CGCAGCTCCTGTGTCACCCAAGACCACCAACACCAACACCAACACCACCGCCACCACGACAACCACGACAACCACGACAGCCCCGCCCTATGTACCCCCTCAGGTGACCCCGACCGTGACCCCGCCCCAGGCCGGTGAAGGTACTTGGACGGCCACGGACACCTGGGATCCAGGCCCGCCGTCGCTCATGACCACGACGTTCCGCCCTGATCGGGCGAACCCGTCGACTGTCGCCTATGCGGTCTGGATGCGGTCCAGTTCGACCCAGTTGGCCCTGTATCCGGGGTACAAGGGACCAGGGACCATCCCGGCCGGAATGGACCGCGGTCCCCAGATGATCCCGACATCGGGCCGCCCCTCCCTGCTGGCCGCATTCAACTCCGGGTTCTACACGGCCGATTCGGCCGCTGGGTTCTACGCCCACGGCAACTTGTACGACCCGATGATCAATGGGTTGGCCACTGTGGTGTCCCGGACGGACGGAACGGTGGACATCGCCGGTTGGACTGGTGGGCCCACGCCCGACGCCTCGGTCGTCACCGCCCGCCAGAACCTGCCGCTCCTGGTCGATGCTGGCGCTCCCACGGTGGCGGCTCAGACGCCGTCGACCTGGGGGCTAACCCTGCACGGCGTTCCTCAGGTTTGGCGGACCGGACTGGGCATCGACGGCCACGGCAACCTCATCTATGTGGCCGCGCCGTTTCAGACGGCGGCCAGCCTGGCTCAGTTGCTGGTGCAGCTCGGTTCGGTGCGCGGCATGCAGCTCGACATCAATCCTGAATGGCCGGTCTACATCACCTACGGTGGACCGGGGGCAGCATCGCCGATGCTGTTCGTCCCCAACCCGAACCAGATCGCGTCCCGGTTCCTCTACTCGAGCACCAAGGACTTCTTCGCCATTTACCAGAAGCCGACAGAGGTGACGGTGCAGCCATGGTGAGTGCCAACGGCGGACCACGACACCGGCACAGCCGTCGACGAGCCCGACGAAGGCCGATGGTGCTCTTGGTCGCCCTGTTGGTTACCGCGGGTGTAGCAGTGGCCTACGCCGTGAGCAACGGGCTCTGGTCGTCATCGGTGCAGAACGGTACGGCCGCTCAGACCACGATGCCGGCTGCCTCGACTACACCTGCATCATCCGTGGCTGCATCCACATCACCCACCACGACACCCCAGGCCGTCACCATCACCGCCGTGGGCGACATGGAGTTGGGGAACACGCCGAACGTTCCAACCGACCCTGCCGGGTACCTTCAGCCCATGCGGGCCGTGCTGGCCGCGCCCGTGGTGTTCGCCAACCTCGAGGGGACGTTGACCGATGCCACGGGGTCCAAGTGCGGGGCCTCGTCGAGCAACTGCTACGCCTTCCGTAATCCGCCATCGTTCGCCGCGGCCCTGCGGTCCTCTGGGTTCACGGTGCTGAACAGCGCGAACAACCACGCCCACGACTTCGGCACCCAAGGGGTGGCTGACACCACGGCCGCGTTGCAGGGCGCCGGTATCGTCCAAAGCGGCCTGCCTGGCCAGATCGGCCTGCAGAAGGTCGGAACATCAACGGTCGCCTTCGTGGCTTTTGCCCCGTACTCCAATACCAACAGTCTGCTGGATCTGGCCGGGGCCAAGACCCTGATCGCTCAGGCCCGCACCCAGGCTGACATCGTGGTCGTCTACATGCACGCAGGTGCCGAGGGCACGGCCGCCACCCACGTGACCGGATCCGAAGAGTCCTATGTGGGTGAGGATCGGGGGAATGCCAAGGTCTTTGCCCATGCTGCCGTCGATGACGGTGCCGATCTGGTGATTGCCAGCGGGCCACACGTCCTGCGAGGGATCGAGGCATACAAGGGGCGGGTCATCGCCTACAGCCTCGGCAACTTCGCCGGGGACGGGAACTTCGCCACCAGCGGGTCTCTCGACCTGTCCGGAGTCCTCACGGTAAACGTCACCCACGGGGATGCGCCCGCCACTGGACGCTTCACGTCACTCGTGCTCTCGTCCCAGGGCCGCCCATCGGTGGACCCGAGCGGGGCGGCGGCCGCCTTCGTCAACCAACTGTCCACCGCCGACTTCGGGCCGGCTGCCGTCATCATCCAGCCGTCTGGGCAGCTGACGATGCCAGCGCCCCCGGCCTGATCGATTTCATGGGATCAAGGGCTGTGGCCCTGGTCGGATCCGGGCAGGGGACCAGATAGCAGCAGCCCCGCATCTGCAGGCTCAGCAGCCCCCGCCCGGTCCCGGGGTGCCAGGTCCGTCGGCCGGCTGGGCTACCGTGCCGACGTTCGAGGGACGGGGGTTCGGCCCGAGGTGCACCACGTACCACGTACCTCGCCACGAGATGAGCGAGGCCACGGCGAAGGAGTGGACCCCGCTGGCGCTGCGGTAGACGAGACGCACACCAGGCAGATGCCAGTAGCCCATCTTGTTCTCGCACGTACCCGGCGCGATCCACTGGGCCAGGGCCGGATCGGCGGCTACCGACTCCAGTAAGGCGGATGCAGCGTCGGCGCCCAGGGCCTGGTGGTAGGCCGGGACATCGAGTTCGTAGAAGGCGATCAGGCGGCCGGTGTAGTCCGAGGACGGGTTGGCCAGCACTCCGGTCTTCATCTGGAGGTAGGCCGAACGCGGAAAGAAGGCCGCCAGACCAGGAGCGGGGTCGCCCCTAGTGATGGCAGTCCACAGAGGGGTCAAGGCGGCCTGGAGGCCGGTGGCGACCGGCGGCTCATCGGAGGTCTGAGGAAGGAGCCCTGGATCCGTGGTCGTGGTGGTGGTCGGCGGCACGGTGGTCGGCGGCACGGTGGTCGGCGGCACGGTGGTCGGCGGTGGCGTGGTGCTGCTGGTCCGGGCCGGGGATGTCGTCGCTGTTCCTGACGTGGCCCCGGAACCACACGCCGATGCGGCGGCCGCTAGGACCAGAACAGCTAGGACCAGAACAGATACATGGAAAGCACTCTGCATCTTCAACATCATCTGGTCAGCTCCTCGAGCACGTCGACCAGGCCGAGAAGCTCGTCCTCGGTGTTGTAGTAGTGGGGGGAGGCGCGCACAACTGCGGAGGGACGGGATCCTCCGAGGTCGAGTCGGGCGGCTGGCTGTTCGGTGACCGACACGTTGATGCCCGCCACTGCCGCGGCTGCTGCCACCTGAGCCGGGTGGTGCCCCTCGACGGTGAAGGTGACGATGCCGCAACGAATGGCGCCGCCGTCATGAACGGTGACCCCGTCGACGGCAACGGCCAGGGCCCGTAGGTGCTCGGCCAGGTTCCCGACCCGTGCGGCGATGGCATCGACCCCTAATTCCAGAGTGTGGTCGATGGCCGTGCCCAATCCGAGGTGCATGGCCACCGGCACCTCGAACGGGACGAAGCGCTGGGCGCCCTCGCAGAGCTCGTATCGGTCGTCCGCGGTCCAGACTGCAGACCTCCCGTCGAGGCCGATGGGGTCTATACGGTCGGCGAACCCCGATCGCAAGTAGATCAGCCCAGTGCCCCGGGGTCCTCGGAGCCATTTCCGTCCCGTCCCGGTCAGCACGTCGCACCCGATGACCCGGACATCAACTGGCAGCTGCCCGATGCTCTGGCAGGCGTCGACGAAGGTGGCCACCCCAGCATCTCGGCACAGATGGGCGGCCTCGGCTATCGGGTTCACCAGACCGCGGTGGGTGCCGACATGGGTAAGGCTGGCCATGGCCACGTCACCGCGGGCCAGGGCTATTGCTAGCGCATCAAGGTCTAGGGTGCCGTCGCTGGTGCCTGGCACGGCCTCGATGGTCGCACCGGTGACCCGGGCCACTTGGAGGAGACCCATGTAGTGACTGTCGTAGGCGATCCGGTCGACCAGGATCCGCGCTCCGGATCGGAGGCCTCCCCCGAGGAAGAATCCCCACAGCGCCTTGGTCCACCCCTCGGTGTCCGACCCAGTGATCGCCACCTCGGAGCGGTCGGCACCGAGGAGCACGGCAGCCGATGCCCGTACCGCACTCAGCCGGTCGGTGGCCTCGGATGCAGCCTCGTAGCCGCCAAAGTCGGCCTCGCGTCGTAGATGGGACATCACCGTCTCGAGGGTGGCTGTGTGAGGCAGCGATGCCCCGGCATTGTTCAGATGGGAGACGGTGGCGCACCCAGGGGTAGCGGCGCGCTCAGCGTCGATATCGAGGGCTGCGGGCACCGAAAGAACGCTAGTGCCGACAGTGGCGAAGCTCATGTTCGCTCCCGGACCCCTCCTCGAACCCTTGTTCCGTCGTCGGATCGCTAGGGTCGTCGTCATGGATGCAGGTGAACCCGCGGCCGATTCCAGAAGTGCTGGCGGACCCGGACACGGGACACTCGATGAGCAGACCATCGATGGTGATCCGCTGGTGCAGTTCGGACGGTGGTACGAACAAGCCGCGGCTGTCGTCGAGGCCCCCGAAGCCATGGCCCTGGCTACCGCCGACGCCGCTGGGCGTCCGTCCGTCCGGATGGTCCTCCTCAAGTCGTGGGGGGAGGACGGCTTTGTGTTCTACACGAACTACGACGGCCGTAAGAGTCACGATCTGGACGCCAACCCCGAGGCGGCGCTGCTCTTCTACTGGGAGTCCCTGGGCCGCCAGGTCCGTATCGAGGGATCCGTCTCCCGGACCAGCAACGAAGAGTCCGATCAGTACTACGCCAGCCGCCACCGGACGAGCCAGATCGGCGCCTACGCCTCCCATCAGAGTCAGCCCATCGAAGGACGAGCCGCCCTCGATGCCCAGGTGACCGCCCGAACTGCAGAGTTCGCCGATCAGGTCGTGCCCCGGCCACCGTGGTGGGGAGGCTGGAGGATCACTCCCCGGGCCTATGAGTTCTGGAAGCAAGGCGACCACCGTCTGCATGACCGGGTCCGCTATGAGCCCGAGGGCAGCGGATGGACGGCCCGACGGCTGCAGCCCTGACGGAACTTGCGACGCAGCCCGGACGGGCCTTGCGATGGAGCCCGGACGGAAATTGCGATGCAGCCCTGACGAGACCTTCCAAGATCGCCCCGATCACCTCCGACTTGGGTTGTGCGGCGTGCAGGGCAGTATGTTCTTGTCATGGCAGATGACACGACTCTCGTTGAGCAGTTGACCACCCAGCTCTTGGACGAGCTCGACCCCAAGGTCGCCTCGGTCGAGGAGTTCCGGGGCCGCCAGTTCGATCTGGGCCTGGCGTGGATCTCGTTTCCTGAGGGCTACGGCGGCCTCGGACTGCCGCCTAATCTCCAGGGCATCGTGGATCCCAAGCTGTCCGCAGCTGGGGCTACCCCGATGGGTTCACGCGAGTTCTTCGGCCTGACGATGGCCGGGCCCACGGTGGTCACCCACGGCTCCGACGAGTTGCGGGCCAGGCTGTTGCGTCGCACGTTCACCGGCGAGGAGGCCTGGTGTCAGCTGTTCAGCGAGCCGGGGTCCGGGTCCGACCTGGCCGGCCTGGCCACTCGAGCGGTGCGCGATGGCGACGAGTGGGTCATCACCGGCCAGAAAGTGTGGAACACGCTGGCCCACATCGCCGATCGAGGGATGCTGGTGGCACGCACCGATCCGGATGCTCCCAAGCACAAGGGTCTGACGTACTTCGCGATCGACATGCACGCCCCCGGCGTCGAGGTCCGGCCGCTGCGCCAGATGACCGGTGAGGCGGAGTTCAACGAGGTCTACATGACCGAGGTCCGAGTGCCCGACGCCGACCGAATCGGCGATGTCGGCGAAGGATGGCGGGTGGCCATGACCACCCTGTCCAACGAACGCACCACTATTGGTGGCGGGGGTGGTACGCCGCCACGGGGTTCGGGATCGATCGCCGAGGCGGTCCGCCTGTTCCAGGCCAAAGGTGATCGCGGTACCGCTGTCGAGCGGGAGCGCCTGATGCAGTTGTGGGTGGAAACCGAGGTCCTGAGGCTCACGAATATCCGTGCCTCTCAGAACCGCAAGGCCGGGAACCCCGGTCCGGAGGGGTCGATCGCCAAGTTGATGTTTGCCGAGGTCAACAAGGACATCTTCGAACTGTGCATCGACCTCCAGGGTGCAGACGGCCTGATCGACTACGACTACACCATGCGCCGGTCTGATGTGCTCGGGCTGGTGGGCCCCCCCGGTACGTCCCGCAAGTTCTTTTTGCGGGCGCGCGCCAACTCGATCGAAGGGGGAACCTCCGAGATCCAGCGGAACATCCTGGGTGAGCGCATCCTGGGACTTCCTGGTGACGTGCGAGTCGACAAGGAGCTCCCGTGGGCCAAAGTGCCGCGCAGTTGAGCACTGACTCGAGGCCAGACCGACGATGACCAACGCCCGCGAGTTCCTGGGGATGGAGGAGCTCGGTGGGCCCCTCCACTGGCGCCTCGAAGTGGTGCCCGAACTGACCACGCCCGGCAACTTCCTCTTCGGTGGCTGTGGGTTGGGCGCGGCCCTGGTCGCCCTCGAAGCGGCCGGGGGGCGACCCACGGTGTGGGCGACGGCTCAGTACCTCTCCTTCGCGCCTACCGGATCAGTCCTCGACCTCTCGGTGACTCTGGCTGCCGAGGGCCATCGGGTGACTCAGGCCCGCGCCGTCGGCCGGGTGGGCGATACCGAGATCCTCACCGTCAACGCCGCCTTGGGACTCCCGGCCGACATGGATGCTGAGGGCGTATGGGACAGCCCGCCCGACGTGCCGCTTCCCGACGACTGCCCGCCTCGGCGACTGCCCACCATGGACATGCCCTCGATCTTCGATCAGATCGATGTACGCCTGGCCAAGGGGCGCAGTTTCGCCGAGATCAGTGCGGGCAACCTGACGCCAGGGGAGCCGACTAGTGCGCTGTGGGCCCGGGTGCCCGGCCACCTCGAACCGTCGGCGGCCATGCTGGCCATTCTGGGGGACTACGTGACCGGCGGCATGGCGCAGCCCATCGGCCGGCGGGTGATGTCGCGCAGCCTCGACAACACGTTGCGCGTCGTCCGCCTCGAGCCCACCGAGTGGGTGCTGTGTGACATCCGGATCCAGGCCCTGGCCCACGGTTACGGCCAAGGGACGGCCTTCTTGTGGTCGGAGTCGGGGAATCTCCTGGCCACGGCCAGCCAGTCCATGAGTGTCCGCTACTTTCCGCCAGCCCCCTGACAAGCGCGGCGCTGTAACGGGACAGGCACCCGTCTCGTTGTAGGAGACGAGGTGGCACTGCCCGGAAGCGGTCGGGTCGCCCGCAACAACAGGACAACTGTGCCGGACCACGGCCGCGGCACCACGAAGCGAGGGGAACCAGATATGAAGCATGCACGTACGTTTACGAGGGTGACAGCGCTCACGGTGGTGGCCCTGGGCCTCACCGCCGGCGTTGCCGGTGCCGCCAAGGGCAGCGCCCCCTCAGTGAGTGGCTCGGTCACCGCCGTCAATGGAGTTACTGCGCCCGGTACATGCGGGACGGCCGGTTCCACCGGCAACTTCACCTTGACTACCGGCGGGGCCACGCCCGCCGTCCACACGGTCGACGTGACCCCGGCGACCTCGTTCGTCCAAAAGAAGGTGGCGGCGCCGACCTTCGCCAATGTCTGCGTGGGCTACAACGCCACGGCCATCGGCGTCCAGACTGACTTCGTCGTGGCGGCTTCCGGCGTGTCCATTCACGTGCCCAAGCCCACCCACGCCTTCGGCACGGTAACCGACGTCGGCGGTGTGTCGACGGCCGGCACCTGCGGCACGGCACAAACGGACGGCACGTTTACCCTGTCCACGTTGGTATCGGGCAGCCCGGTGGTCACGACCGTCTTTGTGACCCCGAACACCAAGTTCAACGTGTCCCACGTGGGGACCTCTACCTTCGCCGGACTGTGCGTCGGGTCCTACGCCCAGGCCGAGGGCCTCGCCGTCGGGGGAACTGTCCTGGCCAGCTCGGTGCAGGTCAAGATCCCAAAGCCGCCGACCCCAGCCCACGTGAAGGGCATGGTCTCGTCAGTCAACGGGGCCTCGACGGCCGGCACCTGCGGCATAGCAGCCACGGCCGGCTCGTTCGTGATCACCTGGACCGACCGGACCAGCGCCGTGGTCAACACGATCGTGGTCGTCACGGCTACGACCCCGTTCGCGGGCAGGGGTTTGGTCACCTCGTTCGCCGACGTCTGCGTTGGGGCCAAGTCGTCCGTCGTCGGCAACAACTCGTCGGGCGCACTGGACGCGGTATCCGTGGCCACGTACCCCGTCAAGGTCTGACACAAACTGGAGTCCGTTCCCACGGCGGCACCCTCCGGGGTGCCGCCGTGGGGCGCGTCTGGACCCAGGGCCGTCCACTAGTGTCGGCAGGCATGTGCGACAGCCGAACCGATAGGGGACGATCATGAAGATCAGCACGATGCTCAGCTATGCCGGCGGATTCCGTAAGGCAGCCGCACAGGTGGCGGAGATGGAGAAAGCGGGACTGGATCTGGTGTGGGTGGCCGAGGCCTACGGCATCGATAGCCCCAGTCAGATGGGCTACCTCGCCGCCCTGACCGAGACCGTAGAGATCGGATCGGCCATCCTCCCTATCTTCACCCGGACCCCGACGCTCATCGCCATGACGGCTGCCGGTGTGGATGCACTGTCCGAGGGACGGTTCCATCTCGGGCTCGGGTCGTCTGGCCCCCAGGTGATCGAGGGCTGGCACGGGGTGCCGTTTAATGCGCCGCTGGGCCGGACGCGCGAGATCGTTGACGTATGCCGGGAGGTATGGGCTCGCGAGGCGCCACTCGAGCACCACGGCAAGTACTACGACATGCCCCTTTCCGAGGGACAGGGCACCGGACTCGGCAAGGCCCTCAAGATCATCGGCCGGCCGGTGCGCTCCCGTATTCCGGTGTGGGTGGCCTCGCTAGGGGAGAAGAACGTGGCCATGACAGCCGAGATCGCCGATGGCTGGATCCCCATGTTGTTCGTCCCCGAGAAGGCCCAAAACGTCTGGGGGGAGTCGCTCGAAGCAGGCAAAGCCAAGCGGGATCCAGAACTCGGACCACTGCAGATCACCGTGGGCGGGATGGTGGCCATCGGCGAGGGTGATGACGTGAAGGCCCTGCGTGACATGGCCCGACCGATGGTGGCCCTGTACGTAGGTGGCATGGGCGCTAAGGGCCAGAACTTCTACAACGACGTGGTGAAGCGCTACGGCTACGAGGAAGAGGCCGAGAAGATCCAGGATCTCTACCTGAGCGGCAAGAAAGCCGAGGCCGAAGCACTGGTGCCCGACGAACTGCTCGAGTCGATGTCGTTGTGCGGGCCCGAGAGCTATGTGGCCGAGCGGATCAGCGCCTTCAAGGAGGCCGGCGTGAGCCACCTCCAGGTGGTCCCCGTCCCCACAGGGGATCAGACCCCAGTCGACATCATCGCCAAGGTCAAGGACATGATCGGCTAGCGACGGGTAGGGCCGACGGTGCCGGCAGGGGAGCCCCTGCCGGCCGCTCCGGCCGGGTGACTACTCGTCGGAGACGAGCTCACCCGGGCTGACCGTGTCGAGGGAGAGCAGCGCGTCCAACTGGACGGCCATCTGCTCGATTTCGGCGGCCTCGTAGTAACTCCGGTTGAGGGTCAGTGTCAACTGGTCCTGCACCAGTGCGAGGGCATCTTCGGCGGCAGCCGCCGCGTCGTAGACCGAGAAGAGGCGTGCCTGCATGGCCTTGGCCGATACGTAGCGGGTGCCGCGGTCTGCGGCCTCGACTGGTAGGGCCCGCAGCGCATCGCCGGGGGTCGCAGTTCCTGACGTGACCGTATTGTGCACTTGCTCCTGGTCCATCGTCATCCACCTTTCGTGGTTGTCGTCACCGCTTGGTGCTCACCTCTATTCAACACCGTCGGCGTGACAATTCATCCGCATGCGCCAAGAACGCCACCGACCTGCAACGGGACCCTGGTCGGATGGGAGAAACGGGTGATGGAACAGCAGTCGGGGAGCGTCGTTTGGCGTCGGCACGCCGCCCGGCACGCCGCCCGGCACGCCGCCCGGATGTTCACCCGGCGTGCGGGGACCCGGCACATCGGACCCGAGGGCGCTGGGGATCACGTCCCGCCGCGTGGTGTTATTCGTCCCGATGACCAGGTCACCCTCTCCTGGGCCAAGGACACGTGTCGATGGAGGGGCACAGGTCGATCAGACCGCCCGCACGGGTGTCCTCAGCCTGGCACTGGCGGCAGTATGACGATGCCCAGGCTGGTGCACCGTAGATGGAGATCGGCTGTGAGGGCTTTCGTCTCTGCGTCGCGCCCCTCGATCCGAGTCAGATGTACCAGACGATCCAGAGTGAGCACTGCCTCGAACGGCCTGTTGTCCTCCTCGGCTCGGCTGAATGCTTGGGCTAGTGCTGATCGAGCGCCGCTTCGGTCACCACGTTGGAGCATCGCCCAGCCACGCCAGCGCAACAGAGCCGATTCGTCGGCATCGGGCCGGCTCAGCAGTCGATCGGCAAGGTCCAAGGCCTCGGCGCTTCGACTGTCAAGCACCAGACACTCCACGATGAGCACGTCTACCTGGGCGATGTCACCATCGAGCCCGGCGCCGACGAACTCACGGCGGGCGACGTCGTAGCGCTGGTGGGCATCGCCATAGTTGCCCGTCCGGGCCGACAGACGCCCAAGCAGCATGCCAGTGAATCCCACCCCGACGCGGTAGCCGGATGCCCGGCACACCTGGTGGGCCTGGCGCAGCACGGTGTGGGCATCGTCGTAGTGGCCTTGGTCGGACAAGACCTCACCGATGTTGGCCGTGCACATGGCTGCATCGACCTCGTTGCCGGTGGCCAGCCTGGCATCGCGCCCAAGGCGATAGAGGTCGACGGCTCGATCCCACTCCCCTTGGAAGTACGCAAATCCACCCATATTGAGGAGCACCGCCGCCACCCCGGCTTGGTCGCCCAGGTCTCGGTAGATGGCCAATGCTGCCTGGGAGTGGACGGCTTGTTCGGGGCGCCCCAACGTCACCCAAGCCCAGTCCAGGATGTAGAGCGCGTGCGCTTCGGCGTCCCTGTCGCCCGAGGCACGGGCTTCAGCCACGGCCTGGTCGCACCACCGAACCGCCTCGCGGCTTGCCCCCTGCGCTTGCCGGACCGACGCATACCAGACAGTCAGTTGGGCCCGAACTCGGCCCGCATCCTGGCCCGGGATGCCATCGAGCAGAGACAGCCCGCGCCGGATCCACCGCACCGCCTCCCCGTAGCGCCCGTTGCGCTCGGGCATCCAGGCTTCCTTGAGGAAGATTTCGGCTTGAGCCACCGGATCGTCGGCCAAGAGGGCCCGAGCACGCCGATAGGCGCGAGTCGCCTCTGGGTACTGGCCCGAGCGCTCACGGGCATCGCCCAGACCGGTCCATACACTGCTCAGGTCGGCTTTCTCGAGATAGGCAACTCGGCGACCGGCGGCCAGGGTCCGTTCATACAGGGTGGCCGCTGCCTGGTTGGCGAACCTGGCCAGGGCCCGGTCACCAGCCAGCCGGCCCCACCGCCAGGCGGCAGGGTAGTCGCCTGCATGGAAGTAGTGCAGCGACAGCAGTTCGGCCTCGGTGCTGGCGCGGCCCTCCAGGCGGAGTAGCAGGGCAGCCGCGGCACGGCCATGGAGCATCCGGCGGCGGCGGTAGGGAAGCCCCTCGTAGGCGCAGTCGCGAAGGCTGGTGGACCGGAAGCGCATCTGGCCGGAATCTTCTGCGGTGAGGAACGGCGCCAGTTCCAAGGGAACGGTCGATTCGCTCGCCTGACGGGTGACAGGGTTGACATGTTCTGTGTCCTCGTCGATCAGTGCCCTCAGGTCCGCCGGGGTGAATGCCGTTCCCAGCACGGCGGCGCTACGCAGGATCCCCCGCAACCGTGGTTGCAGTCGATCGATCTCTGCCGTCATGGCGGCATCGACCGATCCAGGCAATGAGTCCAGGGGCGAGCCGGACCGGTGGGCCCGCCACAGTTCGACCAGGAAGAGCGGATTCCCAGCACTGCGCTCTGCGAGGAGACGCATCTCATGCGGTCGCATCGGGTGCTCTTGGCCAGCGCGCTCGAGTGCGTCGACGGCCTGGGCAATGGTGAGTGGGGCAATGGCCAAGCGACGAGGCCGGGGCCCTTCGATCTGCAGTCCGGTCGGCTCGTCGCGGCGGGTGAGACAGACCAGGACCGGCTGATCGTCGAGGAGGCTGATCATCTGACCGACGATGTCCTGGGAGGCCTCGTCCATGAGTTGGACATCCTCGATCACCACTACGGAGGGCCGAGTTAGTTGCTCGCTCAAGAAGCCAGCAGTGGACCGGGCCACGGCACGGCTTCGCTGTTCTGGCTCTCGGTCATCGGTCGCTGGGACGTCGGGCAGATCCAGACCGAGGCCAGTGCCGATCAAGGCGGACGTGCTCGCTGTGCGGGAGTCCGGGAGGGATCCCGTACTTGACGCGTCCAATGCCTCCTCGGTGACCGAGCCAGCCGAGCGACCATGAAGTGCCCGGCCCAGCGCCCGGGTCAGTGCATAAGGGGTGGAGGCGTCATAGCTCTCGCAGGTCACCGAGATCACGGGGAGCGGGCCGGCCAGCACTCGGAGTTCGGCCATCAGGCGGGTCTTTCCCATCCCGTGACCACCAGAGATCTCCACCACGGCCCCGGAACCATCGTGCAGACGAGTGAGTGCGTCGGACAAGGCGGCTAGCGGCTCATCGACACCGACAAAGGGAAAGCTTGTCTCTGGTTCACTGTGATGCCGACGTAGGGCTCCCACGACGGATGCCGCCACCGGATGCCGCTTGCCCTTGACCAGGAAGGGCTCGAGTTCCACGGTGGTGAACACCGCAGCCGACCTATCCAGGACTTCTGATGTGGCCAGGATCTGCCCGGCGCCAGCTGTAGCCATCAGCCGGGCCGCCAGGTTCACGGTGTCGCCCATGGTCGTGTAGGTCCGGCGATAGGGCGGCCCCACCTCGCCGGCGAACACTGCTCCGGCCGTGACCCCGATCCGCAGTGGGAGCAGCCCAGGATCGTCGCACTCAGCGATCCGCCGCAGCGCCAAGAGCATGCGCTGCTCGTCGTCCCCCACCCTCCGGGGGGCGCCGGAGACGAGGATGATCTTCCCTCCGTCATGGTCGATGTCGGTTCCCAAGAAGCAGATCTTGAGATCATCGGCGGCACTCTGGATGGCCCGGATGGTTCTGTCCAAGCGGTGGGTCAGGACTGCGGGACCCTCGTCGGCCAGGAGTTGATCGGTGCCGTCGAAGTGCAGGAATGCCACGGTGGCCGTGCGGTGCTCTGGCTCGTTGCCACCTCCGAGCAGATGGTCGCGGATAGCCAGGGGTACGTAGCGGGCCACGTCGACCGATCCTGGGTCCAACACGATGATGGCTAGGTCCGGGACGTCACCAGAGGGCCGGCGCAATAGGAAGCCCGCCTTCCGAGCTGGCCCGCGGCAGCTGGGTGCCAACTGCTCGCTGGTGGCGACCGTCATCACGATTTCGCCGGCCGCCGCCATCTCCTCGGCCTGCACGGCGGCAGTCACCCCTGGGCCGACTGCGATGAGCTCCCGATGGGATCCGCCCACCAAGGCCAGATGGAACGTACCGCTGTGGACACCCATGGAGATGCGCAGCACCACCTGTCCCGCCGAGGTGTCGATTCGTCCTACCTGGCGCAGCCGGGCGCGCATGGCGACCGTGGCGTGGGCGGCGCGGGTGGCATGGTTGTCACCGGTAAAGAGGAGAAGTACGGCGTCTCCCCCGAACTTGATCAGGCTTCCTCCACATCGGTAGGCCACCGCTAGGAGCTCTTCGAAGCAGCCGTCAATGGCGTCTGCCACTTCCTCGGCTCCGACCTTGCCGTGCCGGGCCAGGCGCTCGGACATCTTGGTGAACCCGGAAATGTCGCCGAAGACCATGGTGCCCTCGACGGCTTGCCAGCGGGCCACGGTGTCGTCGACGGCATCGGCGCCCCGCGCCCACTCTACGGTTGGTTGTGCGAGGTGAGGAAGGAGGATCCGGGTGTCAGGTGCTCCCGAAGGAACCGTCACGATTCTTGGGGTGCGGCCAGATCTACGTGCACGGCACTCATGGTGTCACCTGGCCGGATGGATTGCCCTCGATAACGGTGACGGGCAGACGTGCGGTGCGAGAACTCGTGACCTTAGCGACGGCTGAAGAATGGGTCACCACCGGCAAAGTAGACGGTGTCTTGCGTATAGCGGGCCCCGCTGGCACCGAGCGTTCGCTCGGCACCGTTCACACACGGCGTGTTGTACACACCCGCCAATTTCGTGCAGGCGGGCAAGGAGACGGCTACCCCGTTGTCCTTCAGCATTGCCACTGCTCCGGTAGGAACTGAGGTCCCGTAGTAGATCTGGACAACGACACTGATGGGATGGGAACGGCTGGAGTAGGCACCAAAACTTCCCGACACCAGCACCACGGCCCCAAGGCATCCGGCCTGACAGAGCGTCGGGACACTCGAGGCCGGCAGCGACTGCAGGGTGATCGCCACTGGCGGAGGTGTGGTCTTGTTGGACCCGGCCAGCTTCACTAGGGCATGGGTCTTGGCGATCCTGGCTCTGGGCAGCTTCAGACGGACCACGGAGGGAGTGGTGGCCGATGGGGGTGTCGGCGAGCTTGCGACCGGGACACCGGGATCAGCGATGGTGATCACCCCTGCAGCGATCGTCACCACCGATACGGCGGCCAGCAAGGCTGACGCTGCGGCCCCGCTTGTGGACGTTGCTGTGACCGAGCCGCTTATCGCAGTACCGGCGGCCAAGCCCGATGTCTGCACCTGGAGGGTGACGGTGGCGGTAGTTCCCGCCTTGACCGTCCCGAGAGTACAACTGGCTTGGTTGGCTCCAGATGCGATGCACGTGGTCCCCGCAGCCTGCATGCCCGCCGTGTTGAAGGTGATCGGACTGCCCTCAGCATCCACCGTGGCTTGCAGAGACACTCCGGTGACCGGGCTCGTGGAGGTGTTGGCCACTGTCACCGACCATGCGGCGTCGGATCCGGGGGTGACCTTGCCTTGGAGTGGAGCTACCGGTCCGGTGATCTCGAGCGTCGGCGAGGCAGAACCGGAATGGGTGGAGATGATGGCCAGATCAGCCGCAGTCGATGTTCCGGTGCTCTGGCAGGTCAAGGTGGTGGTGACCGGCCCCCCCTCCGTCGCCGGGAACCTGGTCATTCCCACGACCATGGACTGCACCTCTATTTCGCCAGTTCCCGGGGTGGGCCCGGCTTGCCAGGACAGTGCAGGGATGGTGGCCACGATGGGAGAGGAGACGGTGGCGGTAACTGGCAACCCAGTGGCGCTCACCGTCTGGCTGAACGGGGTGAGGGCGTCGTTGGCGACGATGGACCCGTCGCCCTGTGTCCCGGCCACCAGCGTGACCGACAGGGTGTTGATGACGTCTTGTTCCCCGGTGCCGAATGTGAGGTTGGGCGCGATCACCAACCCAGTCGAATAGACCGATGGAATAGTGAGACTGGTGGGAGCGGGGATGGCGGCAGCAGCCGTAATGGTGGGATAGGAGTAGCTCGCTCCGCTCGAGTCCAAGCACAAGTAGTCGTTCAGGGCTGAGCGGGAGTACGTGAACCCACCAGTCAGCGTGGCGGAGCCACCGGTCGCGTCTGTCACGGTTAGATCTGTGGCACCACCTGCAGTTCCCGGCGTGATGGCCGGCGTGACTGCAGTGATCTTCGTGTCGGACACCACCGTCACCGAAGTCATCGGCAGGGATCCTAGGGAGGCCGTGGACACCAAACTCAGCCCGGTTCCAGTGATGGTGATGGCAGTTCCACCCGTTCCTGGACCGTAGGCCGGGGACACGCCAGTGATTGCCATGCCGGGTGGCGGGGCTCCGGCCGGAGTCGACACACCAATCAGTCCGGCGATCATGGCGAGCACGGCCACCGCCGTTACCGTCCACCGTCGCCGCTCCAAATTCGTCATCCTGGTGCCACCCCTCAGCCAATCCGACGCTCAGTCCGAAATGTAGGAACGTTGCGACAGATGCATCTGCATACAGCCTAAGGATTGGCGAGGTCGATTACAAGAGCGGCCGGCGAATGACCGTGAAACACGCCGGCCGCACCTTTACAGGTGCGGCCGTCGTGACGTCGTTACCGGTACGCGCCGGTGGGTGAAGGTACTTACTTCTTTGACTCCCAGAACATGGCGTCGATGGCGGCAATCTCGGCCAGGAGACGATCAGCCACAGCCACATCGTTCGTCTTCTTGCACTCGCCAGCGGTCTTGGTGGCCTTCCAGAACTTGTCGTGGAGGTCGGGGAAGCGCTCGAGGTGCTCGGGCTTGAAGTAGTCGGTCCACAGCACCCACAGATGCTGCTTCACCAGGTCAGAGCGCTGCTCCTTGATGAGGACGGCCCGGATCCGGAACGCCTCGTCCTCGGAGGCATTGGCCTTTTCCATGGTGGCCTTGACCGACTCGGCCTCGATGCGGGCCTGGGCCGGGTCGTAGACGCCACACGGCAGGTCGCAGTGGGCATGGACGGCCATGGGGGACGACACGCGGTCGGCCAGTGCGAGCAGGTGGTCTGCGATGCGCATGGGTGATCCTCTTTCCTGTGGTGAGTGGTGGTGTTATTTGCTACTGATCGATGGTGCCGGCGATCGGAGATCCCCATGCGGGCCACCTCTCAGGCGCCCGCTTGGGATCAGCGCGCGCCGATTCTTCTGGTTCAGAGTGGGGCATGGGCCCCTGGAGGCCACCTTACCCAGGATGGGCGGAACCCTGACCCGATGCCGACGGACAGTCCCGGTCGTGCTGGTGGGCCGTCCTAGCGTCGGAGATGACCCTCCATCGCAAGAGCCGGAACCCGACGGCCACCTGGTCTGACGGGTCTTCGTGAGCCACCTCGAGGGCCTTAGGCAGATGGGGTGGTGAACCTCTGCGATGATGACCCACTGTGAGTCCGCCCAGTCGAGGGCGGACCGGATGTGAGAGGACCGGCAGTATGGAAGGCCCGATTACCGACAGTGCCCTCGAGGCGATGCTCCAGGCGGCCCTGTCCCGGGTCGACGTACGGATGTTGAGGGAGACGCTCCAGTCGGTCACCGACCCTCGATTCCCTATCGCCAAGCCCATCGCCAACGCGCTGGCCGCGTTGAGCAAGCACCGCGATCCGGTGGCGATGCTTGGCCGGGCCCAGTATCGGGCCGCACTCCCCTATGCCGCGGCAGTGCTGGCTGAGGCGTGCCTGGCCGCCGTCATCGAGGCCCTGGGCGAAGATGCCGACGATCCGACGAGCGAGCAGCTCTTGGCCGCCATCGATTCGGTGGGTTCTGACTATGACGATGTCATCGTCGCTGTCATGTTGGCGTCGGTGGCAGCGGGCGACATGGCTGCATCCGACCTCTGTTTCGAGACCCTCGATACCGATGAGCGGTTCGGGCTGACGGACTGGCAGAAGTTCGAGCGGTCCGAATCCGCACCAGCTGAACCTCGGGCTGTTGCCGCCACAACGGTGTCCCCCGAGCAGCGCGAAGCTCGCAAGGCCAAGAAGCAGCGGGATGTCGAAGAGAAGCGGAAGCGGGCCGAGACGGCGGCCAAGGCGGCCGAGCAGGTGCGCCTGGCCCGCAAGAAGGAGCGGGCCGGAGCACTGGTCCGCCAGCCCGCAGCAGATCTGGTGGCTCCCCGGCCTCCGTCGGTGGCGCCGTCGATAGGGCGACGTCGACCCATCCTCACCCCGCTGCAGGAGGAGGAGTTCGACAGCCGCGACAAGTGGTCGGCCGGAATCGTCCATGCGTGGGTGCGCTTCGACGCCCCAGATCCTGACGAACCAGAGCTTCTGGGCAAGGTCCGACCATGCGTCGTGGTGGCTGGATCTGAAACCCACATACTGATTCGCCCCGGTTACTCGGAAGGCGGGGTCAAGAGCCGGGACTGGAAGTGCGTCCCGGTCCGACACTGGCGCCAGGCCGGATTCGACCAGCCGACCTGGATCGACGTGGACGCGGTCCGTGTCCCCCGGCCCGAGGAGGGACCCACCGGTTGGTTGGAGCCCGACGACTGGAACTCGCTCTGGTAGGTCGTTGACCAGTCGCCAGGATCGGTTGTGGATACTCGGATGGTCCAGCCGCCGTCGACGAGATCGGCTGCTGTTCGAAAGGTCCTGCAATCGATCTGCAACTCAGGTAACGTTATCGCAGAAGACGAACAGTGTCCTGAGCGGATTCTGGGGCACGTAACAGCGGCGGGCGGCGGCGTCGGCTGCAAAGGGAGGGCGCCATGTTGCGCACATGTTTGCTCGGAGCAGGGGCAGTGGCCCTGGGGTTTGCCGTGATGGGCAGCTCGGGTGGCGACATTGCCGAGGCCACGCCGGTGACGGCGGCGTTCAGCGGCACGCTGCATTGTGCGGCCACCGGATCGCTGAAGTTCAACGCCAAACTGACCAACGGCGGGCTATCTCCGTCGACGATCACATTGCGGGCCGCTCTGTCGGGATGTACCGGGACAGGCACTACTAACGGCGGGGTTTCGCTGTCGGGCGGCAAACTTTTGGCCACCACGGTGACATCGGTGGCCAGCAACTGCGGCGCGGTCCTCGGGGCTGAAGCACTCCCGAATCTGACCGGATCGATCAAGTGGAAGACCACTGGCGGAAGGGCAGTCGACTCTGCCGTGACTGTCTCCGGAGCAGCGGTGTACTACAACGCCACGTTCAACACCATCACGGCGTATCTGCCGACAACGGTCTCGGGCGGGTCGTTCGTAGGTCAGCCAACGGCATTCGCTGGCCTCGGGTCTAACCTGAGTGCCTACAGGCTGACGGCGTCGTGCGGGGCCGCCGGTCTTGGCTCGCTGAAGTTCGGAAACCCCGGGCTCGTCACCGGATCCATGAATGTGGGAGCGTGAACCTGATGAATAAGAACCCAGCCAAGAATCGTCTTGCTCGTCTGGCCACCGGTGTCGGCGCCATCGGCGCAGTTTCGTTGCTTCTGGCCGCCACGCTGACCGCCCCTGCCGGAGCCGTCGCGGGACCTCCCTTCAACACGACAGTCACCGTGACGTCGAGCGCACTCACGGCCGTAACCGGGCAGCCCATGACCTTCAGCGCCAAGGTCGTGTCCGCCGGACACGGCGTTCCTGGCGGCCAAGTGGTGTTCACCATTGTGGCCAACGATGCGTCGACAGTGAGCTGCGACACCGGCAACACGCTTAATTTGACTGCCGGTACCGCGGCTTGTGTCGTGGCTAGTGGACTGCTCGCCTCGGCTGGTCCCTACTCGGTGGCAGCCGCGTATACCGACACGCTCGACTCGAACTACAAGCCCGGTGCAGGCTCCCGTTCACAGAACGTCAATCAGGGCAAGACCACTACATCGGTGACGGCGTCGGCCAGCCCTTCGGTGACCGGCCAGGCCATCACCTTTACGGCTGCGGTTGCCCCGACATCGCCTGCTAGCGGAGCCCCCTCGGGAACCGTGACTTTTGCGGGCGTCACCTGCGATGGGGGAAACACCATCGCCATTGTCGCCGGACTGGCCCAGTGCCCGGTATCGGCAGGCATGATGAGCCAGTCAACGTCCTACGCGATCACGGGTGCCTACTCAGGTGACGCCCTGTTCCTTACGAGCTCAGGGATCGCCCACCAGTTGGTCAAGACGGCGGCCACCGTCGTTGTGATCACTCCGTCTACCGGTACATGCACGGGATCGGTCTGCTCCATCGGCCAGGGCACTGCAATAGCCTTTACTGCCGTTGATGCAGCCACCGGTACCGACGGTGGATCAGGCGTTCCGGCGGGCACCGCAGTGTTCTCCATCACCCGGCCCGGTTCGAATGCATCGCTTCCGTGTGATGGGGGCTCGAACTCCATCGCTCTCGTCGGTGGCCAGGCCACCTGCACCATGTCGGCCGGTCTGTCCGCCAGTATCTACTTCAAGGTGACTGCAACCGTCACCGCCGCCGGGTACACCACCAGTTCGGCAACCCTGTATGAGAACTCGGCCCTGGCCTCGACCAATGTGGTCACGTCGGTGCCGAAGAACATCGGCACCGGCCAGACCTTCGATGTGACCGCGGTTGTGACTCCGACGGGTGGATACAGCGGGTCGAACCTTCCCACCGGATACGTCAATATCCTCGTGTGCGGCAGCAATAGCAATGGAAACAACGGCTGTCAGGGTGGTGCGTCGCCGGTCGGCCCGGGTGGAGTGGCCAAGCTGACGATCGGGGGCGGCGAGTACATAGGCTCGTACTCGTATCAGGCGGTCTACACCGGGGATTCGAACTTCTATTCGAGCACGGCCCGATCCAAGTTCATCTTCATCGGCAAGTCACCCACCGCCGTGTCACTGTCTGAGTCCGGTGGATTCTGGTCCTACGACGGAAATGCAGTGGCGATCACAGCCACGGTGGCAGCTACCAACGGGGCGGCAGGCTCCACCTTGGTTGGTCCGCCGACCGGCGACGTGACCTTCACAATCACAGGTCCCAATGGTCCTGTCACGTGTGCTGGAGGCAATACGGTGCCCCTCTCTCAGGATGTCGGGCAAGTGGAGGGATCGGTCTCCTGCTTCCTGCCTCCGGGGACACTTACCAACTCCACACCTCCGGCCACGGACTATATGGTCCAGGTCAACTACGCCGGCGACTGGAACTACACCGCATCTAATGGTCGTGCGGTCCAGGTCGTTGTACCGATGATCGCCTGATCGATGGGGCTGCGACCCGCTGAAGGTCGCCTGAACGCCACAGACGGAGCACCTCCGGGGTCATCACCTCGAAGGTGCTCCGTTTGCGTTGACGGGAACGGTCGTGGGTTCCGGATGTAGGGGGCGAGGCCCCGCCTGCAGGACGGCCTGACGGGTCAGCAGTCGGTGGCATCGATGAACGACGAGACCTCCGCGTCGGTGGCCGGGGTCGGTGTTGATCATGGCATCGAGGGCTCGCCATGTCGATGGTCCAGGTCGATGGTCCAGGTCGATGGTCCAGGTCGATGGTCCAGTTGGATGGTCCAGTTGGATGGTCCAGGTCGATGGTATCGACATGAGATGGGCGGTGGCCTTGGTCTCCTCTTCGCAAATGAGCGGGGTCTGCCAGCCGAGCCCACCAATTGCTCTCGGTGGTTGCCACTGTGAGGGTAACCACAAGGAGGTTGTCTCGAGCATCGGGAGCTTCAATCCAGACTGGAGACCTGCATCAGAGTCATTCGAGCACTGCCGAGATAGCAGGTAGGCCCTCCTCATTGCTCGTATCAACAACGTCGAACGTGGAGAGTCGGATCGGGCCCAACTCTCGTATCGACCGGAACCGATCCAGAAGACTGTCGCGGGTGATCAGATGACCAGATGTTCAGATGACCGCCATGGGCATAATGTCGGCGACGGCTCAAGTAGCGCCACGCTGCGACCTCCGGGTCACACGACCAGTGGATCTGCATGGCGTTCGAAAGATCGAAGAGCTACGCAATCGGCGTGCGGGACGTCGTCCTTGTCGATGACCGCAATGGTGCTCAGGTGGGGGTCCAACGCGATTGCGAGCGTTGACTTGCCACTTCCGGGCATCTTGTTCACGATGATGAATCTGCCAGCGGGGTCATCGCCATGGCGGTCCACCCACTCAGCCTGGGCGACACGGATTGCCTGTACGACGCGGGGACGGAGACATGATGTGGCATGGATATTCGTCGAGCGATCCTGGCCGAGGCCAACTCCGTGGCCGATCTGTGGCTCCGATCCAGGAAAGCATCTGCTCCGTCAATTCCTCCAATCGTCCACAGCGACGAGGACGTGCGCCAGTGGTTCAACGAAGTGGTGATTCCCTCCCGCGAGGTTTGGGTCGCTGACCTTCATGGTGACCTCGTTGCGCTGATGGTCCTGGACGGCCAATGGATCGATCAGATCTATGTCGATCCGACAGTGACCGGAACGGGCATCGGCGGGACCTTGGTCGCACACGCAAAGGGCCTTCGTCCAGCCGGGCTCAAACTCTGGACGTTCCAGGGCAATCTGGGAGCCCGACGCTTCTACGAAGCACACGGATTCGTCGCCACTATCCGCACGGAAAGAGACAACGAAGAGCGAGCCCCTGACGTTTGCTACGAGTGGCGCCCATCTACATCGCCCGCATAGGGATGGTGCCCCACAACAGCGGATGGGTGGGGCACTATTCGGGCCGTGCAACCAACGGATAGTTGAAGTCCGAGCGGGTTGCCCGTGGGACCCGGTGGGTTGCTGCCTGAGGACTCAGGAGGCCGGCGGCCCAGATGGCGGCTGGGTGATGTGAGGCACCGAGGAGATCCGGGGTGTCGATGAGGAGGCCGATGGGCCACCCACCGAGACCCGTCGTCCCTCGAGCGGATCGACGCTCGACGCATCCGGGTGGACCTGGGCCTGGCGGATCACATCAAGGATGTCCTCGCCGATGAGCTCACTGCGCAGCAGGAGTGCGTCGCGCAGTGCCTCCACCACGTGACGGTACTCCTCCAACATCTGGCCCACAGACTCCTTGGAGCTGGTCAGTAGCGCCTCGACCTCGGATCGACGGGCTTCGTCAGCCAGCACCTTTCCGACGACGCCCCCGCTGGCCGACTCGATAGCAGCCACCGAGATGAGCGAACTCCCCATGCCGAGAATCCCCACCATCTGACAGGCGTTGAGAGTGGCGGCCTGGAGATCGCTGGCCACACCAGTGGACGACTCCCCGAAGAAGATCTCTTCGGCCACCATTCCACCAAAGGCGATGTCGATGATGGCTCGGACCTCGGTCTGGGTCATGGTGAAGCGTTCCTCGGTGTCGGAGTGGCTGAGCAGGCCGAGTGCGTCACGGCGTTTCACTATGGTCAGGACCTCGAGCGTGCGACTCTTCCCGACCAGCCAGGCCACCGTCGCATGGCCGGCCTCATGGGTGGCGATCGTCCGCCGTTCGGCCTCGGTGTACTCCACCGGCTGGGCCAGTCCGATCTCCTCGGTCATCTTGGCGTGCTGGATGTCCTGCCAGGAAAGCTGGTGCGCACCGCGCCGTAGCGCCCAGACCAGGGCTTCGTCGAGCAGGTGCTCGATCATCACGGGGGAGTACCCCGCAGTCATGGCGGCCAGCGTGTCGCGGCGTGCGGGATCATCGATCTCGGATTCGTGTGCCTTCTTATCCAGGTAGTAGTCGAAGATGTCCCGTCGTCCAGCGCGCCCAGGTAGTCCAAAGTAGATATTGCGGTCGAAACGACCAGGCCGGACCAGCGCAGAGTCCAGGTCGTCGGCTCGGTTGGTGGCTCCGATCACCAAGATGTTGGCTGGGGTGTGCGTCGGTGTCCGAAGCTTGAGCTTGCCGGGCAGCCAGGCATTCGCTGTTTTGGCTACTTTGCTGTGCATCCGGGTCGTCCAGGGGGTCTGTTCGAACGACTGAAGTTGGATCAACAGCTCATTGACCACCCCGGGGATGCCGTCGCCATGGCTGGAGCCTGACCCGCGCTTACCGCCGATGGCATCGAGCTCCTCGATGAAGCCGATGGCGCCTCCCTCGCGACGGGCCTGGCGGCGGAGCTCCTTGAAGTAGGCACGGATCTTGCGGTTGGTCTGTCCGTAGAACATGGATTGGAACGCCGACGAAGACACGAAGAGGAACGGGACGCCCGCCTCGGAAGCCATGGCCTTGGCCATGTACGTCTTGCCCGTTCCCGGTGGTCCTTCGAAGAGGATGGCCTTCCGCGGGGTTCCACCCATCTCTTCGTTGAACGTGCGATAGGCAAGGAAGAGATTCAGGGTCTTGGTGATCTCCTCGACCAGCCCGTCCGATCCGCGCACGTCGTCGAAGGTCATGGTCAGCTCTTCGGGCCGGTAGAGGATGTGCGGTGACCTGCCGGCGGCCAGCATCGGCACCACCATCACCGCGGTGAGTAGGAGGATCAGCCCCAGCGGCAGCAGGTACGGGGTGAGGCCCGACGGCACCGACGGAACGGACAACGACATCTCGGGGGCCACCAGGTCGCGCACGATGAGAAGGACGGCAATGACGGCGAGCACTCCGGCCAGTCGCTGCATCCGGGTGGACCTGGTCTTCGCCTTGTGGGCGCCCACGTCCGTGGTGGACATGGAGGCCACGCCGTTAGCCGACAAGGCTCCGAGGGACGGTCGATCTCCGTCGGCAACTGTTGTGCCGCTCACCCGATCTGATGGCTGGGCGGGTCGGTCGATCTGGTCAACCGCCTCGCCATTGCGGTCTGTCTTTGGTTTCGCCATGGTCGCCCCCGTCCCGCTGTCCAAGGAGCCATTCGGCATCCCGGTCGATCCACCGTCCGTAGTCCGATCGACGCTGGACGATGGCCTGCGACGATCACCACGAGGTCTCCACTATTCCGACAATTGGTGGCTACCAAGGGCGACCCTAAAGGGTGAGGCGGCGCAGGTCAACTATTGTCACGCTTGGTAACAATTTGGGCCGGTTCGTGCCCGATCTAGCCCAAAAAGTCACGAAGCGTGAGTATTTGGTTTCTACCCGGGTCATGGCTTGGTGCCATTCGGTAGGAGATCGGTTGCCCAGTGGTAGGCAGACGAGTGCAGATCAGTTGCAGACCGGTCGAAAGCGGAGTGCCAGGCGGGTCTGGTCCGGCGAGCCGAGCGACCGCTCAGCGGGACACAGGAACGGGGAACTCGCGGACATCGAAGTCGGACAGAATCGTCGCGCAGAGGGTTGCCGCCGTCAGGGCACAGGACTCCATCGCCACCGCGATCGGGGTGCCATTGGAGATGGCCGATGGGATCTGGGGGAACAGGACCACACCCGAGGTCGGCCCTTGGCCTCCGGAAGCGGCGAGACTCCCGACCAGCCCTGCCGGATCAGTGATCTCGGTGACATCAGGCGTGAGGACGTTGGTGGTCTCACCGGTGGGTTTGGGTGTGGAGCACCCGGCTGATTGGGTCTGCCACGGTGGGAGGGTGAAGTACGGGCACACGAGCTGAATACCAGCGTTGGTGGCCGTGGTGGCGAAGGTGGCGAAGATGCCCTCGGTGCCAGGTGCCGGGGGGCCACTCGTAGGGGGGTTGGGGTCGTTAGGGGGAAACACGGCGAGCGTTGTCGTCCCCGATGCCCCGATGGCAGCATCCTGGCCCCAGCTAGGAGTGGCCGAAGATGCCCCGTTGCTGCCCTGGCCGCCGGGTGATGTTTGCCCGGAGGTGCCAGAGGTGCCGGGGCTCGAGGAAGAGCCTGGGCCGACATGGGCGCAGGTCCACCCACTCGGACCAAGGACAGTGTGCACGCCGTCTGTATAGAAGGCGACCTTCCCGACCAGCGAAGTGGGCACTGGTGCCAGCAGGATGGTCGGATTCCACCCGCTTGTCGCCTTGATGGGTGTGCCTCCATTGGCTGGATCGGTGCATGCGACGACCGGGAATGCGACGGCCACCTCACCGTTCACGGGGACCGTCGTGGAGGGGCTCTCCGATGCAGTGCCGTCCGCTGACGGTCCTCCTGTGGATGACGACGTCCCGAGGAGGTTGCTCCCACACCCAGCCAGCATCGACAGGCCGAGGACAGCCACCGCCGGGACGAACCTCGCAGATCTGCCGAGTTGCCACCAGCCACGGCTCGAGTTGTTGGTCATGAGTTACGACGATATGTCAGGAACGGCTGCGTATGGGGTGCATGCGCCTAGGACTAGCGCCTTGACGCGTATGAACCAGATGGACGAATCAGGAGGCGTGGGGCCCATCAGGCCAGGGTCGGCCAATCGCTTATACGCCCAGTCAGGACTTCGAACCCATCCGAACAGCAAGAGTGGTGTCCCAAGGTGGCAACCATGTCCGCCACATAGAACCACCCCTGCCGCAGTCGGCAGGGGTGGTTCTGTCTTCGTTACTGCGGTG
>Ga0194055_10000780_pt1 | contig 25757 bp, 25 predicted proteins | sample SepL449m_MetaG_FD_155482 | JGI IMG/M metagenome (GOLD analysis project Ga0194055, IMG submission 155482) | Anoxic zone freshwater microbial communities from boreal shield lake in IISD Experimental Lakes Area, Ontario, Canada - Sep2016-L442-9m | ecosystem: Environmental > Aquatic > Freshwater >... | reverse complement strand
GAAGCATGGGCGACGTGCTAAAAGTATTTTTCGTTATGGTCTTGATTTTCTGCGTTCCATTTTTGTTGATCTCGATCTAAAATATGATGATTTTCTTCAGTCCTTACAATTTTTGTCCTGTACGTAGGTATTGTTTATAAAACAAGACAGAATATTTCTAGAGCTTATATATCAATTAGTTCTTGATATCTTGAATAAAGACATAGATGTTGATTTAGAGACAGCTTTAAAAGTGTTGACCACTTACAAGGAATGGTACCATTGGCTACTTGATATGTTTGGCTTGACTAGTCCTCAATAACGCGCTCATTATTTTTTTGGACAAGATGTAATTAAGCCCTAAAATTAGCCAATCAGCGCTAGCAATAGATATCTATAGAATATCTAAATCTTCTTCATACTGCTCTACAAGTGTTCCCAAGACATCCAAGTAGTCTTGTTCATAGTTAGGTGGAGGAAATTGGCCTTATAGCTTCAAGATCAAGAATACTTAAAAACTTCTTAATAACTAGCCCAAATTTTGACTTAAAATGGATGTAAAACAAATTCAGACAATGACCAAAGCCAGAATTCTCTCCGGCGTCCAACCTACAGGCAATTTACATTTAGGAAATTATTTAGGCGCAATTAAAAACTGGGTTGATTTCCAGCGAGATTTTGAGAATTTTTTCTGTGTTGTAGATCTTCACGCCATCACAGTTCCTCATGATCCTCAAGCCCTTGCTCATGATACTAGGACCATTGCTGCTCTCTACCTAGCCTGTGGTATTGATTTACAATATTCTACTATTTTTGTGCAGTCTCACATTTGCGCTCATAGTGAACTGGCTTGGCTGCTAAATTGTATTACTCCTCTCAATTGGCTTGAGCGTATGATCCAATATAAAGAAAAAGCCATCAAACAGGGAGACAATGTCAGTGTTGGGTTACTAGATTATCCGGTATTAATGGCAGCTGATATCTTGCTCTATGATGCTGATAAAGTTCCAGTAGGAGAAGATCAAAAACAACATCTTGAACTGACTCGAGATCTTGTAATTAGAACCAATGATCGCTTTGGAACTGCTGAAAAACCTATCTTCAAAATGCCAGAGCCCCTAATTTTAAAAGAAGGAGCAAGGGTGATGAGCTTGAGCGATGGAACCGCCAAAATGTCCAAATCAGACCCTTCTGAAATGAGTAGAATCAACCTGCTAGACCCACCGGATGTAATTGCTAAAAAGATTAAAAAAACCAAAACAGATCCCATTAAAGGACTAACATTTGACGATCCCACTAGACCAGAATGTCACAATTTACTAACTCTCTATTGCTTGCTATCCAAACAGAGTAAAGAAAGTGTCGCTAGAGAATGTGAGAATATGGGCTGGGGGCAGTTTAAGCCACTTTTGAGTGAGACAGTTGTCAGCTCGTTAGCTCCCATTCAACAGCGCTACCAAGAACTTATGAGTGAACCTAGCTACCTTCAAGATGTTCTATCTCAAGGTAAAGATAAAGCAACAGCAGTAGCTGATCGTACCTTGGCTCGTGTCCAAGATGCCCTTGGTTTTTTGAGACCATGAACAGTAGATTTAAAAAAGCAATAGAAGATGGCGAATTTTTAATAACCGCTGAAGTGACCCCGCCTAAAGGAGGGGATCCCCATCGCATGCTCTCTGTCTCCTCGCTCTTATCAACGAGAGTCCATGCAGTCAACATCACCGATGGTAGTCGAGCAGTACTGAGAATGTCCTCGCTAGCAGCAGCAGCATTACTCGAAAGACAAGGTATAGAGCCAATTTGTCAACTAACAGGCCGTGATCGCAATATCATAGCCTTACAAGCTGACCTGATGGGAGCCCATGCTTTGGGTATACGCAATATACTCGCTTTAACAGGAGATCCTCTCAAAGCAGGAGATCATCCCCAAGCCCGCGCTGTTTTTGAGCTAGAATCAGTCAGAATACTTAAGTTGATTGAGCAACTCAATCAAGGTCTTGACTCTCAAGGAATTGTGTTACCCGATGGACCGCTAGATCTTTTAAAAGGAGCTGCTGTTGATCCTCAATCTAAGAGCTGGTCAGGACTTGAAAGTCGATTTAATCGCAAAGTTGAAGCAGGTGCCCAATTTTTTCAAAGTCAGCTAATTACCGATTTTGATCTACTAGAGAAGTTTATGAGCAAGATTGCCTATGGCAGTGGGCGACCGATCCTAGCGGGTATCTTTCTTTTAAAATCTGCAAAGAATGCTCATTTTATCAACCGTAATGTTCCGGGGGTCGAAATTCCCCAAGAAATTATCCATAGGCTAGAGAGCGCAAAAGATCCTTTAGAAGAGGGTATTAATATTGCTGCAGAGCAAGTAATTCTGGCCAAACAAATCTGTCAGGGGGTGCATATGATGGCAGTCAAGAAAGAAGAGTTAATCCCGGAGATTTTAACTCGCGCGCAAATTAAATCTTTACAGTGAGAATAAAATTATGAAACTTTTGGCTATTGCCTTTGTTTTTTTAATCAATCTTGGATCTTTTTTTTTCAGCTCTGCGGCTATAGCTACTACCGCTATAGAGCTTAAAGATATATCTTACAAAGAATGTCAAGGCGAAATAGCACTAGGTAATGTAACTAGTGGCAGCTCAGAAACTGCAAATTGTTTTCTAGTTACTGGTAAGGCTGTAAATAATTCGGGTAAAACGGTCTATGACGCGGATGTTTTTGGCCGAGTATATGATGCCAATAATGAACCAGCCATGCAGAATAGGACGCGCCTGGGTACTCTAGAAGAAATACCACCAGGCACTAGTGATTTTGAAGTTAGAATATCAGTAAGCGCCAACCAGCCAACTCCCTTGAAGCTGAAACAATTTAAAGCCTCTGGCTTTGCTGGTAAGGTACGTCCTTATTATTATGACTAGAACGTGATGGGAATTTGTACTAAAACATTCTGGAGAATTTGAAGTACAAAAATCGCCAAAATCGAGGATATGTCTATCATTCCAATTGGTGGAATGAATGAACGAAAAACATTTAAATAGGGATCAGTGATTGGACTTAAATAGGAATTTGCAGTTTCAGCCCAGCTTGCGCCTTGGAACCAAGTTAGCAAGATTCTAATTAAGATAGCAACCAGATAAATATTGATGAAATTGACCAAGGTGCTGATTATAAGACTTGAGACCATAGAGAGAGTACCTACCTCTACAAAGTAAAAATTTAATAGAATAGACATTTAACTAACATAGTAACAAGACTAGGTGAAAATTCACTAATCCAATTCCATGAAAAATACCTTTCTCGAATATCTCAATGGTCCCAAACGCCCAGTTCTGGTCTTCGATGGAGCTATGGGCACATCTCTGCAAACCCAAAATTTAACAGCAGATGACTTTGGTGGAGCAGAATATGAAGGCTGCAATGAATATTTAGTGCATACTAAACCTGAAGCAGTCGAGAAGGTACATAGAGGATTTTTAGAAGTCGGAGCCGATGTTATTGAAACCGACACTTTTGGCGCTAGCGCGCTTACTTTGGTCGAATATGGCTTGCAAGATCAAGCTTATTATCTTAATAAAACTGCAGCCTCTCTTGCCAAAACAATAGCGCAGGAATATTCAACTCCAGAAAAACCACGTTTTGTTGCCGGCTCCATAGGGCCTGGCACAAAATTGCCAACACTTGGACATGTTGATTTTGACAACTTAAAAAATGCCTATATTGAGCAGGTAGAAGGTCTCTATGATGGAGGCGTGGATTTATTTTTGGTAGAGACCTGCCAGGATGTTCTGCAGATTAAAGCAGCTCTCAATGCCATTTATGAAGTGCAAAATCGTAAACAAGAGCGCAAAGCAGTCATGGTTTCCCTGACTATGGAAGATTTTGGCACGATGTTGGTAGGGACAGAAATTTCAGCAGCTCTAGCGATTTTAGAGCCCTATTCAATAGATATTTTAGGGCTTAATTGTGCAACTGGCCCTGACTTGATGAAGCCACATATCAAATATCTTGCAGAGCATTCACCTTTTGTTATCTCTTGTATTCCCAATGCCGGACTGCCGGAGAATATAGGCGGTCAGGCTCACTATCGGCTCAGCCCAGTTGAACTGCAAATGTCACTGATGCATTTTATCGAAGATTTAGGAGTACAGGTAATTGGTGGGTGTTGTGGTACTCGCCCTGATCACATCAAGTCCTTGGTTGAGATGAGCAAAGATCTCCATCCCAAGCAACGTGAGATAAATTATGAGCCTTCTGCCGCCTCTATCTATAGCGCTCAGCCTTATTTGCAGGATAATTCTTTCTTGATAATAGGCGAGCGTCTAAATGCCAGTGGTTCTAAAAAGTGTCGAGATCTGCTCAATGCTGAAGACTGGGATAGTTTGACTTCGCTGGCAAGATCCCAGGAAAAAGAAGGTGCCCATGTCTTGGATGTCAATGTCGACTATGTCGGCCGCGATGGTGTGCTAGATATGAAAGAATTGGTCTCTCGCTTGGTTAATAATGTTAAATTGCCCTTGATGCTCGATTCTACAGAATGGCAAAAAATGGAAGCAGGGCTCAAGGTTGCTGGCGGCAAATCTATTCTCAACTCTACTAACTATGAAGATGGGGAAGAGCGCTTTTTCAAAGTATTGGAATTAGCCAAAAATTATGGCGCTGGGATAGTAGTTGGCACTATTGATGAAGAAGGAATGGCCCGCAGCGCCGAAAAAAAATTCGCCATAGCCGAGCGCGCCTACCATGCGGCTATTGAATATGGTATTGCTCCTAGTGAGGTATTTTTTGATCCTCTAGCTCTGCCTATTTCTACCGGGATAGAAGAAGATAGAGCCAATGGTAAAGCTACAGTTGAGGCTATTCAACAAATCAGGGAGAATTTGCCACAATGTCATATTCTTTTGGGAATTTCTAATATTTCCTTTGGACTTAAGGCCTCTGCTCGTCAAGTGCTCAATTCAATCTTTCTGCATGAATGTATGCGCTTTGGCCTAGATTCAGCTATTGTTAGCCCGAATAAAATTCTGCCACTGAGTAAAATACCCGCTAAACAACTAGAAGTATGCCTAGATTTGATCTATGATCGCCGAGGCTTTGAAGGACAAATCTGTGTATATGATCCTCTGACTGAATTAACTACTTTGTTTGAGGAGCAATCTGGTGAAGTTAAATCAATAGCCCAGCAAGAAAATCTACCCATTGAGGAGAAACTAAAGCGTCATATCATCGATGGAGAAAGGCTAGGCTTGGAGCAAAGCCTACATGAGGCTTTAGAAAAATATCCAGCTCTAGATGTTATTAATATTTATTTACTAGATGGGATGAAGACTGTTGGGGAGTTGTTTGGTTCAGGGCAGATGCAACTACCTTTTGTCTTACAATCAGCCCAAACAATGAAAACTGCTGTTGCCTTTTTAGAGCCTTTCATGGAAAAAAATCAAGATAGTAGCTCTGGCAAAGGGACTTTTATTATTGCTACTGTCAAAGGGGATGTGCATGACATTGGTAAAAATTTAGTAGATATAATTCTTTCCAATAATGGCTATCGAGTAATTAATCTGGGAATCAAGCAACCTGTTGAGAATATCATCAAAGCCCATGAGCAATACAATGCCGACTGCATCGCTATGAGTGGACTACTGGTCAAATCGACAGCCTTTATGAAAGAAAACCTCGAAGCTTTCAACGAAAAAGGAATCACAGTACCTGTAATCTTAGGTGGCGCGGCCCTAAACCGTAAATTTGTCGATCAAGATTGTCAAAACACCTATAAAGGTAGGGTAATTTACGGAAAAGATGCCTTTGCTGATCTAAGGTTTATGGATCGTCTGATGCCCTCTAAGCAGAACAATCTTTGGGATGATCACAAGGGCTTTCTAGATGAGCAAAATGAGGCTTCTGAAATAGTTTTTGCTCAAACAACTCCAGAACTAAATCAGCAAATTCAGGATATCTCTGAGCAAGAATATCAGCCAGTTGCCCAAAATATAGATAGGCCCCAACCTCCATTTTGGGGAACTCGTATCTTGAAAGATATCGATTTAGATGAATTATTCCCTCTACTTGATCTCCAGGCTCTTTTTGTTGGGCAGTGGCAATTGCGCAAGCCTAGAGAGCAAAGTGATGCCGACTATAAAATTTTTCTAGAAAAAACTGCCAGGCCTATCCTGGAAAAATGGAAGAAAAAGATCAAAGATGAAAAAATACTAGACCCAACAGTTGTCTATGGTTATTTTCCCTGTAATGCCTCAGGTGATACACTTTATCTCTATGATCCCGACAATATCAATTTAGATGAGCCAATTGCCTCTTTTAGCTTCCCCAGACAAAAAACTGGTAGACATCTATGCATAGCTGACTTTTTTGCCCAGCGCGAAACTGGAATTATTGATGTTTTTCCTATGCAAGCTGTAACTGTCGGTGAGGTGGCTACTGAATATGCTCAAAAGCTCTTTGAGTCCAATGAATATACTGATTATCTCTACTATCATGGTATGGCCGTCCAAACTGCAGAAGCTCTGGCTGAATGGACACATAGATTGATTCGTCAGCAATTGGGTATTGAATCAGATTTAGATCTTTCTATCAAAGATCTCCTAAGACAGCGCTATAGGGGCTCTCGCTATAGTTTTGGCTATCCAGCTTGTCCCAATATCCAAGATCAATATCGTCAAATAGAATTACTCGGCTGCGAGAGGATTGGACTTTATATGGATGAGAGTGAGCAGATCTATCCCGAACAATCGACTACAGCGATAATTGTTCATCATCCAGAGGCAAAATACTTTAATACCTAAGGTGTTTTGATGTACATTAGCAAAAGCAAACCTTTGCCCAATTTATTTCAATGAATATTAACGATAAAGCAATAGTAAAAGAATACTTTAATAGCACTGGTTTTGAGCGCTGGCGCAAGATCTATGGTCAAGATGAAGTCAGCAAGATTCAAAAAGATATCAGAATTGGGCACCAGCAAACTATCGATACTGTCTTAGATTGGCTCACAAGTGACGGCAATCTAGCCAAGCTAACTATCTGTGATGCTGGCTGTGGGGTTGGCAGCCTTGCCCTTCCTCTAGCCCAATCTGGAGCTACAGTCTATGCCAGTGATATCTCTAGCAAAATGGTAGAAGAAGCCAAAGCCAGAAGTTCAACTCTAACTCAAGTTCAAAGAGACAAGCTCAACTTGAGCGTGCAAGATCTTGAGCAACTTTCCGGTCAATACCATACTGTAATTTGTCTAGATGTCTTGATCCACTACAGTGACAAAGATATAGCCAAAATGATTTCTCATCTAGCAGGGCTTGCTCAATCGCGCTTGATTATTAGTTTTGCCCCTAAGACTTTTTATCTGACTATGTTAAAAAAAGTTGGAGAGCTTTTTCCTGGACCTAGCAAAACTACCAGAGCTTATCAACATCCCGAGCAAACCATCAGGGAAATTTTGATAGATAATGGTTTTGCCATCAACAGAACTGGAATGACCAGTACCAATTTTTACTATTCTCGTATTCTTGAGGCTGTACGCCACAGTTAGTTAACTATGTCTGTCAGTCTGAGCTCTCTTCAAAGTGCTAAGCAACAAAAGCGGCCATTAGTAGTTCTAACGGCCTGGGACTATACCTTAGCTGGCTTATTGGATGAAATAGTAGATATTGTTATGGTGGGAGATTCACTAGCTATGGTCGCGCTGGGACACCCTAGTACTCTGCCTATTACTTTAGATCAGATGATTCATCATGCTAGCGCTGTCTCTAGGGGAGTTAAAAAAGCCTTTCTAGTCTGTGATTTGCCTTTTTTGAGCTATCAAGAGAGTATTGCTGTGGCTATTGGCTCGGCTGGTAGAATTCTCAAAGAAACTGGCGTTAATGCTGTCAAACTTGAAGGGGGTTATCCTTTGATGGCCGAAACAGTAGCTAGCCTAACAAGTATAGGTATACCAGTAATGGGACATGTAGGGCTAACTCCCCAATCTGTAAATCGTCTTGGCTATAGGCAGCAAGGAAGAACCCAAGTTGAAGCCCAACGTATTCTATCTGAAGCGGTTGCCTTAGAAGCAGCCGGCGCTTTTGCCGTTGTTTTAGAGCATATTCCTGCTGATTTGGCTGCTACTATTACCAGTAAACTGACTATTCCAACTATTGGTATTGGAGCTGGCAAACACTGTGATGGGCAAGTCTTAGTTACAGCAGATCTTCTAGGTCTTTCAGAAAAAATCCCCCCTTTTGCTAAATCCTATCTCAATTTACGAGAGCTCATTACTCAAGCCATTGGAGAATATGCTAGCCAGGTAAGGGAGGGAAAATACGACATTTAAATTTTTTTTCAATAGCTAAAATTAAAGATCTACAATCAAAAAATATAGAAAAAATATGGCAGTCAAAAAAAACTTTTCTAGCTTTAGTGAACTTCTAAACTCTTCAAATCTACCAGTATTGGTTGATTTTTATGCCACCTGGTGTGGCCCTTGCCAAATGATGGCACCAATTCTAGAGCAAGTTGGAGCTCAATTAAAAAATAAAGTAAAAGTAGTCAAGATTGACACTGATAAATATCCTAATCTAGGCTCACAGTATGAGATTCAGGCTTTACCGACTCTTATTCTTTTTGTTGGCGGTATGGCAGTAGAAAAAATCGAGGGACTACGCTCAGCCACTGAGATAATCTCCATACTCAATAGGAGAATTTGATGGAAATTGCTCTGATCCCAGCGCTTGCCGATAATTATATATTTTTACTTTATGAGCCTGAGCAAAAAATAGCAGCCGTAGTTGATCCAGCCCAAGCTGAGCCGGTTTTAGAAAAATTGCATGAATTAGGGCTCAATCTAGTTGCTATTTTTAATACTCATCATCACGGGGATCATATTGGCGGTAACACTAAGCTCAAGCAGCTTTTTCCCAATTTGGTTGTCTATGCCGGGGCCAAAGAAGAAGGTAGAATACCCAACCAGTCAGTTTATCTTGAAGATGGGGACCTAATACCTTTTGGTGATGTAGTAGCCAAGGTTATATTCCTGCCTGGCCATACTAGATCGCATATAGCTTATTATTTCCCACCAGAAAAGCCTCAGCAGCCAGGAAATTTATTTTGTGGAGATGTTCTATTTGCAGGAGGTTGTGGTCGAATTTTTGAAGGCACAGCTGCCCAAATGCTCGAATCACTAGATCGACTCCGTCATCTTCCAGGCGATACCACAATATGGTGCGCTCATGAATATACTCTTAAGAATCTGCATTTTGCCATGACTATAGAACCGGGAAATTTGCATTTGCAAAATCGCTTGAAACTGGAAGAAATAAAACGCATGCAAGGCCAAGCCACTATTCCATCTGTTCTGCAATTAGAATTGCAGACCAATCCCTTTTTGCGCTGGGATCAACCTACTGTTCAGCATGTCGCAGGAAGTGATGTACCAGTAAAAGTCCTAGCCAAAATCAGGGCTATGAAGGACTCTTTTTGAGGATTGCATCCCCACTTTAAATATTGTCTAATTTTAGCTTGAAGACGTCTTTAACCTATTTATGGTAAAATTTTGATAGATTTTGTTATGTGCGGGCTCAAATATCCGTTATAGGTAAAAAAATATGACCAGTAATTATGGTGCTGATCAAATACAGGTTCTCGAAGGTTTAGAAGCGGTCAGAAAAAGACCGGGTATGTACATTGGTACGACTGGACCTAGAGGACTTCATCATCTCGTCTATGAGGTGGTGGATAACTCAATTGACGAAGCATTGGCTGGACATTGTACCCACATAGAAATAGATATCAATGCAGATGGCTCTGTCTCAGTACTAGATAATGGTAGAGGTATTCCGACAGATAAGCATCCCAAAACGGGCAAATCAGCATTAGAAACAGTAATGACTATTCTTCATGCTGGTGGTAAGTTCGGAGGTGGTGGCTATAAGGTATCTGGAGGTCTCCATGGAGTGGGGATATCTGTAGTCAATGCGCTCTCTCAGTGGGTAGAAGTGAAGGTGTGGAGAGAAGGCAAATTACATACCCAACGCTACGAACGTGGTTTTGCCCAAGGCGAGCTGATTGCCTCACCGGAGCTTGAACATCCTACAGGCACTTCTGTTACCTTTTTACCCGATATACAGATTTTCACAGGTGGTATTGAGTTTGAATATTCTCTTTTAGCTGGTAGGCTGCGTGAATTAGCCTATCTCAATGCTGGAGTGGCGATTACCTTTAGCGATTACAGACAAGCAGAACTACATCGCGAAATCTATTGCTATGAAGGAGGCATCAAAGAATATGTCTCCTATATGTGTAGAGAAAAAGAACTCTTGCACCCAGAGATTATTTATGTCTCCGGTGAGCGCAATGGTACCTATGTCGAAGTAGCCCTGCAATGGTGTATTGATGCCTATAACGACAATATTTTGGGCTTTGCCAATAATATCCGCACAATTGATGGCGGTACTCATCTTGAGGGGCTCAAGGCAGTTTTAACTCGTACTATTAATGCTGTAGCCCGCAAACGAAATAAAATCAAAGAAAGTGAATCCAATTTAGCCGGTGAAAATGTCCGTGAAGGTCTTACTGCTGTAATTTCAGTTAAAGTTCCAGATCCTGAATTTGAAGGGCAGACTAAAACCAAGCTAGGCAATACTGAAGTCAGGGGAATTGTCGATTCGCTGGTGGGAGAAGCGCTCAATGAGTATCTGGAATTTCGCCCCCAAGTAGCAGATAGCATCATTGAAAAAGCCCTTCAAGCTTTTAGAGCAGCTGAAGCTGCCAGAAGAGCCAGAGAATTGGTTAGGCGCAAATCGGTTCTAGAGTCTTCCCCTTTGCCAGGTAAATTAGCTGATTGTAGCTCTAGAGATCCTAGTGAATCAGAAATTTACATAGTAGAGGGAGATAGTGCTGGAGGCAGCGCTAAGCAGGGAAGAGATCGGCGCTTTCAGGCGATTTTGCCCCTTAGAGGTAAAATTCTCAATATTGAAAAAACCGATGATTCCAAAATCTATAAAAATACCGAAATACAGGCTTTAATTACTGCCTTAGGTCTAGGTATCAGAGGTGAAGAATTCGATGTCTCAGCTTTGCGTTATCACCGAGTGATAATCATGACTGATGCTGATGTAGATGGAGCGCATATTAGAACTCTTCTACTTACTTTTTTCTATCGTTATCAAAGAGAACTTGCAGATCAAGGTTATATCTATATCGCCTGTCCTCCTCTTTATAAAGTTGAACGCGGCCGCAACTACTATTACTGCTACAGTGATAGGGAGTTAAGGGAAAAGCTGAGTGAGTTTCCGGCTAATGCCAACTATACAATTCAGCGTTTCAAAGGTTTGGGTGAGATGATGCCCGAGCAGCTCTGGCAAACTACCATGAATCCTGAAACCAGAACACTCAAAAGAGTTGAGATAGAAGATGCAGCAGAAGCTGATAGGGTTTTTACCGTCCTCATGGGTGATCGCGTCGCTCCTAGGAGGGAATTTATTGAGACTCACGGAACCAAGGTAAACTTAACTGATCTGGATATCTAAAGATATTCCAAAAAAGAGAGAAGATCGGCCATTTCCTGAGGGCTTGCTTGAAATTTCGGCATCGGGGGAGTTTTGCCACTGGTCACCTGCTCAATCAGTCCTCTTTTGGACTTACGCTTGGTTACATCAAGTAGACTTGGACCAATCACGCCCCCAGCTTGCAAACCATGACAAGCTGAACAGTTAATCTTAAAGATCATCTCTCCTTTGTTGCGATCTCCTGGGAGAGAGAGCACTTGTTTAGTGTAGGGATCAGCTTGGTTGAGAAAAAAATAACCAACTACCAGAAATGTCCCCAGAGTTAAGAGAACTAGTAGTATTTTTAATGATTTTTGTATATTATTACTCGATTCTGAAACAGCTTGATTCACAATTTTATTTTTTCAGAAATTAAGATAGCTAACATTTACATTTTGCAATATTTTCTCAGAAAAAACCACTACCAGATTTAGCCGATGCTAGCTTGACCCGTACCTCGAAAAAGAATTAGATCTAAAAAGAAATTAGCTGCAAAAATAGCTAGAGTAGAAATTACCACAGCTGTAGTAGTAGATTGTCCGACTCCTTTGGCGCCGCCAGTAGTCGTCAGTCCCCAACTACAACCAATAATAGCCAACAGAGCGCCGAAGGTTGCCGATTTGATGATTGCGCTGATGATATCCCAAACTTGTAAGAAATTACGGCCAGATTTAATAAACAGAGTAGGGGATATATTATAAAGACTATCGGCAATTAAAATCCCCCCAGCTAAGCCAGTTATTAAAGAAAAAAGCGTCAAAACTGGAAGCATTGTCATACAAGCTATAACCCTAGGCGTTACTAAATAGTCAACAGGATCGCTTCTGAGGATATAAAGGGCATCTATCTGCTCTGTCACTCGCATGGTTCCTATTTCTGCTGCAAAGGCTGAACCGACTCTACCAGCTATCACCAAAGCAGTCAGAACAGGAGCCAGCTCTCTAGTTAAAGATATTGACAATACTCCACCTACAGCGCTACTAGCTCCAAAATAAATAAACTCTCTAGCTACTTGAATAGTAAAGACCATACCGACAAAAACCGCCGTCACCAGAGAAAGACTGAGTGAGCCCGGGCCTACCATCAACATTTGATCTATAGTATTACGTTTATGAATACGACCTTGTAAGAGATGCCAAATAACTTGCCCTGCTAGTAATAAAGTTGCATTTATCCGTCTAATCCAGCCTTCTAATCCTTCGTTTGTTAATTTTTTTTGGCGCTTCATAAAATAATTTTTTAAACTCAATCTTGATCTTTATCAGTGCGAAATCTCTCTACAGAAATCAATAGATCTTTGGAGATATTTACCAAATCAGACAAAGCTAAGGCAACTTGTTGTGATTCTTTAGCGCTTTGCTGGGCAGTTGATTCTACTTTTTTAACTACATTGGCCACAGCGCGGGAACTCTCTATCTGTTTTGCTGTATCAGCTGTGATAGAGCTAACTAGAGAATTAATCTGATTGGAAACCTTGATAATATCATCTAGCGCTTTTTTTGCTAATTCTGATTTTTCAGTAACATCTAGTACTTCTTGGATTCCCTCTTCCATTGCAGTCATAACCAAACCAGTTTCACTTTGAATTTGTAGGACTATTTGTTGAATTTCTTTGAGTGATTTTGCCGAGCGATCAGCTAGTTGACGAACTTCATCGGCCACTATAGCAAAACCGCGCCCAGATTCTCCTGCTTTAGCGGCTTGAACCGAAGCATTCAGAGCTAGTAAATTTGTGCGCGAAGCAATTTGCGAAATCACAATCACAATTTTAGAAATTTCTTGCGAAGCCTCTGCTAAATGTTTCACTTTTCTGGCAGTTTCCGATACTGTTTCTCGAATTTGCTCAATTGCAATTACCGTGCGTTCAACTGCCTCGGCCCCTTTTAGGGCGGTGATTGAGGAGGTTTTGGCTACCTGTTGAGCTTCTCTTGAGCTCTGGGCAACCCTTTGAATAGATTCAGTCATTAATTGAACTGAGTTAAACGTGATAGACAATTCTTTAGCAATACGACGGGCATCACTAGCTTGATTTCTGGCATATACTTCACTAGCGCTTGAAGCTTTACTAACTTGTTTAGCGGCTAGTTTAACTTGTTTGACAATTTCTTTGAGATTTTGAATGGTAAAGTTGAAAGCATCAGCTATCGCGCCTAAAGCATTATCTGTTACTTCAGTTTCTGCAGTTAAATCACCTCTGGCCGCTTCTTCTACTGCCTCGAGTAATTTAATCACTTGATCTCGTGTTTTTTTTGTATTTAATTCATTGAATTGATTTGTGCTAATTTGACTCATCAGTAAAGAACCACCAAAACTTGCCACAGCAGAAGTGAAAATTAGCCAAGAAGAATTTTTAAATTGTTTAGGAGCTAAATTAACAAACAAAAAGCCACTCAAAAAAGTTACTAATCCAGCGCCAATAGCTGTAAAAATCTGCTTATTAACAAAAGAAGTATTGTTAGACCAAGAATTTTCACTTGGTTTAACTTCAATTAGATCTTTAAGATCTTTATCTTTTTGATCGTCAATAGTAGTAGTATCGAGAATATTTGGTGGTGGATTTGAGGTTTCCAAATAGTCTGATTCTGGCTTTTTGGGCAAATCATAAGTCGCTGATTTAAAGCCAAATGCCGAACCCAGTGTCGGTTCGCCCGTATCCTGTTCATCAAAGATTTCACTATTCCAATCTATTTCGTTAGAGCTTGAAAAATTATCTAGATTTGCTAATGATTGTAGAGCTTGTTGTTTTTGCTGGGTATTGTTGCTCAATCTCAACACTGCTTGATAACATTGCTGGGCAAGTTTACTATCACCTAGACCCAAGTTGATATGTCCTTGCAATAGGGTAACTCTAAGTTCATTTGGATATTTTTCTATTATCTCTTTGACAATCTGGGCAGCTTTTAATAGTTCACCTTGCTCATAGAATTTATAAGCTTGATTATAAAGAAATTCTTGATCTTTTGTACTCACTTATTTGCCTTAGACTAAATTAACATCCATTTTTTCGAATGTAAAATTTTTTTGTGATCCAGTAATCTGACTATTTGTTTGGATTGATCCTGGATCAGCCAATCACCCAATATATAAGGGTTCAATAGGCTTGAACTTTTCATTTTTTCAGGATCTAACCATTGAATTTCAATTAAACTATCAACTGCCAAGCCTAAAATAAATCCTTGATCTTCAATTGCTATAATCGAAATTTCAGATTTATTGTAAATCTCATTCAAAGAAGCTCTTAAGCCCAAAAACCTTGCTAGATAACCTACCCAAATAATCTGTCCTCTGAGATTAGTTGCCCCTAGCAACATAGAAGATGAATTGGGAATAGGTGTGATTTCTCGGATCTGTTTCTGAATGACTTCATGCACTCCTACAGCTGGCAATACAAATCCACCATGATCTGGTAGGTCAAAACATAGATAAAGTTCACCCTGTTTGATATTTATAGCAAGATCTTGGGTCAGATTGTCAAAATCTTCTGTCATTTTTTACTCATTTTCAGCTTAAGATACAATCAGACCAGCAGGGTAAAGCTAGTAGGATTAAATATCTTGAATCCAACTTCTCTATATATTTTAGTAAACCACGGCAGCAGTCAAGCAAACGCCCTTAGAGGATTTGATAAGCTGATTGAACAGGTCAAAGAACAGCTCGATACTCATGAGCTTTTCCTAGAGAGGGCAACTCTGGAATTTTCTGAGTTTCCTCTGTCTCAACAGATAGAACAAATAGTTCAAAGAAGATCACAATATTTACTCAACAGGGTCAATATCTTACCACTATTTTTAAGTTCAGGTGTACACATAAACCATGATATTCCCAGTGAAATATCTAAAGCAGGGATTAAATTAGGCAAACACATCACTTTAGAGCTTTTACCACATCTTGGAAGTTTTCCTAGTATCTCTAATTTGCTTGGCCATCTTTTTTGTGAAAATTCAGCCAATGACTCCAGGAGAATCTTAATGGTTCATGGTAGCAGGCTTGAATCGGCCAATAATGATTCTGTAGCTTTGGCAGAGCAATTGCAATCTAGTTTAGCTTTTTGGTCAATTGAGCCAAGTCTGGAAAATATTGTCCATCAGTTGGTGGCAAATAGGGCAACCTCGATTTCAATACTTCCCTATTTTCTCTTTGATGGTGAGATAACTATTGCTGTGCAACAAAAAGTAGAAAAATTGGCACTTTACTATCAAAATGTACAATTTAAATTAACTCCAACCCTAGGCAAAGCAAGAGAATTATCTTCACTCATAGCTCAGGCAATCAAAACCAATGAACAAAATCTCCCAAAATAGCTCTAAGGTCTATCTAGTAGGAGCAGGACCAGGAGACCCAGGCTTGATGACCATCAAGGGCAAGATGATCTTGGAGATGGCTGATGTGGTTATCTATGATGCGCTGATTAGCCCAGATGTATTAGCTATGATCAATTCTCAAGCAGAGCAAATCTGCGTTGGCAAAAGAAGAGGATCTCATTCTCACTCCCAAGAAGAAATTACAGCCTTACTCATTCAAAAAGCTCAAGAAAAAAAGGTGATAGTTCGTCTCAAAGGTGGAGACCCCTTTATCTTTGGTCGTGGCGGAGAGGAAATGGTTGATTTAATTCAATCTGGAATTGCTACAGAAGTTGTCCCGGGAGTGACTTCTGGTATTGCTGCTCCAGCTTATAGTGGTATTCCCCTGACTCATAGAGACTATTCTTCTAGTGTGACTTTTGTCACTGGACACCAATCAGCAGGGCACTACCGCTGCCATGTTAATTGGAGGGCAATTGCCCAAGGAAGCGAAACGATTGTCATTTATATGGGGATTCATAATTTGGCTAGCATTATAGAGGAGCTAAAAAATGCAGATCTTCCTCTAGATACTCCTATTGCCTTAATTCGCTGGGCTACTTTACCTCAACAGCAAGAGTTAATAGGCACTTTATCTAGTATATTAGAACAAATGCAGGAAAAAAAATTTACAGCTCCGGCAATTGTTGTGATTGGCCGCACAATAAATCTACACTCTATTTTGGCAAGTCACAAGGACTGATAACATTAAATTAGCAAGAAAATTGAAAACAACTTGATGTTTGAATCGATTCAAAAGATTTGGCGCTCTCTAAAACGCTTTTTTCGTCGTCTATTTTCTCTTGCCCCTGAGGCAAAGCCCACAAGAAATAGAACCAATCCAGCAGCCTATCCCTTAACTGATATAGAGTATGAATTTCTTTTTAATCAGTTGCTTGAAGGGGTATCAAGAGGTTGGCATCAAGGTAGAGTTCTCAAGTTCTTTGATCAATTAGAAGGTAGAAGTAAACAGAGAGATTGGATTTCTTGGCTTAACCGTTTTGGGCAAAGAGTTCTAGAGTCAAGTTCTCCTAATCATCAATTAGCTTCAAGAATGATGAGACTAGGTGAGATTGCCCAATCGGTTCCATCTATCAGCAGAATAGGTGATCTTTGCAGTGAGATTGGCAGAGATATTTTTACTCGAGATTCACAAGGAGAGATTTGGGAATATCAAGGAGATGATATTGAATCACTTTTGCCTAGTTCAGTTGAAGAAGAAAATATATCTGCAGACGAGCTTGAGCCTATTTCCATAGCTCAGTTATATGAGATTTTGCAACAAAATCCAGAACTTGTTGAGCAGATGTCTGAACAATTTGGGGTCGATTTTAAAGATTCTGACCACGTGATCGATCTCCTTTTGGAGCAGGAGCAACAACAAGCTAACGCCGCAGCCGGCATAAGTTCTCATCAGCTAGAGAGAGAACAGTTAGAACAGGCTATAGCTCGTTGGGATCAAGAACTATCTGAAAATCCTCAAATACCCGAACTTTGGTACAATCGCGGTACCGCACTGTCTAATCTTTACCGTTGGGATGAGGCATTGGCAAGCTTTGACCGCGCGGTTAACTTAGATCCCACAAATTATTTAATCTGGAATGGACTAGCCAATGTCTATTACAGTACTAATAGAATCCAAGAATCCTTTGACTGTTGGGATAAGGTCGTTCAGATCAAGCCTGATGAATATCAAACTTGGTGTGATCGTGGACATGCTTTAGAATTGCTTTCTCGCCGAGGTGAAGCTATCACTAGTTATCAAAAAGCTATTGAGCTCAAGCCCAATTTACCCTATGCCCTATCTCGGCTTGATATTCTGCAAGCTAAACCGGATAACTTAAATTAACTTAACTAATAACTTAAAACCTATGAAAAAACTAATCGAAGGATTACGCAAATTTCAAACCGGTTATTTTGAAACCCATAGAGAACTTTTTGAAGAGCTCAGCCATGGACAGCACCCACGTATTCTCTTTATCACCTGCTCTGATTCACGGATTGATCCTAATTTGATTACCCAAGTTGAAGTGGGACAGCTTTTTGTTATTCGCAATGCTGGCAATATTGTCCCTCCTTATGGTGCTGCCAATGGGGGAGAAGGGGCTGCCCTTGAATATGCCATAGAAGGATTAAATATTCAAGAAATAATCGTTTGTGGGCATTCGCATTGTGGAGCTATGAAAGGTTTACTTAAAGTTAGTGAACTGGAAGAGAAAATGCCCTTAGTCCATCAATGGCTCAAGCATGCTGAACCTACTCGTCGATTAGTCAAGGAAAATTATAAAGATATAGAAGGTGAGGAATTACTAGATATCACTAGCGCGGAAAATGTTCTAGCCCAGCTGAGCAATTTACAAACTTATCCTTCAGTTCGTTCTCGTTTGCATCAGGGACGTCTTGCTATTCATGGCTGGCTATATGAAATTGAAACAGGAACTGTTGTTGCCTATGATCCAGTTACCCACCAGTTTACTGCGCCTCAAAGCATCTTAAATCAAGTTGAGCATCAATACAATCTACATGCTAGTTGTCCTTTAAAGCATCAGTACAATTTCATGGCATACAAAAACGAGGAAAAACCTCAACCCAAGGTTGAGGATAGCTATGCTCATTTAACAGCCGAACAGACAGACAGGATCTATAGAGGAAGCTATTAAATTTAAGACATGAGCTTATATTTATCAAAGGCCAGCTTATAAAGTGGCCTCCATATTGTTCGATTAGTCAAAACTACAAGGGCTGACATTACCAAGGTTGCTGCCAAAAGCATGGGATAATCACCACTGCTGGTAGCAGATGAAATAGTTTCGCCAAGTCCACTGGTTTTTAAGGTCTTGCCCTGAAATTGAACATACTCACTGACAATGCTGGCGTTCCAAGCCCCACCAACTGCTGTAATGATGCCAGTCATCAAATAGGGAAAAATCCCAGGTAGGATCAAGGTTTTCCAACGATCTACCAAAGATAGCTTATAGACAGTAGCTGCTTCTAGTAATTCTGAAGGTATGGCTTGAGCTCCAGCAATCACATTGAAAAGAAGATACCACATTGTACCCAGCATCATCAGAGCAACTGCTCCTATTTTTAGCCCTCCACCTACTTGAATCAAACCTAATAAAAGAATAGGAAATAGCGCTGTAGCTGGAACTGAAGCTACTATCTGAACAATGGGCTGGAGGAATTTAGCTAACTTTTGATTGCGACCTATCGCTACCCCGACTGGAACTGTCCAAAGTAGAGATAAAAACAGGGCGATAAATACCCGCAAGGCAGTCAGTATAGCGCCCCAAAAGATCTGTTTCCAATGGGCAGGATCTACTTTAGAAAGCATGATGACCCCTTCCCAGATGCCCCAAATGACTATGGCATATACACCGGAAAAAAATAGCCAATTGATAAATTTACTTAAACTATTGCTAGAGGTATACTTTTTAGGTGAAGTTGATACTGGTTGAAATTTGCGGGCAATTGCTTGATCGAAAGTATCAGTAAGCCTATGAATTTGCAAACTTAGCGCTCTTACAGTAGGAGATTTTTGTAAAAAATCTAAGATTGCAGATTCGGGTACTTGCTCAGCTTCTACTGTCTGGAATTTAAACTTTTCAGCCCAGGCAATCAGTGGCCTCCAAACAAAAATATCTGTCAAAATAATTACTAAAATCAAATCAATTACACCAAAAGTGATTGCCTGATAATCTCCATTTTGGGCAGCGACTGAAAGATAAGAGCCCAGTCCAGGTAGATGATAGTTTCTATTGCCCAGGCTAAATGATTCAATTGCCATTAAGAAAAACCAACCACCTGCCCAGGACATCACACTGTTCCAAACCAACCCAATTATTCCAGCGGGTAATTCCAGGGAAAAAAACCTTTGCCAGGCATTGAGACGATATACTTCAGAGGCTTCGATTAATTCGCTGGGAATACCATTGAGAGATTGGTAAAAACTAAAGACCATATTCCAGGCCATACCAGTGAAAATTAAAATAATCGAAGCAATCTCGACTCCTATTCTCTGATTGGGAAATGTGGCAATTAATGCCAAAACAACTCCAGGTAAAAAAGAGAGCACTGGAATAGATTGCAAAATATCTAAAATCGGGATCAAAATAGAAGCAGCTGCTTTAGAACGATAAGCAGTATAAGAGTAGACTAGGCTGAAAATCAAAGACAAGAAATAAGCCAAGGTCATTCTCACTAAAGTCTGTAAGGTATAGCTAGGTAGTACTTTTACTTCAGTTGAAATGATTAGCTTGGGATCGTAGGCAGTATTGAACTTGGCGGCAGTTTGAACAACCAAAATAGCTAAAGCAAAGATGACCAAGATCATCAGGGCATCTTGCCAATGCCATCCCCTTGAGGTTTTCAGTTCATTGTCTGGAATGAGAGAACGGATCATATGGTTATCTTTAATTTATAGGGTATTTAGACTAATAGGATCTCTTGTTCTATTGGCTCAATATAAATTTCTCCAGAAGGCTCATCATAGACAAACAATTCGGCGTAACGACCCCAAGCAATAGCAGTATCTAATTGCCTTTGGGCTTCATTTTGAGTAAAGTAGGGCTGTAGTAATTCCAGGAAAAATTCTTCAGAAATTCTCTTTCTGGGATTAGCTACCAACGAAGCATAGATCTGTTTAACTAATTTGATATTCTCGAGAACCAGTTGGCGAATTATTTCTTTGCGTTGATCGATGCTACCGTCAATAAATTTTTTGCCAATTTGAGTCAGATAGATGTCACCTTCATTTAAAGATACCAGTTCCATCATTTTAGATGCTTCAACAATTGGATAGAGATCATCTAACTCTAGGAGCATTTCTTGGGCTAGGCGATAAAGATCTCCCTGGCGATTTTCCAGTATTTCTACAAAACCGGCAATTGCCCCAATTCTCACTGAAGGCAAGGATTGGTATTTGGCTGGCTCTGGGGCTGCCTGCTGCTGATGAACATCTAGATTAATTTCTGGGAGATCATCTTGATCCGGGTGAGTAATGATCCGGTAAATTCTATCAACATAGGTTTCAAATTGAGGTGATTTGCGATCTCTGTAGTGGGGTAAATCAACTCTAAAATCGGCTCTGATTCTACCTGGATTGCGCCCTAGTACTATAATTCGATCAGCCAAGGTGACGGCTTCTTCAATAGAGTGAGTGACAATTAAAATTGATTTGGTAGGTATGCGTTTTTCTAGCCAAAGATCTAGTAATTCAGTTCTGAGGTTCTCGGCTGTTAGTACATCTAAAGCCGAAAATGGTTCATCCATACATAGTAGCTCAGGCTCAACTGCCAAAGCCCTTGCAAAGCCGACCCTCTGGCGCATTCCACCGGAGAGTTCTTTGGGATAGGCACCTTCAAAGCCATCTAGACCGATCACGTCGATCATCTTTAGAGCTTTATTTTTTCTCTCTTCTAAGGGGATTCCCTTGGCTTTTAGCCCCAGCTCTACATTTTCTTGTACTGTAAGCCAAGGATAAAGAGCAAAAGTTTGAAAGATAATTGCCACACCAGGGTTGAGTCCCCTTAAATGGGAACTTTTATAATATATTTCGCCAGAGCTAGGAGAAATCAGCCCAGCAATCATTCTCATAAGAGTTGATTTGCCGGAGCCCGAAGGTCCTAAAAGGGCAACTATTTCACCTTCGGCAAGTTCAAAATTTATACTAGAGAGGATAGTAATACTTTGTCCATTTGGTTGCAGGTAGGACTTACTGACACCTTGCAATCTCATTAGGGACGTTGTAGCTGTATTGCCGACCAAATGCCCTCCTCAATTAATCAGTATTAGAGATAGTGTAAGAATTCTAACAGACTCGTTTTAAGTCTACAACCTCTGGTAAAGAATCGATTATTTTTTTAGCTCTAGAGTTCATTGAGTCATCTAGAACAAAAATTGGCTAGAATTCTATTTAGAATCATTAAATTAATACCAATCAAGGATATCAGTAGTTTATGTCACTTTTTGATCGCGTCAGTCGAGTTCTACGTGCCAACATTAATGATCTAGTTAGTAAGGCTGAGGATCCCGAAAAAATTCTCGAACAAGCTGTAACTGATATGCAGGAAGATTTGGTGCAATTGCGCCAAGCAGTTGCTAGAGTCATTGCCGAGCAAAAAAGATCCCAGTTGCAATATGACCAAAACCAAGAAGAAGCCCAAAAGTGGCAAGAAAGAGCCCAACTAGCTATCACTAAAGGAGATGAGTCTCTAGCTAGAGAAGCTCTAGTTCGTAAAAAGACTCACAGTGATACTGCGGCAGTTTTGAAATCTCAACTAGAGCAGCAAACTGGTCAAGTTGATACCCTTAAGCGTAACTTGGTTGCTCTAGAGGGCAAAATTCAAGAAGCTAAGACTAAAAAAAGTATGCTTCAAGCTCGCTCTCAAGCGGCTAAAGCTTCTGAAGCGCTGCAAAATACTCTTGGCAATATCGGAACTAGCAGCGCAACTGCAGCTTTTGAAAGGATGGAAAACAAGGTCATCGAAGCAGAAGCTCGTTCTCAGGCTGCTGCCGAATTGGGCGGCGTGGGGATAGAACGTCAGTTTGCAGAATTAGAAGGCTCTGATGATGTTGAAAAAGAACTCGCACAGCTTAAGGCTGCTTTAGTTCAACCAAGTTTACCAGCATCAGAAACCAAGGCTCCAGAAGTATCTAATACTGAAATTGACCATGAGCTAGAGCAATTGAAGAAAGAAATTAAAGACTCTTAAGGCTCTAGCTATTATCTAAAACAGAAAACAGTAAGAATATGGCATTATTCGATCGCATTGGGAGACTTTTCCGTGCCAATCTCAATGATCTAGTTAGCAAGGCTGAAGATCCCGAAAAAATTCTAGAGCAAGCTGTGATCGATATGCAAGAAGACCTGGTTAAACTGCGTCAAGCAGTTGCCAGGGTTATTGCTGAGCAGAAGAGATCAGAGCTGCAATACAATCAAAATACAGAAGAAGCCCAAAAATGGCAACAAAGGGCCCAGTTGGCTCTAAATAAAGGCGATGAAACCCTAGCTAGAGAAGCTCTGGTCCGCAAAAAAACTCACTCAGATACTGCTGCAGTTTTAAAATCCCAATTAGAACAACAAGGGGCGCAAGTCGATAGCCTCAAGCGCAGTTTGATCTCCCTAGAGAGCAAAATTCAAGAGGCTAAGACTAAAAAAAATCTGCTCCAGGCTCGCTCGCAAGCTGCCAAAGCTTCCGAAGCGCTGCAAAATACTCTGGGAAATATTGGAACTAGCAGTGCTACAGCGGCCTTTGAAAGAATGGAGAATAAGGTCATTGAGGCTGAAGCCCGTTCTCAAGCTGCTGCCGAGTTGGGTGGCTTTTCTATAGACCAGCAATTTGCTTCTCTTGAGAGCTCTAGCGATGTTGAGGATGAATTGGCCAGGATGAAAGCGGCTTTATCGGGCAGCTCCCCTAATCAGCCAGCTTTACCAGAGCAAAACAAAGATAAACTTCAAGATCTCTAAGGTTTGGAAAAGATTATCCTGCAATAGTAGATACTATTTCGGGATAATCTAGTTAATACTAGGTTTAAAGAAGAAAATTATGAGTTCAGTTTTAGAAATTACCGATAAAGAGTTTAATAAAGAAGTTTTAGAAGCTTCTGGCAATGTTTTGGTGTACTTTTGGGCTAGTTGGTGTGGCCCTTGTCGTTTGGTTTCACCTTCAATTCAATGGGCAGCTGATACCTATGGTGAAAGTCTTAAGGTAGTCAAGCTAGAGGTAGATCCTAATCCTGATACGGTTAAGCAGTATCAGGTTGAGGGTGTTCCAGCTCTACGCTTATTCAAGGATCATAAACTTTCGAGTTCTTTTGAAGGTGCTTTGAGTAAAAAACAACTCGAAGATTTTCTCAATACTAATCTTGCTTAATTTTCATGCAATTTGCTCAGCGTTTGGCCAATTTTAAAACTAATGTCTTTGCTGATATGGGCAAGGCCAAAACTAGAGCTAGAGCAATGGGCAAGCAGGTCATAGATCTATCTTTGGGATCTTCGGATTTAGCAGTTGAGCCTCATATCATCAGGGCTATAGCTGAATCACTCGAGGATCCCTCAACTTATGGCTATCTTTTGCATGATGGTACTAGAAAATTTAGAGAAGAAGTAGCCAAATGGTATACCAACAGCTATGGCGTTTATGTAGATCCCCAAAGCGAGGTTTTAACTTTAATAGGATCTCAAGAAGGGACTGCTCATTTGCCTTTAGTAGTGCTCAATCCAGGTGACTATGCCTTATTACTAGATCCTGGCTATCCTTCCCATAGCGGTGGGGTTTATCTAGCTAATGGCAAAATACATCCTCTGGTTTTAAGAGCTCAAAATAGTTTTTTACCAGATTTTAGCGAAGTTCCTCTCTCGGTTCTCCAACAGGCCAAGTTGATGATCCTTAGCTATCCCCACAATCCAACTACTGCTACTGCTACTAAAGGTTTTTTTGAAGAGGCTCTAGATTTTTGTGATAAATGGAATATAGTCCTAGCTCATGATTTTCCCTATATGGATATGGTCTATGAGGGAATAGAAAAGCCACCTTCAATTTTGCAAATCGATAGGGAAAAAAGACGCTCTATTGAATTTTTTACCTTTTCTAAATCTCATAACATGGGCGGATTGAGAATTGGTTTTGCTATTGGCAATAGTCAGTTGATTGAAGGGCTCAGTCAGGTCAAAGCGGCTATAGATTTTAACCAGTATTTGGGAATAATTAATGGTGCGATTGTTGCTCTCAATAGTCCATCTGAAAATATCAAAAAAACAGTCAATATTTTTGAGCAAAGACGCGATAGGCTACTTAATACGCTCTCTGACTACAACTGGCAGATACCCTCTCCAATTTCAACTATGTATGTCTGGGCAAAAATTCCTGAGAAGATATCTTTGAGTTCTTTGGAGTTTTGCCTACAGTTGGTAGAATCAACCGGTGTTGCTCTATCGCCTGGCAGTGGTTTTGGTCAAGCAGGCGAAGGTTATGTGCGCTTTGCTTTAGTTAGAGATAGTGATACTCTGGAATTGGCAGCTCATAAAATCGCTTCTTTTTTAGCTGGTCTTATCTGATGAAATTAAAGTTTTTTTGCAGTTTTAGCTTAGCTATATTGTTGATCTTTGTATTACAAATCAATAGAGCTAATGCTGTAAATTATCTTCTCTATGATCCAATCAAACAACCGGTGACTTTAGATCGCTATGTACCTCAATGGTTGATCTATGCTGATACTGGTGGTGAGCAAGCTTGGCACAAGTCTCCACCCGGTACGCTCTTGGATACTCTGGCTGATTTTAATATAGTCGATGGCTATAGTAACTATGGCGGCTTGCATCTTGCCAACAAAGATTTTCCCAATCTTTCTCGCTCTAATGGCTATAGTTTGACTTTTACGGTAGAGATTTTAAAAGAAGAACATAATCGAGTTGAAAGAGCAGGCTTTAGTGTGATTATCTTAAGTCAAGATGTAAACAACAAAACTCATACTAGTCTAGAAATTGGCTTTCAGAAAAATCGAATCTTTCTGCAAAATGATCAACCCCTATTTGGCCGCCAAGCAGCTCAGGAAAATCTAAAATTTAATCCCGTTGGTACAGGTGCGATTGAATATCAAATCAAGGTAAAAGATAATGAATATATTCTCTCTAGTGGCAAGAATCTTATACTAAAAGGAAAATTACGCGACTATACCAGATTTACTGGACTGCTGAACCCATACCGTTTTCCTAGTTTTATTTTTCTAGGAGATGATACGACTTCAGCAAGCGCCAAGATAAATCTGGGAAAGATAGTCTTGCAGGTAAATTAATTACTCACGAGAGTAAGAAAATTGGATCTGTCAAGAAGTTTGTGTCAAGGAAAATATCAAAGTGGAAATCTTCCATCAAACTCAATAGCAAATCGATTCAAAGCAGCTTTCCAATCTCTGA
>Ga0194055_10000779_pt1 | contig 25758 bp, 16 predicted proteins | sample SepL449m_MetaG_FD_155482 | JGI IMG/M metagenome (GOLD analysis project Ga0194055, IMG submission 155482) | Anoxic zone freshwater microbial communities from boreal shield lake in IISD Experimental Lakes Area, Ontario, Canada - Sep2016-L442-9m | ecosystem: Environmental > Aquatic > Freshwater >... | reverse complement strand
TTCTCTTTATCACTAAGGATTAAAGCGAAATACTTTTTCATTCTTTCGTCTTGCGACATTTTGAACTGCGGGCCTGCCCCTTGTTGTTTTGTTTTTTCATACTGTGCCAATACGGCGTCTAATACATTACTCATATTTATATGTTTTTTTGTTCTATAAATATAAGTGAATATATCCCTTATGTCAAATAAAAAAAGTCATCTTCCGATGACTTTTACTACTTTATTTTTTTTACATTAAATCGTCTTCCGTTGGTTGGAAGGATTTTTTAATATCATTTTGATTAATATCTGAAACTTGATCTGAAGTTAAAACATAATCATGTTTTCCTGTTTTTTCCATCTCATCTTGCTTATCAGTAAAAAAATCTGATAACTTTTGATTGAACGGATATGAATCATAAGTTCTTAACTCTAATTTTTCTTGTGGAGTTTTTTCTCTGTATTTTTCAATCTTAGCTTCAAGTGTATTAAGTTTAGACATAATCTGATCCATCTCACCTAATCTTGATTCTAATTTATTTAATTGACCAAATAAGTTTTCAAAATATTCATCTTGTTTTGATTGAATACTTTTTTGAGAATCAACTAACTCTGTAATATCTAATTCACCTGATTCATCACTATCATCTTTCTTTTCTTCAGATTCACCATCATCGTCAATCTTCTCAACATCAGGATCATTTGCAACATCAATAGTTTGAGGAGTTGTAGGTGCTGCCGGTGGTGCTGCCGGTGGTGGTGCCGCCGCACCTGCATCAGGGGCTGGTGGTGCCATAGCGCCTAAATCACCAGCTAGATCTGCTGGGGGTGGTGGTGGTATTGCGTCTAATGCTTGTTCCATTATATACTTATCAATACTTCTATATCTTTGTATTTCTTTAATAATTTTTTTATCTAAGCTCATGTTTTTATCCGTTTAAAAGTTGTTTTATTCCTCTTGATGTTTCAACTCTAACTTTTCTGTTAGCCGTTGTTTGATGTCCTGCTCTTTCAATTAGTCCATCTCTTTCTCTTACTGTATAACAGTCTCCAGTATCCAAATCACAAACTTGTTTACTTCCATCACCGTTATCTTCCTCAGAATATCTTACTGATTTTCCAAGATAATTGTTTAATGCTGTTTTTATGTCCATAAAAGTCTTTTATATAAATATACGAATACACAGTTAAATTAACTTTTAAACATTGTGAAGTTGTATGTTGACCAAAGTGGTTGTTTATTTTTATCTGCAGGTACAGTAGTTAAATTTACTGACCCAAGGATTTCTTTTGTTTGTTTCCATTCTTCATCTGTAATATCATTACTTTCAACTATAAGTTTAGTAATTTGACTTGAAGTTATATAAACTGAATTATTTGAAACAAATCCATTTTCCGATATAAAGTTTATTTCTTTAATAATATTTGGTTTAAGTGTATTATTTCCTGTGTTTACAGTATCTTTAAGTTCAACTTTAATATTCACATTTTGGTTTATTACCCAAACACCTAAAGTAGGGTCAGTATTAACTTTAACCAATAAACTTTCAAATCCTTTTATTGAATTTGTTACAATAGTATCAATTAAAACTTTAGGTCCTGTTTGTCCATCTTGTCTATTTACACTTTGAACTTTAGAAAGTTCTGTTTGTGTTTGTTGACTTACATTTGTTGTATTTAATTGAGCTGCAGGAGCGTTTGTATTTGTTATTGCAGGATTATAAGTAAACTTATTTGTACTTGTAACATCACCATTTTGAGTTTTTACAAGTATGGTATTTGAGTTTATATCTAGAAATTGACTTAGAGGTACAGTCACCGTAAGTTGAGTTCCGTCACTTGATTTAATGATACCTTTAGTCACAGTCGCATTGCTTATAACAATTGCTGTTGTTGCTTGTAAGTACTTCCCTGTAATAGTTAAAATAGTATTAGCACCACCAAAAGTTGGTGTAAATGAAATAATAACAGGTTTTTCACATGATGAAGGTGTTGGTGTTGGTGGAGGCACTGTTCCTTTTGTTGGTGTAGGCGTTGGAGTAAGTATAGGTGTTGCAGTTGGTGTTAATCCTGGCGTTGCTGATACAAGAGGTGAAACTGCTGGAACACCATTTGGATAAGTTCCATCTAATAATGGTAATCCTAAAGTTAACGAACTTAAATTCGCGCCACTAAAAGTAATATTTACTTTTTCAAATTGTTTAAGTTTATTACTTTCATAATATTCAGGAGTTACATTATTTATTGGCCAATAACATACATAATATTTTGGTAATCCAATTTGTTGTATTCTTTGAACATTTGGTGTTAATCTTGATACCATAAAATCAATAAACCTATCAACATTTTCAAAGTTTGCGATAGGTAATGTATTTGGACTAGCCTTTGATTGAGATTCTCCTGCCTGTACATCTAAACAAGAATATTTTTTTGTAAAATAATTATTACCATCACCATAATCTATATCTAAAGTTACCGCCGCAAAGTTATTATTCCATCCAGCTATTAAAGGTTTATCCTTTGTTCCTTGGAAACTTCTAACATAACATATACAATAAATAATCGTTTGAAGTACACCATTATTAGGTATCTTTTTTACAATTGCATCTTTAAATAGTTGTGATGAGAGTGTTGTTAGAGTTGCTGTTGTTGATTCCCACTTTTGTTGATCATAAATAGGAAGAAGTTTTTCCTTACAAGCATTTTGTGCATTATAAGAACTTTCAGCTTTTTGTAATATTTTTGCGGCTTTTGATACATCTGTTGTTGCCCCATTTGCAGGCGGTTCATCTTTTTTATTAAGAACTGCTTGTTCAATTTTGGTTAATAGATTTTTATTAAGACTTTGTAAGAAATTATCAATTGCCGGTAAATCAAACATACCTTGTCTTACTCCTGTAATTGTTGTTTCAAAATTACCAGCAGTAATGTTATGTGAAATATCAGTAATCATATAAGGTCCATTAAACATTGGTACGTGTTGTAAATTAAAGTACATTGTTGGTTGTAATAAGGCATTCCCAAGACATTGTATTGTACAAGTATAACTTCTGTTTTTATATAAATTATAAAGACTTACATTTTGAGTTGCAACATTTTTACCATTTGCTTGGTTAATCATGTTTAATTGTGTTTCTATTGTTTCTGAAGTCGCTTTACCCGCTTCTTGTGATACTTGAAACGAATAGAATACATTTTGATTTCTAATACCAATATCAACATTAAATCCAACACATCTATTTGATAAAGAATAATCTTTTTTATTTGCGGGATCTTCAATTAACGGATTTTCAGATGCCCTTCTCATTTCAAAACTATCATCTCTATATCTAGAATTTCCCTTAGGTAATTGTAAATACTCAGAAGGTTTTCCCGCATAAAAACATATCATTTTTGGACCTGAATTTCTATAGTCAACATTTAAAAATGTCCCCCACATACTATTGGCAAATTCAAGAGACCCTTCTGATTTTTGTGTATTAATACCCGAAACATCTTGAACATTATAAAAGTTAACATAAGCTGGAAGTGGCATAACAACAAAGTTATTTTTAATAAGAATTCCACTTATTAAAGTGAACACACTCATTCTTTCATTATAGGCGTTTTTATTAAGAACATTTTGTAAATCAAAGATATCTATTATTATAGTATCACCAATATTTCTGGATGCTCTATCTAAGAACATCATATCCTCAAATAATGTTTTGGTTTTATAATCTCCACCGGCTATCCATTTATCATTAAGTCCTTTAAACACTTCATAATTTTCTACTTTAGATTGTTGCCCATCAATTACTGATTGTATTGTTCTTTCAGGTAAAAAAGATTGATTTGGAAGGGAAGCCCTTAACGCCTCCATAGTTTTATTTAAAATAATATTTTGTAAATTTGTACCATCTGAAATAAAATTACTTATTTGTGTTTTAAAGTTTGTTGTTGTTATTGATGGATTCAACAATTTTCTTGTTGCATAAACTTTAATTAATTCTGCATATAACGTAATATTTGGAACAGAGAATTCAATATTATTATCAACAAAGAAATCTGTTATATATGAACCCTGATTAGTATAGTCTAAATTAAGTATTGTTGAAAATCCAACTTCAGTCTGTAATGCCGACCATTGTAATGGATATTTTGCCTTACTTTGCGATAAAGTTGTTTTACCTTTTAATGTCGGTAAACTTCCTGTAACATATGGCTCATTTTTAATTGAATCTGTTGCAGTCCCAACAAATGAACCAAATATTCTTCTATTATAATTTCCAGGATTACCATTTCTTAAAATAACATCATACTCCATAAAGTTTTTAATGTTTGAAGAAAAAACTTGTAATTGATTATTAATAGTATCTAAAAAATATTGGTTAGTATCTGTACCTGTCATTGCGGGAACTGTCATTGCAACCCTCATAAAAGATTGAAAGTTCTTAAAATTCGCATTAATATCAAAAGGACTTTCTCCTAATCCAACAATATTTTTTGCTGCAATTAATGTATTAATTGGTTTACAAAAATTTAGAAATTCTTTTTCAAATTGATTTAATACAGATTTATCAAATACTGAAAATATTTCTTCAATGTTAGAATAAGTATCTCCAGATAAAAAACTAAGTGGCGATTGATTTAAAGATGTTGGGCTAATATAATTCAAATAAGAATTTGGTTTTGGCTTTACCCTTGTATATGTATCAAAATATCCATAGTTAGGTGCCGACCATAATAACCTAACACTACCATTATACATTGATTGATTATAAGTTAAATCAACTATTGTATCTCCTATCGCATTAATACATTGCGATTGTGTTTGATTAATAATATTATTACCAAATGATGGTATTACATAATATTCAGTTCCTTTGGTATTATTCGTAGGAACACATACTGATTGACTATTACTTGAGGTAGTCATTAGATGTGGTATCACCACACTAAATGGTTGAACGAATAAAGGTTTTGTATTTTGTTTTTTACCTGTAATTTGCCCATCAGCCAATGAAGTTATTTTCATTCCTTTAACCATACTATCTTGTATTTCTACATTAGAATATGTTTGATAAAGATCATAACCATTATAAAATACATTAAAATCATTAATAACTTTTGGATAAAATCCATTCTGTATTATAACGTTATCAGTAGTTTCCTTTTGTAAAACAATTTTTTCGTTTTTTACTTCACCATTTATTTTAGTATCGTAACTATATTCATGACTAATATTATTTGTTATTGGATCATAATTTGTAACATAATCAAAATCTTTCCAACACGTATCCAATATATCAACATTAGTTTCAATATATTTTTTATACCTATGCCAAATAGAACCCATTTTAAGAACCCACGCATATGGCACTTTATGAACAGCTCCAAACTTTTTAAATACTGAAGCAATATAATCTAAATCAGTTGTGACACCACCCGAATATGTTTTATATCTTTCTCTTAAGGTATCTAATGGTAATGAGTTGATAAACAAATATGCCGCTTGAATATACGGATATGGGTCTGAAGTTCTTGAATTATAAACACCGTTTTGAATTGCATTAATAAAATATGGCGTATTCAACATTGATGTTGTTGTTTGTGCTGGGAATGGTGTAACTGGTGATGTAAAATAACAATACCCTTCTGTTGGAATAAATTTTTGTGGTTCTCTTCCATTATAAAATATATTTAAATTTCCACTAACAACTGTAGTAGATGGGTTGGTAACATTTAAATATGAAAAATTTGTAACAGGTCTATTGGTGGTATAATCCGTAAGTGTGTCAAAATTGGCAACCACATTATTCTGAGAAAATATCTTATATGTATTATTTGTGTTATATACAAGTTCATTAGGATTTTGTAATGCCCTGTCCATATTTTTTAAACACCATTGAGGATTTGTAAATGGATAAGTATCCAATAACATTGGGGTATTATAATCTGTTTTTATTATGGATTGTAAATCTTTTGGGTCTTGTGCTGATTCAGGAATTTTACCTGTTTCATTTAAATTTAGAATAGAAAAAGGGGAATCTGTTAAAGCTTTAATATAAGGTGTAATATAAAAATCTCTAATAAAATCTTGATATGACCTACCTGTTCCTTGATTTGAAATCGTTTCAAGCGTACTCACATAATTATCAGCATTTAATGCCAAATTTTTTAATTTAACAGTTAAAAATGGAGAATTACCACCCAAACTTTTTACAAGATTACTTGTTTCAACTTTCATTGAATAATCTGAAAATCCTCCAACACCATTACTATTACCAAGTAATCTAACATATCCTGAATAAAAAGATGTTAAATATTGTCTTTCCCAAATTTCATAAAAGAATTTTATTTCTTCTTTATTAACATAGGCAATACCAATATTTGGATATTCAATAGCGTTAACATTTGTTATTATTGTTTTTGATTCTGCATCCAATGATGGCTGACTTAAAGGTGCTTGGAATTTTTGAGTTAATCCTTTCATGTATTCTTCAACAAATTCAACCTCAGGCCATTTATCATATAAGTAACCTTTTGTAAGATTAACAACTGATGGGTCTGCAATATATTTTAACTGAAACCTTCCCTTTTTATCTTCAGGAGTTTCAACAAAAAATTGTGGCCAAGGATAAACAGGTATTTGTGATGTTGATAACCCTTGATTAGATTGTTGAGCACTAGTAGAAATTGAAACTTTATCTATTGTGTCTGATCCAGGAGCTGATGATGGATTATCTAATATTGCATTTTTTCTAATAGGATCGTATTTGACATTCCAAGAATTTGTATGAACATCATCAAGAAGTCTTATAAACGCTTCCGTTGACGCCATTATCACAGCAATAATATTTCTTACAGTTGGTTTGAACCCTAATCCAGTTGCTTTATCTTCAATCTTTCTGGCTAAATCTGCAGATATTATACCCTCAATTTCAGCAAGTTTTGCTGTCGCTTGAGTTTCCATATTAGCAATATTTTTATCAAACAATTTATCACCCTCAAATATTATAAATTTTGGAAATACTACGTTCTTTGGTATAGCAACACCAAAAACTGTTATGACTTCAACACTAGGTGCTGATTGTTTCTTTAAATTAGTTTTTATAGTTGAGATTTGTTCAGTTGTTGGCAATACTGTACCTGTTTGATATCTAACAGTCTCTATCTCATTTATATCGGAATCATTAACAATTTTAAAAAAATCATCATATTTTATTGGATTTTCAATTGGAGATGTTCCTTTTGCTCCTAAAGTTGGATTCTCAGCTAAAGCTATATTATATCTTGCAACTAAATCAGATAATTTAGATAGAGCTTCTTGTTTTGCCGCTTCATCTAAATTCTCTTTAAATGAATAAACAAATTGTCCTCCGTCTAATATTATAGGTTTAGTATTACAATAGGTGTTAAACCATGAAGAATCAGAACCTCTAACATTTGCAAAATAGTCTGTAAGTTTTTGTTTGTAAGTTCTTATATTTGTTAATGGCTCAACATTAGATTTTTTATATGAATTAACAATTGCTTGTTCAAAGTTTTCAAGTTTGTTCATTAATTGTTGAACAGTTAATTCTGGAAAATCAGGTGAAACTAAACCTTTGGCTTTATATTCACTATAAATCTCAACCACTTTTTGATATCCTCGTTCACTTACAATTTCAGTTGTAACATTGTTTGTACTGTTGGTTGTAGGTGATTGAGTAGTTTGAAATCTTTGAGAATACATATGCGGTGCGGCAAGTAAATGACCAAAAGAAATTTCATTTAATATATTAAATTTGTATCCTTTAAAATCTAAAGTTACTTGATAGTTACCGCTAGTTGAATTAAATCTGGCAGCAAATCTTTCTAAATTTAATTGGTATCTAATTGCCTGCCCATAATAACCTTTTAGTGTTAAATAAAATGGACAATATGGTAAATTAAAAAATGCCGAATATGGTGAATTATTTCCTAATTGGAATAGTGCTCTTCCTTGTACATCTTCAAGTTCAATAGTTACACTTGGAATAAATGATGTACTGGTTTTAATACTAATTGATGTAATCCCAAGTAAACCTGTATCAATAACATTTGTTTCATCAGCAACAGTATTTATGATATAAGGTTTTTCTCCGTTTCCAGGATTAATCGGTACTTGTTTTGGTTGGTTAACTGCTTGATATTTGGTAGAATTTTCTCCTGTTAAATCATCATAATAACCTGTACCCAAATAACTATTTTTGGTTGGTTTTAAAAAATTAATTTTAGCAACAGATATAGTTCTTATTCTATCTTCAGGGCTTCCTCCAACTGCTAATTTTGTTCTTGGTATAACTTCAGCTTCAAGATTTACGTACATTACCAAGTTTTCATGGTCAACAATTCTTTCTCTGATATTACCAAACAAATCTATTGTCTTATTTGGATCAACCACAATAAGATTTTGATAATCAAAATCAACCAATATATTTCCGCTGTTGTCAGCTTGTAAGTTACCTGCCATAATAATAAAAATGATTTTCTAATGCCGCTTTATAATCCTGTAAGGAAGCTATGAGCGGAAATGGAATAATCAATACTGCACCGTCATAAATATAATTTTCTAATCCACCAAATTGGGGATTGGCTTGTAATATTAACCAACTAAAATAAGGTGAACTATAAAATTCTTGAGAAACTTTATCTAATCTACTTTGGGCCACTTTATAGATATAAGTTTGGTCGGTAGGTTTTTGATATAAATTTACAAATGGTACCACAGTTTGTTCACCATTGATAATAAATTCATCATAACGATTATAATATTGATACGCCATTAATTAAGTTTTAATTTTGAAACATATGCTGTAGCTTTGTCCTCATTATTCCAAGTATTTTTATCAGTATTTGCTAATACTCTACCTAATCCTGTTATCACAGCAGTTTGACTTACTGTTGGTGTTGTTGATTTTTCAAAAGTAAGTAATCTATCTTTGACTCCAAATGGTGTATAAATCATAAAATCTTTTAACTTACCCTTTTCAAGTTCTTCAAAAAATGCAATTGTTATATTATTTTCTTTAGTAAATTTAGGTTTTGCAATTGATATCCAATAGGCATCAAATTGAGTAGCCACATCCATAGTTCCACTATCAAGAATATCTTTATTCTTAATTATATTACCAATCATATCATTTTTAAAGGTTTGATATTTTTTATCATCCAATATTTCAGGAGATAAAATCATATACATTCTTTTAAAAGATTTATTATCAAAATCATTATCACCACTAAAAGGTACGAATACTTGAGACTTTAAATCTTTATCATATGTTGTTCCTTCACTACTCACACCATATAAAGCGGTTCCATTATACTTTGCAGATTCATATGTAAATTCTTTCTTTGTTACTATTAAATTATAAAACTCAGTAATATTATAACCAATTTTTTTAATATCATTTTGTAATTCAATAAGTGTGTTTGCGGCTTCAGCAGGTTTATAAACTTTATCAGTTCCTGTAATATTATAAATTACAACATTACCATTCTTTTCTTGTAATCCATCAGTACCTGTAGTACTTGTCGCATTAAATACAGGTATTACATTAGCTCTTGTTAAATATTGAATATATTTTTGTTGTTGTGTAACAATATCTTGATTTAATTGTGTTATGGCATTTTGATAAGAACTTTTTTTATTTGTAACAAAATTCTTCATATTCATTTTTAAAGCCCTTATTACTTTAATATTAAACCCTTTTTCTGGACCTGACATAAACTTTATAAACAGATCTTCACCACTTTCTATATCCGCAAGATAATCTGTAAAAACATTATCAACTATTTTTTGAATATTGTCGGGTTTACCTACTAATAAAACATCTTTATCTTTATCCGTCAAGAAATTTCCTTTGGTATAATTTCTACTTGATGTCCAGTTTTGTAACATAGCGTTATTATATTGTTTAACACATTCTTTGCTTTTACTAACAAAAGTTCGGAAATAAGTTTGTGTTTCAGCAACAAAATCATTCATAAACTTTTTATAAGTAGTTGTTCCTGTTGTACCATTTATTGATAAAATATCTCCAATAGTTGACTCATTTGTTTGTGGGTTATTATCTTGTGTTTGATTAAGTGTTGGTGCAGGTATTTTACTAGAATTTATAAAATCTTTATCAATCACTTTATAACTTAAATCTGTAGCATCTGCCCTATCATCATACATTTCAGTATTGGCATAATAATTAAATGTTAATGCGTTCTGTAATTTATCCACAGATTCTTTTAATCCACTGCCTCCAACAAAATTAAACGATAATGTAACATTTGCAATCATTGGTTGAATACCAATACCTTCAGGATTAATATCTAAATCTTCATATGCAAGTTGTAATCCTGTTGGAATAATTTTTGTATTATAAAAATCCCCAACTCTTAAAACTAATACGGGAGGTGCTCCAAATGCAGTATTAACAGCATTATTATATTGAAGTTCATTTTTTTGTCCAACTGTTTTGATTGTTGGTATTGTGTCACCAGGTCTCATACATTGTTGTAAAAATGTTAATCTGGTATTTAATCCTTCGGGTGTCATTGAGTGAAAACCTGGTTGGAAAAACTTTAATTTTTCTTTTAAATTATCATACACCATTGGAGAATCTTCTTTGATTGCTTCAAAGTAATTACATTCAGAAAGTAATGATCTTAATACTCTTTTAGTTATATTATCTCTTTCTACATATTTTTGTTCAATTTGTTGAACTGTTGTTGTTACCGGTGTTACGGTTCCTAATAACTCACTTCTTTGTGCTGGTGGTGTTATACTTTCAGGTTTTTGTGCGGGTGGTTGATTTAATGTTGAACTTATATTACTAATATACGCTCTTCTACAAGCCATCGCAGTAGTAGAATAAATTTTATTTGTCTGTGATTGAGTGTCGCCATTTTTAGCTTTAATATCTTTATCCGAGCAAGACACTGGGGCACCGTTAGTAACATTTCCTTTATCATCATATTGTAAAACACTTGACTCTTCACCAAAATTTGTACCTGGTTTAAGAATTAAATTTCCACTAGTAATATATGGTTGTAAATCTTTATTATTTTTAAAATAATTAATTGCTGTTGTAATTCTTCTTGTTGCTAATTTTTTATTGTAAGTACTAGTTGCAGGTGCAGAACAACTAGCATCAATGACAATTGAAATTGTACCTTTATCTCCTGGTTGTAGTTTAGTAATTTGACTTTTAATTAAAACACAAAGTTCTTGAATTTTAGTATAGTTAGGTGTAACAACTGATTTAAAAAAAGATGTTGTTTCACCTTTAGTTGTTTGTTTTTGGTAATTCCCTAATAAAACATTATTGGAATATTCACTATATTCTTGACTATAATCATCTGTTGCTACTTGAGCATCGTTAGGTATATCATTATCAAAATAAAATCCAACATTATTAAAATTTTTAATTGGGTCTATTTTAGGTGTTTCTTTAACAATAGGCTCAGGTTGAATTGTTTTAACTGCATATGTTAATTGTTCCTTTGTCATCTCCTTAGATGATATCATTTGTTGAAGTTCATATAAATCATTAGGATTGATAGTAACATATTTTTTGGCTAATTCATACAAATCATATGTTCTACATCCGGCAAAAAACGAATCAATGATACTATCAATTCTTGGTCTATTTGTTTCATTTTTTAAAACTTTATCAACAAGAACATTCAATACAGAAGGATGGTCCACAACTATTTTCCAAGTAAGACTACCCGTTCTACTTGTATTATTGTAAGTATAAATTGGTTCAGGTCTTCCAATAAAATCAGTATTTTTCCAGTTAGCAGTAACTGATTCCGTAAATGTTAATCCATATGGAGGAAACCACATTACTCTACCACCATTAGGACCTCTTTCACAAATTGCTAAATCTGAAACAGAATATCCTGGCGTATTAGATGTTCTCCAAGCAAGATTTTCTAACGAAAACATATATTTTTTAGCATAAGCCGTACTATTTGTTCCGATAAGATTCGTTGAGTCTTGTCCTCCTTCTTGTTTATTTGGATAGATATTTAAGTTCCAAGTTTTATCCATAACAGAATATGCAAACTTTCTACCTTCAGTTGTCATACCATTTCTTTTCTGAAGGTCATTGTATTGTAAATAAGGAACGTCTTTGGTGAATACACGACAGTATTCAGTACCCACTTCTTGTCCAATTGACCCAACATATGTCAACACTCTAGAACCTTTTGTAATCTCTCTATAACCATCATTAAAGACCTTACTAACTTGGTCTATAGCATTACCGACATGTTGTAATCTTCTTCCTCCTGCGGGTTGGCTATTAATTAATCTTTGAGTATCATCAAGAATCGATCCTTCTCTATATGGTTGATTGGTTGATTCTGTACTATCGTATGATGATGGTTTAAAGTCCGAATCTTGTCTAATAATTAATCCTCCAATACCAACATACTTTCCAGCGTTATCTTTATATTTTGGTGATACCCATGTAAATCCACCCTCAATTCCTCCTCCATTACCATATGATGGACCATTAGCGCCAAGTTTACTTTCTTTATCAGGACCTTCATATAATGCAGCAAGTTCATTAGGGCCATAAACAGGTGATTGAACCTCTTGTCCAAATTGGTTTACTGGTATGTCACCTCCTGGTGAGAATACTCTTGATGGGTCTGATGTTCTTGAACCTACATAGAAATTACTATTATCAGTTGTAGAACCAACTAAAGCACCACCAACTCTATCAAACAAAGTTCTTTGATAATCTGGCTTATATTTGTTGTAGTCAATGTTCCCAAACAATCTGGATTTTTGACCACCACCTGTATTGTTTAAAAATAATTGTGAACCTGTTTTATCACCTCCTAACAATCTGCTAAATCCCTTACCAACAGATGTTTTAAGAAACGCGGCACTTAATTGTTGAATTGTTGTTGGTTGTTTTGAATTGATACTTGCATCAAAATAAGAACCAGGTATTGTTGATGTTGGTATAGTACTACCAGCAAGTCTTAAAGCAAAATCAGTTGCAGCTAATATTGGATTTGATGGTGAAGTAATAACATAGTTAGGTTCAATTAAAGGAACTCTACCTGTTACCAAATTCAACACATCAGTTCCACTTCTTACATTAAACGCATTAGCTCTTCCAATTGTTTGTTGATATATTCCTGTTGCAATTCTTTCTTCGAATCCTTTTCTTAATCTTGATGCTCCTAAACGAGCAAGATATGAGTCAGCGCTTAATGTTCCATTACTACCTTGTGGATCAGGACTTAATAAAATTGAAACAGGTCCGTATGCTGACGGGTTGAAATTTGGATATGGTTGGTTATTATAATATCTTGTACTACCGTTCGCATCAATTGTTTCTAATTGTGTAACAAATTCTGCACCATCATATAATTGTTCACCACCATTACCAAAAGCATTAATTTTCCTCCAATTTTTTGATTCGGGTTCTGCTTCACTTAAAATGTTTGCATCTTGAAATCCATATTCACCTTCGTTAGACTTTGTATTTGTATTCCCAATAGGGTCAGGAGCTTGTTCATATCCTCCTTCATTACCCCATTTATTCAATGGATATAATTTATTGGCAAACGATGGTTCATCAATTAATTGGTCAGGGCTATCAATTACTGATGTATCTGATTGTATATATTCGTAATTATTTTGTGGCGTAGGTCTATTAGGTGCCTTAGCATAAGGCGTTAAGTTTCTTGTAATAAGCTTCTTTCTAAAAACTTCGGAATTAACTAAATCTAACGGACTACCCATTTAATGTTTTTATTATAAATAGGTTAATTGGTATTTTTCTGATGATAAATTACTTAACCTTTCCCATTTCTTTATCTTGTTTATAATTAGCATTCCAAATGGCTTCTTGTACTTCTTTTTTATTAAAAATTTGTATCAATTGTTGAGTATCAAGATTTGGAGCATCTATTTTAATTGTAATAGTTCCTGTATGAGTATTGGTATTGTTGGCACTTTGAGCAACCACAGATGTTAATGGTTGGTTTTGATTTGTTGTTTTATTTAATGATTCTGTTCCATATAAAGTATTAGCGACCATTTGAGCTTGTGTTAGTTTTTTTGTATTTGTTTTGTTTTGCGATAATGTTGTTTCCGCTTTCCCACCACCTAATTTTTCTTTTGCTACCGCAATAAATTGATTTGCCATTTCTCCAATCTCACTACTTCCTTTTTTATAATTTTGGTCACTTATTTGTTTAGTAAATTGTGGTAGTAAATTTGTCATAATTGCACTAATCTCACCACCTTGATCTTTAAACTTACTACCAAGATCATTAATTATTTCACCCATTGACTTCTTATTATTTTTGTCTGCCATTTGTGCTGCAGCATCTCTAAGTGAATTGGATGCTTTCTCAAATTGTGTATTAAAAAGTTCAGTCTTAGCAAATGTGTTTGCTCCTGCCGTTGCTGGAACTGTGATTATTCTTCTAAAAGACTCTAAATTATCTTTAACAAATGATGTTGATACTGCACCTCTAACAACCGCTTCTTTAATTGCACCAACTTCATTTACCAAAATTTCACCAGATTTCATTGACGCTTTTGCAATGTCTTCCATTGTTTTGGGAGCATTTTTTTGTTCTTCAATTAATTTATCAAATTCTTCTTGTGTTACATCTGCAAGATTTTTGCTTTGTGAATCATTAATTTTAACAACATAATTTCCTGAAGCATCCATTTCACCCAAATTGGATAGAAATTGTTTGTCTGATTCATCTTTAAAATTAAGAGTTGGGCTAATTTGTGATAATCTCTTATCAAGATCTGCAGCGGCTAAACCCATCTTAGATAAATTTTCATAACTCATACCAGTTTCCTTAGCCATCTGTCTAAGTGTTAACATTCCTTGAGGATTCATCTTGAATGTTTTGGTTTTTTCGTCAAATGTTGTATATGCTTGAGCTGCCTTAGCAATACTTTCTTGAAGTGCTCCTGGGTCATTAATAGAAGCGTTCATCAACGCAAACGGGTCGGCAAGATTTCCAACTGAAACTCCAAGTCTTTGAAACGTTGATGCCATTGCAACAGCATTTTCAGGATCCATAACTTGTTCAGCAAAATTAAACGTTTCATACATGTCAGATCTAAGCATTGCCGCCCTTGCAGCCATTTTAGTAAGACCTTGTACACCTCCTTCAAAATTATATTTATTAAGTTTAGAGGCATTTTCAACTACGGATTTCATTACTGTTTCAGCATTTAAACCCATATCTCTAACAGATACTACAGATTTTTCCAGTTCGTTACCAACAATCCCAAATTGAATTCCGACTTCAGTAAACGTCTTAGCAATGTTTTCAACAGTTCCACCAATGACTTTAGTAGTTGCATATAACTTAGAAACACTATCCGCAGAAGCTAAAGTATTTTTACCTGTTGCCTTTGCAATATCTTGCATTGACGTTAATGTTTGATTAAAGTCAGCGCCAAGTCTTCTCATTTTTGGTGCAGCTTCACTAACTGCACTCATCATCTCGCTAACCCTTGCTCTAGAACCTCCAAAAGCTTGGGTCATTGCATTACCTCCCTTAATCATTTCGTCAGTATACTGAACAAACTTATCAAGACTAAAGTCTAACGCATCTTTTAATGTTTTATTATACTGTTCTGATGTTTCGTCTTCGGGACCCATTGGAATATTTTATTATAAATAGAAGAAGGACTAATTTTTTTTTAGTCCTTCGCGTTATTTTCAATCCATTTGTCTAATAGATATTTTCTTACAAATATGGGCATTCGTTCAAAATCTTGCCATGTAATCTTGAGTAGAGTATTTAAATAAAAAAACTCATCAAGTTGTCCTTTTCTATAATCAGAAGAAAGGACGAAAAAACTCCACCCCAAAACCGACGTTGACTGTCAGTATATCTCCTGATGGGGTTGTTACTACTCTGTTCATATCTAATCTTGGTTCATTTTCATCCATAAAATTTCTGATGAATTTTGAATCCATAATTGGCATTTGTTCAATAAATTTAGCGATGTCTCCTTTGTTTATATTTCCGTCAATTTCAACAATTTGTTTTTCAAGTCTCCAAGTTACTTTAGGTATTGTTCTCCCTTGTGGATATGATTCACTCATCTTATTTATATTGATAATTTCACCATATGTCATAGGTCTTAACTTAATAATACTTTTTGATTTTGGAAGTGTTACAACAAATGTTCCATCTTCTGATGGTTCTTGACCTTTAATAACATTAAGTTCATCTAAAACAACTTTTGTTTGAAACAATTTTTTTGTTGTTGGGTCTGTTACATTAACTGTTAATTCAGGTCCAAATGAAGTGTTTCTTAAGAAGATAAGAATTGCTTCAACATCTCCTTCTAATAAATCTTCAACTCTAATATCAGGTTCATATAACTTACTCTTAATTAAATTGGTAGTTATGTCATCTCCTCCTGCCATTAAAATATTTTCATCAGATGCGGTCAAATAACCAATCTTAACTGACTTCTTTTTATTTTTATAAAAAGTTCCTTGCGAAGGCAATGGAACCACATCGTGAGGAAGTGTGAAATTCTGTTGTGCGTAATTTTGTGTTTGATTGTCCATATAAAAAAATAACCGTAAAGTTTATGTCTTTACGGTTAAATATAATTGAGATTTGTTTTTTATAAATATTAAATACTAGTATACTAAAACACATCTGTCCATTCTTAATGAAGCTGTAATATCAGCTAAAGCATCTGTTGAATATCCAAGAGCTCCAAAATCTACACTTGTTAAAAATGTTCCATAAAGGATCCATTTTTCAACAACTACTCCTGTTGGGTCTAACATCTCCAAGTCAATGTCTTTCTTATAACCTGCAGCATATCCCATACGACCTGTTACAGACTCAGCATGTAAACGAACCCACTCCATAAGAGCTTGAGCCGCTGAAGGCCCAATTGGGTCTCTAAATTTAACTGAAATTTCATCCCAATTAAATCTACCTGCAACAAATGTTGATGTATTTAAAAATTGTATTTCTGTTGAAGCAATTTTGATAGATGGTCTTTTCGCACTTTCCACGAACCACTCATTTATTCCTAAGCTTGAAGGAAACCTCAAGATGAATCGGTTCTGACGTTTCGGTTCGTAAGGAATCGGCATTTTCATTAGTAAATCAGCCATGTTATTTAAATTTTGTTTTTTTTATTTTATATCTTATAAATATAGTCTTCTCAAAAATTTTTTCTATTTACTTTATTTTTAAAAAGAATATTCATTATATATATTCTTCTTTATATTCTTGCTTAGTTCCTCCAGCAGTAGAATAAGTTTTTACTATATTATCTGGTTTATCTTTATAATGTTTACTTATCTTTTCTACATTCTTTAAATCATCATCTGAAAATCCTATCATAGGTTGCTTTGGTATAAAGTTGTTACTAATATCTTTTTTCAGAAATGCTTTTTTATTAAGAAATGCCGCAAGACCTTTAACATAATCTACAAATTCGTCCATCGCCATAACTTTTAATTCCTCAGGGCTAGTAGCTCCATTTTCAGTACCAAAAGAAACTGGATGGTATTTGTTAATATCTAAATATGACCTAATTAGGTCATCATCAGACATATCTTCTTCATCCGCAAATGTTCTATATTTCCTAAGGTTCTTAACTAATTGAGTTTTATCAATACCACCAAAACCATTTATAATATAATTATAAACTGCTTGTTTTAAAGTGTTTGGATTATGACCTCTAGCTGTGATGATAGAAAAAATTGACCCATTATTTATTGCTTCTTTAAAATCATTAAAGGCCGGACCTTTTTCAGCTGTCATTGCATCTATTAAAAAATCTTTATCTCCTTTCGTTTTAAAGTTCCTAAATGCTTCATCAGCATAATCAACAATTTTTTCACCTTTATAGTTTATAGGTTTTTTTCCTATATCATGTCTATATTCAGCAAAATCATCAGTGCTCATTCCAACCTCATCACCATCTTCAGTCTTTAAGATAATCTTAGTTGGCATATGAACAATATTATCATCCCAATCAAATGCATAATATTTCATATCTGGTGTATGTTCTGACTTAAATCCTTCTACTATTCTTCTCATATTGGCTAATAAAGGGGAAGATTAACTTCCCCCTTATATATTTTAAATATTCTCAAACGAAGCTCCTGTTGGAGTAATGAAGAATTCAATATCAATGAACTCTAAAGCCTTCGTTGGTTTAAGGTATATTTTACCTACTAATCTATTTGCATCTAAGTCTTCAGGTGTTGAAGAAACTGTTACACGGAAATCGTATAAACCTCTATCTCTTCTAATTGAATCTAAGATTGGGTTAACACTATCTAAGAATTGTTGTCTAACTATTTGATCGTTTTGTTCAAACAATAATCTTACAGCGACAGCAGATATTAATTTACGAGCTTGTAATAATAATCTTCTTACATTTAATCTGTTCAAAGCTGAATCAGCAACTTGTAAAGTTTTATTACCCCAAATTACAGTACCAACATCAGAGAAAGTAGCGATAGGGTTAATTCTACCTTGATACAATGTATCTCTATTTTCTTGTGTTAATTTTTGTCTAGCTTTGATTGAATTTACAAGACCTCTTGTGTAACCCGCTGATGCGAACCAAGGGAATGCAATATTATCTGTTAGAGCTAAGTTTCTTACAACTTCACCTGTTGGAGGTAAATAAATTTGTGTATTGTTTACTGTGTCTCTTGTTAAAATCCAAGGATAGTAAGTTGCGGTATAGTTTGAATCAATTCCTGTGTTGTCTAAATTATCAACTGCTTCCTGTGAATAGATAACATCATATTGACTTGAAGCATCTGCAGTGAACATATTATAGTCAGGAGTCGTTACGATATAAACTGAGTCAGCTCTTGAATATTGAATCATATCAATAGCCTCTTCACATAAGTTAGAGTTATTAACATAATCTATACTTGCAGTTGCAAAAATATTGATGTTTGTAGATTCAGGATTTGCAAAACTAAGAATACCAAGTAAGTAAGCGTAGTAGTCGTAAGCGTAGTAGTCAGTATTTCCAAAGTCTTGAGTGTTATTTTGTACAACAATTCTTTTGAATAAACCATCTCCTGTTGCGTTTGGATATCTTGAAGAAGGATATGCTCCAGCTAAATAACCACTTGAACCTAATTGGAAATTATCTGTATTTGTTCTGTGTTCTCTGTATATATCCCATCCGTCAAATCCACCTGCAAAACATACTGTGTATTTTCTTGAGTAAATAAAGTAATAAGGATTTTCTTGAGACTCAGGGTCAAATCTAAAATCTGCTGTACCACATTCAAAAGCAGTTTGACCACTTGTTTGATAAGTGTTTGCGATTGTTACAACAGTAGCACCTGAATCCATATGGAAACCTTTACTTTGAATATTCCAAGGTTCTGCCGCTTGTGTTGGGTTTGAAATCCAACTAGATGGTGTTTGTTTTCCTTTATAAGTTAAGAACGATTCATCAACACCATATTGAGTTGAGAAACCTAAATAAGCTCTTCTAACAATATCTCCCGCAGATTCTGTTGTGTTTGCAGAACCACCAAATGGAGGATCGGTAATTGTTTCACCTGGATAGAAATATTTTGTTTTATATTGGATATATGGTGATGGATACTCAGAAACATTATAATATTCTCTTTGAGTATATCCACGGAATCCACAAGGAATTGCATCTATAGGTGCTCCGTCAGCCAATTGAACCATGATGTATTTTGAAATCAAAGCGTATTCACCACTTGATGTACCAATTTTAACACCAATAAAGTTGTTAGAACCTGGATCCATATTACAATTAGTAAATTTTTCAATTACAACAGGAGCAGCATCTGTATCGTAGAAATTTCTAACTAATACATCAAATGACATGTTATTAAATGAAAGATTTGCAATTGAAACTTTAACTTCCATATTTGCAGAATCACCATCAGAAATTGATATGAATTTAAATAAATTATAAACTTTATTACCTCTTAATTCTGAAACTAAAAATGGTGTTTCAGGTGATTGGTATTGTTCTAAACTATAAGCAATTGATGTATTATCTTCACTTCTAGCATCTGGAAGATCAATTAATGAACAATTTAATCCTTTAATATAACCTTTTTGATACGCAATGTTTAATGATGCTTGATAAGATTCTTCAACAAATACAGGGACTGTATATCTTGATTTACCAAAGTTATCTTCCCCAAATACTTTTGTAATATATTTTGAAGAAGACGCCAATAATGAAGTCTCAAATTGGAATGTTGTATTGTCTTTAGTTGCACCTGATAATAAGAATGTTCCATAAGGATTTGTACTTACACCAGAATATGAACCATTACAAACCATTGTTAATCCTGTTGTTTCATATATAGGTCCGTGATTTTCAGAATCAGCGTTATTTGTATAAAGAGAAATACCTCTTGAACGTAATGTAGCAACAACCATGTTGTTATATTCACTATATGCTGTTCCTGAGAAAGTATATATGGTACCTGATATTGATCCTGAATATGAATCGCCAGCACCTGATACTACTGAACTAACAATATAATCAAAAGAATAACCCGAATAGTTATCCGCGGAGTAGTTATCAAAGTTTGCATAATACCAAGGGTCATTTGAACCTGAGCTTAAATCGTTATATTCATAATCACAATCACCAGGCACACCAAACACGTTATTTAAGTTAGGGTAACTACCTGTTAACGAAGACCAATCTGAAGATGGTATTGAACCATAAACCACACAAGTATTACCTGAAGCACCTGAAGTGTCAGTAATATTACTAATGTAATAATTAAAATCATTTTTTAATGTTGAAACACTTCCGTCACTTAATCTATATTGACTAGTGTAACTATCCTGCATTGTTACAGGTAAAGTTGAAGTATTCAATGTAATCGTATTTGCAGAATTACTACCTACAAAAGTAGCTGTAAATACAGTTCCTGCTGAAGACGGACTAAACCCAATAGTTAAAGGGTCAACATTTGCTGTTACGCTGATTGTCCAAGAAGGACCCGCATCGTATCCCGATAATCCTAACACTCTCGTTACGAAAAGTTGGTTTGATTGTTGCAAATATGATTTAGCTATATAAGCCGCCTCATATTTTGGAATTTGTGTGTTCACAAATTTAACGGGTTCTGTTCCACCAAAATAGGCTTGGAACTCATCGTAGTTAGTTATGAAGATTGGTTCAAAAGCTGGGCCTTTAATTGTTTCCCCAACTATACCTAATGTCGTTACACCGACACTTTGAGCTACGAATGATAAGTCCGTTTCGGATGTGTATACTCCAGGTGATACGAATACTTTTTTGTTTGCTTGTGCTGTTGCCATTATTAATTAATTCTATTACAGATTTATTTTAATGATAAATATTCAAGACTAACACAAAAAACTTGACTTTTAGATATGTATTTGTAAACGGTATGAATTTATTCTGCCTTTTTTCATACTATGAAAACAAAGAAGGAAATAAAGAACATAAAGATATCACCTGAATCACATAATATATTGAAAATATACTGTGATAAGAGGGGAATTAAAATTTATAAATTTCTTGAGAATTTAATTATAGAAAAGTGTAAAGAGAAGAAAGACATCTATGGGGAAGACTAAACAAGTTTGTTTTCAAACTGAATTACTGACTGTAAAGTATTATCTATTTTTGTAACATCTATCCTTAAAGTATCGTTAGTTGTTATTTGTATAATATTAACATCACTACCATAATAATCATTATTGATATACACATCATAACTATGAACATTATCGGTATCAATCAAACTCATATTTGCGGTAAAATCAATTACATCAACTAATCTTGTAACTCCTGAAACAAAAAGAAAATTAAAACTAAATTCATCAGGATTTTTTGGAAATTTATTTCTTTTTGTATTTGGGATTCTTGTGTCAACTTCAAATAGTTGTGTAACTCTTTGAATTGCAGGCTTAACTTGAAATTCTTCTTCATCAATCAAATAACCTAACATTGTAAAGTCATAGTTTTGAATATAATATTTTCTAGACTCGGTTGTCATTTGAGATTCGTCTGAAACATTATTCATAATGATTGGAACATATTGTCCTTTAATAAAGGTGTATGCTTGTCTTGATGAAAACTTTTGCATTACAATCTTATTAAGTTGATTCAATTCTCTCATTCTATTACAAACAATCTTAACACTATAATTGATATCAACAGGGACTGGTTGCGGTATTGTGTAGATATCCATGCCTTGTTCATTTCCGTTCCAAGTTGGAACTGATGCATAATAAAATTGTTTTCTATTTGGTATTGTATATTGAAGTGATGGGTTTGTGCCATACTTAACTTCGGGAATTCTTACAACAGTAATAAATGGAGGTTCTGGATTATTATCCATATCTGTAAATTGTGCTGTTTCTACATATTGAGACCAGTTTTGTGTTGTAATTAAAATATCCAACATTGGAACTATTTTTCCTGCAGAAACAACTTGTAAATCTTCTTTAACAAAATCAAGCATTCCTCTATCCAAGTCTGCATGTAAAACTGACTTGGGTAAATAAGTCCCATCCTTATTGATATATTCAAGAAGTTGTTCCCTTCTTTCCGAAAGAATTTTTTTCGGTACTAAAGGCAATGTTTTTTTAATTTGTTTTGGAAATCCCATTATATTATTTTATTACTTTTCTTTAGATTATCTTCAGCCCAAAGTGGTTGAAGGTTTGTATAATGACAAAGCTTATAAACCTCATCTTCATTATTTGCGGATGATAGTGGTATTATGTGGTCAATATGCCAACCATAATATCCGTAATTATCCCAAGACATACCATCATTAAATTGTTTTTCCAAATGGTCTTTAATTTGTAAATAAGAACATCCAACAATAGTTTTTGTGGATTTTGATTTATTTTGAACAAATTTATATATTCTACCTCTTAGGTTATGAGATATTTTGAATAAAATGTCTTCATTTCTTCTTTTATAAAAATATTCTTTAAAATATATTTTTCTTTTTGACCTTCTTTTCAAGTCATATTCTTTGGATATTATTGGATTGTTTTTTCTTTTATTTTTTTGCCTATTTTTAACTTTTTCATTATTATTTGAATAATACTTTTTTTGATATTCTAATAATTCTGATTTCTTTTCCTCGTAATATAATTTATGTAAATTTTTACGACATTCTTTACAAGATGGATGATGTCCGTCTTTTGAGTCAGTTTTTTTATTAAAAAAACAAATTTTTTTTTCAAGGTTACATTTATTACACTTTTTCATATTATAATCCTCTAAATTCATTAGTACTTACATATGTAGCGGTTATACTACGATAGAAAGGCTTTACGCCTCCATACGAGTGGCGGTTATCAGAAACAACAAGACCATCATCAATCACCGTATAATATCTAACTCTATCTTCAGTTTCGTGGTATCCAATATAATCACCCATAAAAATATTCACACTAAGGTCGTCCAAAGTTTTTTGATATATTGAAAATTTCATATTACCTGGTTCATCTTGTTTAACCTTTGAACTACCCAATAATTTATTGGATGGAGCCATGATTTGAACAAGACCCTTCAATTCAATTGGAGCCAAGAACTGAATTCCATCTTCAAGAACTTCACCATAAACATCATCAGTTTTTGTTTTATATCTATCAATACGATAAAGTATAATTGTGAAATTCATATCCCCCAATAACCATTCTTCTCCCATACCAATATCAAGTGAGAGATCTTCACCACCGAAGAACTTACCTAAACGTGTAATTGGAACTAAGTTTTGCATATATTGATAAATACTTTATTATTATTTATTCCAACCTAATTTAGGATAATTACCCGTTAACACAAACATATCATTACTTTTAAGACTATTATCAATATCGTTTTTTATTTGTTGGATATTACTTGTATAAGGAATTCTAATTAGTTTAATATTATTTTTAATACAATAATCGTTTTTTCTAATATCCCTGTTAACATCATTTTGAAACGAGTCTCCTTCGCGACGATTTTTTCTTTTATCAAAAAAATGATACTCACCATCAAATTCAATCATAATACCATTTTTTGGTAAATTTTTAATAATTTCTTTATTTTTATCATTATAAGGAATGATAAAATCAAATCTATAAGAGGAGCAATAAGGATAATATAATCCATTTTTTCCTTTCCTTAGTATTTCTTCACCTTTACAATCTCCGTGACTTTTATCATATATAAAATCAAGACCCATTTCTGTTAAAATTTGATTAATATATTTTTCACCAAGACTTTTAAAATGGATTGATTTATCAGAGAAAACGGTATTTAATAAACCAGAATTTCTTAATACCGCATGATATTTAGAATCTTTACTTTTAGCCATTTCAGTTTTTGATTGATAAGACTTTGCAATTTCTATTGCATTATCAATCTTTTTTTGTTTTAATTCAGCTTTTCTTTCTTTTTCAAATGGAAATAATTCATCTAACATGCCATTTCTAAAAGCGTTGAGATAATAGGATGGCCACGCAACCCTAAATTCTTCCTTAAACCAAAAATCTTTTGCCTTATCTTCAATATCTTTATAAGAAATATTTTTTGTATTATTTAAATCAATTTTATCAAGATTTTTAGACACTCCATATTCAAATAATTTTATATTCTTTTTATTTAAGTTATTACCCATTCTTCTGAACTGGCTTTCGTTAATCATCACTTTCATATTGATAAATACTTTATTTTCACATATATTTCTATAAAGTGTATTAATGAAAATTCAACCGCCAACTAAAATATATCTATCTGAAAGTCCTATTCATGGACTTGGGGTATTTGCTTCTGAATTTATCGTGTCAGGTGAAGTGGTAGAAGTATGTCCAATATTAGATTTGGAAATTCCAAAGGGGGAAGTTTCAAATGTATTACTTGATTATAGGTTTAATTGGCCACAAGGAAATGAGTGGGATAAACAAGTAATCGGGTTTGGATGGGCAGGATTATATAATCATTCAAATACCCCAAATACTTTATGGAAATCAAATACTTCAAACCAAACATTTGAATTTTATGCTGTTAAAGATATAAACCCTGATGAAGAATTATTCGTATATTACGGTGATGTTAATTACTGGTCAGATGGAAGACAAAATATTAATGTTGTTTAATGGGAATTGATGTTAGTTTAGAATCAAAAGCAATGTCCCTATTGGAGACTTATGAAGGAGCGAATAACTATTTGATTGAGATAAAAAGAAAATCTCAAATCAATAAAAGATTTTACCCAACAAGAAGTCAATCCGAATATATAATTGCCAATTACGATAAGACACCAAAGGTTGCCAAAAAGTGGGTGATACTTGATGCTTATTTCGCCCAAAAACTTGCTGATGATAAATTGTTAACTGAAATCCCTGAAAAGATATGGGTTGAGAAGTTATTGGCAGATAAAGAAAAGGCATATCATATTTGGGGTAAGATAACTGAAAAACAAGAATTTCACGATTTTTGGTTGCCAAAAGCCGCAATTATAAAGGATAATACTGTTAAAAATGTTGTGATTGATTATGAAAAATATTCTCATCGTCCACCATTATCTCACCAAAAAGAAGCAATCCAAAAATTGGTTGAAAATAAAAAGTTTATTTTGGCTGATGATATGGGACTTGGCAAAACTACTTCCACTATTATTGCCGCTATAGAAGCCAACTCAAAAAAAGTTTTAATCATTTGTCCGGCAACACTTAAAATTAATTGGAAACGAGAAATTGAAAACTACTCCGATAAATCTGTCTA